>Ga0118677_10011267_pt1 | contig 13471 bp, 17 predicted proteins | sample AliMusrvi5mmetaG_FD_86154 | JGI IMG/M metagenome (GOLD analysis project Ga0118677, IMG submission 86154)
AATTTGTATTGTCTACAACGATTTTACAAAATAGTTTTACTTTTTTTAGTTTGCGTATAGAATCACGAAATGAAGAAAAAAATGAGTATATTCGTACCCCCGCACATAACTAAGAAATTTGAACAAGCCCTTCATTGTTATGGCTCTGGCAACCATCAAGAAGCTATTAATTTGTGTGAACAAGTAATTAAAGCTTTTCCAAAACACGCAGATGCGTTGCATTTACTGGGTGTAATTTTAAGCAATGATAGGCAATTTGTTAAGGCTTTGGATTTTTATAACAAGTCTATAGAAATTTTTCCAGGAAATCATATGGCATGGTGCAATAGAGGGAATGTTTATCAACAGCTAAAACAACCAGAATTGGCTTTAGAAGATCTTTCACAAGCTATTAAACTAAAACCTGATTATGCAGAAGCCTATTACAACAAAGGGATAGTAGTAGGAACTCTTCATAGGACTGAAGAAGAAATTGAGTTATATAGTTTAGCCCTTAAATATAAGCCAAACTTCCCAGAAGCCTATAACAATAAAGGCATTGCGCTGCAAAAACTTCATCGTATGGAAGAAACTTTAGCCAATTATGAAGCTGGAATAGCTCAGAAACCGAAGTTAATTGAGGCGTTTTACAACAACCGTGGTCTGGTTTTACAGAATTTGATGCGTATTGACGAGGCTTTAGAGGACTATAACAAAGCTATAGAAATCAAGCCCGACTTGGCAGATTGCCGTTTTAACCGTTCTATGTGCCTTTTACTTAAAGGTCAATACGATATAGCTTGGAAAGAGCATGAATGGCGATGGAATAGAAATTCTTATCCTAAAAAAGAATTACCAGGAATTCCTTGGATTGGAGAAGAAGATATTAATGGCAAGATTCTGTTTATCCACGGAGAACAAGGTCTTGGGGATATTCTTCAATTTTGCCGTTATGTAAAGATTGCTAAAGAACGTGGAGCAACGGTCATTTTAGGGGTAGAAAAACCATTGGTTCGTATTATTACTTCTTTAGAAGGTGTAGATGCCATTGTAACTCCAGGAGCACCATTGCCTCCTTTTGATTACTACATATCTATTATTAGCCTTCCTTTAGCATTTGGAACAGATAGCATAGATAAAATACCAAGTGGTACATATTTAAGCCCTGACCCAGAAAAAGTAGCTTACTTTGCTAAAAGACTAGGAAAAAAGACCAAGAAACGGGTAGGGATTGTTTGGTCTGGTGGTTATAGGCCAGATCAACCAGAAGTCTGGGCGGTTAATGAAAGGCGCAATATAGCCCTTGAAAAGCTCATTCCTTTACAACACCCAGATATTGAGTTCTTTAGCCTTCAGCTTGGAGAACCAGCTGTAACAGAGTTAGCTAATTCTAAAGATTGGGACTGTTTAAATAATCTTACCCATGAATTAAAAGACTTTGACGATACTGCAGCTTTGATTGAAAACTTAGATTTAGTCATTGCCGTAGATACTTCTACTGCCCATTTAGCTGGTGCAATAGGAAAACCAGTATGGTTAATGAACCGTTTTGATACTTGTTGGCGATGGCTAATGGATAGGTCAGATAGCCCTTGGTATCCTACCTTTACAATCTATCGCCAGCCTAAACTAGGTGATTGGGATAGCGTTATTGAAGCCATTAGAAAAGACTTACATAAGGACTTATGAAATCATTATTAGAAATTTACAACCAAGATACCAGCCCAGATGCTCATGGTGATAAAGGAACGGCTCATAGTTATATTGAACATTACTATGAAAATGCCTTTAAACCCTATAGGGATAAAGACATTACCCTATTAGAAATAGGTATAGCCCAAGGTCAATCTCTTAGAATGTGGCGCGAGTATTTTACTAATGCTAGGATCATTGGATATGACATTAGAGATAATGGTGTTCAATGTCCAGGTTGTGAGCTAGTGTATAAAGATGCTACTAATTCAAATTCTTTTAATGAAATCAATAACTTAGATATTGTTATTGATGATGGTTCTCACTTATTTGGTCAACAGCTGCAGTCTTTCAATATTTTGTTTGATAAATTAAAATCTGGTGGCTTATACGTTATTGAAGATGTTCAAGAAATTGATGCGGTAAAAGAACAATTTTTAAGCCTTAATCCTAACGTGCAAATCTTTGATTTTAGAAGTATTAAAAACCGAAAAGATGACATCATTATTCAAATCTTAAAATGAAAATATTTGTTACTGGAATTGGTGGTTTTTTAGGAAGCCATATAGCAGAACGCATGATCCAACTAGGACATGAGGTTGTTGGTAACGATACTTTTATTGGTGGGTATATAGATAACATACCAAAAGGTGCTACATGGTATGAAATAGACTGTTGTGATTTGAATTGCATGACACAAGCTATGAAAGGCTGTGATATTGTTATTCATACAGCTGCTACCGCGCATGAGGGCTTATCAGTATTTAGCCCTAGCTTTATTACTAAAAACATTTTTGAGGCAACCGTATCTACCATATCGGCAGCTATTCAAAACAATGTTAAGAGATTTGTCCATTGCACTTCTATGGCAAGGTATGGAAATCAACAAACGCCTTTTACAGAAGATATGGCTCCTATGCCAGTTGACCCTTACGGAATAGCAAAAGCTGCTTCTGAACAGGTTTTAATCGCTCTTTGTGATACTCACGGTATGGATTGGAATATAGCAGTTCCCCATAACATTGTTGGCCCACGGCAAAAATACGATGATCCGTTTCGCAATGTAATGAGTATTATGATTAACCGCAATTTACGGGGTTTGCCAGCCATTATTTATGGAAATGGCGAACAAACTAGGTGCTTTTCCTATGTAGATGACTGCATAGATTGCCTGGAAAAAATGGCATTAGATAGTAATATTTCAAAGGAAATCATCAATATTGGACCTGATGAGGGAACAATTACCATCATAGAATTGGCTTGTAGGATATCCGATGCAACAGGTTTTAGAGGTAATTTTATCTATATGCCAGATAGACCGCGAGAAGTAAAACACGCTATGTGCTCATCAGATAAAGCCAGAAAACTATTGGCATATGAGACTAAAACTTCTATTAAAGAAGCTATTCAAAAGACAGTTGAGTATATAAAGAATAAAGGTCCTAAAGCATTTGAATATGATTACCCATTAGAAATCATTAACGATAAGACCCCTAAGACTTGGAAGGATAGGTTGATTTAATCTATTTCTGCGTTGTAGTAGGAATGTATTCCATGCTTTCCATGAAAGCCAAAGCTTTTACCCATCCACGGGGATTCAATGTTGTACTCAATGCTGAATTTATCTGCTAGTTCACAAGGCGCAAATTGGATCCCGTACTCGTGTTTAAGCGTTTGGGAATAAACTATACAGATTAGTGAGTCTTCTTGATCTGGCTGTTCATGTATTCTTAAATCTAATAAAGCATCTAACAGTTTTCTACTGCGGATACAGAATCCACCATTTCCTACTTGAACACCTTCTGGATGCCAAGTCCATACCGCGCCAATGTAATCGTATTCTAAAAACTTGTCATCCCAGGATTCTGGGTTTACAGCATAGCCATCACTTTGGATTATTAAGACGTACTCTTCTTTAATCACATGAGGCATTAGCTTTAAGGTAACGTAGTTAAGGTCTTTTTGAAGATCTTGAAAATGGTTAATCCTAATCCATTCCACATTACAGTCAATTTTTTCTGGGAACTTTTCGTTACTAAACCAATAAACAGTATTAACTCTTCGTTTGTTCTTTAACGATTTGAGGGTGGACTTTAATGCTCTAATTGTTTTTGCATGATCTTTGGTTGATATGCAAGCAATTGCAAAAGATTTCATGTACCCATTATAAACAAAAAAACCCCACTTTTTTAGGGTGGGGTTCCAAACTTGTGGTTTGATTAATACGAGCCGTAGAGTCCTAGTGGATCGGACCAGCCAAAGCTGTAACGCTCACGAGACTTGTAACGGACGTTACCAGTATCGAAGTCACCGTCCATAGAATTCTGGAGTGGTGTGCGTACAAAGTGCTTCAAGCCGTTAGGCACATCAGTTGTCAAGAACCAAGCATTGGTAGCGGTCAAGAAATGGTTAATTGTGTAACCTTCTGGAACTGCACCGTTGTTTTTGATTGCATTGATATCGTTGTTGTTTGTGCCAACGCGCAATTCAGTTTCGAGCAAACGAGTTGCAACAAACTGTAGAGCTGGTGGAACAACCAATTTACGAGGTTTAGCAGCGATTAACAAACCACGTTCATCTGTCCAACCAGCGATTTGAATAACAGCATTTTCCAATGCAGTTTCGTTCAAGTCAGCAGCTGTAGATGGAGCATTGCTGTTAGTACCACCATTAACCAATGGATGTGAAGCGTTGAGTAGTGATACGCCATCACCGCCAGTATAGGCAGAGTTGAAAGCGTTATTCAATACAGCAGCAGCTTTTACTTGCTTGGTGTAAGCCATAGCACGAGCTAGACCTTTGGTGTAGCGAGCTGAAAGTGAATCGTAGAGGTTGTCTTCGATTGCCTCTTCAGTCAAGCTAAAGCCAAGGGCGATAGTTTCGTGGTTGTAGCGAGCTGTCCATGCTTCTTGAGCATTGTCATAAGCGATGGCAGAGCCTTCGTTTTTAACAGGTGCTGCAGAGAAACCTGACAGTTTTGTTTCTTCTTCAAAAGAACGCTCTGAAGTCTCTGTTTCGTAGACTTCTTTGTGTTCTTCACCATATCGAGCATACTCAAGTCCGAACAATGCATTCAGTCCAGGGAGCAACTCTTTCAGTAGTTGTGCGCGTGAAATAGCCATTTAAAAGCTCCTTAGATTAAAGTGTCGATACCTGACCTGTAGTGTTGTAATACTCATGGATACCAAAGTTGAATTTAACAACAGCTTCGGGATATTGAGTAAACACCAAGGTGCTAGATGCAGGAATAGTCATATTTGTAGATGCAGTTCCAGTTGGGCTATTAACTGTAGCTTGAGCTACGTTAAGAATAACGGTAGTTGCGCCAGCAGCAGCAGCAGTACCAACCCATGAACCTGTACCAACATATTGACCGTTTGATGCGATATAACCAACTTCTGTACCAACAACCAAAGCTGAAGGTAATGCAGAAACAGTTAATGTAGTCGTACCACTTGTGTAAGTAGCAGTTGTACTAATCGCTGTATCAGGAACTACGGCAACGATACGCAAAGGCAATGAACCTGTGTTTTCAACAGCTACTGATGGAACGATAGCATTGCTAGAGTTACCAGTATTTGTAGAACCAGCTAAGTTAGAACCAGTTACGTTCAAGCCAACCATTGCAGAAGCAACAGAACCGATAGTTGTACCAGCAGCAGCTGTAACAGCAGCAACTTTAAACAATGTATCAGGATCGTCACAAACAATAGCAACAGCATCACCAGCTAAAGTATTTGCAGGCCAGTATTGGCTGAAAGTCTTTTGCTTGGTAACAGGGCTTGTGAAAGAACAGCCTAAAAACACGCCAACAGTACCACCTTGAGCTGCGCCAGTAATGGCGGTAGCACCAGTAGTTACAATGGAACGAGTAATAAAGCCACGGGAAATACCTACAACATCACCATAAAAAATATTAGTGCCGAAGTTGTACTGAATCGGAATGTTGCGTGTCGATCCAGCAAAAACTTGACCACCAATAAGGTTTATAGGCTTTAGACCGTATGGGGCAGAAACGGTAGGATATGCCATTTAAAACTCCTTATTAAGATTGATTACCTCTGCCAAAACTTGTCGTAGATTTCCGTTCATTAAAGATCGGCATCCGCGGGTCGCTTTGGCGCATCAAATTATTATCTACAGCTTCCGTCTGTTTCCGTGTCATATCAGCATAGTAATCCTGCTGCTGTTGCACGAACTCTTCTGGAGTCTTGCAAAGTAATAACCCGCCAATCTCGATGTTGTCTTTAAAACGTCCATCGGGATCAACTAGCATTTTAAATTTCGGTTGCTCTTCGATTCTTACTGGCTCCCAACCCTCTCTGAGTTTGGCAGATAAATTGCGGGGATCAGCTTGATTCAACATAGAAACACGAATCCAACGATAAGCAAAACCAGCCTGTTTATCAGGTTCTGGCAACAACTCAGGCGGTCTCCATGCTTTGGGACGTTCTGCTTGTTGACGATTGCTTACTTCACGGGGAACTCTATTTTCAGCCATTTTGGGACTCCAATTTAGTTAATTCCATAGCATATTGCTCTGGAGAAAGGTTAAATTTCTTAGCCAGAGCCATTTGTGTAGGCGTAAGTCTAATCTTTTTTGGGGATGTTGATCTTGTTGCCGATGCTACAACCGTGCTTGATTTCTTTTCAGATTTCTCAGGCTGTTTAGTTCCTGGCTCTTCCTCAAATTTCTCTGGGAAGCGTCTCTTGATCTCGGTGTCTACTACGTTCCAGTAATGATCGGAGCCTAATGGGACTCCTTCTTTCTCTAGACGTCTATGTATACCTTGAGCAAGAAAACTCATATCTTCATCAACACCGTACCACTTGTTTTTGTCAAGCCACGCTTGGGTTTTTGAGTCCAGGCGTTGGGGTTCGGGTTGCTGTTGCTGTATTTTTACTTCATTTTCTTGCCGTTGTAAAGTCTTTTCATCATATTGTGGTGTGTAGCGTTCAATATCACGAGCTTTTAACTTTACATCTGTCAATTTATCTTGAGCTTCTGCTAATCGATCAGAATCTCCAGACTCATAGGCTTCTTTCATTTCCCGCTTTGCCATTTCTAGCTCGCGAGTAATGCCTTCTTTGGCAGTACTGACGTAAACCTTCTCCCCATCGGACAAACGCCCTTTGAGTTGCCTGTTTTCTTCAATAATAAGGTTGGCAACGCGAATTGCTTCGCTATGTTCCCTTAAAGCCTGATCTTTAGCCCTACGCTCATCGTGCATGAGCTTTTTCATTTGAATTAAACGCTCTTTTGCCTCTTGTGAGTAGGATTCTAGGTCATCATTTTCGACTTCATCAGCAATTTCCCGTGGCATAGGTTTTGAATTGACGCGATCTTCCTCTGGAACATCCTCTTCAATCTCAATTTCAAACTCTTGCGTTGGTTCATTGTCAATTTCATCAGGAAATTTAAATTCGTTTTGTGCAATAGCCATCACTATCTCCTTTAAACGCGAGTAATTCCGCGGGGGTCTTGAACAATACCCTCAACAGAATCATCATTGATTATTCGGAATTCCCTACCGTGGATTTTTAATCTAGTTCCCGTATTTGGACGGGCTAAAATGAAATCACCGACTTTGCACCACGGTCCATTTGGGAACCTGGCCTTGTCTTGGTAGCAATCAGGACCCATTTTGACAACAAAAAATACGGTAGAAAGGACTTCTTCCATACGCATAGTGTCATCCGCTTTAAGAATACCGCCAGCGTGTTCTTTTTCAGCGTCTGGAATAGCGCACAAAATGCGATATCCAGAAGGTTCTGGTAGTTGGTTTGCTTTTTCTTCGGGTGTTTCTGGTAATACTGTTGTTGCGGTAACGTCATCGGGGTTTGATCCCAATATCAGTTCACTCATCTGAGTTCTCCAAGTTTTTACGCAAGTCTAATATATTAAGACGGGCGGTGAGCAGACCTGTAATCTCTCCGCACATCCTTTGGTATTCAGCGTAGTCTTTGGCTACGCCTGTACCGAGGGCCTCTTCCAAGTCCCTAACCTTACCTTCTGCCTGTTTGAGGAGAAGGTCTAGTATTTTGTCGTTCATTTATTTCCCTTTTTTTGTTGGGTTGAGTTATGTTTGAGTAAATCAACTCCCATACGGATTTTTTCCGTATTCATTTGCGCTTTAGCTTGACCAGTTTGCGCGCCAATTCGTAAGCCTTCTAAGCGTTGTTTAGCCTCAAGGTCTGCCTTATCTTTGGCAGTCTTAGCACCAACTTGCATACCAGCAATTTCTTTTTGGGCCATGATTCTGGCTTTTTCGATCTCGATTTGGTCTGCTTTAGCCGATGCATCCATGACCATTTTTTGCTGTTTAAGCTGAACTTCTTGCTGTTTGAGCTTGAGTTCTTGCATCTGCATTTGGACAATAGGATCATTTTGAGCTTGTTGGGCCTGTTGAGCAGCCATCGCGGTCTGGTTCTGGTTAAGCAACTGCTGGGCAACAGGAACAGCCATACGAGCAATTTGCATTTCCATTTCTGGAGACATATTCTCTTCACCATCTTCTGAATATGGAATTTCAATACCCATTTGTTGTTGCATCTGCCGTCTATATTCCATGCCAACGTGCTCTGTAATGTGGGCTTGCATAGCTTGCATCATCATTGGAGCCTGTGGATTTTGACCAATAACCTGTTTGATCTTAGGATCTTGCATCGCAGCCATATGAACTTTGATATGGGCTTCGTGATCTTGGTACATAAACGCTTTTAAAGGCTTTGACTTTAGGACGTTCATGTTCTCTGTTACTGGATCGCAAGGTTTTTCATCTTCTGGCATAGGAACTAACTTAGATGCGTTCTTAATCCCAATAACTGCCAGCATTTGACGATGTAAAAATGGTAGGTTATACAGTTGAGGCGCAGTTTGAGAAAGTTGTAAAACAGCCTGATACTGAACGACCTTTTGAGACATTGTTGCTGCATTAGGGTCTGAGACAGGAACAATCGTCACCATCCCATAGTCGCTCTTTTTAGCCTTACGACTGCCTTCTGTAGGTTCGTATGGATAATTTTCTGGACAATTATTTTGAATAATTTCTTTTAGAAGCCTAAATTCTTGCTTCATTGAATAATGGATACGCGCTTGAATAGCCGACATAACTTTTAAAGTACGTTCCAAAATTGCCAAAGTTGTGCCGACTGGAGAGTTTGCAGACATATCTGCTACTTTCAAATCTCCTGCAGAAGCAAATCTTCTGCCATCTTCAATAATTTGATTTAACAAAGTAATCAAGGTTTGGCTTGGTTCTTTGTATGGCAATGGCATGATGTTGTCTTTCATCGCGCCACTTGGTACATCTACATCTCGGAATTCGCCTGGGGCTATCGGTGTGTCATCGCCTTTGACTCGCAACCCACGGGTCTTAAAGCCGCCTGGCAGATTTGCAAGTGACCCTGCATCAACCAGCTGCCGAAGTATGGAAGTGCCAGATTTAGCAAAAGCACCGAGAAGATGGACAATACCAAAACAGTAAAAACCGAAACCAGGAATATAGCCATAGTGGACGAAATGCTGTCTCTTTTCATGTTTTTCATCATCTTCCTTCCAGTTACGTCTAATTGAAAGAATAGTCGCGGTATTCTTTTCAATCGTGACAACGTAAGGTAGAGCGATACCAGTAGGTTCGCTATCTTCATCTGTATGCTCGAAACCTTCTAAGTCAAGGTCAACGTGCATTTCCAAAATCTTAAAGCGGTCATCTGTGGACGCTTTAAAACCTAACTTCTCTGCAATCTTTTTTTCAATTTCATCTAAAGTGTTGATTGGATCACCAAGATCTACGTCCCTGTAAAAGCCTGAGACTTGTAGTTTACGCATCTCATTCTCTGTTTTACGCATCACATGGGTAATGCGTTCTGCAGTTTCAAGGTTAGACGCGCCATAAGGAACGACTAGATCATCGGCTGGAACGTACATTGACACTTGACGGCCTAATTGAGGATCTTCATAAACCTTTTTAAAACCGTTACCTGATAAGCCCATACCCCAGAGCATTCTTTCATGTTCTGGGCGGAACTCTACCATTACATCTGTTATTTGATAGTTCATGTCTTCTTCGACACGGGTAGCTGCTTCTTTTTTTACAGGGGTTTCTTTGCCAATAATCTGGGTTCTTACAGGACCAGATGCTGGGAAAGTCTCCATAATCGTTTCGGCTTGGAACTTTACAACTGCTTCTGCCAAAATCGGATGATAAACACCACAAGCTCCTTCCCAAGGTTCGGAGCGTTCTTCAATCTTTAATCCCAAAAGTTCAAGGCCATCCACATAGGTTTGAATCCAATCTTTGCGGGAATCTACGTCATCTTCAAAACTATCGATTAGCTCTGATCCCAAAGTCGCTAAGACGCGCTCAGAAATAATTTCGGCAAGATTCTCACCGAAGTCTTCTTGTGCTAAAACTTCAACAGCCATTTCGCCTTCGGGCGCGAGTTCGATCTCAATGTCTGGAGCCTCGATTGCAGCTAGTCCTTGTGGGAGTTCGTATAGAGCTTTATCTACTGACATATATTTTCCTTAAATTAACTTTAATCCACCGTTTAACGGCTTATCTATTGTTCCGCCAGACGCTTTTGTTGTCATATACGTCTTTAATTCTTCTAACTTTTTTGTTTGTTCTGGCCTGTATTTTAGTTCTTTATTAATACTATCAGGCCATTGTTTTACGGTATATCCACGGATCGCTGCATCAGTAGCATTCCGAATGGCGTGTTCTACAGGACGGCCTTCTTCTAAGGTTGCGTTGTAATCTAATGCTCGTTTTTCCAAAACCTTTAACTGTTTAGGACTCCAAGTTCCCATTAAATCTTCACGGATTTGGTTTGACATAGGATCAACATGAAGAAGTTCCCCAGCTAAATCATGGTGGCTAAATTCCCCTGGCCTTCTAATCTCAATAACATGGCGGTCTATTGGAAAATGCTCTGGGCGCGGAGAATCTGGTGGTCCAATTTCACCTACAGGCCAAGTTTCGGCATAGCCTTTTCCTTCACCTATTGTCACCATAGGATCATGCTGTTTAATAAAAGGATACTCTTGTATCGCTTTATTAAGAAGATTTTCAGAATAATCCATTAGTAATATGCTACCTTTCTGCGAAATTCTCTGGGTTCATCTCGTTCATCCGAAGGCAGGGGAATAAACCCTCCCTTACGGAATCTTAATAGTGCTTGGGTAGTCGAGTCCACTAAGTCATCGTGGTCTGAATTTGGGAACGCAGCAAGCTCTTCCACGACTTCTTCAGCCCATCGTTTTCGGGGACACCAGACTTTACCTGACGCGAATAAATCGGAAATTGCATTAACCCTTGAGATCTTATCATTTCCTCGCGTTGGTGTATATTCCTGCACGGGAACTCCCATCCTTCGCATTTCAAAGATCAGGGGCGCGCCAGAAGCCTTGGCCTCCACGATACACGCGTCAGGCTCCCATTCACGGTACATCTGAAAGGCCCGTTCCTTTAATTGGGGGAATTCCATGCGTTCTTTAAAGGCATCTAAAAGAATAATGTTTACGTCATTTACGTCTTCGTCTTTATAAAAGACTCCCCAAGTCGTACAGGCGGAATAGTCTGAACGCTCATTTTTAGTAAAGGCGGTATCCCAAGACTGAATAATGAAGTTACATTGGGGCGGTCTTTCGTGATCCCATTCCTTCCACCATTCCCTTTTGACTATCGCGCCCTCTTCCGAGGTAGGATCTTGTTGGTACTGAGCTTGCCATTTAGGAAGAGGTAATTCATCGCGCAGCGCGTCAAGTTCTTTAAAACTCCAGAACTCAGGCCATAAAGGTCTGCCGTTAGGTAGGATTGCTGGCAGACTAATCATGTCCCAGACTTCCCCATCCCTGTCGATAATCGACTGACAAATCTTGCCTGTAAGGTCCCTTTTAGCCCAGCGGGTCATCACGATAACGATTGACCCTCCTGGCTGGAGACGCTGACGCGGACCAGACGTATACCATTCAAAGACCTTATCAAAGACCGATGGATCGTTAGAAGCTAGGGCTGCTTCTTGTTCTGAGTGAGGATCGTCAATAATGAGTAGATCCGCTCCCTTACCTGTGACAGTCCCCCCAACACCAATAGCGAAATAATCACCATTAGCATTAGTGGCCCAACGACCAGCAGCCTTGGAATCTGACCTAAGAGAGACATTAGGGAATATTTTGGCATAAGCATCCGAGTCAACTAAGTTACGAACCTTTCGTCCAAAACCGACTGCTAGTTCAGCCGTGTTAGAACATTGAATAATTTTTTTATTTGGGAACCGACCAAGATACCAAGCAGGAAGTAGAAAACTAGCAAACTCTGACTTTGTGTGACGCGGTGGCATATTGATAATAAGTCGTTTGGATTTGCCATTTGCGATGTCCTCAAACTTTTGAGCCATTAAAGCATGGTGTCTGCCATAGATAAACCCAGGCCAGACGGATTGCACAAAGGACAGAAAATCATCCTGCCCTGCCTCGCGCTCCTCCGCACCTGTAAAAGATTCGGCTAAAGGAAGAAGGGGTTTTCTTTCCTCTTCTGGGAGAAGCTCAATTAACTGAGCTAGGATTTCTTCTACTTTCACTTGAGGTTTCTAAGCTTGATATGGGCGGGACGGATAGACCTGGCCCTACCAGCGATACCTTTACATACTCCAATTTCAATCAAAGTCCTCATCTTCCGAGCCACATTCCCGCGACCCTTCTCGCCTGTCATTTTCATAATATCGTCAATAGTCGGGCCAAAACCAAAGTTCTGCCAGTATTCATCAATAATCAGGAACGTCTCTTTTTGCGCGGGACTCATTTCTCTTTTCTTTCGCATAATCTTTCCAATAGTTTTTCAGTCAGAATTTCTGCACTTACCTTACGACCCTCTTCAATCTTTTCCATTAAACACTTTTTATGGATGAGTAAATTCAAATAGCTGGCAACTTCGTTAATCCTATGATCTAACTCTTCCATAGTCATTTTCCGCAATCCTCCATGCCAGCACCCCAGTTCATTGGTGTAGAACTTCCTGCACCTTCGCCAGCTACCCAATGGTCAAAAGGTTGCTTCTTCCTAATCCCTAAATCCTTTAAACCACCAGGATAAGACTGAATTGCGGTAGCATCTCGTAACTGTGTTAGGTAGGCTATTAAGTTATCTAAAGTAGATACTTCCATATCTAGTCTATCCCGCCATGCATGGAACTCATCTAACTCTGTCATTTGAATCTGTCCCAGTAATACTTAGGCCAGCCACAACGACAGATCCATTTGCCAAATAACTTATTTGAAAACAATTTATAAAACAGGCCAAATAAAATTCTCTTGCCACAATGGTTACAGACCATTGGTTTTTCAAAAACTATCATTTTTCCATCCTTTGTAAAAATAGCGGAGTAGATTCACCTACCCACGCGCCAGCAATATTAAACTGGTAGAACTCATAAGCTTCATCCTCATCCATCCCATCCCTTTCCATCAGGATAGAGATTACCTTATCAAGGTCATAACAAACAGCCTGTACTCCAATCCTCTCAACTACACCAAGGATAGCTTCATCTAAACCATCTGCCGTAAGTAAGTCTGGGTACTCGTCAGAAATTTTCATATATTTTTTTCCACATTTTGTTCCAAATTGATAAGGGGGGTGTTTTCTATAGATTCTTTACTGTTACTCTGTGAATTTTTTATACCCCCTACCCCCTCTGAATCATCTTTAAATGAGTGCGGGTTTACCCCTATGGACACGGAAGTGCTTGATTCTAAAGGATTTGTCACTATAACAGGTGTTATAGTGAGATTTGAAGAA
>Ga0118677_10011269_pt1 | contig 13468 bp, 11 predicted proteins | sample AliMusrvi5mmetaG_FD_86154 | JGI IMG/M metagenome (GOLD analysis project Ga0118677, IMG submission 86154)
GGGCGGTTCTGATGGAGGGGACAAGGTTTGATTGTAGGCCGTGTGCCCTCACACGGCGGAAAGCTCAATTTTAAATGATGATGATAAGAAGGTATTGCAGATATGGAAGAACGGCGGGCCGAAAAGATAATCGTCCATGTGGATAACGATCTGGCTGATCTGATTCCCGGTTATATGGCCAACCGAAAAAATGATATTGCCGCCATTCAGGACGCTCTCATCCAAAAAGATTGGGAAACTATCCGAATACTAGGCCATAGCATGAAAGGGTCCGGCGGAGGATACGGATTTGAAACCATCACCGATATCGGTATGTTGATGGAAAAGGCCGCAAAGGAAGGCAGTGATGAAGATATCCGTCTGCAGGTTGGGAGACTTGAGGATTATCTGCATCAGGTAGAGATTGTTTATGTCTGACGGCAATGGCAAAGTTCCAAGAAATAGCATGATAGATTGTTGGAAACGTTCATAGGAGCGTTTTGGCGGATGAAGAGGAAGAGAAAATATCCGTAAACCAATCTTCCGGGACCACGATCCTTTGCATCGACGACGACCGCGAAATCCTGAATCCGCTAGAAATAGTTTTAGCGCGCGTGTACTATACAGTCATCACAGCTCTGTATGGGAAACAGGCTACCGTCGAAGTCCGGAGCAGAAAACCGGATTAAACATTCATCATTTGTATTCTTCAATATTCGAGGGAGGTCACAATGTATGCAGTAATAATGGCCGGTGGAAAAGGTGCAAGGTTTTGGCCCCGTAGCAGAGAAAAAAACCCCAAACACTTGCTCAATATAATCAGTGAGAAAACAATGATCCAGGAAACTGTTGCCCGGATAAAACCACTGATTTCTCCGAAAAATATTCTGGTGGTGACCGGCAAGAAACATGCTCGGACTTTGATGGAACAACTTCCCGACATCCCATCCCGAAATATTATCATTGAACCGGAAGGAAAAAATACTGCGGCCTGTATCGGCCTTGCCGCATTACATATTAGAAAAATAGTTCCCGACGATGTCATGATTGTTCTGCCTTCCGATCATGCTATTGCCGATTCAAAAAAATTTACGAATGTTCTTGACGCAGCCGCAAAAATAGCCGCTTCGGAAGATGGACTTGTCACAATAGGCATAAAACCCACTAGCGCCCAAACAGGATTCGGATATATCGAACAGGGAAAGCTATTCCGGCGCACAACCAATAAAGAAATTTACTGCGTAAAATCTATTCGCGAAAAACCTGATTTTCAGCAGGCGCGGCAATTTATTCAACACGGCAATTTTTACTGGAACAGCGGCATGTTTATCTGGAAGGCTTCGGTCATATTAAGGGAAATCAACCTCTTCCTGCCTGATTTATATTTGGGATTGATGAAAATAAATGAAGTGCTGGGGTCCTCTGAAGAAGCGGCCGTGGTGCCGTTTGTCTACAAAAAGCTCGCATCAATTTCCATTGACTATGGCGTTATGGAAAAAACGGAAAAGGTCTATATGCTCAAGGGAGATTTCGGCTGGGATGATGTCGGAAGCTGGGATGCTCTCTGGGAAATATCGCCGAAAGATGACAAAGATAATGCCGCACTGAGCAGAAGCCAAGTTATCACGGAAGACGCGGAAGGATCTCTCGTTTATAACCCGCGTAAACTGACTGCTCTGATTGGCGTAAAAGATCTCATCATCGTGGAAACAAAAGACGCTTTACTGATATGCAAAAGAGGCCGTTCTCAGGATGTAAAAAAAATTGTTGAGAAACTGGACAGAGATAAATTGAGAAAATATCTTTAATCTATTAGGGTTAAATTACCCGCCGCATCATGAAAGGTCCCTTATCCGTACAGCAGGGACACCCGCATACAGCCCATTAGGTTCACATGACCTTGTGATGACAGACATCGCCGCAACGACACAGCCCCGGCTGACCGTGCAGCCAGGAAGTATAAGGGCGCGCGCCCCTATCCAGGCGCCATCCTCAACCTTGACCGGCTGATACAGGATTGCCCCTGCGCGCCGCTCAGGCACGCCCATCTGATGAGTGCTTGTGATGAACATTGCCCCCATCCCTACGCCCACTTCATTCCCGATTATAATTGCTTCGTGTTCGCAATCGAAATACGCCCCGTGGTTAATCCAGGTACCATCGCCGATGGAGCAGTGAGTCCCGCGGAATCCCACACCAGGCCAGATATAGGCCAGGCCGATCTTCATCCCGAGGCTTCTGTAGATAGCGAGGCGCAGGGGACTCGGGCATAAGTGACTCTTGGCAATTACATTCAGAAGCACGTCATTCATCTTCTTCATGATCCTACTCCATTGACAATTATCCCAGTGTTCATTCGAACCATGGCCTGAACCTCAGCTGATATCTCAATTCGTTCGAGCGTTCACCTATAACCCTGGCGGGCACACCACCGACAACCGTGAAAGGCGCCACATCCTTAGCCACTAAAGCACCGGCGGCTACCACAGCACCCCTGCCGATCGTCACGCCGGGCAGCAGAGTTGCCCGACTGCCTATCCAGGCGTAATCTTCTACCACAATAGTCTTGTCCTCAATCCGAAATTCCGGATCATTTTTCCTGTGCTGAGAGGTGATAAACATGACCTCCGGCGAGATACTGACATTATTGCCGAGCCTAAGACCACCGCGCCCGTCGAGCGTACAGCGTCGATTGACAATTGTATGATCACCTAGAATCATGGGTTGTGGGTTACGTCCCAATGGACGATAGAAATACAAGTAACAGCCCATGAAGAGCGCCGAATCATGACCGATTTGCAGGCCAACGATGTGGCGATACCACCATAATCGGACTGCAAAAAAGGGGATATAACCGACGATATGATTGGTCAGATAGGCGAGCAATTTGGTTATCATTTTCTGCCCTCCATTGCGATTGCAGGTGTAAAGTGGTTCTTCATGAAGGGCCTCCAAATAAGGCATGCCGAATGTGGTAAAAATCTTCGCGAGGCAATACTCCTAAAAGAAGAGCCAGGGGGAGATAAAACAAAGCACCGGCAGAGATCAGAATTAGGAGGTTTCCCGTACCCAATAAGTGCAACAGTATCACCATCACCACTCCGATTAAGCAGCCCTTGAGTCCGACAACCAGGTTGCGCCGGCTGAAGACACCCCTGGGCATCATGTAGAGGGCGCCGAACATCATAAGCAGTTCCGTCATGGCTGTTGCAGCGGCAGCGCCTATCCCCCCGTTTCCCCAGAGCCGCTCAGTCATCGGGATCGCCCATAGATTGACAAGCGGGTTAAAGACCGCCGCAGCGACGGCCATGATCGCCCACGCCTTCTCTTTTCCGCGGGCGATGAGAACGGTTCCGAGCACGACATCGATGCAGACCAGCAGGATGGATACCCCTAGTATCTGCAAATTTGGCCCAGCATTTTCAAAAGACCCGGGTCCGTAAAGAAGCCGGACGATGGGGCCCGCCACGGCTATGGTGCCTGCGCTGATGGGAATGGCTGCGAAAAGCACCAGGTTCATGAGACGCTCGCAAGCCCGGCTGAAGGCGGCCTCATCGGCGATATCAGAGCCCATTCGCATCATAGCGGGAAATACAGCCGTCGTAAGGATATTGGGAATGAAAAGCAGCGTGCCGTAGAGGCGCGTGGCTGCGCCATACCAGCCGACCACGGCATCGGAGGTCATGAGCGAAAGCATGAGCACGTCGATGCGGATATAAATTTCGCCAAAAACCACCCAAACAAGAAACGGCAGGCCCCCTATAAATATCCGGCGCAGAAGCAGGCGGTCCATTGCAAACCCGAAGCGTTCGCGGCGGTAAAGCCAGATTAATGACAGGGCAAAGCTCACTGAGGCTCCTGCCGTGTGCACCCAGCAGATTGATATAAGCGAATGGCCCTGCCACAGGAGCATCGTACACCCTGCTGTGATAATCGTCTTTTCGATGATCAAGATCACACTGGGCCCTAGCATGTATTGAAGGCCCTGAAAGGCGCCCCCAAGGGTCTGGACGATGGCACCGAGGCAGGTTCCCAGACCTATGATCAGGACAGCCTCACGAGAGGCCGCATCATAGGGAAGCATATAGACGATTATGGACTGGATTACGTAGATGGCGACTGCAAGACCGAGCTTGAAAGTGATTACGTTGCTGAGCAGGGCGTGCAGTCTGGTGCGGCGTTCGGCGATGTCCTCTTTTGAAATATTGGGGTCAGGGTTGAGGACAGCTACTTCCTTTACAAGAAAGGTATTGACGCCAAGATTAATGAGGGTGCTGAAGATGGTGCAATAGCTGATAGCAAAGAAAAGCTTACCGAACTGGGTGTCGCCCAGGTAGCGGGGCAGCATGACCAGAAGGATCCAGGAAAGCACCCACGTGACCAGCTGGCTCGCGGCCTGAATGGCTGTATTCTTAAGCACCAGGCGCGTCTTGCTCATCCCGCCTCCTCCTCAATCCCGGCCGGGCGGTCCGCTTCAATCCGTCTGATGACCGTTGCAAGTGCCATGGCGATCCCGAGATAGATCATGTTTCGAAAGAAGGTTATCTGCAGGTCATAGTAAGCAACAATCACCTGGCTTGCAATAAGGGTCAGCACCATCAGAGTGACGGACTTGAAATATGGGTCTTTCATGTTGCGGTAGTCGATTACCGCCTGAATGATGGCAGTCCCGAAAAAGAGCCAGAAGATGATGAACCCGGGGAAGCCCGTCTTGACCCACATCCAGTAGATGCAGTTGTGGGGTATGTACTCCCACAGTGGAAAATCCACCTTGTCGAGCGGCATGACAATTTCGTATTTATTGCCGAATCCGATTCCCAAGGGATGGTGGCGAATGGTCTGCTTCAGGTTTACCAGTTCGGCCTTGCGATAATAGTTGGAACTCTCGTCTTCTGTTCCTTTTTGCTCGACGAAGACAGACTTGATCTTTTGCACCGGCATGGCGAGTTTGCTGCTGCTGTTCCAGAAAGCGGCCATGTAGAGCAGCATTAGCAATAGAAAAGGCGCCATCGCCTTGAGGGCGAACATTTTCTTCTCGCGCGGCAGCATGGCGATCACCACGAAAAGGCTGATGCCGAGTGTGCCGTAAACGATGCGGCGCTGAGCGAGGAGAAAGGTGAAAAATGTGGTTGGGAATAAGGCTAACGAAAATTTCAATTCCGGTCCCCGGTATTCCAAAAACAAGAAGCAGGCGATAAGCACAAAAACCGAGCTGATGAAGAGGGCATCCTCGTGGCCCGTAATGGCGCGGATGCCCGTCAGATCAAAGTTAAGCGTAACCGCATAGCGCCAGCAGCCTTGAAGTCCCTTGATGGCAATTGCAACCAGAATGATCCAGATGCAGACCTTAACCTGCCTTTGATTGCGGATTATCTGGGAAGTGAGGAAATACATGCCACAAAGGTAGTAAAGCGCCCGGATCTCCCAGAGCGATACTTTCCAGTCCCCCCCATGTGCCAACCCATAGACAGTGAAAAAAATGAGCATTCCAAGAAAAACAACAGCGATACCGAAGTTGGGAATCGGATAAAGATGCCACTCACGGCTGGTTGCGGCGCGCACGAACCAGAAAGTGATCATCAGAACTATTATCACCTCCACCGGGTTGAAGACCAGGGCACTGATACCAGTAGACAGGTTGATATTAAGAAAGAATGGGATTTTCTGGGTAATGATATCTTTAATACCGAAAATCTGGAACTGTTCCAGTAGAAGCGAGGTGCCCAGCATGATGTAGATGCCCAGTTCCAGATATCTCATGAGGATAAATATGAATACCAGGGCCCCACAGAATGCCGGGATGACGATCATGTTGCCATTAGTAATGAAAAGGAGAATAGCGCCGATCATCGACAAAATCACGGCAAATAAATAAGGCTTTAACCGTTCCTGAAGTGTCAACGTCATGACCTGTTTCTGATTGATTGATAAATCAGACATATGCCTCTAAAATCGTATGTAAGTGATGATGAGAACGAGGATAATGGCGGTTGCTAAGCCTGCTATGACCCACCGGTCAATGTACTCCACACGTACACCGATAACCAGGAAAATAACTATCATAGCTAATACCATGGTCATCTCAGACCCACCTATAGAGCCAATCGGGAATCCAATACTCAAAATAGTTGAAAACCACGCCTATGATCTTTTCTGAAGGCAGACTCTGGAGTGCGGCCTCAACAGCCTTACGTCTGGTTGCATAAAGACGCGCCACAAACAAGATGCCATCAGTATGCGGTGCAAGCAATCGGCATCCGGAACTGGTTAGCACATCTGGTGCCTCGACGAGGGTGAATCTGAAGCGCTCTCTCAGTCCTTCCAGAAGATTGCCGAAGGCAGGTTCATTATATAATACATTCGGATCTTTCATAGGAGCACCGGCTGGCAATAATATGAGTTCCGGAGTGTTAAGCGTGATTAGCACTTCATCCAGGGATGCGCGCTGTTCCAAGACATCGGCAAGGCCCGGTGAATTGTGGCATCCAAATGTCTTTGAAAGGGAAGGTGCTTTAAAATTCGTATCCACTAGCAGAACGGGTTTCTTGAGATCGCTGGCCAAGACGGCCCCAAGATTTGCCGTCAGAAAAGTCTTCCCCTCGTCTGCTTTTGCGCTGGTCACCATCCAGAGCAGTCGGTTGGGGTCGGCAAAGGCATTGCGGGCAGTGGCAACGATGTTGCGTAGACGTTCATGGTAATCATAAAGGGCCTCTTCTTCGGCGGTTGCTTTCGTGTTCAAAAGATCAGGACGTGCAGTATAGACGGCCAGCCCGGTCGGTATACCCCGTGGCAAAACAAAACGCCTCGCACTGAAGATCATCCGGAGTCCGTTTATAATTGACCGAAATAGAGGTTTCTTGAAAACTTTTGCAGGGCGTAACGCTTCGATGAATATTTGATTTGATAACCTGGCCGGTCGTGAGCGGGAAAACAACTGCTTCAACCAGGCGACAAAGTGTAACGGTTCTACCTCTCCAAAATTGTACAGCTTGGGCAACACACCCGCAAGACGCAGTCGATTCTTTCGCAGCAGATCACCGGTTCGCACCAAACGCGGGTCAGTAAACTCCAACAGAAAAACGAGAAGGAAACCCATGCAAATCCCTCCGGCAACTCCTCCGATAATAAACAAAATGCGATTCGGTTTGGTACGTGTTCGCGGTATTACTGGGGGTTCGATAATGGTGAAACGGTTGGTCTGCTGGGCGATCTCAACCTCGGTCGTGATGCGCGCCTGTTCAAGTTTCACAGACAGCGTATTGTAGAGTTCCTGCATCAGTTTGAGGTCGCTCTGCAAGCGTGCCAGTTTCTTATCTAATTCAGGTATTTGATCAATCTTGGCGTGCGTTTCCTTCTCCAAGCGTTGATATTCCGCGATTTTTTGTTTTCTTTCATTCTCCATCAGTTGAGTGATAGAATCCATCTCGCGCTGAAGCTTGATTACCTCCGAGTGTGTCTTAAGTCGCGTGGCGAGCAGATTGCTCATTTTCAATTCCATCTCTTGATAGTTCTTCTGATAGGTATTGCTCCGCTCGGCTTCCAGACCTTTGAGACGATACTCCTTTAATTGTCCCCCAAGGGTATCGGCCTGCCCTAATATATCCACATTACTCTGGCGGAACACCTGCAGTGCGCGCTCTGTATTATCCATTTCCTGGCGATAGTGATCAACCATCTGTTGAATCAATTTCACCGCTACTGTTGTCTCACGACGGCTTCCCTGCAGGCTCTTATCGATGAATAGCTGACTGACGGTTTCCACAAATTTTTTGGCAAGGACGGGATCAGTGTCTGTGCAGGCGATTTGAAAGGAATCCGGGGTCAATCCAAGAAGATGAATATTGTTGCGCAGATTTACGACCTTTTTTTCCATTTCGAAATCTTTCTTCACATTCTTGTCAAGTCCTAATTTATGAATTGCCTCTTCAAGGAGGGGGCGGCTGTATACGATCTTTTGGAATGAAGCGAGTCGATTGGTATCAGTCATCTGCACGGCGGTTTCGTAACGCACCAAGGGGTTGAGAATCTCATCTTTACCCAGCAAAATCGTAGTGGAGGACATGTACACGTTTTTCATAAGAAAGGAAACTGACAGTGCGAGCAGTGGCACGAGAATCATGGTCAGGAGAAAGACCCGTTTACGCCGAAAGAATACTTCCAGCAGATAACGCAGGCTAAAGTCACCGACCACGGGCGTTACCGGAATCATTATTTGGTCTTTTTGAGGCGTTAAGGGTATCATATTTGTTAGCTCATTTGCCAATGTTTACTAGGGTCGCACCCAGCAGAATCGTATACATTGACGGAGTAATTTGAGTGAGGTAGTAGTTGAATGTTGCTACGCCTTTTCGAGGTACATACAGGATATCTCCGGATTCAATGGAGGGGATATAACCGGTTTCCCTGTTAAACATTCCGGCCACATTCACTTCGTATATTTTCGGCGGCCCATCTTTTTCCCGTCGCAATACGCGCACAACACTGAGCTGCGCGTCTCGTGTTTCTCCTCCGGCCATAGCAATGGCGCGTAAGACATCTACTTTTTCGCCGCGGGCGAAGACTCCCGGACGCTGCACTTCGCCGAGGACATAAAAAGTGTTTTCATCGCTTGCCCTGACATAAACTGTATCTTCCGGCAGGAGAGGGATGTTCAAGGTTCGGTCACCCTTGCGCAGCAAGTCGTAGAGGTTGATTTCTATCACCATGCCATTGCCACGCAAAACTGTGCAGCCGCGCAGATCCGCCTTGTCCGTCAACCCTTCCGCCCGTGCCAGCGAGCTTAACAGTAGCGGACGCCCCGGGAAATTATACTGTCCCGGCTTTCGCACTTCACCTAGCACAAAAATCCGGTTGTTGTTAAATTCATCCACGATAATGCTGATTTTGGGATCAATATAGAATGACTTGAGTAAAGACTCTATCTTTGCCGCCGCCTGTTCACGCGTCAACCTGTCGAGACTGATCACGCCGATTACAGGTAACGTGACCTTTCCGTCAGGACCAATTACGTATTTACGATTTATTTCTACCACGTCCACTGAGTACACTTCAATTTGATCACCCGCCCCGAGTTTGTAGTCCCCGACTTCCGTCTCCAACATCTTGAGTTGTTCCTTTGTAAGGCCGCTGTGCGGTTTTTCTGTTTCTTGCACGGGGGCTATTGGGAGAGGAGGAAGCATTATTTCGGAACACCCAAAAGAGAGTGTCAGCACAAAAAGGAAAAAGGCAAAAATGATTTTATTAAAGATTCGAGCCGTCAACCACTTCCGTGCAGAATTATTCACCATACTCTGTTTTTTCATATTTTCTTTATTGATATCGCTGTAAATGTTATTCATGACCATCCGGTAGCCTCTTAATTTCATACTGTAATAACCGCCAGGATATATTTTCACATGATTCGGTCTTCCCTTGATGTCTATTTCAACTTGAAACGCCAATGGATGACGCTACGTGCAGTGACGTTTAATAACTGAAAAGGGGATGTCAATTTTGCCGTTAATATGACATTGGGTTCTTTGCCGTCTATTGTGAAACTCGGTCCGGGATCAACTGAGATGCCCTGCCATTGTAGCCTCAGGGTTCTAGGCAGAGCGGACTTGTTGACGGCGATAACGGATACGATCCTGCTTTCGCGATCAATGGCAGCATAGACGGAAAGATTATCCGGGCATGTCCCTTTCCAGTGAACCAGTAGTTTTTCATTACCGAAACTTGCACCGGCACCGTCTGCATTTCTATAAAGCGTGTAGGCCGCAGCTGCGAAAGAGCCTTCCTGTGGAGTTGTCCAATAGCAGGCAAGATCAATACCTTCTCTGCCCAAAATACCAAGAATGTCCGCTAGTGCCAAAGCACCGCTGATATCTTCTTCACCGCCCCAATTGTACTCCGTGAGTCCGATTTTGGTTCCGGGGTAAGCTTCAGCCACCCAACGCTTGAGACGTGGAAAAAGAATGACCTTTGAATTGATCCATGAGGGATCCTGATAGCTCGGGTCCCAAAGAGATTTAACCGTTTCGAGCCGCATTTTTGTTGCAGAGAGATCTGCGGAAGAAGAAAAAACGTTTTGGGCCTGAGGATAAAAATGAATGGTCACATAATCGAGTAGGCGCATTTTCCCCTGCTTCTCTTGAATGTGCATCTGCCGCAGGAACCACGGGAGGAAGTCTTCACCACGATGTCGACGCCTGTCATCATTTCCGTGACTGGCCAGGTCCTTAGCCGACTGAAAGTATACTGGCCAACCCCAGAGTTCCGGACCGGCAATTTGCGCCTCAGGTGCCGCAGCCTTGACTGCTTTGGCCATGGCTACGAATCGGCTCAGGTACTCATCATAGGAGACCGGTTCGGGATGAACATCGCGGTGTGTGAGATGCCACAACATAGGCTCGTTACCCAGAGCAAAGATAATGCGGCGTTCGGAGAACAGTTTGGGAAATTGTTTTTTCATTGCCTTCACCCAGGATGGGATAAACTCCGGGTTTGCAACCATAGCGGAATCGGCCAGGTTGTTACCTACAAAAGGATTGCCGTCGGGCCGCAATCCATTTCCGGCGTCAGGCCGTGATGGGTCGTGCTTCTGCTGAACACCGTATTTTTTGATGGAGTAGCTGTGGGAAAAAGTGTCCTTTGCTACATAACCAATCAACGGAAGATTGAAGAAAACACGGCCACCATTCCGCTCACCGCGTTCCAAGAAATTCTGCCACGCATTCTGTTCAACCGCAACATTTTCAAAGAACCAGTCTTTCCCGGTGTTCCAGGCATTACCCAGTTGCCAGTTGTAACATTCTGCAGTATTGCCACCCCATCGGATCAGCGGCACTTTCCACTTCATGATGGTGTCCTTGGATGGTGCAGCCAGCCCATAGATATCGGAAGAAATTCGGTCCGGCGCAACCGGCTTAACGATCATACATGTAAAGTCCGCCTAGGGCTCTTGGGCACAAACGATCAGAGGGAAAATGAGAAGAAGACAATAAACAAATCTGGTGATGTGGCTGATCACTTTCATAAATCATTCCTTGAAGCTTGCGAGGAGCGTAAAGAAGGAGATAGCTCTCGGACGATTTTTGCCGGAATCCCTGCCACCAGGACATTTTCCGACACGTCTGCTGCTACGACGGCACCACTGCCAACCACCGCTCCCGCGCCGATAGTGACGCCAGGCAGCACCGTTACGCGTGCACCTACCCAAGCACCACGTCCCACTCGGATTGGTTTCGATACGATCTTCCCCGCTCGAAAGTTAGAGGTGCCCATTTCATGTGTGTTTGTAATAAACATGCAGTCCATGCCCAGGGAAACATTGTCTTCCAATGTTACAGACGCACCCAAGTTAAAGGTGATGTTCTCATTGAGGCAGCAATTATTGCCGATGAGCAGCAGGTGGATGACGTCACTTGCGCCAATCAGCCGCATGCGACCAAATATAACCGTTCCATGGCCAATGTGGATGCCGGCCAAACGATACAGACGAGGACGAAGTCGGATGAAGGCGTCATGGGGCAAAAGCGCAACAAGGCCCTGAATTAAGATCAGGCGTGGATGACATCCGTTGAGTTCAGAGGCTAGAACCTTGGTCAGTTTTCCAACCATGTTAAGAACCTTTGTCCGAGGATTGAGCGACTGCGTTGATTAATATCGTTAATTCATTTAAAAAACTTCTTAAGTAATTAGCAGTTTTTCCCAAGAAATGTCAAGGATAAACATTTATACATAAGACAAGCTTGCTTGATCGGTTAATGAGAATGTGTTAATAAAATACATCAATTCATTCATTGTGAGATGTCAGACTGAGGAAACAGGAGATGCCATGAAGCCTTCATCCGCCATCACAAGCATTGCACGTGCTCTCGAAATAGCGCGCGCCGTATTTCCAGCCGCTGCCACACGGGCAAAAAGTAAAAAACCCGAAAACCTTATCAGTTCTATTCATAACTTTAATGAATGGTTGACCATTGATCGCTTCAACGACTATCGCCATGCACTTCTCGATCTCATCGAAATCGCTGCAAACAATACTGACATTGCCGATGAGCTCTACGATAGTTTTTATCGCGTCATGCCGTTCGGTACTGGCGGAAGGCGTTCAAAAGTCGGAATCGGGCCCAACAGGATGAATGCCTACATAGCAGCAATGACAGCACAAGGTGATGCTGAGTTCATTATCGACGGACAGACGGAGAAGATGACTCCTGTTTCATCAGAAGATTTTTTCCTTGGCGCCTGGGATGTTCGGGCCTTTCACAAGTACTTTGCCGAAACTCCTGCCCTCGAACGGTACAGGAAGGTCATCGACGAGAAATGCCCGGCTCTTTCAGGACTCTCTTCCGAAGAACTTTCTAAGATCGCAGCGCTAGTCTATGCAGGCAACGGCATCCGCTATATTCACCCGAGCGTCATGCGACCTACTCCCTGGCTTTCTTTTTTTATCAATGCCTGGCCTCGGATTGCTGCCGAGCGTCCATTTACAGGGGAGGCATCCATCCTCAACCAATGCCGCCGTGTCCTCGGAGGCATTGTGTTGAGTTCGAGCCACAACCCGTATGACAACAATGGGACGAAGTTTTACGAGATGAGTGGGGCGCAGACGCCTCCGCATATCGTTGACGTGCTCCAGCATATTGGCGATGCAATTCAGAATATCAGATATTTCGGCGGAGACTGTTATTACAAAGAAGGACGTGAGAAGGCTTTCGAGAAGGCAGTAAAAAGCGGGATGGTTATTGTACTCGACGAAGAAAACTTGGGCAAAGTCGATCATTTTTATATCCAAAATTCGATAAACGAAATTAAGAGTTTTTACACATCAGCCCCGTGGGAAGCGCAGAGCGCACCACGCGGGCAAAAGAGTTCACAGTTAACGTATACGGGACAGCTCGCCGTTTCTTTCAATGCCCTGAACGGAACTGGAGCCACCGGAGTGCTCAAGATTCTTGAACAAGCGGGTTTTGAAGTCCTGCGTAGTCCCGGCGATACCCCAAGTTGGGAATTCAATGAAGGCTATGGAAATGTTCCTAACCCGGAGGCGGAGAAGACTTTTAATACCGGCATCCAAATTGGCATCCGGCGCACACTTGATGAGCTGCTGACCGGCGATCTTCACGGATCGGCTGAAATCTTAAACCTCATTGACGAGGATGGCAAGCCAATAGCCTTTGGTCCATTTTCTTCAGCTGGCTCTGCGGATGAGGTAATCCGAATGTTCCGCGCCGCAACAGGCAAGTACATCCGAGGGGTTGAAGTTGCGCCGGCCTCGGCCAACAAGGTTGTAATGGCACGACTGAAGGGGCATGTCCTTGGCAATAATATTTGCCTCCTTACCGATCCGGATGCAGATCGCGTCGGACTTGGCATGCAAACTTTCAGAATCTCCAAGGAAAAAGACCGGGCTTGGCTTTACTGGGTTTCGGCCAACGACAATGATGAAGCGGGTATCATTCTGTTCCGCTATCGCCTCGAAAAGATGCTCGATATGGCTGAAAAG
>Ga0118677_10011270_pt1 | contig 13468 bp, 5 predicted proteins | sample AliMusrvi5mmetaG_FD_86154 | JGI IMG/M metagenome (GOLD analysis project Ga0118677, IMG submission 86154)
CCGCTGACCCACCCCATCGCGCCCGCCACATTCGTATACACGCCGCCCCACGCGGCGAGGTTCTCGAATGACTCGGCGTATGGCACGATGTTGTACGATGGCCCGGAAAGCGGATTCGTGGGGTTCGTGCCGGTCAGATAATCCTTCCACACGGCCACGCCATTCGGGTCCGAACTGGTTTCAGCAGAAGCAAAGTTGTTGGTCCAACCGTATTGCGCCAGCCACCACAGCGGCGTGCCCAGGGGCGCCAGCAGGGGCGAGAAGGACGCCGTGATGGTGTGGTTGGTGATGACGGCGTTGAAGGTGTAGTTCGACACCGCGCCCACGGGCGAGTTGTCCACGGTCACGCCGCCAATGGCATACCCCGGCGAAGGCGTCATCGTGAATGTCTGCGTGGCGCCGGACGCGACGGGCACGGGGCCCGTGGGCGCGATGCTCCCGTTGGCGCCGGCGGTAGCGGAGATCGTGCAGCCGATGACCAGCGTCAGCGTGCGCACGTCCGCGCCAAAGGCATTGGTGGCCGTGATCGCGACGCGAAAGGTGCCGCCCGCGGCGGGACTGCCCGTGATCGCGCCGCTGGCCGCGATCAGGGATAGCCCGGCCGGCAAGCCGGAGGCCGTGAAGCCGGAGGGGGGTTGGCTGGTTGTGATCGTGTACAGGAACGTAACGCCGACCGTCCCGGTCGCGGCCAGCGGGCTGGTGATCGACGGCGGATTCGTAGACGCGAAGGCCGCTGTCACGGCGGCGTCGGCGAACAAGGTCAGGGACGTGGGGTTCCCCGCGCCGGAGACGGCGCCGCTCCAGCCGGCGAACGCGCAGCCGGGATCGGGCAGGGCCGACAGCGCCACCGCCGTGCCAGCCGTGTAGGCGCCGCCCGGCGGGTTCAGGATGACAGCGCCGGATCCCGTGCCCGTCGTCGTCACCGCCAGCGAGCAGAGCGGCAGCGCGCTGACGCCCAGCCGGCCGGCGCGCATGCCATTGCCGAAGCTGGTGCTCCACACCTCGCCCGCGTCGTAGGGGTTGAAGCAGACGCGCGTCGGGAATGTGAAGGGGTAGTTCGTTGCCTGCAGGAAGAGCGGCGCGGCGGCGAAGGCGTTGGTGCAGTACCAGAGGCCGTCTTCGCGTGTGGCGACGTACACAGTGTTCGAGTCGGACGGGTCCACCGTGCACGACTGCACCGCCGCGACCGGGCCGGATGTCAGATGGGTCCAGGACTGCCCGCGGTTCGTTGTTCGGTACAACCCCGCCCGCGGATCCGCCCATTGGATGTCCACGACGCCCGCGTACCAGATGTTCTGGCCGGGATCATGCGGGTCGACCGTCAGGTGCGTCGTGAAATAGAGCATGTTGGTGTCGCTGCGGTCGAGCCACGACGCGCCGCCGTTGGTGCTGACAAAGACACCGGCGCTGGCAGTGTAGGCGTAGCCCGCGCCGATTCGCGCGGAGTAGGTGCAGACCAGCATGCCGTCGGTGAGCGCCGTGATGTCGAGCGCGTGTCCCTCGGTGCGCGGTGGGCTGGCCAGCATGGCCCACGTCGAACTGGCGCCGAGGGTGAGGTTGCTGGTGACGTAGATGCCGCCCAGGCTGTTCGCGTAGTTCACCACGGCCGCGAAGAGCCGGTTCGTGTTGGCGGGATCGAGGCACAGACCGATGGTGGGCTTCGCGAAGTTGTGCAGCCGCTGCCAGTGCAGGCCGTTGTCGGCCGAGAACATGGCCTCGCCGGTGGCGTTGTCGATGTGGCCGTCGCTGATATAGTTGACGTAGATGTCGTGGGCGCTGGAGCAGGCCACGTAGATCCGACCGCTGGCGAGGTCGCGCACGGCGTGGTAGGTGCTGTTGTACGTCAGATTGGAGGGGCTGAACCACGCAACGCCGCCGTTGGTGCTGAGCATGCCGTGGATGTCGGTGAAGCTGGCGAAAAGAGTGTTGCTCGAAGCCCAGAGCAGGCTCCAGCAGGAGGTGTCCTCGATGCCGTTGCCCTGATAGCTCTTGTCGCGGCGGGTCGGCGAGTTGGTCGGGTTCTGGTCGGTCGGCACGTCGTAGGCCTGATTCCAAGCAGCACCGGCGTTGGTCGTGATGTGGATGAACCCCAACCCCGTGATGGCGGCGCACTGGCTGTTGTTCGGACAGACGCCCAGGCCCAGTACGTACTGGTCCCATCCCCAATCGTCCCATTTCCACGTGCCGCTGAAATCGTCGCCCTCCCAGCCGGTGGCGATGTTGGCGTTGTGCGTGGTTTTGAACACCTGCGTCCACGCGTTGCCGCCGTTGGTGCTGAGCATCACGAGCGGTGTGCCGCCGCCCTCGCAGCCGCCCAGATAGACGGTCTGGATGTCGTTGGTGGCCATGGCCGCGTAGACCAACTGGTCGCCGCCCGCGCGGTTGATGCCGTTGGTGACGCAGACCCACGCGCCCGTGCCGGCGACGCAGTCGAGCCGGTAGACGTTCTGGTAGTAGCCGCAATCCCAGCCGGACATGCCGCCCCAGATGGTGTTGAAGGTCACGCAGAAGAGACGCGTCGTCGTTCCCGCCGTGGCCCCGGCCAGGGTGACGATGTACTCGTTGGCCGGGATGCCGCCGATGCCGGACAGGACAAAGTTTGTGCCGCTGTTCGCGGAAACGAGCAGGCCGGAACTGGTGCCAACGAAGATCTGCGGGCCGCTGAAATACGCGCCGCCGACGTTGATGCCGGCGTTCGGGTCGGCGGTGTAGATCGTGGCGGCGCTGGCGCCGCCGTTTCCGGAATAGTACACGTGCGTGTAATCCGCGGAGACCAGCCGGTTCGTGCCATTGCCGTCCGCGAACAGCGCCCCGCCGCTGCCGCTGGGAAGAGCCGACCACGTGCGACCGCCGTTCACGCTCTTCGAGGGACCGCTGGAACTGTACAGGACGTTCGGGTCGGCGGTGAACTGGACGCCGGATGTGTACTTGTAGCCATGCAATTGCGTAATGAAGTTCAGCACATTCCAGGAGGCGCCGCGGTCGTTGCTGCGGAAACTGTCGTCCATGTCCGAGCCGACGTACAGGATCCGGCTGTCCCAGGGGCTGATGGTGGGCGCGTAGAGCGCGCCGCCGCCGCCCGGGCCCTGGGCGCTCCAGGCCATGTTGGGGAAGTTGGTGTTAGCTGCCAGCCCCGCGCCGGCAAGCAGCGCCAGCGCACCCAGCAACGGTCCTGCATTTCCAAATGGCTTTGTGCGCATCAATTCAACCGATCGGGGACGGCCGGATCCACGTTGGCGTCGGCCAAGGCATGAGATTCCCGCCCCGACGTTCATACGCGTCAAGCTAAGGACGAAGAAGGCGAAAGTCATAACAAAAGGGCCGCAATTAACACTGGGTTGCCCACCGGTGGGCTGGCCCCACCGGAGGCAGAAGTTCAGAAGAGACAGGCGCGTTGACATACAAGAATGGTGGTGCTCGAGGAACGACTATGCGGCCTCACCTCGCGCCATTTCTGTAGCGAAAATACCTTCTTTCTTGCGCTCCCGCCGGGTTTATCCGAACTTCTTCACCCGCGGGGCAAGCCCGCGGGGGTCGGAAAAGTATTGGACCCTTCGGCCTTAGCGTGACGCGTATGCCCGACGTTGCGCCGTCACCGCAAGAAGAACACGGTTCCGAGTGGCGGCGGGGCAGTGTAGGCACCGGTGATGTAGATGCGGTTCACCGAACTGTTGGTGTCATAGTTGACCTGCAGGTTCGCCCAGTGGTTGCTGTTCTGCCAGGTGACCTTGAAGTTTCCGCTGATGCCGGTGGTAGTGACAGAATTGCTCGCCAGCATGATGGTCGCTCCGGCGCCCAGCGTCCAGTTGGTCCGTGGCGTCCAGAGCTTGACGTTCAGGTTGGCATTGGGGTCGATGATGACCGGCATCTTGTAGGGCAAGCCGGTGTAGCCATCGAACAAATCCGCGCCGTTGGAAGCGACGTTGACTGCGTAGGTCGAGTTGCTTGCAAAAGTGAACTGATCGAAGAAGAAACGAATCGTGGCCGCATCGTCCGTGCCCGGCCGTCCGGGGGCAATCATGCCGCCGCTGCCGAGAATGCCGAAGGCATCGCCGTAGCCCTGAAATCCGCTGCGGAAGGTGCCGTTGCCGGTCAGCGTGCCGCAGTAGGTGACGGAGTTGTTCTGGCCGAAGGACAAGATCGAATTGGATGCGACCAGATAGATGGGGTTGTACTGCCAGCCGGCCGGACCGTTCGTGTCCGGCGTCCCCAGACTCAGCGTTGTCCACGGCAGAATCCGATACGACCCGCTGAAGGCAGAATTGGTTGTGGTGGTGAGGCTGAAGTTGAGGTTTGAGTTGCCGGCAAAGGTCAGTGCATTCGAACCGTGCAGGTTCACCGGGTTCAACGAGCCGCCACCGGTTAATGAGGCGTTGGTGATCATGCTGTCGACATCGACGTACACATCGTAAGGCGCGGCTGCCAACCAAGCCCCGCCATTCATGTCCAGCAACCCGCCGTTCAGGTGCAGGGCGCCAAGGGCGCAATTCGGGTTATACGTTGCGCGCAGCGTGCCGGTGGCATTCAGATAGACTGTTCCGTTGATCGTTCCGTTGTCCGAGATCGTATAGTTCGTGATGATGGCGGTATCGACCCCCGACGGATAGTTCGTGCCGCCATTCGTCGAATACCATGTGTTCGGGTTGTTCCAGTTGCCGTTGGCCGCATCGCGATACACGAAAGCCGGCAGCGTGCTGAAACTCGTGGCCGCGCCAGCCCAAGCCGTGCCGTATGCATTGGAGGCGAAGCAGCGGTACCAGTAGGTCGTGCCCGGAGTGAGACCTGTGACTAGCAACGCAAATCCGCCTTCCGCCACGGTTCCGATGCTGCTGTTGGTAAAAGCCCAGTTGTTCGTATCCGCGCCATAGTAGATGGTGATGCTGGCACCCGCGCCGCTGGTCAGATTGCCGTTCAGCGTGGCGGTGACCTGTCCCGTGGCGGATGCGCCATTCGCGTCGTTTACCGCAGGAAGGCCGTAGGTCTTGAAGGACTTGGAGCCGGTGACATCCCAAGCGCCGCCAGCAGTGTTGCTCGCGTAATAGGCGTACCAATAGGTGGTGTTCGACGCGAGTCCCGTGGCCTGGTAGGTTAAGGGAATCGGAGGCGCCGCCGTCTGGGAACCGAACGGGTGGCTGTAGGCCCAGTTCAAGTTGGTCGTCCGGTCCGTCGTGTCCCAGAACACCCAGACCGAGGCGGGGGACGAACCCGTGGATGTCACATTCCCGTTCAGCCATGCGCTCGTGCTGAGAGTGTTGGTGGCCCCACTTGCGTTGTTGACGCCCGGCGGAAAGCCGGAACCGGAATTGTGCGCATAGGTGCCGGCAAAATAGAGCGTCTTGCTGTCGGAAGACGGATAGACCACAAGACCGCTCCACTCGTTGGTGTTGGCGTAGGTGACGGCAAAATTCCCCGGTGTGGTGATGCCGTTGTCCGCGGTCATGATGGCGCGGTTCGTGATCGTACCTGAACTAACAGGCGAGAAGAGGTTGATTTGCAGATACGCCCCGGCATGCACGACCAAGGAGCCGGTCTTCATGGCGACGAGGTCGTTGGTGGTCGAGTCTACGATGTTGATAACAGGCTTTGCCGTCTTCTCAAAGGTGACGTATTGACTGTTATTAACGGCAGCAATGAATTGAATCGTGCCGGCCACCCCCGCCGTTCCGGGCAACACGGTGGCGCTGTTCGTCAGAAGCAACTTAAACGGGTTGCCGCTGGCGCCATTCAATGTGACCTGGCCGCGGCCGGATATCCGGTTCGTGTACAGGCAGGACCCGCCCCAACCGACGGGAGTCCAGTTAAGGTTCAAGTTGCCGACGCTGGCGCCCGCCGTCTGCAAGACAATGGAATTGGAGCCACCACCCTGAACTTGAAACCAGTCCTGCACCGTGATGTTTGCCCCCGGTGCCACACCCAGTGGCCCTGTCCAGGTGGAAGAACTCGCGATTGGTCCGAAGGTATAATTGGCGCTGGGGCAGGGACGATTGCTGACCACCAACATATTGGTGCCGGTCATGACCTGTTGCCCGCTCATTTTGTTTCCGTTCACCGACCCGTTGCCGGCAAACCAAAACGAATTGCTCTCGACGGCCATGGTGCAACTGTAGTTCAGATTGTTGCCCGCCCAGGCGTCGAATGCCCCGCCTTGCATGTGGATGGTTCCGGCATTCGCGTTGTTGATCGTATCGTACCGAAGTGTGCCGCCAGGACGGACATAGGTGTCGTAAAAGTTCAGTTGGTTCATGATCACCAGTTGACTGTCGATCACGGCCGTGTCCCCGGGCGCCGAGGGATACGTTGGCGTGCCCCACGTGGCGGGAGCCGTATAATTGCCGTCCGCCACGTCGTTGTAGTTCGTCGCGGCACAGACGAAAGATACGCCGGCCGCCAGCACAAGCCATCCGATTGCACAGATTCTTTTCATCGCTTGCCCCCGTTTCCCTTTTCCACCATCAACACCATACGCCATCCGGTTTCGGAACAATAAATCTATAGCACATATTATGCGGTTTCACGGGTGCAGGCGAAATAGCTGTTTTGCAACACCCGGAATATGTTTTACGACATCCGGAAACAAGCGCCCCGGTTGCCTGTTGAAAATCCATACAACCCCGGCGGCGACGGCGCGCCGCCCTCCAAAACAGGGCGATTTTGCATGCCACTGGAGGGCGAGCCTCCGTGCGAGCGGTGTATGCTTCGAAATCGATTTCGATTGGGCTGCGGGCTTTTTTCGGGCAGATTAAAAGTTCTTACTCGCAAACGCCCATATTGAGCCCGTTGCCGACGCTCGTCACCCACATTTCCGACGGCTTGCCGGGATTGAAGCGGATGCGCATCGGCTGGGCGAAGCGGTAGGCCGCGACCGGCCGGAACTCCGGCTTTGCCGCGGTGATGTCCGGCGTCCAGAGCACACCGTCGTATTCGGTGGCCATGTAAAACTCCTTCGGGTTCCGCGGGTCGAACGCCCCGGAATTGACGTTCAGCACCTGGATCGCCGAGACGCTCTCGTCGGCAATGCGCGCCCACGTCTTCCCGCGATCGCGGGTGTGGAACTGCAGCGACATGTCGCAGCCGACATACATCTCGTCGCTGTCGTGCGGGTTGATCGTGGGGCTGTACATCGCCCCGCCGCCGCCGATGCCGCGGCTGACGAAACCGGCCGGCGGCGCCGCGAAAAGCACGGGCGCCAGAAGTGACGCCACTCCGAATGCAACGGCGAATTTATGCATGGTTTTCTCCGGTTGCCTCAAGGCGGGCGTGAGCCCGCAACCCAATCGAAATCGCTATCGAAATCGATTTCGATGCCCGATTTCGATTTCGACAGCTGCGACGAAAATGCATCGCATGTTACCATGGAACGATCTAGTCAGGACGCTACCGTACAAAGATCGTCGTACCCGCGACGCCGACGGTGACATTGTAGATTTTCACGTCGTTGCCTGCCGTGGTGTCGCCGGTGGCAACATACCATATTATGCGACTTCTCGAGCACATGCGCAATCGCTGCTTTACTGCACCTTTCACCTTTCAAGCTCCGTAGACAACCTGATGCCCGCTGCTGGAATTGTCCGCCTGCGTAAATCCGTGTTTCCGGATGACCTCACGGTAAAAAACCGCGCTGTCCTTCGGGATGCGTCGCCGGGTCTCGAAATCCACATAGTAGAGGCCAAACTGCTGCTGATAACCGTAAGCCCATTCCAGGTTGTCCATCAACGACCAGTGGAAATACCCTTTCACCGGCAACCCCTGCCCGATCGACCTGCTCAGCACCGCCAGGTAGGCCTTCAGGAAGGCGATGCGCTCCGGGTCGTGGATCTTCCCGTCATGCAGGGGCCGGTCATAGTAGCCGGCGCCGTTTTCCGTGATGTAGATCTTCTTCGGCTGGTAGAGATCATACGGAATCTGGATCCCGTACTGCATGACATTCGGCGTGATCTCGAACCCGCCGGTCGTCTTGGGACAGTCGGCCGGAAACGGCACAACTTCAGACGTTTTCCCTTTGGCCCGGATCAGTCGTGCCCGATAGAGGTTCAGGCCGAGGAAGTCGAGCGGCGCCGAAATCACCTGCATGTCCCCTGCTTCCACTTTGGGCGCATTCTTCCACATGGTCTTGCGGATGCGCTCAGGATAGGCGCCTTTGAAGATGGGATGCGTCCAGAAGCCGGTGTTGCGGCCGTCCACATACGCCTGCTTCGCCGCTTCGTAATCGGCGGACGACGACGAGGCCGGCGCAAATGCCATGTTCTGCGCGTAGCCGACCTCGGCGCCGGGAGCGGCGAACTCCCGCACCGCGGCGACCGCCAGTCCATGCCCGAGCAGGATGTTGTGCACCGTCTGATTCACAACCTGCGGGCTTTCCCGCCGGCAGGGCGGATGCCCGCCGCCTTCGTAGCCGCAGAAGGCGAAGACCGCCGGTTCGTTGAGCGTCATCCAATGGTTGATCCGCCCGCGGAAATGGCGGCTCAGGACCTTGGCATATTCATAAAACGCGTAGGCTGTTTCCCGCCTCGGCCAGCCGCCGCGGTCTTCGAGCGCCTGGGGCAGATCCCAATGGAACATCGTGGCGAATGGCACGATCCCGTGGGCCAACAGCCCGTCCACCAGCCGGTCATAGTACTGGAGCCCCCTGGCGTTGACCTTGCCCGCGCCGTCGGGCATCACCCGTGACCATGCGATCGAGAAACGGTAGGCCTTGAGCCCCAGTTCCCGGATGATGGCGATGTCCCGGTCCAAGCAGTGATAGGAGTCGCAGGCAATGTCACCGTTCTGGCCGCAATAGGAGATGTTGCGCGTATGGGCCACCCGGTCCCAGACATTCTCCTTCTTGCCGTCGGCGTTCCAGCCACCCTCGATCTGGTAGGCCGCCGTGGCCGCCCCCCAGAAAAAATCTTTTGGGAACCTAATCGCCTTCTTCATCATCGGGCTACTCCTAGCAGCCTGTCGGACTTAGCTTTGTGACAGGACAAACCTTGTGCCGACAGGCTGCTAGTTTAAGGAAACCAGCCGCCATGCGACGGATTTGAGCCCAACGCAGTGCCAATAGACAGAACATGACGGCAGTGTTTATTGTTCTTTGTTCCTTCAGCCAAACGTTTACGGAAGGTTTCAAAAAACTAGCAGCCTGGTCGGCTGACGGTTTGTGCATCCAAGAGTTACGTCCGACAGGCTGCTAGCGCTTTCCCGTATGCGGCCAGAATCCGGTCGTGGATCGCGTTGTTCGCATCCACAATGAACATCCGCGATTTCTTCGCCTCGAACCAGTCAAGGGTCCGGCGGATCCCTTCGCGGTACGGGATCGTGGCCATGAACCCGGGCACAAAGCTCTTGATCTTGCGGTTGTCGAAGATCACGCTCACCGCCTTGTCGCCCAGCAGGCTGCCTCGCCGTTCCGGGACGATCTGGACAATCAGATCGGTCGGCACATGCACGATGCGGGCCTCCACGCCGGCCGCGGTGGCGGTCTGCTGCCAGATCTGATCCCAGGTCAGCAGTTCGTCCGAGGTAATGTGAAAGGCGTGGCCGCGCGCCTGATCGTTTCCCAGCAGTCCAACCAGTCCCTTGGCAAAGTCGGCCGCGTGGGTGATGGTCCACAGGGAGGAGCCATCGCCATGCACCACGACGGGCTTCCCCCGCTTCATGCGGTCGATCATGGTGTAGTCGGCCCACGATCCGAGGGCGAGCGGAATCACGGTGTCGTAGGTGAGCGAAGGCCGGACAATGACACCCGGAAATCCGTCCTCGCGGCAGGCGCGGTTCAGGCGCTCCTCGGCGGCGATCTTCAGGCGGGAATATTCCCAATAGGGGTTTGCCAGCGGCGTGGCTTCGGTCACCACCGGGTGCGTCAGGGGCTTCTGGTAGACGCTGGCAGAACTGATGAAAATGTACTGCCGCGTCTTCTTCGCAAAGAGACGCAGGTCGCGCTCGATATCCGCCGGCGTGAAGGCGATCCAGTTCACGACCGCATCCCACGTGTGCCGGGCCAAGGCCCTGGCCGTGGCCGCCTCCTGGCCGATATCGGCTGTGATGGTCTGCGCGCCGGGAATCGAGACCTTGCGCGTGCCGCGGTTCAGGAGAAAGAGGTCGATGCCGCGTTCCATTGCCAGCCGGCTTGAAGCCGTGCTGATGTTTCCCGTGCCGCCGATGAAAAGCACTTTCATGGGTTCTTTTCCAATCCCGTTCGCGCCACGGGTGGCGCTCCCACAGACATGAATCAAAAAAAGTTGTTTAGGCTGAAGGCTGTTAGGCTGTCAGGTTGAGAACCGGCGAGTTACACATATCGTGCGGTTTCCCAACAGCTTCAGGTTACCGGATGAAAATGGTCGTACCCGAGGCCGGTATGCTGACCGTGGTGAGTTGGACCGCGCCGTTGGCATAAACCACCGTCCCGCCCTTGGCGGGCGCCGCCCAGGTGACGGAGTTGAAGTGCGTGGCGGACAGGTCGTTGGCGCAGGTCAGGATGGTGAAGACCTTCCCGGCAACGTCCGATGCGTTCATCTTCGGATCGAACGTGACGGACAAAGACGCGTTGGTCAGTCCGGTGACATTGCCGGTCACGGCCAGCAGGGCGTTGGTGGCCACACCGGCGGTCTTGCCGATGTTGACAGTGAACGGCGTCGGGGTTGCGCTCGCGGCCAACGTGAGATTCCCCTGTACGGACAACGGTCCAGCAATCCCCGGCTGAATCGCGCTGTTGGCGCCGGCCGCGTTGGTCAGGGTGAGCGTGTCCGTCGGCGTGGACATGACGAGCGTGCCGCTGCCGCGCAAGGTGGTGTTGCTCAACGCCGGGTTGGCGTAATTGAACCACATCGTGGCGGCATTGCTGATGGCGATCGTGCGGCTGCCGCCTGCGGCGGCGGAGGTGCCGCCAAGTGCGGCCAGGGAGTTGACCTCCAGCGTGCCGGCCTGGATCTCCACGTCGCCGATCTGGTTGGTTGGATTGTTCAGATAGACCGTGCCGTTCTGGGTAATCGGCAGGAATCCGGATGTTCCGCCTACGATCAGCGCGTTGAACAGGTTCGTATCCCCGACGATCAGCTTGCCGGCGCCCGCGTTCAGGTTGACCGGCAGGGTGATGGTGTTGACTGTGCCACTGGGACTGCACAGGCGGCACTGGGTGCTGCCCGCCGCCAGCCGGAAGGCGTCGCCGCCGCCGTCCGAATCCTGCACCGTGAGTTTGGTGACAATGTAGTAACCATCGTTGTAGGGACCGGAAGTGAACCGCGTGTTGTTGCCCAGCACCAAGCCCTTGTTCAGGAACAACGAGTAGGGCTGATAATAATCATTCCAGCCCACGAAGTCGGCCAGTCCATTCGCGGGCAGGTCGTAGATCGGCGCATTTCCGCCTCTACTGCCCACCCCCACGCCGATCTGCGATCCGGCGTAGACAATCCAGTTGGCGCCGTTTGTCATACGCAGCCCGTTGTTCACATACGTGGCGCTGCCCGGATTGACGTTGATGGTGCCGGAAGTCAGGTTCGTCGTGATGTTGAACACCGCGCCGCCGTTGAGGTTGATTGTCAGGTTGGCCAGACTGTCGGTGTAACTGACGGCAAACCAGCCGTTGGAGACGGACACCGTGGCGCCGGCCCGCACGTCGCCGTTGCTGACAATTTTCAAACCGCCAACCCCGAGCGATCCGCCGTCGTAATAGATATTGTTGTACGTGCTGGCGCCGGAGCCATTCTGAAAGACAAAGGTTCCCTGTCCGTTGAGCAGCACCGTGTTCGCTTGCAGGCTCGCGTTCGAGAAGGTGAGCGTGGCGTCCCGCTGGGCATAGAAGTCCAGGTACGCAGTGCCCACGTTGGTCGTCATGGTGTTGGCGCAGATCATGGTGCTGCCGCAATTCAGGAGCGCCAGACCGCGCCAGATGTTCGTGTTGTTGTCGTCACCGAAAACACGGGTGGTCGTGTAATTTCCGACCGCGCCGTTGTGGCCCTCGTAGAGTCCGAAACGCCCATCGCCAGGCAGGAGTTGGCTGGCGACAACTGCATGAGAGGGCAAGGCTGTGATCGAACTGTCCAGTATCGCGCCCTGAGCAAGCTGGATGTTGCCGCCGCTTCCATACGTGAACAGGGAACCGGCCACGTCCATCTTGAGCGCACCGCCGGTCTGGAGCGTGTACGGCGCGGTTTCCGCGGAGTTGAGTTCAAGCGCTCCGTTGGCATTGACGCTGATTGTATGCCCGGCGCCCGTCACGGACCCAAGAGAGTTGGCGGCCGAAGTCTTCAGGCGTCCACCCGAATCGATGGCCACATTTCCCGTACTCAGCGCCCCTGCGGCGAGGACTTCCATGGGGCCGCGTTGCACATCCGTGCCGCCGCTGTAATGGTTCGTGGCACATCCCAGCTTGATCCAGTCGTTGCCCACGCTGCTGCTGGAGTCGTTGTTGACGCCTTTGATCACCTGGCCGGTGGTTGTCCCGTCCCCAATATAGCCGTTCAGCGTGAGGATGGTGCCGTAGTACGAACTCCCGTAGAATGCGTTGAACGTGACGGACGTGTTCACCAGAAAGGTGTCCATCGTGGTCAGCGTAGCCCGGTACGTTTTCGCGTAGACCGTGCCATTGCCGGAGACGATGGTGTTCCCGCTGAACCCCCGCGGAGTGGAATCCGGACTGTAATAGAGCATCGTGGCGCCGGGGTTCAGTACGATGGGAACACTCCCGACGACATTGCTGTCGCCGACGATCAGGTAGCCGTTGGCCCCCACCGTAAATGACGCCACGCTCATTCCCGCGTACGGCACGCTGAGTTGAAAGACTTCGCGATTCGCCCCGCCGCCAGGCCGGGTCGATACGTTGTTGACGGCGATCGCACCGCACCCCAGGCAGTTGGACGCAGCGGCATATACCAACTGGCCTTGCACCAGCAGACCGCCCGTCCACGTGCTGTTCGTGTTGTAGAGGTAGATATTCGCCTGATAGGTGATCGGGGGTTGCGTGATGAGTGTCCCTGTGTTTGCCCCATCGTCCTGGATTTGGCCGGAAAGCGTAAACTTGTCGTTATTCCCCAACGTCCCGCCTGAGAGGCTTCCGAGGTAGGAGTTGCCGCGCACTCGGATCGGACCGTAAAACGTCGGACCGACGTACCAACCGTCGCCGTAGGAGCCGGAAAAAACGCCGGACTGGTAGTCGGTCACGCCGATCATCCCTCCGTTCAGGATCAGGGTGCCGCCGACAAGATTCGTGTGCATGGCAAAGATGCCGCCGGAATTGAGGATGTACGTGGCATTCGGGCTGTCGCCCAGCATTTCAAGCTCGCCGTTGTTGTAGCGGGAGATTGTCGCCGAAGCGCCGCAGACGGTCACGGTGCCGCAGCCGAACACGTTCGTGACCGCAACCACGTTGATGTTCGCCGTATTCGTTGGCCTTTGCCACGCCGTGACGAGCAGACCGTTGGTCACGAGGATCGGCCCGGTCCCGAGACAACCCGGCGCGCCCGCGTAAACGGCGGACAGCCCGCCCACCTTC
>Ga0118677_10011271_pt1 | contig 13468 bp, 7 predicted proteins | sample AliMusrvi5mmetaG_FD_86154 | JGI IMG/M metagenome (GOLD analysis project Ga0118677, IMG submission 86154)
CAGTTTCTTGATCTCGGGAGAACCCTGGGTGTCTTCCGTCTTGCAATGAGGACAAATGACGTGGATCAGGCGCTGGGCGATAAACGCTACGACGCTGGACGCGATAAGATAAGGTTCCACCCCGATATCGAGAAGGCGCGTGACCCCGCTCGCGGCGTCGTTGGTGTGCAGCGTCGAAAGGATCAGATGCCCCGTCAGCGCGGCGCGGATAGCGATATCCGCCGTCTCAAGATCCCGGACCTCCCCCACCATCATCACATCGGGGTCCTGACGAAGCATGCTCCGGAGGCCGTTTGAAAAGGTCAGGCCGATCTCCGGATTCACATGGATCTGACTGATGCCCTCCAGTTCATATTCGACTGGATCCTCGATCGTGATGATCTTCCGGCCGGGGGCATTCAACCTGTTCAAGGCCGCGTAAAGCGTGGTGCTTTTCCCGCTTCCCGTCGGTCCCGTCACAAAGATGATTCCGTTATTCCGGCCCAGAAGGTCCTCGAGAAGCTTCTGATGCCTCGGCTCGAACCCCAGTTGTTCCAGCTTGAAGATGTTTTTTCCAGGCAGGATACGGATCACCACGCTCTCACCGCTCGCCGTGGGAATAAAAGATACCCGGAGATCCAAAGTCTCATCCAGGGTCTTGACCCTGAGCTTGCCGTCCTGCGGCAGCCGTTTTTCGGCAACATTCAAGTTCGCCATGATTTTGATGCGGGAAAGCATCGGGGCAAAAAAATCCTTCATATCACGAGGGACCGGGGCCTCCTGCAACAGACCGTCGACCCTGTAGCGCAGGCGGATCCCGGAAGGCAGGGGCTCGAGATGGATATCACTCGCCCGCCGCTTGTAGGCATCCAGAATGATCTGATTGACCACATGGGCCACGGACGGGGCCGCCGCGAGTTTTTCGATATCCTCAACCTCTTGAGCCGTGGACACCGCCACATGGCGGTCCTGCACCGGAGTTTCGGACAGTATCCTTTCGACGGTATCAGCCGCCAGGCCATAATACCGCTGGAGCATCTCCGCGATCTCTTGCTCCGGGGCAAAGCAAACTTCGATATCAAAACCCAAGGCAAAGCGCACTTCATCAAGCGTGTGAATATCCAGGACCCGGGAGCTCGCGATGAGAAGCTTCCCTCCCTCAAGCCGGACGGGGAAAAACTTGTAATAAGAGGCGAACTTCACCGGGACGCGTTTAAAAATCGAAACATCCGGCGTTGTTTTTTTTAGACTGATGACCGGACAGCCGGTCGACTTGGATAAGATCTCGAGGAGAGCGGACTCCTGGAGAAGCCCGGCCTCGAGCACGAGGTGAAGAAAAGGCTGCCCGGATTGTTCCGCTTTTTTGAAGATCTCCTCCAAGGCTGCCTGGGGCACGGCCCCGGAACTCAGAAGGATCTTATAAGAAGCTCTATCCGGCGCAATTTTCATAGAACCGATCAATCTTTCTTTTTGGGCGCTCGCCCGATGAGATAAAAATCGCTCGCGGGCAATTTGTCATAAACGCCGCTGATGATGGCTTCACAGTCATCCACCCCGTCACTGACCGAGACGAATTCCCCTTTTTTACCCGTGAACGCCTCGCCCACGGTGAAAGGCTGCGTCATGAAGTTGAGCAGTTTCTCGGCCCGTTTATAATCGATCTGGTCCTCTTTCGGCAACTCCTCAACGCCGACGACCTGGACGATACGTTTCAGGGAGGAGTGCTTCGCGAAGAGGGCCAGCAATTTCTGGCTAATATTGTAAGGCCTCTGCCCGACGATGCGCGGATCCAGGTTGGAGCAGCTGCTTCTCAAAGGGTCGATTGCCGGATAATAACCCCTCTGGGCAAGATCACGGGAAAGTGTCAGCGCCCCGTCAAGGCAGCTGAAAATGGCCACCACCGAAGGATCGGTCATATCGTCCGCCGGCACGTAAACGGCCTGTAGCGAGGTGATCGACCCGTATCCGGGGATCGAACGGATACGCTCCTGGACGGTATTGACCTCCGACTGCAAGGTGGGCTGATACCCTGATTCTCCTGGGACACGCCCGAGCAGCGTGGAGATCTCCTGGCCTCCCTGAACGAAACGGAACACATTATCCATGAAAAGAAGCACGTCCTTATTCTGCTCCGCCAGATCTTCCGCCAGCGTGATCCCCGTATTCACACACTCATACCGAGCGCCTGGAGGCTCGTTCATCTGGCCGAACACCAGTTTCACCTTGCGAAGAAGGTTATTGTCCTTCAACTCATGGAAAAGATCGTTCCCTTCACGGATACGTTCCCCAATCCCCGTAAAGATACAAACCCCGTCATGCTTTTTGACAATGTTGTTGATCAGCTCAAGGATGACGACGCTCTTGCCGCAACCGGCCCCTCCCAGAATCCCCATTTTACTTCCCTTGCAAAGAGGGAAAAGAATGTCCAGGTATTTAATCCCTGTTTCCATGAATTGCGGTTTGGTGGTGAATTTGCTCTTTAAGTCATAGAGCTCGGGCCGCGGAGGCCTCCGGATCACCTTAAAGTCCGTGCCCTTGAAATCCTCCATGTTGTCCACGGGGTCGCCGAACACGTTGATGATGCGTCCGTAGAGTTCATCCCCCGTACGGATCGATACTGGCTTGCGGGTATTCACGACCTTGGAATTCAGCTGGAGATTCAACGTCTCGGAAAGGGCAATACACCGCACATCGTTTTTGCTCAAATGTTCCGCGACTTCCAGAACGACTTTCCTTTTATTGAACGATTGACCGATCAGAACGTCAAAAAGTGACGGGAGATCCTTCACCTGTTCAAAACTCACGTCCACGACAGGACCGCGCACCGCGGACACTTTCCCAAAGACCCCTTCGGTCGGCAATTCGAAACCGGGCCCCTTCGGAGCCTCTATTTTCTCTATTTTCATCGACGTTTCCCTTTACTGACGGACGAAGACGTGAAGACTTCGCGCATCGCCTTATTCAATTCCTCGCGGCCCGCCTTGCGGAAGCTTGTGACAAGCGCTTTTTTTTCGGACCCCAGCGACTCCAGGGCCGATTCCAGCTGCTGCGCCTGGGTGGCCGACTCGACCAGAAGAATATCCGCCAACATCTCAAAAAGCCGTGAATGAATCCAGATGTCAGCAAGCGCTTTCATGAGTTTGTTGGGATCCGATTCCATGATCAGGTTGATCTTGTCCTCGGGTCCTTTGCTCTCCGCGACGGAGTCACCTTCCTCGTCAAGTTCCCCCCCGCCCGTTCTTACGAGTTCCGAGGCGGGAAGAAGCGTCAGGATGCGCGGTTTAATAATGCTGAAGGTTTTCGCCCATAAATGGATAATAATGACCCTCCCCGATTTTCCGGACATGACACGATCGACGAGATAGCTGCGAAGCTCAAGCGCCAGTAGATAGCGATCCGGATATTCCGCCGGAAGGAAGATCTTGTCAATATCCCTCACCCCCAGCATTTTGATACGGTCGGCGCAGCGTCCCCCCAGGCAGGAAATCGTCGAGCCCGGATTTTTTTGATACTGCTGGACAGCCAGGCTGGCAATGCGGCTGTTCGCCTGGGACATGAACGCCTGATCCGACGCAATCGTCAGGATCGTGACTTCCGGACGCTCATTCTTCAAAAGCGGGCAATCCGATTCCACGTGCTGCATCACGGCGAACAACTCCAGAAACGAATCGAAAAATTTCTGGAAATGCGCCTTCCGTTGGGCGAACGCAAAGAACTTGTTGGTCGCCACGTCCTTGATGACCGAGAGGATCTCCAGGAGCGCGTCCACGTCATCCATGTCCCCCCTGATCCTTGTGACTTTTCCCATGGGATCCCTTCTCCTGAAAGCTCAGTTCGACAACTTCTCTTTAACCTGGCTGGCCGCTTCCTTGACCGCGTTCGCGAAACTTCCGTTGAGCATCAGCGTGCCGATCTGCACCGCCACCCCGGCGATGAGTTGCGCGTCCACCACTTCTTCCACCTCAAGGTTCGGAACCTTCAATCTTTCGGCAAGCACCTGGCGCAACATGTCTTTTTCTTCTTTCTCGAGAGCCATCGCCGTCCGGATCGAGGGGTGCTGTCCCCGGAGGTCCATGGACGCCAGGTCGGACTGCTTCGCCTGTTCGACAAAAGATCTGATGAATTGCCCGTGGATCAACTTCCGGAGGTTGTCGTCATAGACGTGTTTTAAGAGATCGGCGGTAAAATCCACCATCTTCTTGCTGGCGGCAATCTCCATTTCCTTGGCGAACTGCGCCCGCGAACCATGGGCTTTGGCCAGAATATCCTCGGCTTCCGCGCGGGCTTTCTTAAGGATCTCGTCCTCTTTCTTATGCGCTTCGTCCATCGCCTGGCTTGCGAGTTTGTCCGCGATCACGGACGACTCCTCTTTTTTGGCCTGATACTCCTTTTCGGCAGAATCAAGCTTCTCGGTAAGGTCTTTCTGTTTTTTTAGAAGATCCTCATAAACGATCCCCAGCCTTTTGACGGCGCTCTCCGTGTCGCCCGAAAGGATTTTTTTGAGGAAATACACCACCGCCGAAAAGACAACGATCTGAAGGATAATAAATTGCAAAGTCAGCATGCTTAATTCCTCTCTTTAAAGAGTTTTCGGAGAAAAGATCTGGAAAACCACCAGGAGCGAGATAATCGACGCCGCTTCCGCGAAAAGCAGCATCAAAATAACGCCCAGGTAGATCTTCGGCGCCGCGGAAGGATTCCTGCCCAGGGCCTGAATGGTCGCGGCACCCACGACCGCGATCACGATCGAAGGGCCGATCACGGCGATAAACATCACGGCGATTACGATAAAATTTTGCATACGCGAACACCCTTTCTTCTCATCCTGCTCTTTGTTTGATTCCAGGGTTTAAAAGGCACCCCGGGACTTGATTCTTTGGCGCAACCCCTCATTTCAAGTGCACTGCGCCACTAAATATTCCACAGCTGCTTATAATTCTTGAAGTCCGGATCCACCTCCGCGATGATGCGGCATTGATTGTTCCTGAAGCTGAGAACGCCGACCTTGATCGGAATGCACGCATGACCCGCGATCTTCAATTCCCCTTCCGGGATGGAAGCCACGAGAGGGTGGTGGAACGCCAACAGTTCGAATTCCCCGTCATCCCCGGACAAATAGACCGATTCAACCAGGTCATCGAACGCGAGACCCTTCAAGCTCAGGACCTGCAGATTGAATCTTGGCCTCATACCCCCTCCTTAAGCAACTTCCACCGCCGACTCCATCTCCGCCGCCTGGAATTTCTTCTTGATGATCGCCACATAATTTTCAAGAACGAGCCTCATCCGCTTCTTGATCTCGTCCGTCAGGGCTTTTTTCTCGCGGATCATCGTGAAAAGAGGCGCATCCTCTTTCCGCGCGTAAGCCTCAAAGCCGGTGATAAACTCCTGCACATGGGGAGCTTCCAGATCTTTAAACAGGTTCTCGTTCTTGGCGTAAAAGAGCATGATCTGGATCTCGATCGTCACGGGTTTATTCGCCGGTTGGGTGAGAAGCGCCTGCAAGATTTTGCCTGACCGGAGACTTTCGCGCGTCTCCTCCGACGCGCCGGAAGCCTGCAGTTTGCTGGCCCGCAAAAGCTCCTTGAACTGAATGAACTCCATGCGCAGGGTCTTGGAAATCTCCTTCGTTGCTTTCCACTGCACTTTGCTCCCAACGCGGGATACCGAAAGGCCGATGTCCACCGCGGGACGAAACCCTTCGTTAAAAAGAGAGCCGTTCAGGAAGAGCTGGCCGTCGGTCATGGAAACAAGATTCGTGGGAACGAACGCCGTAAGATCCCCTTCCTGGAGTTCCACCACAGGGATAAAGGTCATGGACCCGCCGCCGTGTTTTTCGTCAAGCTGCGCGGCCCGCTCGATCATGCGAGAATGCAAATAAAAAATATCCCCGGGATAGGAATCGCGGCCCGGCGGCACTCCCATCAAAAGCGAAAGTTCGCGGTAAGCCCAGGCGTGCTTGGTAAAATCATCGAAGAAAATAAAAACATCTTTGCCGCGATCCCGGAAATACTCCCCGACCGAGCAGGCGGCATAAGGCGCCAGGTACTGCTGGCCCGGAGAACTGGAGGCCGGCGCGCACCGGCTGGTGGTATACTCGAAACAGTCGTGCTCTTTTAAAAGGGAAACGACTTTTCCCATAGAAGAGGCCGTTTTCCCGATCGCGCAATAGATGCAGAAAACGTCTTTTCCCTTCTGGTTGAGGATAATATCCGTGCCGACGGTGGTTTTCCCGGTCATTTTATCGCCCAGGATGAGGGACCGCTGCCCTTTACCGAGCGGAAGCATCGAATCGATCAGTTTGACGCCTGTTTCGAAGGAACGGCTTAACGTTGCCCGGTCCATAATGGCCGGCGCATCATTGAAATAAGGAATGTATTCTTCCAGTTTGAGCGTGCCCAAGCCATCCATTGATTCTCCGAGAGGATTCATGATCCTCCCCACCGTGGCGGGGCCTACCGGCATGCTGAAAGGTTCGAGGGTCGCGATCGCCGGATTGCCGGGCGAGAGGGGCTCATTTTCCTTGATGATCAGGATCTGCGCCGCGTTCAGGTCGCACCCCATGAGCACCCCTTGGGTCCCGTACCCGAATTGCACCAACTGACCCAGAAAACAGTTCTGGAGTCCCGTGACCTGGACGATGCATCCGCTCACGGACTTGATGATCCCCGTTTCCTTATACCGCAGTTCTTCCATAATGAGTCGGTCCCCGAGTTAGCCCTTTTTCTCCTCCGGGGGTTCGGGCCCCGGAGATGCCGCTTGTGAAGCGTTCGTTTTCGCCGCAAGAACCTCTTTTTTGGGAGCGAACTTGTTCTTCTGAAGTTGCTTCAACATCGCCAAATAAAAGACCGTGGAAACGACCGCCAGAAAGATAATGATCCCGAAAATGATCACCCAGGTGGCGGGCGTGTTCGGTTTGAGCCCCATAGCCATCAGCACGATATCTTTCATATCGGCCAGTTTCTTCACGAAATCCTTAATTTTTTTCGCGATCGCCGCGTCATCTTTTTTGAGACCCGCTTCACTGACCAACTGTTGGAGATTATGCAGTTTGGCTTTTGCCACGTTCATCTGTTGGCTGTCCAGCACAAAAGCCCGCATCCGGTCTTCGAGGGCGAGCGAAGACTTGAGCTCCTCTTGTAATTTTGAAATTCCCGAGAGAATATCCAGAATGGTCTTCCCCTGCTCCGCCGCGTACTTTCCGAAAGAAGACTCTTTGAGAAGATCCATCAGCTTCTCTGTCTGGTCCTTGGTAAACTTGATATCCTGGTCCGAGACGCGCCAGACATCCTTGACCGTGATCATGAATTTCTTTGTTTCCTTGGCGGCAAACTGGTCCTGTTTTTCCAGGACGTATGCTTTTTGAGTCTGGTCATAGAGAAGGTTGAAGTCCAGTTTATCGATCACATCGTCCGCCGCGATCTCATGGGGCAGCAAGGAACGCACCGTCATCGTCTTGGGCTCTGAGGAGGGATTCTCGGCCGTGATCAAGAACCGGGCCTCCGGGATCCCCTCTTTTTTTTCATCTTCGAGTTTGCGCATCGCGGCGAGCGAGAGGGCGTTCGACTGGATCTCCTGGAGCTGCTGGACATGGGCCCGGTACAGCTCGATGTGCTGCTTCATACCTACCGGTTTGCCTTGCTCCTCCATGATCCGGTCGACCCCGTCTTTGGCCTTTTCATAAAGCAACTGCGCTGTATCGAAGTACTTCGTGCCTTTGAGTCCGCTGATCTGCGCATCAAGATCCCTCCGTGTGGCGTCGGCCTCGTCGGGACTGATCTGCCAGACATCCCGGACGCGCACCTCAAAAGTCCGGGTTTCATGCGGTTTGAGCTCCACTTCGCCGCTGAGCATGTGGACTTTGCTGTCAGGATCAAAACGCACCTCGAGCCCGGCTTTGTCGAGGATGTCCCTGGTAGGGTCGACCTCCGAAGGAAGGGGCTGGGAGATGGTCGTTTTCAAGGATTGATCTTCCGAAGGATTGACCGCGAGTATCTTGAATTTCACGTCCGAAACGGCATAGACCGGCGTGGGCAGGGAGAGCCCCAGAGCCCCGGAAAGGAAAACACCGATGATGATGCGCCGCATGCTCGCTCGCGATCTTTGGTATTGGATGCTATGGATAATAGACTTCATGACCTCATTAACGGCAATTCATGCCGCAAGCCTAAGACAGACCGCGGGAAACAGCCTCCCCGCGAAGCCTATTTTTGTTCTTCCCCGAGTTCAAGCCAGGATTTGACGATCGCCACGGGCGTTTCCTTGCCCTCGCCAAGTTTTTCCTTGCTGCTGGCATCCGTGGCTTCTTTGACAGCCAGGAGATACGTCTTGATCTCGTCAAGCTTGCTTTGGACCAGGCCCGTGTTCGAGGCCTCCGATGCACTCATCTTTTTGATCTCCTCACCGACAAATCCAAGCTCCTTCGCCTGATCGTTCGCCAAAGCTACCAGTTTATTGACCAGGGCTTCCGCCTTCTTGTTGGTATCCTTCCCCTCTTTGGCGATCGAGGTCGAAAGTTCCTGGACCTGCGTGACCAGGTCTTCAATGGATTTCATTCTTTCCATCAGCGTCTTTCCTTTGGCCGTGCCCACGGTCTGCTGAAGGCTTGTCACGGTATTCAGGATGCTCGCCGTCGTGGATTCGATATCGGAGATAATGTTCGCCTTCCCGCCCAGGACCTTGATCTGGGCCCAGTTCATCTGAGCGGCGCTCAGATCCGCCATCCCGGCCCAATTGACCCCGGCCCTTGACTGCGCGCTCAAGTCGCCCCAATTCGTGCCGCTCCCGGTCATCGCCGCGAGATCATTCCAATTCACGCCGGCCTTGGCCATCACGCTCAGATCGCCCCAATTGATCCCGGCCTTCGTGAGCTTGGTCAGATCGTCCCAATTCACGCCTGCGGCCGCGAGCGCGGCAACCCCCGCCCAATTAACACCCGCTTTGGACATCGCATCGATATCGGCCCACTTGATACCGGCCTGAGACATGGTCGCGATATCCCCCCAGGCGACTCCCGCCTTGCTCAGGGCGTTCATGTCATCCCAGTTAATGCCGGCATCGGTCATGAATTTCAGATCGCTCCAGTTCACATGGGCGTCAGCCATGAGAGAGACATCCGACCAGTTCACGCCGGCCCGGGTGAGCGCCGTGATATCCATCCAGTTCACCCCCGCCCGGCTCACCGCGTCGATCCCCGTCCAGTTCATGCCGCCGCGCGACAACGCTTCAATCCCTGTCCAGTTCACCCCGGACTTTGACAATGCATCAATGCCTGTCCAGTTAACCTCGGCCTTCGATAACGCGTTGATCCCAGTCCAATTCACGCCCGCTTTGCTGAGGGCATTGATCCCAAGCCAGTTGACACCGCCACGCGACATCGCCTCGATACCCTCCCAGTTCACGCCGACCGTGGAAAGCTTGCCGATGACGGACCAGTCGACATGTCCGTTCGTGATGGCTTGCACTTGTGTTGCGATCGTATTTATCAAAGTAAGATCCGCCGTTTTCAACTGATTCGATAAATTTTGCATGGCTGTCGTGTCCAGCCCCCCCATGACCGAATTGAGATTGGAGATCTGCCCAAAGATCGAAGCGGCGGTTATTGGATCATTGATACTCCCGATAGCCGTGACAATTTGGTCAAGCCTTGAGGACAAGCCGAAGGTCGGAGCTCCTAACTGAGTCGCGATGTCATCGACCCGGATTCCGATAGTCGCAAGATCCGTCCAGTTGACCGCGGATTTTGACTGATAGGCAAGATCGACCCAGTTCACACCCGCGCGGGTTAACGCCTCCATGCCAGCCCAGTTCACCCCGCCACGAGACAAGGCTTCGATACCCGTCCAGTTCACGCCGGCTTTCGAAAGAGCATCGATACCGGTCCAGTTCACGCCTCCGCTCGACAGCGCCTCGATCCCCGCCCAGTTCACTCCTGCTTTCGACAATGCGTCAATGCCGGTCCAGTTCATACCGCCGCGGGACAAAGCCTCGATCCCCGTCCAATTAACTCCGGACTTGCTCAGTGCGTCAATACCGATCCAGTTCATCCCACCGCGGGACAAGGCTTCGATACCCGTCCAATTCACTCCGGCCTTCGAAAGGGCATCAACCCCCGTCCAATTCACGCCACCGCGAGACAAAGCCTCGATACCCGTCCAGTTGACTCCGGCCTTCGACAAGGCGTCAACCCCAGCCCAGTTCACGCCTCCTCGGGACAAAGCCTCAATACCCGTCCAATTCACTCCGGCTTTCGAAAGAGCATTAACCCCCGTCCAGTTCACCCCACCACGCGACAATGCCTCGATCCCCGTCCAATTCACGCCTCCGCGAGACAAAGCCTCAACCCCCATCCAGTTCACGCCTCCGCGGGATAAGGCCTCAATTCCCGTCCAGTTCACGCCGCCGCGAGACAAAGCATCAATCCCCGCCCAATTCACCCCGGCTTTGGACAAGGCATCAACCCCCGTCCAGTTCACGCCGCCGCTAGCTAAAGCCTCGATCCCCGTCCAATTCACCCCGGCTTTCGACAACGCTTCAATGCCTGTCCAATTCACTCCGCCGCTCGATAACGCCTCAATGCCCGTCCAGTTCACGCCGGATTTCGAAAGCGCATTGATCCCTGTCCAATTAATCTCGGCCTTGCTGAGAGCATCGATCCCGGCCCAGTTGACATCCTGAGCCGACATTTTTTGTATATCAAGCCAGTTCGTTCCGACACCCGACATCCTGCCAACATCTTCCCAGTTCACCTGAGCATTAGCCATTTTCCTCAAAAGGTTATTAAAATCGATCGCGTTCGAACCATCGTCGGTCATATGCATAAGGATTTGATTTGCGGAAGCCGCATTCCAGTACGTGGCCAACAATCGGGCATTCAATTGAGAGAAATCGAAGCCGCTCTTGGAAAGGGCGTCTATCCCCGCCCAATTCACGCCGGCTTTACTCATCGCATCGATACCCGTCCAATTCACGCCACTGCGGGACATTGCGTCGATCCCGGTCCAGTTGACCCCGGCTTTGCTCAGGGCATCGATCCCGGTCCAGTTCATGCCTCCCCGAGAAAAAGCTTCGATCCCCGTCCAGTTAACCCCCGCTCTGCTCATCGCGTCAATACCCGTCCAGTTCACTCCGCCGCTAGCTAAAGCCTCTATGCCTGTCCAGTTAACTCCGGCCTTACTCATCGCATCGATGCCCGTCCAGTTCACGCCACCGCGGGACAAAGCCTCAATGCCCGTCCAATTCACCCCGGCCTTCGAAAGCGAGTTGATACCCGTCCAGTTCACGCCCCCCCTGGACAAAGCCTCGATCCCGTTCCAATTAACTTCCGCCTTGCTCAGCGCGTTGATCCCGGTCCAGTTGACGCCGCCACTAGATAATGCTTCAATGCCGGTCCAGTTTATTCCGGCCTTTGACAACGCATCCACTCCCGTCCAGTTCACGCCGGACCGGCTCATTGCATCAATACCCGTCCAATTCGCGCCCGCCTTGCTCAACGCATTAATCCCCGTCCAGTTCACGCCTCCACTAGCTAAAGCCTCAATACCTGTCCAGTTAACCCCGGCCTTACTGAGTGCATTGATACCTGTCCAGTTCACCTCCGCCTTGCTCAACGCATTAATGCCGGTCCAGTTAACCCCGGCTTTACTCAGCGAATCGATCCCCGTCCAGTTCACGCCTCCGCCAGCTAAAGCCTCAATGCCGGTCCAGTTGACCCCCGCCTTGCTCAACGCATTAATGCCCGTCCAATTAACCTCGGATTTGCTCAGCGCATCAATTCCCGTCCAGTTCACGCCTCCGCTAGCCAAAGCCTCAATGCCTGTCCAGTTAACACCTGCCTTACTGAGGGCATCGATACCTGTCCAGTTAACACCCGCCTTGCTCAGCGCGTCGATCCCCGTCCAGTTCACGCCTCCGCTGGCCAAAGCCTCAATGCCTGTCCAGTTAACACCTGCCCTACTGAGGGCATCGATACCCGTCCAGTTAACACCCGCGCGGGACAGTGCATCTATGCCTGTCCAGTTGACTTCGGATTTACTCAGCGCATCAATACCGGTCCAGTTCACCCCACCAGTTGACAGGGCCTCAATGCCCATCCAGTTGACTCCGGCTTTACTTAACGCATTAATGCCCGTCCAATTAACCTCGGATTTGCTCAGCGCATCAATTCCCGTCCAGTTGACTCCTGCTTTACTCAGCGTATTAATGCCGGTCCAGTTCACCCCACCAGTCGACAGGGCCTCAATGCCCGTCCAATTCACTCCGGCTTTGCTCAGCGCATCAATCCCGGTCCAGTTCACCCCACCGCGAGACAAAGCTTCAATCCCGGTCCAATTAACCCCGGCCCTCGACAACGCATTAATGCCGGTCCAATTCACGCCACCGCTAGCTAAAGCCTCAATGCCTGTCCAGTTAACCCCGGCTTTACTCATCGCATTAATACCGGTCCAGTTCACCCCACCCGTCGACAGAGACTCGATACCCGTCCAGTTGACTCCGGCTTTGCTCAGCGCATCAATACCCGCCCAGTTGACACCACCGCTGGATAATGCCTCAATCCCGATCCAATTAACTCCCGCCTTGCTCAGCGCATCAATACCTGCCCAGTTCACACCGCTCTCTGATAACGCACCCATACCAATCCAGTTAACATACTCCATCTGAATAGACATCCAGTTTACTTTTTGAAAAATTTCTTCGAGGTTTGAACCTTGCAACGCATCCGCAAGTTGTTTCATGGACCCTGTATCCAATCCGTTAAATATCTGTGAAAGTTTACCAATACGTCCAAAGAGTGTCGGCACCAAAACACCATCGTTTTCCTGTCCGATGCGCATTCCAAGGGTCGCAATGTCAAGCCAATTGATGCCAGCATGCGACTGCCCCGACAGATCCGTCCAATTCATTCCGCCGCCCGTCATCCAGCCGAAATTTTCCCAATTGATGCCGGCCTTCGACATCGACTCCAGGTCCTCCCAATTCACGCCCGATCGGCTAAGGGCGTCAATCCCCGTCCAGTTCACGCCCGCTCTGGACAACGCATCAATCCCGGTCCAATTCACTCCGGATCTGCTCAGATCGTCGAGGCCGGTCCAATTCACCCCGGATCTGCTCAGCGCGTCAATCCCCGTCCAGTTCACCCCCCCGCGGGATAAAGCCTCGATCCCGATCCAGTTCGCGCCGGCTTTTGACATCGCATCGATCCCCGACCAGTTCACCCCAGCGCGAGATAAAGCGTCAATGCCCGTCCAGTTCACACCCCCACGGGACAAGGCCTCGATGCCCGTCCAGTTGACGCCGCTACGGGACAATTCATCGATCCCCGTCCAGTTAACGCCACCACTGGCTAAAGCCTCGATACCCGTCCAGTTGACTCCGGCTTTACTCAACGCATTAATGCCGGTCCAGTTCACCCCACTTCGAGAGAGCGCATCGATCCCCGTCCAGTTCACACCGGATTTCGAAAAAGCATCGACCCCGGTCCAATTAACAC
>Ga0118677_10011273_pt1 | contig 13467 bp, 3 predicted proteins | sample AliMusrvi5mmetaG_FD_86154 | JGI IMG/M metagenome (GOLD analysis project Ga0118677, IMG submission 86154)
GGTGGGACTGTGGTGAGTATATCGCAACCGCCTTTAAACTCCAGGTCGGGCATCCGCCGGGAGCTCCTTTGTTCCAGATGATCGGACGGTTTTTCTCCCTGTTCGCTTTCGGGGATGTGAAACATGTGGCCATGATGGTGAACATCATGTCGGCATTGTGCAGCGCTCTGACCATCCTCTTCCTTTTCTGGTCGATCACACTGATGGCTAAAAAATTCGTGGTTGCAAAAGCTACCGAGATCACCAAAGGACAGATGTATACGATCCTGGCTGCCGGTTTCATCGGCGCGCTGGCTTATACCTTTACCGATTCGTTCTGGTTCTCGGCTGAAGAAGGTGAAGTTTATGCGATGTCATCTTTTTTTACCGCGCTGACGTTCTGGGCTATCCTGAAATGGGACAGCGTGGCGGATGAAAAGCACGCTTTCCGCTGGCTGATTTTTATCGCGTATATGATCGGCCTTGCTATCGGCGTTCACCTCCTGAACCTTCTGGTCATCCCGGCAACCTGTTTTGTTTATTACTTCCGGAAATTCAAGCCAACGAAACAAGGGATGCTTCTTGCATTCATGCTTTCTATTGTCATACTCGCCTTTGTCATGTACGTCATCATCCCGTGGTTTGTAAAACTGTCGGGGTTGTTTGAACTCCTGTTCGTAAACGGCTTCGGGATGCCATTCCACAGCGGCACTATCATTTACTTTGCCCTGTTGATCTTCCTTGTAGTCGGTGGTATCATGCTCACGCATAAAAGGGGGAAAACGGTGCTCAATACAGTCGTCCTGGCGTTTGGTTTTATCCTGATCGGATATTCGTCCTTTTTCATGCTGGTCATCCGTGCCAATGCCGATACGCCGATCAATGAAAATGCGCCGAAAGACGCCATCAGCCTGCTCTCTTACCTGAACCGTGAGCAATATGGCGACTTCCCCATTTTTTACGGCCAGTATTACAATGCGCCCATCGTGGATTACCAGGATGGAAACCCCGTATACATGCGTTCGGATTCGTTGAAAAAATATGTGGTGATCGACGAGCGTAAAGGCACAGTGCCGGTTTACGACTCCCGGTTTACGACCTTGTTCCCCAGGATGTGGAGCAACCAGCGGAAAGGCTCTGAAGAATATTACCATAACTGGGGCGGACCCGGTGTCCCCATCACCATTACGGATCCGGATGGCGCCACGAAGACCTTGAATAAACCGACATTTTATGAGAACCTGAAGTATTTTGTTTCCTACCAGATCGGTTTCATGTACCTCCGCTATTTCATGTGGAATTTCTCAGGACGCCAGGATGATATCCAGAGCTTTGGCAGCATTAAGAACGGGAACTGGATCACCGGCATACCCTTCCTTGATAAGTATCATGTGGGTAATTCGCTGACCGACCTTCCCGACAGCGTCAAATCAAGGGCCTCGCATAAATATTTCATGCTGCCGCTGATACTCGGACTGATAGGTTTCTTTTTCCAGTTGAAAAAGGATTACAGGAACAGCATCGTGGTCATCCTGCTGTTTTTTATGACAGGTCTTGCCATTACCATCTTTTTGAACCAGAAACCATATGAACCCAGGGAAAGGGATTATTCCTATGCCGGTTCTTTCATGGCTTTTTCAATCTGGATCGGACTGGGTGTGATAGCCATTATTGACTTCCTTCAGAGAAAAACAAAGCTCAAAGGGCTTATCCCGGTGATCCTTGTTACTGTGTTCACCACCTTGCTTATTCCAGTCATCGTGGCACAGCAGAACTGGCATGACCATGACCGCAGCGGAAAATATGCGGCCAGGGATTTTGCTGCGAATTATCTTAATTCCTGTGATAAAAATGCTTTGCTTGTGACCAACGGCGACAATGATACTTTCCCTCTCTGGTATAACCAGGAAGTTGAAGGCGTGAGGACGGATGTGCGGATCGTTAACAGGGAACTTGCATCAGGAGCATGGTATATCGAACAATTGTACAGGAAAATGTATGAATCGGATCCCGTTCCCCTCAGTATCCCTGTTGAATCATATCAGCCGGGCACCAATGACGTGATCATGTACTATGATATCGGTATCAAAGGCTATGTAGAACTGAAGGACCTTATTGATTTCATTAAAAGCAAGGACCCCCAGACATACGTAACATCGCAGGGCGGGGAAAAGATTAAATTCTTCCCTGCAAAAAAGATTAAGATCACGGTGAACAAGGAAAACTGCCTGAAATATGGCATAGTCCCTGAGTACTTCAAGGATAAAATGGTCGATTCCATAACCTTTACGATCAAATCGAACATATTGTATAAGAATGATATTATGACCCTCGACATGATCGCTACGACTGACTGGAAACGGCCGGTTTATTTTGCAGCACCGAGCTCAGTACGTAATTTCTTGGATGTTGAGCAGTATTGTTTCATGGAAGGCTGGGTGTATAAATTCATGCCGGTAAAGGCGGATTCAAACAATAATTACATTCCGTCTCTTGGAAGCATTGATGCTGTCGGTTCGAATAAAATTTTCATGAATAACTTCAAATTCGGCAATCTCGATGATCCTAAGGTATATGTTGACCCCGAGAGCTACAACAGCTCGATCAGGCCAAAGATGATAGCCTTGTTCGTAGGTCAGCTGCTGAGCAATTCAGGAAAAAAACAGGAATGTAAAGCACTGGTTGACCTGTACCTGAAAAAATTTCCCGACCCTAAATATGTGTATGATATGTACGACCTTCCCTTTGTTGAAATATACTTCAAGGTGGGCGACACAGCATCCGCAATAAAACTTTGCAGCAGAATGGCCGAGATCATGGGGCAGAACCTCGATTACTATGCATCTTTCTCAGCTTCCGACAGATCTGTTTTCAATGAGGATACACAGACTGCAATGGAAATTTTAAACAGGCTTAAAGCCCTGGCCGACGAGAACAGGCAAGCCCGGCTCAGTGCAAAATTAGATGCGCTGATCAAGCAAAAGACCCCCGGGATTTAGTATTTTAGTGGTCTGTAATCCTATCCCGGCATGCAACGCATGCCGGGATAGGATTACAGGCTTAAATACACAGAACATGGTAGGAAAATCCTGGTTATTGCTGTTTCCGGCATTTTTCCTGTTACTCATTCCCTCTATGTCGGTGATTGCCGGACAACAGGCAAAGTCCGACACCCTGAGCAGTGAACTTAAACGGGACTATCAGCCTTCAACACCGGCCCAGTATGAGCTGCTGATGATTTTCCAGAAAGCCCGCAACGAAAGAAAAAAGAACCCTGTCCGTTCCATTCAGCTTTACGAGGAATTTTATAATGAATCGGTATCCGCACATGAGCCATATTTTTCCGCCACTGCATTGTTCGAGATTTGCAGGGTATACATGGACCGCCACCTCTACATTACGGCTATGGAATATTCATTAAAGGCTTACCATATCCTAACCGATAATCATCTTCAGTCAAAATCCAATTACTTCATGATTGGTATCGGGAACTGCTATTTCCAGACTGGGAATTACCTGATTTCAGAAGGATATTTCAGGCAGGCCGAACAGCTTTTTGTTAAAACCGGTGATTTCCACGGTGAGGCTGTTGCACTGAACAATATTGGCCTGGTAAAGCAAAAACTCAGCCAGAAAGATTCAGCCCTCTGGTATTTTCAGAAAGCACTTTTACAAAGGAGGAAATTAAACCAGTTGCCGAATATAGGACATTCATATTATTACATAGGGACAGCCCTGTTCGATCTCGGTAAATTCACTGATGCAAGGAACTATTTTGAGATGGCAATTCCCATGCTGAATATCCCCACTGATAATATTTTCCTCAGGCATGACTATCTGTCGACTAAGGCCGATGCCTGGTTTGAACTTGGGAAGCTCTGCGTTTTGCAAAATGAACATAACCAGGCATTGGTAAATTACAATAATGCTCTGACGATATGCGATACGATCAATGAAAAGGTGAAAATGCCTGAAATATATATTGCCGTGGGGCATTCATATCTATGGATAAAGGATTTTAAACAGGCTTTGGATTCTTACAGGAAAGCAATGAAGATTGCAGATTCGGCTAACCTGCCTGAAATGAAAAAGAGCTGTTATGAAAATATAATCGAGGTATTCATCCGGACGGGTCAGAATGATTCTGTTTCATCCTATTTTGAAAAGTACAGTCTTGTAAACGATACCATACAGGCGCAGATGATAAAAAGCAGGTTCAATGAGATCAGCATGGCTATCAGGATAAGGGAATCTGAGAATGAAGCAAGGGTGAGGCAGAATAAAAGTAACCTGACGATCGCCTTCCTTATCTCCTCTGGCATGTTGTTGCTTATCCTGATTCTCATTTCAATGGTTTATATCAGCAAACTGAGGAAAAGGAAAAAGATGGCTGAAGCAGAGATCAGGGCTCGTGTTCAGGCTGAAAATGACCTTGAAAAGCTTAATCTTGAGCTCAAGGAGATTAATAAAGGCAAGGACCGTTTTATTTCCATCCTGTCACATGATCTGAGAAGCCCTTTTAACGCACTGATAGGTTTTTCCGATCTCCTGGTCGAGGAGACAGAGGATAAGAACATCCCCGAGATAAGGCAGTATTCCAAGATGGTGCAGAAAATATCCAGGAGCGCCTACCAGCTTCTTGAAAACCTTCTTACATGGTCAAGGCTGCAAATGGGGACCTTGAAAGTGCAGCCGGCCAGCCTGCAGTTGTACGAAGAAGTCAGTGTCGTTATAGATTCAATGATGGTTATAGCCTCGAGAAAAAACATACGGATAAGGAACATTGTCAGCGCCGATGCCCTGGTGTTTGCCGACATTAATATGCTCCAGGCAATTGTCAGGAATCTTATTTCCAATGCAATAAAATTTACAAACCAGGAAGGTGTAATTCAGATCACAAGCGCATCTGAAAACGATTTTCATGTGATCAGGGTCTCCGACACCGGTACAGGCATTCCAGGGGAGATCAGTGACAATCTTTTTGGCGGGGGGAATGAACTTCTCTCAACCTACGGAACTGACAATGAAAAAGGCCATGGCCTGGGCCTCAAGTTATGCCACGACATGGTCGAGATAAACGGGGGCAGGATATGGCTGGAATCCACATCCCCTGAAGGAAGTGTCATAGCCTTCAGCATACCTGCCGTGAAAAATTAAAATTCACATCTGCTTTGCCAGAATTCCTTTGTGTCAATGTCCATCAGGCTTAACAGCCGCCTGTGTCCGGCTCCTGTATCCATAATCCATAGATTGGCCAGTCGGGTCGGCTTGTCCTGCATTATAAGTTGAGAGGGTGAATGCCCTATAAAAATCTCGCTGAATTCCTCAAACCGCTTACCTTCATGATTATATTCCGATGCCGCCCTGAACAGGGAGCGGTCCCAGAGCAGGGTCAGATGGTCTGTCATCTGATTGGCGAAAGGGCGGAAACGGTCAAACCCCGCATGGACAAAGAGACGGTTTTTATCATCAATATAAAACAGCCTTGCCGCCGAAAAGAACTCCTTGTGGGGCTCTCTTTCAGCCTCATGTTCAATATAATCGTTCATTGTGCCATTCCCTCCCTGGAAAAGCCAGTCGGCCGTGACTTTCCCGGTCCTTAAATATTCAAGGCACCAATAATCATGGTTGCCAAGTATATAAATAAGGTTGCGGATTTTCATCAGCTCGTTTACCACCTTTACAGGTTCCGGCCCCCTGTCGACCACATCCCCGAGGCATAACATAATATCGGTTTCATAGTCAAAGCCTGCTTTCCTGAAAAGATCTAAAAGCGGCTTGTGGTTACCATGAATATCTCCTATGACAAAGGAACGGGGCATACTTGTTGTTTCCTGTAGAATTTTTTTCTGAATGCGGATGGCAGGTTACCGTCTTCAATCTTTAATGCCCTAAATTACAAGAAAAGAGCCACCGATTTCATGTTATGGTAAGTTTTTACTATTTTTGAAACTGGAAATTTCTCGACAGTCTTGTATATCTTCTGGATCTTGCTCTCCATTAGCAGCCTGGGCTGCTACCTTTCACGGTTTCCTGTATTTTTTATGTACTTCGCCAACTGTTAGGGTTGCCAAAGAGAATATTTTGTGTTAAAAAGTACCTGATGAGAAGATCTTTACTGTTTACTTTTATTGTTCTGTGTTCCTTTACAGGTCTGGGACAAATAATTTTTACTCAGAATTTCGAGGCAGCATGGACTACACCGGGAACATTGGCTCCTGCCTGGAGCGGCACAGCAGCACCTGCAGATAATCAATGGCATCGCGATGATTACACGACCGGCTGGACAAGCTCAACAGGGTCCTATACACCGGCGGGAGCGAATTCCACACTCCACTCTGCAAGATTTCACAGCTATGATGCCGCAAACGGGACTACCGGGGATTTTATTTCGCCTGTTATCGATCTTTCTCCATACACTGCCGGTGTTTTGATGGTTAAATTTTACTATATTAACCCGAGCGGTGCGGATATATTGAATATTTATTCTTCAAATGATGGGGGAACGACCTGGTCTGCTGCGCTGAGAGCCCCCCTGGGTGTTTCAGCTGCATGGACGGAATACACGGTTACACTTCCGGGAAACTCAGCTACAACCAAGATTAAACTTACTGCAACTTCCGACTACGGTAACGATGATATCGGGGTTGATGAATTCAGGGTGCTGAACCCGGTCATCCCGGCTCCTCCGGTTTCCTTCACTGCTTCATCGGTCACCTCATACGGAATGACAATAGGATGGACGGATAATTCGACCAATGAAACCGGTTTCAGAGTTTACCGCTCCCCCGATGGCATCACGTATACCCAGTCAGGAACAGATATTGCATCAACTTCAGTTGCAACGACAGGAACATTATATTCCCAGGTTCAGACCGGCCTTACTCCGGGGACTACTTATTATTTCAGGATTGTATCCTATGCAGATGCAGAGTCGGCCTACCTTACAGGATCCCAGGCAACTTTACCTCCACCTCCGCCGATTCATGGAGTCAGGACAATCCCAAGTGCAAATTATCTCAGTTTCACAGTGGCTTGCGATTCCATTGCCAACAAAGGGATAGGACCGGGAGGAATTATTTTTAATGTTGATTTTGCCTATACGGAGACAACAACGGGACTGCTGCTGACCTCGAACCCGACCTATCCTTCAACAGCAGCCAACCCCATTACCTTTCAGAAAAACGGGGCAGGGGCGGATCCCCTGATCTCAAGAACCGATGCGGGAACCCTGGCAACTTCAACCCTGGGCGGACAGGGCGACGCTGTGTTCATTATCCAGGGGGCGGATTATATTACCTTCGATGGTATCGATCTCAGTGCGACGAACAGCGGGATAGAATACGGGTATTACCTGCGCAAAGCAAGCGCTACCGACGGTTGTAAAAATGTGACCATAAAGAATTGCGCCATCACCATGACGAAAGGCGCCAGTGCATATGTTGCTGGGATCTATGCCTCCAATAACGATGCTTCTTCCGCAGTATCCTCCTCTGCCGGTATTACACTTACTTCGACCGGCGGGCGCCATGAAAACGTGACCCTCACCGGCAATACTATCAGCAACGTCTTTTCAGGCATACTGCTGATAGGCTATTCGGGTGCTGCTTCACCTTATGATATGTATGACCAGAATTTTATTGTTGGAGCAACTGGTGCCGGAAATACCATTCAGAATTTCGCAGGGAATACTGCTTCAGCAGCCTACGGAGTGTATATTGCATACCATACCAATCCTACGATAAGCTATAATATCATCGACAATGCAGGTGGAGGAGGGGTAAATGCAACAAGTACGCTCAACGGAATCTACATGGGTACTTCGTCTTTGCCGGGAAATTTTATCGCCAACTACAACACAATTACTCTCGGACAAGGTTCAACTGCAGCATTAAGTTCAATTTATATCTCTCCGACTTGTGCAACAGTAACAGTCAATAACAATACCTTGAACTTTGGAACATTTGCTTCTACAACAACCTCATACTTGATTTATTGCAGTAACGGCACTCCGAACATTACCATCAATGGCAACCAAACCGGAACTTTTACAAAATCCGGAGTTGCTACATTATACGTTTATTATAACAACGGATCACCTACCGGAGGCACGTTCACATTCAACGGGAATAATTTCTCGAACATAACACTGACGGGGGCTTCAGCTTTCTATGCTATCCAACAGACCACTTCGACCAACCAGGCCTTTGTAATCACAAATAACACAATTTCAAACATTACGGGCGGAAGTTCGGGATTATATGGAATCTATGCGGGTTACGGGGCTGCAGGATCCACAGTTAACGGGAATACGATCTCTGGCTGGACAGGTACCGGTTCAATGTACGGGCTGTATCTCGGTGCAAGTACAGCTCCTGTTTCATTAACGGCCTATAATAACAGTGTGAGCGGGTTGAACACCACGGGGGCGGCTACGGTATACGGTATTTATAACAGTCTGGGCACACTGAACAGCATCTATAAAAATAAAGTTTATAATCTGCAGGCAAACAATGCTTCCGGGGTAGTTTATGGAATATATATAGGCGGGGGCACTACTACCTACGTTTATAACAATTTTCTCAGTGATCTGAAAACGCCTTCAGCAAATGCTGCAATTCCATTGGCAGGAATCTATGTATCATCAGGGACGACCAATTACCTGTTTTACAATACCATCTATCTTAATGCTACGAGTTCAGGGGCATTGTTCGGAAGCGCCGCAGTCTATGCTTCCACCACACCGACAGTGGATATGAGGAACAACATCCTGGTTAATGTTTCAACCTATAAAGGAGCAGGTATTACAGCTGCATACCGAAGAAGCAGTACAACCCTGACATCTTATGCGAATACAGCCGATAATAATTTATTTTATGCGGGAACAGCCTCTGCGAACAACCTTCTCTATTATGACGGGACCAATTCCGACCAGACTCTTGCTACCTATAAAACCAGGGTTTCTCCAAGAGATGTTCATTCGGTTATGGAAAATCCACCCTTTATCAATGTGGCTGCAACTCCTTATGATCTGCACATCAGTCCTTCGGTTGCGACTCAAAGCGAAAGCGGTGCCTTCCCTGTAACTTCTCCCTTTGCTGTTACTGTCGACTATGATGACAATGCACGTTCAGCAACATTTCCTGATATAGGAGCTGATGAATTTGCAGGCATCATGTCGGATCTTACATCTCCTTATATCGTTTATACACCTCTGAATAATACCGCCTCAACATCCGCCCGTACGTTGATAGCTGCAATTACCGATCCAAGCGGTGTTCCCTTAACAGGTATCGGGCTGCCCGTCCTTTACTGGAAAATAGGGGCAGGGGCATATTCAGCAACAACTGCAACCTCCCTTGGCGGGGGCCAGTACCAGTTTACATTCGGAGCCGGAGTCGTAGTCAGCAACGTTGTCTCCTACTATATCTGTGCCCAGGATAATGTGCCTACTCCAAATGTTGGTGCAAGTCCTGCTGCGGGAACTTCAGGGTACACAGCTAATCCACCTGCATCTGCAACTCCTCCGACCACCCCCAGCAGCTATACTATCATGTCGGGTTTGTCGGGTACAAAAACTGTGGGCACCGGCGGAGATTATATTAATCTTACCGGGGCAACAGGAGCTTTCCTCGCCATAAACTCAAGCATCCTCACCGGCAACCTTATCCTCAGCGTTATTTCAGATCTTACAGAAGATGGTACAAATGCATTGAACCAATGGATGGAAGACGGAGTGGGCAATTATACCGTTACCGTGCAGCCAAGTAACAACACAATGAGACTCGTCTCAGGAGCAGTGGCAAATGGGATGATACGCTTGAACGGAGCTGACCGCGCGGTCGTTGACGGCCGTTCAGGAGGAAGCGGAAGGTATCTCAGGTTCAGGAATACCAATACTTCGAATCCCGTGTTCACACTGATGAATGATGCAACTAACAACACCATTAGGAGTTCTTATATTGAAAGTCCCAACACGTCCACAGGTATTATCCTTTTCAGCACAACCACAGGCACTACAGGGAATAACAATAATACAATCACCGATAACGTGGTCCGCGAAAGGACCGACGTTTTGGGAGTTCCGGCCTACATGATTTACTCCAGCGGTACTTCGGGTAAGGATAATGCTTCAAATACCATTAGCAACAATGAAATTGCGAATTTTAGCAGCTATGGTGTTTATCTTTCAACCGGCAGCGGTGACAGCTGGACGGTGAGCGGCAACAGTTTTTACAATAACCTGGCAACGCCTCCTTCAACTACACAATATGCTATTTATTTTGCACAGGGATCTTCCTCGGTAAACAATCTGATCTCCGGGAATTTTATCGGCGGGCAGAGTGCCAACTGCGGGGGGGGATACTGGGTCAACAGCGGGGCCGTTTCATTCTACGGCATCTATCTTAACAGTTCCACCCAGACCACATCAGTCCAGAATAATACGATACAGAATATTTCTTTGACCAATACAGGATCTGCAGCCTTCAGGGGGATATATGCTTATGGAGGCACCATCGACGTAGGCTCAGTTACGGGAAACCTGATAGGTTCCCTTTCAACTCCGGCCAGTATACTCATAGCAGGGACGGGAGTTCCCGCCGGGATACAGGGGTATACAACCTGTACCATTGCCAAAAATACCATTGCCAACATGGCGATCTCCAATTCATCCGCTGCTCCCAACTGTTACGGGATCTATCTCTATGGCAACTACCAGATGAACGTTTATGGCAACAAGATCTATAATATCGGGCCCACTTCAGCTGCAGCAAATGCAGTAAATAATTATCCCACTGCGGGTATTATGCTTTATGGTCCGCCCGCTCTTCCGAATACTTATAATGTTTACAACAATCTGATTTTATTGGGAGGGGATGGATATTCCCATAATATCGGATTGCTTGGATTCTGGTTTTATTGCGCATCAGGAAATTCAGTGGTCGATCATAATTCTGTTTACATCAGTGGAACATATGCTGCAGCAAACACAAGGTATTCCATAGCTTTCGAGAAACAGGGAACCGGGATTGTCGAAACAAAGGATAATATTTTCTCGAATTTCAGGCTGAACGGAGCGGGTGGAACCGGGTTCAATATGGCATACTTCGCCGTTGACATGACCAATATTACATCAGATTACAATGACCTTTACACCATTGATCCGACCACGGTTGGCGCCTGGAATTCTTTTGTTTATGATTTCCCGAACTATAAGCTCGCATCGGGAATGGAGGCCAATTCCGTTTCGACCGACCCCCTCTTCGTTTCCTCCACCGACCTTCATCCACAGCAGCCTCTTCTTGTTGCCGGGACAACGATACCATTGGTTACCACCGACTACTCGGGGATAACCCGTAAAAATCCACCTACCATGGGAGCATATGAGATGCCCCAGGTGACTACGGTGGCGGCTTCACCCATAGGGCAAACCGGAGCTACTCTGAATGCCACGGTGAATCCCTGCGGAATGAGTATGTCGACTTCATTTGAATACGGACTGACCATCGCTTACGGAAATACGGCAACAGGCAGTCCGTCAACGGTAACAGGAACAAGCAGTACTGCAGTCAGCGCAGCCCTTACCGGACTTAACATCAACACCATTTATCACTTCAGGGCGAAAGGGGTTGTAGGTGCTAATACCTATTATGGGGCCGACATGACCTTTGACCTGGTACCATCACCTTCTATCATTTCGGGCCCGACCCAGGTTTGCGTGGGTTCCACAGGGAACGTTTATTTAACCCAGGCGGGTAAAGCAGGGTATGTATGGACGGTTTCCGCAGGAGGGACAATCAACAGCGGGCAGGGAACAAACAGTATTTCCGTGACCTGGGGTTCGGCAGGGGCTCAGACAGTAAACGTAAATTATCAGAACACCACCGGGACATATGCTCCCTCTCCTGCTGTATATAACGTAACCGTAGACCCGGCATCTGTGGGAGGCAGCATTGCAGGCGGGACCTCTGTTTGCACCGGGACTAACAGCACACTTCTGACTCTTTCAGGGTATACCGGTACCATCACCAAATGGCAGTGGTCTACCGACAACTGGGTCACCCCAAACGACATCGCCAATACCACTGCGACATACACAGCAACCAACCTTATAACTACAACAAAATACAGGGCGTTGATTACAAGCGGCACCTGTTCTCCCATCAATTCAACCGATGCCACTATCACGGTGACCACTCCTTCGGTGGGCGGTTCGGTTTCAGGATCGGCTTCTGTTTGCGGAGGTACAAACAGCACCCTGCTTACCCTTTCAGGGTATACCGGATCCATTACAAAATGGCAGTATTCAACTGACAATTGGGCTACTTCCATAGACATTGTCAACACTGTTGCAACATACACTGCGACCAACATTGCAATAACTACTAAGTACAGGGCTGTCGTGACTAACGGCAGCTGCACCCCTGCCAATTCAAGCGATGCTACAGTGACTGTTACACCGGGTTCCGTGGGAGGATCCATAGCCGGTTCAGCAACGGTATGCACAGGGACAAACAGTACTTTGCTTACCCTGTCAGGTTATACCGGTTCAATCACCAAATGGCAGTACTCGACCGATAACTGGGCCACTTCGACTGATATAGTCAATACAACAGCAACATACACTGCCACTAACCTGGTAGCGACAACGAAGTTCAGGGTGGTAGTGACTAACGGCATCTGTTCGCCGGCCAATTCCACCGATGCTACGGTCACCGTGACCCCGGCTTCGGTTGGAGGTTCTATTGCCGGTTCGGCTACGGTATGCACCGGCACGAACAGCACCCTGCTGAAGGGGTTGAATCAGGAACTGGCCACGCTCCTTAAAGACAGGAAATCGATCTATTTTGATTCCCTCTCCAGGCGGGTAAACTATCGCCCCCCCTATTCGTCCGCCATCCTGGCTCGGTCGTCATCGGCGGACTTCTGGGTTCCGGACTGGCGATCATCGTAACCGTATCCCGGGTTCGTCACCTGTTGGCCAAGCAATCGCGCAGGCTGCATGCCGCCAACCGTCAATTGCTGAAGAACGTGGACGATCATCTCCAACGGGAGTCGGACGCCAAGGATCAAGAGCGCTGGTTCCGGGCATTGTTGAACAATACGCCCGACCCCATCCTCGTTCATGGCGTGGACAGCTCAGGCCGGCCGGGTAAGTTCCTGGAGGTAAACGACACCGCGTGTGCCCGCCTGGGATACAGCCGCGAGGAGTTGCTGGGACTTTCCCTGCGGGACATTGAAATCAATCCGGAGACTGGAGCCAACTCCCGTTACGCCAAAATGCTCACCCAGTGGCGCAACGCACAACTTCCCGATGCCCGGGAGTCGGACAAGAATATCGGGACCCTGTCGGCTGAAATTTCGCTACGTACCAAGAAGGGCAAGGAAATCCCGGTTGAAATCATCGTCCGGATCATGGAACACAATTACCAGCCCGTCATTTATTACACCACCCACGACATTACGCTCCGCCGCCAGGCTCAGCAG
>Ga0118677_10004574_pt2 | contig 13465 bp, 9 predicted proteins | sample AliMusrvi5mmetaG_FD_86154 | JGI IMG/M metagenome (GOLD analysis project Ga0118677, IMG submission 86154)
GTACATCACGCGCTTGCCGGATGCTTGGATCGTCACCCCCACCGAGCCCAGGATATGGCCCGCGTCATGGAAGGTGGCGCGCATCGTGCCTTGGCGGTCGAGGTCGAACGGCCGCTCGATTCCGCGGGCCTCGAACATTTCCGTGATGCGGTCCAGTTCGCGGTGATCGAACAGCGGATACTCGGTGATGCCGTGTTCGATGCGTTTCGACTGCATCACGTTGACCGAGTTATGCAGCATGACCCCGGCGAGTTCCGCGGTCTCTGGTGTTAGAAATACCTCCGCCTGCGGTTGGTCCTCGAGGAAAACCGGCAGGGTTCCCACATGGTCGAGGTGCGAGTGGGTGATGATGATGGAATCGACCGATCCCGCCTCCAGAAAATGATATTGCGGCACGGCGGCGAGGCCCTCGTGTTTCGGGTGCATTCCGGCATCCAACACCACTTTGGCGTCACGGGTTTCCAGCAGATACGAATTCGCGCCGATTCCGGCATGGCGGCAGAGACTCTTGAATATCATGATAATCGGCAGGTGCGCCAACGGCGCGGGCGCGACACTATTGGCAAATGTGACGGACTTGTCAACCCGGGTCGGTGCATGGCGGCCTCGCCGCGCCTTTTGACCGGTAGGGACAAGCGGCCTCGCTTGTCCCACTGGTACCCCTGAAGGCGGGATGCCGTATGCGGTTCATGTGCCGCGCATGGCACCGCCTATCGGCGGACAAGTGGGTCGGCCGAGGCCGTCCGACCCTACCCCGGCGATTGACCGCCCCGCCGCTTTTTCTTTTCTTCTGTCTTCGGTCTCTTAGTCTTCCGTCTTGCGAGCACCCATCCAACTTGCCGTCATCGGTGGCGGACCGGCGGGCCTCCGCGCGGCGGAAGTCGCCGCCACGGCCGGCCTGCGGGTGACCTTGTTTGACGCGAAACCCTCGGCCGGTAGAAAATTGCTCGTCGCCGGCAGGGGCGGACTCAACCTAACAAACACCGAGGAGCCCGCGCGTTTTGTCAGCCGCTACTCGGGGCCGGATCAACCGGCCGGATTCTGGCGGGAGGTGCTAACAGAACTTGATGCGGATGAACTTCGTGCGTGGACGACCGGTTTGGGAGTTGAGATTTTTCGTGCGGCCACCGGGCGTGTTTATCCGGTGGAGATGACGGCGGCGCCGTTGTTGCGCGCTTGGCTCGGGCGTCTGCGCGGGTTGGGCGTGCGCCTTGCCATGAACCACCGCTGGACCGGGATGGTGCCCGGCGTGCCGCACCGGCTTGAGTTTGCCAACGGCGTGTCGGTCGCGGCAGAGGCGGTGGTCTTCGCCCTGGGCGGCGCGTCGTGGCCGCGCACCGGATCGGATGGCGCATGGACAAGGGTCTTCGATGCGCTCGGCATCGCCTGCCATGGGTTGGTTCCCGCCAACTGCGGGTGGGAACATCCGTGGCCGCAGGAAATCCTCGCCGCCGCCGAAGGCAAACCTATCAAAAATATCACCGCCAGCGTCGGCGACACCACCGTCGCCGGTGAGTTGCTGGTTACCCGCTACGGACTCGAAGGTGGTGTTATCTACCAGTTAGGGCCAGCCCTCCGCGCGATGGGCCATCCCGCCGTTGCCATCGACTTCAAACCCACCTTCAGCCACGGGCAACTGGTCGCCAAAATGGAATCCGTCCGCCGTGATTTCCTAACAGAAGCCTGCGTTCGCTGGCGGCTTGGTGAGGCTGCCCGCGCACTGCTATCGGTGAAACCCTGGCCGGATGCCGGGGCCTTGGCCCGCGAGGTGAAACACCACGTGATTCCGTTGACCGGGCCACGGCCGATCGGCGAGGCGATTTCCTCGGCGGGCGGTGTTTGTTGGGACGGATTGGATGACTCGCTGATGGTGCGGGCGTGTCCCGGGGTATTCGTGGCGGGTGAGATGATCGACTGGGAGGCGCCGACCGGCGGTTATCTGATGCACGGCTGTCTGGCCACCGGCACGCGGGCCGGGCGCGCGGCCGCGGCGTGGATCACATCCCATCCGCCGGAAGATCGGCTCAAGCCTTAAGGGGAAAGGACGTCCCGTCCTTTCATTTGGCTCGATTCGCCACACCCCGACACATGGAGGAGACCTCCATGCCCCTTAAGGGAACCCGGCGCTGGAGTTCAAGCTGCCCCCGAAGGGAGAGGTCCACGGAATCCATCCGCGAGTGACCTCATGGGCCGCCGTCGCTCCGCGCCGCAGTCATTGCAGACGCGGAGCGGCGGCCACCCGGATGAAATGTCACGCGGACAATGAATAAAACGCCGCCGGGAACCTGATTCGTTTCCTTGCCGGAAAATCATTTTCGGAACACCGGGTCTTGCGGATTGGTGTGAGCCGTGTTACCCCCACCGGCACATGGGACTCGCCGATCGGGATTATCAACGGAACGTGCCATCCTCCGGAGGGGGATTCATGTCGCATCTTCCGCCGGTGGTGAAGTGGTTGTTGATCCTCAACGTGGGGATTTTCTTCCTCGACCACATGATCCTGCCCAAGCTTCTCGGTTTGCCCAAAAACGTGTATCCGCTGGGGAACCTGGGAGCGTTCACGATCCAATCAGGTTTGTTTGAATTGCACCTTTGGCAGTTCGTGACCTTCCAATTCCTGCACGCCCACCTGCTGCACATCCTGTTCAATTCAATCGCCATCTACTTTTTCGGACCGTGGCTGGAACGCTGGTGGGGGTCGAAAAAATTCCTCATTTTCTATCTGGCCTGTGGGGCGGCGGGAGCGGCATTCTTCACCTTGCTCGCACTCACTGGCGTGGTTCCCGGCGAACTGGATTCCTACTTGATCGGCGCGTCGGCCGGCATCTATGGCATCCTCGTCGGTGTGGCCGTCATTGCCCCGAACCTGCGCGTGGCCCTGCTTTTTCCCCCCATCGAACTTTCCATGCGGCAACTCGCCATCGCCCTGATGGTGATCTCGGTCGGGTTGATCCTGTTCCACCTCGGTGGCAACGAAGGTGGCGAGGCCGGCCATTTGGGCGGGGCCCTGCTCGGATACTTCCTGATGCGCTATCCGCGTTTGTTAGGCGGCCAATCAGGGGTGGAAATCATCCGTCCCAAGGCGCTTGCCAGCCAGGCCGCGCCGAAGCTGCGGCCTCGCAGCGGGGTGCGGACCGGCGAGGACACGGCGGTGGATCTGATACTCGACAAGATTTCCCGCGAGGGATTCCAAAGCCTTACCCAGGCCGAGCGCGACATCCTCACCGAAGCCGCCCAACGCCAGCAACCCCGCCCATGACCGACGCCGAAATGATCGATTGCCCGGATCCCGGGAAGCAACTCGCCCGGCTGCGGGCCATCATGCACCGGCTGCGCGCGCCGGGCGGTTGCCCGTGGGACGCCGAACAGACCCACGCATCGCTGGTGCCGAATCTGATAGAGGAAACCTACGAAGCGGTGGACACCATCCAGCGTGGCGATCTCAATCATCTGAAGGAAGAGCTGGGGGATGTGCTGCTGCAGGTTTTCTTCCACAGCGAACTGGCCGAGGAGGCCGGACACTTCAATCTCGACGACGTCGCCCGCGGCATCAGCGACAAACTGGTGCGCCGCCACCCGCATGTTTTCGCCCACAGCGATGCCGCCACCACCGACGCCGTCCTCCAGCAATGGGATGCGATCAAACGCACCGAAAAAGGTGCCGTGGATGAGTCGTTCCTGCACGGTGTCGGCCAGGGGTTGCCGGCCCTGCTGCGTGCCGCCAAATTGCAGAAAAAGGCCTCCAAGGTCGGCTTCGATTGGCCCGACGAGGCGGGCGTGTTGGCAAAACTCCGCGAGGAACTCGATGAGTTGCAAGCAGCCGTGGAAGCCGGGGATGCGGCAGCAGTGGACGAGGAACTTGGCGATTTGCTATTCTCCGCAGTCAATCTCGCCCGTTTCCGCAATACCGATCCCGAAGTGCTCATGGTCGCGGCCAACACCAAATTCGAATGCCGCTTCGCCGCCATGCAATCCGCCCTCCAACAACAAGGCCTCGATCTAACAAACACCGCCCTCGCCCAAATGGAAGCCGCCTGGCAAAACGCCAAAACAGCGGCTGACAAAAATGCTTGGGGTGCGCGGTGAGTGCCGACGCCAATGCGATGAAGACCGAACGCGCCGATGCCCTGTTAGCCGCCCGCGGGTTGTGTGATTCCCGCGAGCAGGCGAAGCGCCTGATCCTTGCCGGGGAAGTCCGCAGCGGTGACCGCGTGATCGATAAACCCAGCGTCCATCTCCCGTGGGACGCGCCTCTCGCCATCAAGGAGAAACCTCGTTTTGTCGGCCGCGGGGGACTGAAACTCGAGGCCGCGCTCGACGCCTTCCACATCGATCCGGAAGGTTGGGTGTGTCTTGACGTCGGAGCGTCCACCGGCGGTTTCACCGATTGTTTGCTGCAGCGCGGAGCGGCGCGTGTTCACGCCGTGGATGTCGGCACCAACCAACTCGTCTGGAAACTCCGCAACGACCCGCGGGTGGTCGTTAAAGAACAATTCAACGCCCGCCACATGGTGCCGGATGACATCGGCGAAAAAGTCCGGCTGGCCGTGATGGACTTGTCGTTCATCTCGCTGACAAACGTGTTGCCCGCCGTGTTTCCGGTGTTGGAAGGTGGGGGGAGTGTGGTTTGTCTGATCAAGCCGCAGTTCGAACTCCGCCGCGAAGATATATCAAAAGGCGGCATCGTCCGCGATCCGGAACTCCACCAGCGGGCGGTGGACAAGATCCACCGTTTTGTTACCGAAGCCCTCGGTCATTCATGGCGCGGCCTGATTCCATCGCCCATCACCGGCACGGACGGCAATCACGAATTCCTCGCGTGGCTCGGGAAATCACCATGACTCATGACCACATCATCACCAATCTTCCGGCGCGCGTTTTTCCTCGAGGTCGGGGTCGTGGATGTTGAATTCGATGCGGTTGAAGGCCCCAATCCTGAAAGTGGCTTTGCCGAAATTCTGACTGGAACCTGACAGCGTGCCCTCGCCCACACTATCAAGACGGAAAACAATGGAGGTGCCGTCGTCGAACCAGGCGCGGATGTCGCCGTTGCGGCGGATGCATCGTTCGAGATCGACTTTTTTCAGCGCCACGGTGCGGATTCTGGCGACTGGCAGTTTGATATCACCCAGCGGGGTTTTCACGGAAACCATGCCATCGGTGACCGATACCACATCGCCCTGAAGGCTGTCGCCATTGGCGAGTTCCATGCGCCCTTCCTTGGGCTTTTCCGCTTGAGCGGCCTTCTGTTCGTCGGTGGGCATGCCCGGGATGCCCCCTATCTGGCGCCACATGCCGAGGCGCTGATCGGGCAACCGGTCAACGACTCCATCCCATGGCGCGATTTTGATGCCAGAGATCCGCTGGGGCGACGGGGTCTGGCTCACGAAGTGCAGACAGCGGCCGAATTTGCCCTTGGCGACGTCCTGGTCAGTCCAGACTTCGAGCAGGTGCTCGTTGACGTGCAGGCTGACTTTGCCGGATTTCGAACTGGCCCTGATTTCGATGTGGGCGCGGTCGTTTTCCATCAGTACTTGGGAACTGACGTTGCCGAGGAAACTTGAGGTTTTGCAGTTCCGCAGATAGATGCTGCCTCGTTGAAACGAGAGTTCATACCCGGAGTTCGTGTTGTCGGTGGTGGCATCCGTCGTGAAGACCAACAGCTTGAGCGCGATGGCATCTCCTTTCCAGGCGATATCGAAATTGATGGAACATTCCGCAGGCAACAGGTCCTCCCTGGCGATGCCGCCCATCCCCTTCGAGCGGAAAGCCCCGTGTCCATAGATCCATGCCGGCTTGTCTTTGTCAGTCGCTTGTTTCCAGCCTTCAATTCCGTTAGGCCCGCGGTAAACAAACGACGATTTGGTGGCGATCTTCACGTCGGTCACCATCAGGCGGTTGATGTTGAGACGTCCGGCGTACCAGGTGTCGAGGATGATCGATTCATTGGTCACTGAGGCGAGTTGGCCGCAGATCGTATCGCCATTGGTGAGCTTGACGGTCGCCTCATGCTCCACCGTGTTGTCCGGTTCGGCCGTGGGCAGGGAGATGTCCATGACGCGGCGCAGGAAAAACGGCGCGGGCTTCTCCAACACCGGCGATTTCCAGACCAGCGTATCGGCTGACAGGGAAACCACCGAGCCGGCGAGCCGGTCGTTGTTCGTGAAGCGCACGACGGCTTCCGGATCGTTCGCCGCAGCAAGGCCGGCCAACATGGGAACGAGGCAGGAGATGAGGGAACGCGGTTTCATGGCTCGGGTGTGGTCTTGGCTTTGGAGTCGGTTCGTTCCATGGACACGATGCCATCGCGGTGAAGGGATAGAGCGCCTAACAACGGGTGAACGGCGGAAACCTTGTCGTCGGTGAAGAGGCAGGATGCAACCCGCAAGGCACCTCCACCGCTAAGCCGCAGGACGAACGGATGAACTTGTTGCGGGTCCGGCTTTTTGTCATCTTTGTCGTTCTTGTCAACCTTTCCGTCCTTGGCGGCGAACAACACCGTCGAGACGTCCGTCGCCCGGATTTCCAAGGGATCCTGTTGGAAATCGCCCTTGAAACGGAACAGTGGACCGTCGTCGGTGTGGCGGATTTCCATCAGTAAACCGCTCCAGCGATCCTCCTCACGGCTGATCAGGCTGTCGGTTTTCGGGTTTCCGCGATCCTCCGCGCGATGGCGGATGCGGGCATCATCGAACTCGAGGACTTCGATGTCGCTGATTTCCTGGGTGCTGCCGTTCTGGGCATTGTTGGTCAAGGTGATTCCCGTGCCATCCGGCACCAAACCGCCCGGCAACAGGGTGATCGGATCGTCATACTTGCCTTCGGGTTCGTCGTTGAGGAGGAGATGGATTTTGGCACCCTTGCGGTCCACGCGCAGTTCCACGCGCAGTTGCTGGTCGGGATACTGGTTGGGATTGCGGTTGAGTTGCACAACGGTGCTGAAATGTTTGCCTTGGGTGGCTTCGCGTTTGATTTCCAAACCGGCATTGTTGAACTGCAGGTAGTATCGGTCGCAACTTTCGCCCTTTCCCTTGAGCGGATCGGCAAAATACACCTTGAAGTTGGGAATCTGCCGCGGCTGCCACTTCAGGGTGAAACGCAGAATGAACTGTTGGGGCAGCGCAAAGTTCTTGGATGCGGTTGCCGGGCCGCTGGCGATCAGGCTGGCATGCTCGAATGACCAGTTCTTCGCCTCGCCGTCGTCGCCTGTCCATTCGTTGAGATTAGTGGGGCCGGCATAGATCACGTTGCGTTGGCGGATCCCGAGTTCCAGGGATTTGAGCGAATCGCGCGGGATTTCCAAGCGTCCCGCCTGCGGGGACGTGACGGTGAGTTTCAAATCATCGAGCGTCTCGATGTTCGCGGGCAACAGATCGCCGTTAACAAGTTCGATCAATGCCGATGGTGCCTTGGGCACCGCACCCCTGGCGTTGAAGGTGACTTTTTGCACGGCATCCCGTTTCAGCAACACCGGATCCGGCGAAAGAGCGCTGTCCAACTCCACCACGCTCGCTTCGTTGATCGAGCGCACGGTGCCGGTGAGCCGCGCGCCGCCATCCATGAGGATGTCGTCCGCGCGCAACCCGCCGACCAAGCAGCACCCGCAGATCATGCCAAGCCGGAGTGTTATGTTAGAATTCCGCATTCCAGTCATCGATGATTTGTTTGGAGGCATTGAAATCGAGCATCACGGCGCAATCAAGCGACAGGTTCAGTTCCCCGGCACACGGACTGAGAATCCCGCATTTCAGGCCGTCGCCAGCCAGCGGGTGACCCGAAACCGAGCCAAGTGGACTGAAACGCACGCAAACATTGTCCGCAACATCAGCCGGTGCCTCGGCCAACCGTTCGCGGGCGAAGCGGATTTCCGCCACCTCGTCCAGGGGAAATTGGAACCGTCCGTGTTTGCCCTCGAACGTCACCTCGCCATGATCGTTGAGGCGGTCGACTCGGCCCGCAAAACGATCCGTGCCGTTGGCCAGCAGGACGACGTCCTGGTCGTCCATCTGCAAACTGCGGGCGGAATCCGGCATGCCATTCCATTCCGAAACACAGATATCGGAGATGCGGGTGGGTGAGTCATCGCCTTGCACGACGAACCCGAACCCGGCGCCCTTGCCGGCGAACCCCGCTCCATTGTTGCCGCCGCCTTCGTTTTCACTCCACTGCGCGATGAATTCATCATTGACGAACAGCGAGATGGAACCGTTGCGGCGGTTGCTGCGGATTTCCACTTTGGCCTCGCCGGTTTCAACCAGGCGGAGGTTGTTGTTATTGAGCTGGATCTGGTCCATCGACGGGACGCCCTCGTCATTCACTGCCGTGCGATACAACATCATGTAATTCGAATACAACTGGAGCACATAACTGTTGCCGAACAGGCGGGGCAGATCGGTCGCATCGCCGGGGATGAATCCGCGCATATTGCCACCTTTGACTCTATCGCGTTTCTGCGGCTTGGGTTTGGCGAAATCCGCGTGAAAGGCGATGGCCAGGCACAGCCGGTTCTTCCATGCCAGGTCGAAGCGGAGGATCGCGCGATCCGGCATACCGGTCTCGCGGACGAGCGCCGTGCCGCCATGCTTGCTCTTCCAATACCACGCCGCCCCGGAGAACAACCAGTGCCCGGGCAGATTGTCCCGCGCCTTGTCATTCATCGGCTGGCCATCTTCCTCCCCGCCCTCATTCTCCTTGATCGCCTTCTCTTTGTCAGCCTGGTCATTGTCAGCCTTGTCCTTATCCGCCTTGTCCTTGTCAGTTTTGTCCTTATCCTTATTCTTGTCGGCCGGATCGGCGTCCGGCAGACCATCGGGATACGCGGCATGCCTCATCTTCCACTCGTCCTCGATAAACGGGCCGTGGTAATAAACCCGCCCGCCTAACGGATTTGGTGCCATCAGTGCGACTTGTTTGCGCGGGATGTGCAGCACTCCGGCATAAGGGGTGTCGAAGGTGATCGTGTCGGCATCCACGCCGGTGACGGTTCCGGGAACGCGGTCACCATTGACGAGCCCAAGGTGGGAAAGCGACGTCAGCGGTTTGACGGGACGCCCGCCGTGGAGCACGATATGGCGGATCTGGGTGGCTTTGAAAACGACCGGCGCTGCGACGTCAGCGCACTGCCAGACAGCCTGCGGGCCTTCCTTGATGCCGAGGAAAGTTCCGTGGAGTTGGTCGCCGTTGGTGAAGCGCAGCAAGTCCGGAGACTCGGCGGCACCGGCCACGGACAATAGGCAGAGGATGATGGCGAAGCGGATCATTTTTCGTAAATAGGCAGATAGCGGTAATTGAGTGCGAGCGAGAGCAGCGCGCCGGCGGTATTGAACGACGGTCCCTGGTTGCCGGGAAACGATCCATCGGCACTTTGGATGGTGGACAGATAGCGGATGTTGCGCGCGTTCCATTCCTTCCATGTCGCGTCGTCCGCGTGGAACAACGCCTGTGACATATAGTACTCGAAATAATAGGGATAATAGCGGTCCCGGTAATCGAGGTTCTTCTTCAGATACCCGACGCTTGTCTGATAGCTTTTGGAATCCGTTTCCTTTGCCAGCGAGAGGCACAGGACGCCGATGCCCGTGAGGGTGGGTTTGCCACCGGCCGCTGATGTATAACCGTAGGATCCGTCACTGCTGCGGTTGCTGTTGAGATAGGCGAGGCCCTTGCGGATCGCCTCGTCGGGAATGGCGATGCCCGCGTTGCGTGCCGCAAACAAGGTGACCATCTGGCAACCGGTGCAGGTGGTGTCCGCATCGCGGCTGTCCGGAGTATAACGCCAGGCACCGAAGTGGTTGCGTTTCTGCGAGCTGAGGATCATGTCCACTGCCTTCTTGAGCGCGGGGGCGATTTTCGGGTTATCCACGACGCCATAAGATTCGGCCAGCGCCTTGGTCGCGAAGGCATGATTGTACATGCTGTTGCCGATGTAGCCGTTCTTGTCGTTCTGCTGGGAAATGACATAGTCGATGCCGGCGCGGATGGTCTTGGCATATTGCCCGTTGACCGGATCCTCACCGTGCGCGAGAAACGACGCGACACAGAGCCCGACAACGCCGGCCTCGGTGCCGGTGCTGTCATTCCACGCGCCCTTTTCGTTCTGGGTCTTGGCGAGAAACTGCAAGCCCTTTTCATAAACGAGTTCGGCCTGGGCCGGGATAGAGTCATCCTGGTGGCCCGGCACATCCTGCGACCACGCCCAACCGGCGGGGGCGAGGCAGAGGAACCAGCCGCACCGGCGGATGACGAATGTGAGATATGGGATAGGGCGGTTCATGCGGCTGGGATCATTTCACCTTTTTCTCGGCACCGCGGTTGTAGGCGTCGAATGCTTTCTTGAATTCCTCGGGGATCTCGATGGTCGCGGTGCCGCCAGCCTTGGGCACATGCCGGACCTCGTTCTTGCCGCCGGCGTGGCCGCCGTCCGCGTCGTTGGCGGTATCCGAATCACCGGTCACGCCGCCGCCACCCTGATCACTCGGTTTGTTGCCCTTGGACGGGCTTTTCTCCCCGCCGGGTTTCTTGCCCATCATGCGTTCCATCATGTCCATCATCGCACTGCCGGGCTTGCTGCCGCTTCCCTTGCTTTGCTTTTCCTTGGCCGCGGCATGGATCTTTTCAATGACCTCGGTCTGCGCGGCAAGGGTCTCCCCACCAGTGTCGGACTTGGCCAGGCGGTCGGTGGACTCGTTCATGATGTCCTTCACCTGGTCTAACAATTCGATGACCTTGGGCATGGTCTGCTCGATGACGAGTTGTTCCACATCGGCGGAGAGTTCGTCCTGATCATCCGCGACCTTGACGGAACCCTCTTCGTGTTTGGCTAGATTCCGCTCCCGGGTTTCCTCCTCCGCGGCTAACAGAACAGCGGCAGACAGGACGGACAGGCAGGCGAGGATGAACGGATGTTTCATGGTTGGTGGGCCTTGGGTTCGTTTGCCTCGAAGGTGCGCCGGAATTGTTCGAGCGCCCGGGTGCGCGAACGCAGGTCCTGCTCCTGCTGGATGAGTTTCATGACCCGCAGCATGAATTCGAAATCCTCGTCTTCGGGGCTCGCGCCGCCACCGTCGCCACCTGCGCCGCCGGCACCATCGTCATCCTTGTCCCCTTCGAGTTTTTTTGCCCACTCGTTGAGTTTGTCCGCCCACTTTTTCGCATCTTCGGCAGCCTGATAGGAATGGTTGTCGGTGAGTTTCGAGTGAACTTCCTCGAGGCCGATGTCGATGCGCGCGTTGCGCATGGCATCAAGGATTTCCTTGAACGATTCGGTTTGGGTGCGGGAGAAATAATGGCCGAGGTCCTCCTGGATCCAGCGGACATCGGCGGCGGTCTCCGTCTGCTGGCGCGAGTCGTCATTCAGCCGCCGGGTGTCGGTGGGATCCAGCGCCACGCTTTTCACCCCCAGCATGCGGTTGAAGGCATCCTTCAACGAGCCGACGATCCCGGTTTCCTCGGACGCGGCTTTTTTCAGGCGGTTGACAAAGGTGCCTGCTTCGAAGCGGCGGTTGGCATCGTTGGCCTTTTCGATGGCCTGCTGCATTTTCTCCACCACTTTTTTTTGTTCCTCGACGGCCTGGTTCACATCCTTCTGGGATTTCTCCGGGGTGTTGGATGGTTCCTGCGAATCGCCGAGTTTTTCCTCCACCTTGGGGACATCCTGTTGGGAGAGTTCCTGCATGGACTTGAGCGACTCCGCCATTTTCTTGAGCGTTTTCTTGTCGATGTCGCCGTTGCGGGCGGCGTCCTTCATCAATTGCTCCATCTGTTGGGTGAGGTCGTCCATGCGGCGCTTGGTTTCGGACTCCTCCTGTTTCTGGGTTTCGAGGCGCTTGCGGTTTTCGTCCTTCTGGAGATCCGCGCCCTCGAGTTTTTCGAGCCGCTCGTTCTCGTCTAACAAATTTTGTTCGCGGCGGGCGAGATCTTCGAGTTCGGTGATTTGGCGGTCGAAGCGGCTCTTGAGCATTTGCGCGTGTTCGTCGCGGGTGAGCACGTAGAGGATGATCGGATCGGAATAGACGCGGCCGCGGTTCGGGAAATGGTCTTCGGCGTAGGCGCGCAGGGTGATTTTTTGCGGGGTGATTCCGAAGGCCGCTGGCGAAAACGCGGCGGGCTTGAGCATGCGGCGTTCCTCGGGGGCACCCTCGGCCAGTTTCAACTCACCCTTGGCCGGGGTCTCATCGGTCGGGCGGGTGAATTGACCGGTCCACTCGATGCCGGTGCATTTCACCCCGAAATCATCCTCGGCGAGCACCTCGAAATCGACGGTTTCCTCAGGCAGCATCACCTTTTGGCGGTCGATGCCCTGCAGGTAACAGGTGGGCGCGGCATCCTTGAGCGCATCCACCCGCAGGCGAAATCCCGCCTCTCCGGCCAAACCCAACCGGTCGGTCCAGGTAAACGGAATTTCAAACGGCACCTCGCCCACCTCCAACGCCTGAGTGCTGGCGGTTTTTCCCGCAATCTCCAGCGGGCCATGGATCGGCTGAAAGCCGGGCGCGTCCTTGCCGGGTTCCACGGACACACTGCGGGTCGGGCCGAAGGTTCCGGAGGCAAGCGGGCGATTCATGGAAAGTTCGATGCGGGCCTTGCTGCCTTCCACCGCGCTGAGCACGCCGGTGTTCAGGTCGATGGTGCGTTCTGGAATCCCGAGGTAGGTTGGCGGCGTCAGGATAGCCCGGACGCTCTCGGTGGTCGGTCGTTGCCACGGTTCCACCCTCATTTCGTGGCGCAAATCGCCGACCCGGAAAATGATCGTGCCCGGCTCCTGCTGGCCCGGAAAGGTGAAATGGTAGGTGTCCCCGATGCGCGCGGTTTCCACTGCGGGTTGCAGGCCATAGCGGCCGGCTGCGGACGGCGGCCGCTGCTCGGATTCCGCAGCGAGGCGCAGCGTCACTTCAAAGGCTTCGCCAAATGCCACCGCTTGGTAAACCGGCGGATTGTCGAGCTTGGTGAACGTGTAGCGCTCGGTCGAGGAAAGCGGCATCAACCAGCGTTTCAGAGCGTTGACGCCGGCGCGAGGGGTGAGCGTCAAGGCGACTGCGGAGAGTCCGGCCAGCGCCATGGCCGCGAGCGCCCAGCGACGGTGTTTTTGCGGGGGCAGTGCTTCCGCGAGTTTGCGGTGTCCGGTTTCCGCAGCCACGGCAAGCATCGCCGCCTCACGCAACCGCGGCGATAGCGAATCCGCACTGCCTTCCTGATCCTGCAACTCGATCACTCCGAGCAGGCGGTCGCCCAACCCCGGATAGCGCTTGGCGATCAGCCGGGCCAACTGGGTTTCCCGCCGCTGCCGCCACACCCAACGGTGCAACCAATACGGCGCAAATACCCCGAAAAGCGATACCCCTCCCACCAAAATCACCAACCGAACCCACCCCGGCGTCTGCCACACCCGATCCAACCCGTAAACCAACAGGTAGGATACAAACAACCCGATCATCCCGGCCGCAATGGCTTCCAGAATCTTCACCCG
>Ga0118677_10011274_pt1 | contig 13464 bp, 13 predicted proteins | sample AliMusrvi5mmetaG_FD_86154 | JGI IMG/M metagenome (GOLD analysis project Ga0118677, IMG submission 86154)
ATGTCCTTCCAAGTGTGCAGGCCGGCAAGATTGTCCTCGCCGATACAAAAATACAGCTCCGCGCCCGGATACCTCGCCACCATTTCCCGGACGGTGTCGATGGCGAACGACGGGCCCGGGCGGCGGATCTCGCAGTCGTCCCAATCCAGTCCGGGCTCGTCGCGCACCGAGGCCTCGACCATCTGGCACCGGAGATCGGCGGGCGCTGGCGGACGGGCAAGCTTATGGGGGGAAATCCCGCTGGGGATGAAAACGACGCGATCCAGCCCGAGCGATTCCAGGGCCTCGCGTGCGAGGATCAGGTGCCCGTGGTGGATGGGATCAAAGCTGCCCCCGAAGAGGCCGAGTTTTCGAAGCGGATTCATTTTCAGTGGTTTTTCGTGGCCGTTAGTGGTTTCTAGCCTCATGCCAATTCACGATGCGGGTCAACTCATCCTCGTCGGCGTGCCGGGACCGGAACTCGATTCCGAATCTGCACGCCTTTTCCAAAAAATCCAGCCCGGCGGGTATATTCTTTTCGGCCGAAACATCCGGGAACCGGCGCAGTTGCGGAAGCTGATCGATGATCTGCGCGACATTTCCGACGTCGAGCCTGTCATCACAATCGACCAGGAAGGCGGGCGGGTCTCGCGGTTGAAGCTCGTCGGCAACGAGCCTCCAAACGCCCAGCAGTTGAGGGATCGCGATGACCTGGATCTGATCAGGCAACACGGCGACATCACTGGCCGCCTGCTGAGGGTGTTCGGGTTCAACCTCGATCTCTGCCCGGTGCTCGACATCTCCTACGACGACGAGGCTGACAACTCGCTGCGCGGGCGCTGCTACGGCCGGAATGTGGCGGAGGTCATCGCCAAGGCGGGGGCATTCAACGACGGTCTTCGCGGCACGGGCGTCCTCTCCTGCGGAAAACATTTTCCCGGATATTCCTCCGCCGGTCTCGACCCCCACCACGAACTCCCGCAGCTCGAACGTTCGCGGGAGGAAATGGAGGCAGAGGAACTGGCGGTCTTCCGGGCATTCTCATCGACTGTGGACAGCATGATGATCGGGCATATTGCCATCTCCGGACTGGATGACGTCAACCGCCCCGCGTCGCTCTCCCCGGCCATCATCAGCGGCCTCCTGCGCGGGGATATCGGGTTTCGCGGGCTGGTGATGACCGACGATCTGGACATGGGGGCCATCCTGAACGGCTACGGACTGGACGAGACGATGCGCCTCGGGATCGAGGCCGGGAACGACATGCTCATGATCTGTCATCGGGTGGAAATGGCGCTGGCCGCGAAATCCGCCATCGAACCCATGGGCGACCGCCTCGCTCCCGCTTTGGAATCCGTCGCTCGCTGCAAATCCCGACTTCCCGCCCCCGCCCCATTCTCCATCGAGGCCTTCGAAAAAATTGACGCGGAGATCTGGGGTTTGCGGGTCGCTACACTCGGCGAGGAGCAGGCGGCAAAACGAAGCCCGGAAGACGGCAAGCGGTCCCCGGTGGAACTCTATTGATCCTCAGCTCTGAATTCCGGCTTCTTTCAGGCGATCCTCGATGTCGCTCTTTTGAAGCGCATCGACCATTTCGCCGATATCTCCGCCGAGGAACCGGTCGAGGTTGTAGAGCGAAAGTTTGATCCGGTGGTCGGTCACGCGATTCTCAGCGAAGTTATACGTCCGGATTTTTTCCTCCCGGCCGCCGCCGCCGATCAGGCTCTTCCGGTGGGCGGAGTATTTTTCCTCCTCCTCGCGGCGTTTGTCTTCGAGCAGGCGCGAGCGCATGATCTTGATCGCCGCTTCCTTGTTTTTCTGCTGGCTGCGGCCGTCCTGGCAGCGGACGATCCTCCCGGTCGGGATGTGCATGACCTGGACGGCGGAATCGGTCGTGTTCACGCCCTGGCCGCCGGGGCCGCCCGCGCGGCAGACTTCGATCCGGAGATCCTCGGGTTTGAGATCGATGTCCACCTCCTCGGCTTCCGGCAGCACGGCGACGGTGGCGGTGGAGGTGTGGATCCGGCCCTGGGCCTCGGTCGCCGGCACACGCTGCACCCGATGGACCCCACTCTCGTAGCGGAAACGCCGGAAAACCGATGTCCCGGAAACCCGGAAAACCATCTCGCGAAACCCTCCGAGGTCGGCCGCGCTCGAGTCCATCTCCTCGACCTTGAGACCGAGCGAATCGGCATACCGGGAATACATGCGGAAAAGATCGGCCGCGAAAAGAGCGGCCTCGGTCCCGCCTGTGCCGGCCCGGATTTCCACGATGGCGTCACGGTCTTCGTCCGGCTCCGGCGGAAGAAGCGAGACCTGGACCGCGCGCTCGAGTTCCGGGATCCGGGCCTCGAGTTCCGGGATTTCCAAAGCGGCGAGTTCGGCCATTTCCTTGTCGTCCGAGGAAGCCAGTTCGCGGTTCTCATCGAGTTCCCGCCTCGCCTTGACCAGGCGTGCCCAGAGGTCGAGCAGGGCCTTCGTCGCCGCGTGTTCGCGCAGGACGTCCCTTGCGTGGCTGGCATTGTCGAACAGGCCGGATGAGGAAATCTCGCGATCGAGTTCCTCGAAGCGGGCGCGCTTCCGTTCGACCAATGGTTCGAAATCCATATTTTTGAAAACAAAAACGGTGAATGCACAGGCGTGCATTCACCGTTTATTGGCGGGGAAAATCTAGGCCTTCTTGACGAGGCGCGGGGCGCGCACCGTGCCGTAGCGGCGCTTGAATTTGTCAACGCGTCCGGCGGTATCGACAAACTTCTGCTCTCCGGTGAAGAACGGGTGGCATGCGGCGCAGATGCCGATCTTGATGTTTTCGCGGGTGGACCGTGTGCGGTAGGCTGCACCACAGGCGCAAAGGATGACGGTCTCGCGGTAGTTGGGATGAATATCTGGCTTCATTCTTGAAAAGTTAGCCAGAATATCGCGATTGTCTGCGAAAGCAACAAAGAAATGTCGAACCGGATAATTGAGAGATGGGCCGAGGTTCTTTCCACCCGCTGCGGGGGCGCGGTCTATTCGCCGTCCGGCGAGTGCTTGCGGACGTGGGCGGATATCGAGGCTGAAGCCCGCGGGTTTGAAGGCCGGATTGCCGGTCACAGCGTGGCTCTGCAAACCGGCAACCATCCTTCGTTCCCCGCCCTGGTGCTTGCCTGCCTGCGCGCGGGGCGGACGGCGAGCCTCTTCGACTCCGGTTTTTTCGGAGCGGCAAGATCACAGATCGAGGAGAAGCTCGGGGTGACTCTCCGGGTGACGGCCACCGATGGGATGATCGCCTTCGAAGCGTGTGATCGGCGGGCGAAAGAAACGCCTGGCGGCGGCGTCTGCCTGTATAAACTCACCTCGGGCACCACGGCTCTGGCGGAAACCATCGGATTTACCGCAGAGCAATTGCTCGCCGACTGCGATCAGGTTTGCGCGACGATGGGGATTCGCGCGGACGATCTGAACTACGGGGTCATCGCTTTGACTCACTCCTACGGCTTCAGCAATCTTGCGACCCCTCTGCTCTGCTGCGGGGTCCGCCTCGTGGTGGCGAAGGACCCTCTCCCCCGCGCGATCGAGAGCGGGTTGCGGATGGCCGGGGCGACAGTTCTCGCGGCCGTGCCGGCCATGTTCCGGGGATTGCTTTCCGCCGAATCCCTTCCGGAAAGCCTGCGCCTCTGCGTTTCTGCTGGGTCGCTTCTGGATCCGGCTCTGGCCAGGGAGTTCTTCGAAAAATTCGGGCGCAAGATCCACGCGTTCTACGGGGCCTCCGAATGCGGGGGGATCTGTTACGACTCGTCGGAGGAGCCCGTCGAATCTCCGGGGTTCGTCGGAATGCCCCTCCAAGGGGTGCATGTCGGGATTTCCGGCGATGCCAGAGGCTCAAGAATCCTCGTCCGATCACCGGCAGTCGGGGCTGGGATGATCAACGGCGATGGAGGTTTTCAGCCGGCGGATCTGCTGGTCCGAGAACCGAGGGGATTTCGGATCGTCGGCCGCGAATCAGACGTGATCAACGTGGCCGGAAAGAAAGTCAATCCGCTGGAAATCGAGCGGGTCCTCGCGCAATTCCCCGGGGTGCATGAGGCAGTCGTTTGCGGCGTGGCCGATCCCGCGCGCGGCCAGAAAATATGCGCCCTGGTCGCCGCTGAGGAGGCTTTAGAAATCCCATCGCTCCGCCGACATTGCGCCGCTCATATCGCTTCGTGGATGATCCCGCAGCATTTCGTGTTTGTCTTGGAAATTCCCAGGAACGCCCGCGGAAAAATCAGTCGCCCGGAAATCGCCGCGACCTTTTTTCCCGGCGGCGGGGAGAAAACGACGCTGTTAGCGAACAGCACGAATATGATCGCAACAGACGCAAAAATCATCGAAAGATCGCAGCCATGACCGCCCCCACCCTGAGACAGCTCAAGAGTCGTTCGCAGCAGCTCAAGCCGGTTATCCACCTGGGCAAAGCCGGGCCGACTCCGGAGTTTCTGGCCGCCTTCGGCGATGTGCTGGACCGAAACCAGCTGGTCAAGCTGCGGTTCGAGGCGATGAAGGACGAGCGCAAAACCCTGTCCAGAAAGCTTGCTGAAGTCACCGGATCGGTCCTGGTGCAGCAAGTCGGCCACACGGCGGTTTTTTTCCGCAACCGAAACAGTCCGGAAGCCCCCCGGCCGTGACCGCACAAGCCAGGATGCCGGGCGCGGTCGGATTCCGAAAAGTTGGCATTTTCATTTTCTTCTGCTAATCTTCAATCAACATGACGGCGACCACCCCATCCGAGAACGGAGTTTTGCATCGGGAAGCCATATCGCTTCCGCTCTTTCGACCCATCTCAAAGCCCTCGGCTGCACCGGCTCTTCAACCGAAGGCCGTGCCGGGATCCCACGCGCCCGCGGCCACCTCACCGCGGGCCGTGCAACCGATCCAGAAGCTGGATCTCGATCTCCTCGGCAACGGGGACAAGATTGTCGTGCGCACCGCAAACAGCACCTACAATTTTGAAATGCACGACCGCCATTCCTGCAAAGTGGTTCCCAGCAAATCCTCGGCGAGAACCGGCGAGGCGACCCTCATGGGCGGAACGAACGCCGACGCCTCGGAATACACGCCGAACCGGATTCTGGTGGGTGGAAGGGCGGCCTATCAGTTTCCCGACGAGGAGTCGGCTGTTCTGACTTCCGTGATCGTATCGATTTTTCTGGTGGCAGCCGGGAAGCCCGCCTGACGTCCGCCGTCGGCAAGGACCCATTGTTACCGGCGAATGTCCTGCTGTTGCCAAAACCATGCCACCGCCCCTCCGCAGGCGGACGCTTGGGGAAAATACGTGTGCCCGATGCACCCCGAGGTGGTCCGCGATTTCGCGGGGGATTGTCCCGTTTGCGGAATGGCGCTCGATCCGGTTGGCCCAGTTCCCGAAGATAACCGCGAAGAAAAAGACCTTCTCCGAAGATTTCTGGTAGCCGGGCTTTTTACCGTGCCGCTTTTTGTTTTGGCGATGAGCCACTGGCTGCCCGGGGGAAACTTCAGTTTCAAGGAATGGGCGGCGGCCACCCCGGCGCTATTTGTGCAAGCCGCCCTGTCCGCGCCGGTGTTCCTGTGGGCGGGATTTCCATTTCACCAGAAAGCGTGGCGGTCGGTCCTCGCCCGCCGCGCAAACATGTTCACACTGATCACCCTCGGCACGGGCGCGGCCTGGATTTTCAGTCTCTGGTCCCTCATCCGCGGCGCGGCCCATCATGCGCCGGTCTATTTCGAGGCCTCAGCGATGATCATCCTGCTCGCGCTCGGCGGGCAGGTGTTGGAGGCGCGAGGACGGCGTCGCGCCGGCAGCGCGGTGCGCGGGTTGCTGGACCTTGCCCCTCCGCGCGCGCTCCGGATTTCGGCGGGCCGGGAAGAGGAAGTGGCGGTGGATTCCCTCCAGCCCGGCGATTTGGTCAGGATCCGTCCCGGCGAGAAATTTCCGGTGGATGGAGAAGTGATCGAAGGAGCGAGCGATGTCGATGAGTCCACGCTCACGGGCGAATCGGTTCCTGTCCTGAAGGAGCCGGGGCAACGGGTTTTGGCGGGCACGTTGAATGGCACAGGCATGCTTGTCGTGCGCACATCGCGCTCCGGCCGGGAAACGACCCTCGGGCAGGTTATCGAATTGGTGTCCGCCGCGCAAAGGAGCCGGATGCCCGTCCAGAATCTCGCCGACAAGATCGCGGAATGGTTTGTCCCGGCAGTCTTGGCGGTTGCGGTGTTGACATTTGTCGCATGGAGCTTTCTCGGTCCGTCCCACGCCCTGCCGAATGCCGTGGCGGTGCTGATCATCGCGTGCCCCTGCGCGATCGGGCTGGCCGTTCCCATGTCGGTGACAGTCGGGGTCGGCCTCGCGGCAAAGCGGGGGATCCTGGTCCGCGACGCGGCCGCCCTGCAGGCGCTGGCGCGCGTGACCCTCGTCGCCCTCGACAAAACCGGCACGCTCACCGAGGGCCGCCCTCGCGTTGTCAGGATCGATGTCACGCCCGGATTTTCCGAGGCCATACTTCTGCGAATGGCGGGCTCGGTCGAGCGCGCCAGCGGCCATCCTCTAGCGGGCGCGGTGGTGAGAGCGCTCGATGAAAGAAAGATCGCACTCGAACCGGTCGATGGATTTTTTTCCGAGCCGGGAGGCGGAGTCGGTGGGGTGGTTGGAGGGCAGGCCGTTCTCGCGGGCTCGGCCCGGTTTCTCAGGTCCCGCGGAGCGGAGGCTTCCGATCACGAGGGCATCCAAGTGTCCGTCGATGGAATCCATGCGGGGACGCTGGTTGTCGAGGACGCCTTGAAGGCGGAATCCATCGCGTCCGTCCGGGCAATGAGCCAGCTCGGGCTCGATATCCTGATGCTCACGGGCGACGGGCATACTATCGCCGGACAGATCGCCTCGCAGGCGGGCATCGCGAACTGGCGGGCCGGTCTCACCCCGGTCGAGAAGGCGGAGGCGATTCGCGAGGCGAAAGCCCGCGGCGAAACGGTGCTCATGGCGGGCGACGGGGTCAATGACGCGCCGGCGTTTGCCGTCGCCGACGTGGCGGCGGCCATGGGGGCGGGGGCCGACATCGCCAAGGAGTCCGCAGGCATCATCCTCCTCAACGACCATCTCGCTTCGCTGGTCACGGCACTCCGCCTCGGGCGCGCCACCATGGCCAACATCCGCCAGAACCTTTTCTTCGCCTTTATCTATAATGTTCTCGGAATCCCGCTCGCGGCCGGAGCTCTGTATCCGATCACCGGCTGGCTCCTCAATCCGATGATCGCCGGAGCCGCGATGAGCCTGAGTTCCGTGACCGTGATCGCGAGCGCGCTTACTCTCGCGAAAGGTCTTCCCTCAAACGACGGAGACCTTCGAGGATCTCCAGGTCGAAACGGGTGAGCTTCGCGGACGGAAGCTGGAACTCCAACTGCACGTGAACCGGCCGGGCCGGGCGGCGGGAATTCCAGAGAATCTTGCGGAGTGATTTGATGTTCATAACGCGGAACATCCTGCCATGTCGTCTAGGACATACGCTGTCCTACTAAAAAGATTTTCGAAAAGAATTTTTTGGCGGGAAAGAATTGCCCGGCTGGCTCCGGCAATCAGGCTCGGACGGGTCCTCGCCCCCCCTGATCGAGGTACCACCCGGATTATTGAAGTCTTCGGATAATCGCGGTAGCCTCGGGAATGAAGTTTTTCCGGCCCGCCATCCTCGCAGTGATTCTCCTGCCGGCATTGGCACTGGGAGCATGGCTGGTGGCCGGGCATGACGAAAACTACGCGCTTCAAAAGCTGTTTTTCCGCGCCCGCTACGAACGCTATGACGGGTGGATAGCCCAGGCGGCTGGCCGATACGGGGTCAGCCCCTCGCTGGTGAAGGCGGTGATTTGGCGGGAGTCGAGATTCCATCCCGACATGCAGGGGACACACGGGGAGCGGGGGCTGATGCAAATCACCGAAGGAGCCGCTCAGGACTGGGCCCGCGCGGAGAAGGTCGGGATTTTTTCGCCCACCGATCTTCTGGACCCGAAAACGAACATCGAGGTGGGAACCTGGTATTTGGCAAACGCCCTCCGGCACTGGTCCGATAAGGACGATCCGGTTCCCTTCGCGCTTGCGGAATACAACGCCGGCCGTACGAGGGTGATACGCTGGGAAAAGACCTCGGGGCTCGGTGGTGACTTCGGGGCCGGCGACCTGCACAGCATCATGGATTTTCCAGCAACGCGCGCCTACATCCACTCGATCGTTGACCGGTATCTTGATTTCAAAAAGCGGGGGGAGTTCCCGGGCGAAAAACCCGCCAATACGCCACACTAGCCTCCTGCCGAGCCGGACCGTCCGCTTTTACGCATCCGGCTCTCCGCTTCGAACTTTGCTCATCGTCTTCCTTGTGTTTACAAAACAATTGTGCGGCCGCATCAAAGTTTTGTCGATCGCGCAGGGGAAATTCGCGGAGCGGAACACGTTTGGCACGGGAAAATCCCGGCTTCCGCGTGAAGGGCGCCAGGATCGGAGCGGGCGTTTGCGGGTTGATGCCCCCGCCCATTCATGGTTTGCTTGCGGTTTCATGATGAACAAATATCTGGAAGTTGCCGAAGAAGCCGCCCAAGCGGCGGGAGGTTTGCTGCGATCACAATTCGGCAGGCCATTGACGGTGGATGAAGCCCACGCCCACGACATCAAGCTGGAGTTGGACAAGCGGAGCCAGGCGCTCATCGAATCGCTGATCCTCTGCCGGTTCCCCGATCACGCGATCTACGGCGAGGAAGGGATCCGCGGCGACCAGGGCAGCGAGTATCAATGGGTCGTCGATCCCATCGACGGAACCGTGAACTACTTCTACTCGCTCCCGCATTTCGCGGTGAGCATCGCGCTCCGGCAAGCTGGAAAAATCGTCGCCGGCGTCATTTACGACCCGATGCGCGACGAATTGTGGTCGGTCTCCGCCGGCGGCTCTCCCACCCTGAACGGGCACCCGATCCGGGTCAGCGGGCGCGCGAGCCTGGGCGAGGCGATCGTCTCGATCGGCGTTGCAAAATCTATCGATTCCATCAACAGCAGCCTGCCCCTTTTTGAAAAGATGGTCCGCGGCGCGAGGAAGTGCCGGATGATGGGCAGCGCCTCGCTGGACATCGCCTACGTCGCCTGCGGCCGGCTCGATGCCTATATCGAGAGCACGGTCAGTCTCTGGGATGTGGCGGCTGGCATCCTCCTCGTCGAAGCGGCGGGCGGAACCGTGAAGCTGACCCCCCATGCGGACAATCCCGACAAGTATGCCATCGTGGCCGCGAGCGGAAAAATCGATCTCCCATGATCGCCACCGGGATCGGATACGACGTGCACCGTCTGGTGATGGATCGGCCGCTGATTCTCGGAGGGGTCCGAATCGAGCATTCCCTGGGGCTGGAAGGCCACTCGGATGCGGATGTCCTCTGCCACGCGATCGCGGACGCCCTGCTCGGCGCCGCCGGGGAACCGGACATCGGCCACATGTTTCCCAACACGGATCCGGCGATCCGGGGAATCAGCAGTTTGGAAATCCTCCGCAAAGTCCGTGCCCGCCTGGACGAACTATCGGTCACGATCCACAATGTCGATGCCACGCTGATCGCCGAGGAGCCCCGCATCTCACCCCATCTCCCCACCATGAAGGGAAACGTGGGCAGCGCCCTCGGGCTGCCGCCTTCGCGCGTCGGCATCAAGGCCACGACCAACGAGGGGATGGGGTTTCCCGGACGCGGGGAAGGAATGGCCGCACTCGCTTCGGCCTGCGTGGACCGCTGAGCGGTGTCGCCACCAGAGTTCCGCGGTCTGGTCGATCCTAGCCCCGGATCTTCTCGAAGCGGGCAAAAGCGGAGTTCCACTCCAGATTGGCGGACGGCTGGAATTCCTCGACCGGAATCGAATTTTTAACCGGAAAACGGCGATTGAGAAATTCTTTCAGAATGGAAAGCCCGGCCTCGGCCGCTTCGCGCCCTGGGTTGCAACCTCTACAAGAAACGCCGTTTTCGGGTTTAAAGGGCTCCAGGAACTGCGCCAGAGAGGCCAGTTTTCCATCGGCGATCGTCCGCCTTCCGGTCGCATCCGCCGCGAACTGATTCAGCAGCCTGCTACTTCCGCCAATTGGGCTGAAGTCGGGACAACTACGGGAGCCGCAGTCACTTGTCCGACGCTTTTTCAATCTGGGCGAGGAGTTCTTCCTTAGTGGGAGCGGTGGAGTGGGTGACGAAGAAGGCGGTCACCGCATTGGCGACGACGAGGCGTTCTTTGAGCGGCAGATCCCCGAGAGATGCGCAGAGGAATCCGCCGTTGAAGCTGTCTCCCGCGCCAGCCAGGCGGACGACATTGGTTTGGCGTTCTTGGAGCGCATACGCTTCCCCTTCCGCTGCGCTGGAGGCGGCTGCAAACTCCGGTGTATGGACAACCAGTTCATCGAAGCCGATCTTTTCCCGGGCGACGGTCAACGCGGAGGCGATCGCCGCCGGTGCCAGTTCCGGGCGCTCGACTCCAACCCTCGAACATAATTCCAATACCTCGTGTTCGTTCAGGCTGAACGTCATGGGGATCTTGCTGTTGAATGATTTGATCAGCTCGAGGCTTTTGATGAAGGATTCGCTGGACTTTTTCTTAATGTCTGCGAAGTCGAAGAACATCCGGCGTGGCGGAGTGGCCGCCTCATACTGTTCCATAAAGCCCTGGAAGAGACCGTCAAAGTTCGCGGTGAGCGACCAGTAGCCCAGCCCCAAAATATCGACGCCGGAGAACAATTTTTTAAGCTCTGCCTCTCCGAAGTGCGTTTTGAAGCCTTCCCAAGAAAGGTTGGAGACCGCCTGAAGATCACTCATCAAAACCTTCCCATCGCCAAACTCCAAAGCAATCGTCAACGCGGGGTCGCCGAGAGAAACCAGATCGCAGATCTCCTCAAACTCATGGTAGGCCGGGTCGATGGACTGGCTGCCGTAAAGGCCGGGCAAGCAGGGCTTCAGGCCCAAACATGCGGCCACCCGGCCCGTGTTGATGCCAAACCCACCCTCACAACGACGCTTCGGCACGAGTTCCACACCGACGCCACCGTCTGCCCGCTCGACGAGCAGTTCGCCGAATTGCCTGAGTTTTTTCATCGGCGTGAACTCGGCCTGGCTTCTTCTGACCTCGACAATCTCGTATGTTTCGTCAACGAAGCCGTCGCAGCCGAGCAGGATTTTGCCGCTGATGTTGTGAAGGAAATCGGCGTATTTTTTCATGGTGGTGCTCATGGGCGGAATTGGGTGAATGATTGGTTATTGAATAAACGTGGTATCGACGGCGTGATCGATTTGCGCGCCGCTCCCGGATTGAAGGCGGATACCGGTGGCCGTGCGCTGGATGGTGCGGACGGAATCGAAACCAGCGGCCAGCGGAGCGATGCCCATGATGTAGGGGATGCGGGTGCCCTTGTTTCGGGCGAGGGCGACCGATGTGGGCACGCCCTTTTCCTTCCACGGATTGTCCGCCAGCGATGCGGCAAGTCCGAGGTGGAAATAGGCGGTGACATCCTCGACGCCGAGCACGCCGCGATGGCGTCCGCTCCAGGGGGCGTAGTGGCGCCCGCCGTTCGAGTGCCACAGCACCGTCGAGGCGAGATGGGCGGGATTTTTTAAGGAAAACCAGACGAACTTTTTTTCCGGAAAAACGACGGCGGCCCACGCGAAATCGTCCGCGTCCTTGTGGTGGAGCATGACGAGGTCCTCGAATCCTTCTCGGTCGGGGTAGCGGGTGAGATCCGCCTTCCCGCCTTCGGCCATGGGCACGCTGCCGAGATGGCGGAACCATGCGCCTTGCTTGAGCGAGGAGTAGCCGCCCTGGGCGGGGTTTTCAAACGGGGCCGGGAGAACTTGAGCGAGACGCAGTTTGCTCGTGGAGATGGTGCCCGGGCCGTTGCGGGTGAAGTCGAGCATGGCGTGGTGCCCGAGACACATCCCGCCTTGAAAACCCTCCAGCAGGTGGCTCTGGTAAAGGTTGGTCTCGCCTTCGCGGGCTTCGATGATCTTCGTGATCTTGCCGGTCCGGACGCGTGTCCGCAGCGTGGCGACAAGGCGTCCGGGTTCGGATGAGAGCACTTTCCATGTGCCATTGGCGGATTCGCCGTGGGGCGGATGCGCCTCGCCCTTCCACGCCGGCCCGTCACCAAACGGCGCACAGAAGAAATCGCCCCGCAATTCGCGGAGCAGCGGAATGAGCTTGTCAGCCCCGGGTTTGTCACACCACGGAGCGGTAGAGAAAGGCTCAACGATTTGGCGTCCGAGGCGGAATTTGACCGGCCCGAGTTGCCCGCCGGTGCGGGTGATGTCGAAAGTCATGTTCATGGGTTTGTGCAGTTACTGAGAGGAATTCGCTTTTTCGGGTTCAAATTGTTTCATTTATGGCACGGGTGTTTTTCAGGGTGTGGACTATTGACCGGGAAGAATTGCAACTTTCAGTCCTTGCTGGCGAATGTTGACATCAAAGCCCTCTTGGATTCGCCCCAGCGGGAAGCGATGGGTGATCAGGCTTTCCACGGGAAGTCCGATTCCTTGGGCGCGTCGTAGAAAGTTGTATGCGACGGGATACTCATCGACGGTATAGACCCAGGAGCCCACCAGTGTGATCTCCTTGGCGCAGATGTCGTGATGTGGGTTCACTGAGCAGGAGCCGCCGTCCACAAATGAGCCCACCTCGCAGATGCCGCCTCCCCGCTGCACGTATTTCCAAATATTGGAGACAGCCGAGGGAACTCCCGTACACTGGAAAGCCAAATGCGCGCCTCGACCCTTGGTTGCGTCTTTCACCGCAGCGACCAGCTCTGGAACTCCGGCATAGTTTTTAAGGTTAATCAGATGCTCCGCCCCCATCCTTCCGGCCATGTCCAGCCGGCTGTCGTCACCATCAAGGGCCACGATATGCTGAACCCCAGCAGCCCGCACGGCGGCCACCATCAGGAGGCCGATCGGCCCACATCCCTGGACCAGCACGCGGCTTCGGAAATTGACAAGTCCGGTGAGCTTCGCCCGTTCCAGAGCGTGAACGACAACGGCCGCAGGTTCGATCAGCATCCGGAGTTCTAGGCTCAGATCGTTGACCACAAAAAATGTCGAGTCGGCCCGCACGATCAAATGCTCCGCGAAGTATCCGTTGAGGTGGGTTTCGTCGTCGGGCAGCAGCCCGTAAACTTTGAGGTTCTCGCACAGATTGAGACGGCCCGGCGTATAGAGGCAGGCGTCGCACTTCCCGCAGGCATTCACGCTGGTCACGATCCGGTCTCCGAGTCGGACCGTCTTCCCCCCGCTATCCTGGCGAACATTCGAGCCCAACTGAATAATCTCGCCCGTGCCTTCATGGCCAAGGACGAGTGGGGCGAGCCCCATGGGATCGCCTTTGAACTCATGGACATCGGTCCCGCAAATCCCGCAACCCTCCACGCGGATAAGCATCTCGTCCTCGGTGATGTCCCGGACGGGAAACTCACGCATCTCGATCCGCCCCTTTCCGGTGAGCAC
>Ga0118677_10011275_pt1 | contig 13464 bp, 12 predicted proteins | sample AliMusrvi5mmetaG_FD_86154 | JGI IMG/M metagenome (GOLD analysis project Ga0118677, IMG submission 86154)
CTTTATGAGTGTACTCCGGTCGCTTATAAATAAAAAATGCAACAGCGCTTTTCATATTATTATGGTCGTTCTACGATCACGACTCAGATACTGGGGTGAACCGATCTACAGCGGGTCTGGAGCCGGTTTTCGGCATTTTGCCCAAATTCGACCGACAACAGGGACTTTGCGGACTAACATCCCATACCAATACTTATTCCCTATCGTTAATCGGATGGTTCTGTGATTTATCCATGTTTTTTTTGGTCGCCATCCCTTCCATTGCGTACGATCAAGCCATTGAAAATAATACACAGGAACTGCACGATCCTGCCCCCAATCCCATGACCAGGGTTTTATCGCAGTTGCAAAGTGGATAATTCCGCCCGCAGATTGGTAGGCATCCATTTCTACATGGGAAAGAGGAAGCAGGTGATGGAGCTTTCGATTCCATTTTTCGTCGAATGATGTCCATTCATCCCGCAGGATACAGTTCAGGATATCCTGATCCCAGAAACGGATCAAGGGGGCGTAATCGCGAACAAATTCCAAGGCTTTTTCATGAATCCTGATGTCACGCCATCGCGGCAGATCAATCACCAAAACTCCCGCATTAAAATAGGGACGATCAGAAGCCATATGGTAGTGGCGGACAATGGACTCATCCAGCATTTCACCTGCGGTCAACCGGTCCTGCGCTACCGCAGCAATAGTTTTTTGCGACAAATCCGTATCCCATAACTCCCCGATATCGCCCAAAACCAACAGATCCACATCAAGGTAAATTACCTTTGTCAGTTTGGACGGCAACAGGTTCCCCAATAACAGCCTGTAGTAGGACGCCAGGGAAACATGACCAAACACCGGCATTCCCTTCAGGTCATTCAGATTCGGTTTTACCCATGTGACAACGAGCTTGTCTGGCGGCAGAGATGCCAATACTTTCTTTTTATTCTTGGCACTGATGCCTCCGTCAATCACCCACACAGCTACTTGCGGGTAGCGCCTGAGCTGTTCAGCCATTGAACGCAGCATTACCGCCAGTGGCATGGCATAACCATTATCTGCCGCACAGACAATAACGGGGGGGGAGTTCCCGGTCATCTGGATCGCCCCACCATTCGCAATCTCACATTTTTCCAAAACCGTCGGACCAGATATGCCCCGATTTTTCTGTAACTCCAGCGATCCACTATCCTGGCGATTTCAGTATTATCCAGCCGGTCGATAGTCAGGCCGGCGTGGCCGGCCATCCTTCGTTTCAATAAGGTTTCCGCAACCCCTGGCAGCCCCATTGCAAATTCCGCCGCAATCAATTCAACCAGCCCGGCTACGTCACCTTGGACCGTTTTCGACCCCGGATGCTGCCGGAAGTTTGTTATAATTTGATCCGTGGTTGTATATCGCCCATGCTCCGCCAGCCTCATTATAAGTTCAATATCCATCACATAATGAAGCTTTTCATTCAGCCCGCCAACACTCTTACACAAGGAACACTTAAAAAGCGCACCAGGCTGGGGTATAAATGCAGGAAAAGCCCAGTTCCCAAATTCTTCCTTGGTTCCCACCACAGGCCTCAACGTCTCAAGATTGCCCTTATCATTGAAAACCTGGACCACGCCAACAACCCCGGCGCTTTCCGAATTTTTCATATACAGATCAGCCAAAATGTAAAGCGCACCGGGACACATGACATCATCCGCATTGAACCAGTTGAATAGTTCACCCGTGGAAAGGTCGAGCCCCTTATTAATGGCATGCGACTGTCCTCGATCCGGCTCACTCACCCAATAGGTTAGCCATGGGGCATAACGCTTGATGATCTCTACCGTACCATCCGAACTGCCCCCATCAAATACGATCAACTCCAAGTCAGGATAGCCTTGGAGCAAGACCGAACGAAGAGCCTCCTCAATGTAGTGTTCAGCGTTCAGACAGGGCATGATAATGCTGATGCGAGGCCAGTGAGGAGGTGAGACGTGAGATGTGAGCTGTGAGACGTTGGAAAGATCACTCACCGTCCATGGCCAACCGGTCCGCCCGGGAGGAGGGGTCGGTAATTCAGTTATGAGAGGACATTTCATAGGTAAACAGTAAATTTAATCCCGATAACGAAGAACCCGCGCAGGATTGCCCACCATAATGGCATTGGGTGGCACATCTTTCGTCACCACGGCACCGGCCCCGATCACGGCGCCATCCCCGATCGCAACACCCGGTAGCACTACGACTGAAGCGCCAAGCCACACATCATTGCCGATTTTAATCCCCTTCCTATCGGACTCATTTTGCTCACTTATCAAAGCGCCGGTTCTTATTCCATGACCAGCGGCAATAAGACTGACAAACTGGGCCAATAGTACATTGTCTCCAATTTCAATGCTTCCCCCGCCGGTACGGAGATTTGAATAGTGACCGATGAAGGATCGACGCCCAATCTTAATAAAATCATTGTTGGGCAACGATTTCGGCTCATTGTTCCGGCAATAAAGAACGACCCCGGCCTCCACATACGCACCATCCATTAAAATCAGATCACACCATGGATCTTTTATTACCATGGCATTCCGATGTATGCATCCAGCCCCAGCCACACTTTTCTTAAACTGCCAATCATAATAGTCATCCCAAAGCCGGGACCATGCATCACGAGCGAATCCCAAAATATTCACCTTAGGCTTCATAAATCTCCAACCTTATCACTTATCCTTGATCCAGCAGGAATAATCACCACACTCGAACTTTTTGCTCCAGCCAACCCTTGAAACAGCCGGAAGAGAGACTTGATTTCCTGATGGCACAACGTTCTCAACCAGGCGATACTGATCATCATTGGAAACACCTTCCGGGGTCATCCGTGTATTTCGAATTCCAAAGGCGGATTGCAAGTACCAATCATACGGTAAGCCCACCTTATATCTAACATCCAGAACGTTATAGTAAGCCATGAACTTTTCGAACGGCATGATATAACCAATTGTGGTTTCCCGCCCCCCCCCGATTTGCATGATTGCCGCCAATGATTGTAGCGCTTTTACCTCAGGTGTCTCGGACTTCCACCCATTGGCGATCCAATCCTTCGTGCAGGCTATGACTGCGGGGTTAAACAGCAGTAAGGCAACAATGGTCACGGAAACCACCCGTTTAATGCCATTCCACTTCTCACCAACCAATGCCAACCAGGACCAGACTGTCCCTACCAATACAACAACAAGCACTGGCCAGAATAGCCAAAAACGATAGGGAGTAAACTCTGATGACATCCAGGCCATGACCAACCAGGGGGGAATAAATACAACTCCCACCACCGCCATGGGCGACGCTGGCCGGCTGGCCATACGCATAATCCAGCCGGATACTAGTTTACGACAAACCAAGGTCATTCCCACCAGGGCCGCGATCCCCTGCACCAGCCGTATGGATCGTATCGTGTAATCCCCCATCTGGCTGTGGGTACTGAACAGCCGTGACAGCACCCATTCATTGGCAAGGCACGAATAGAGCAATGCCATGAATCCTATTCCAGTAATCGCCTTATTCCATGATCGACGCTCACCCTGACTTGTGTCACTGGCTATGGGCAACATCCTGGCGAAGTTTATCCGCAATACAGGAAGCACCGACCGAATCAGGGCGGCAAGCAGTAGCCCACCGATCAGGGAGCAAATGATACCCGACCAACCATAGGCCCAGAAGTTCACCCCAATAAGGTTTGCCACCCGCACACATCCCTGCGCGCCAAGATCCCCCTTCTCCAACAATTTCGCCTTCCACGACAGCGGCGTTTGAGACAAGCCATCATTGATGGTACCAGGTGATGGCAAGCCCGCCCGCACAGCCATCGCCTCAACACGGGCAAGAACGGGGGTTTGATAAAAAAGCGACTGCATTCCGACTTGAGACTTCAGATCAACAAACCCACGAGACTGTTCAAATCTAAGGTAAGGCCACCATACCGTCACAGACAAAAGTGTGGCAATGAGCAGAGGGCGAATTGATAAGGGCGGACGGAATATGACCCACGCAAGAGGAATCGCCACAACCAGAAGCAAGCCTTCCATATGGACATAAAGGCCAAGGGACAAAACCACCAATGCCGCACCAAGACACCAAGGCCGCTTCTCATAACTCCATTTTCCGAGGAAGAGTACGAACCATACCGTTGCGGCCATAGGGAAGCGCGGCCAGAGGTTGACCGCCATTTTGAGTGAGACGGGAGAAAAAGCGAAAACCAATGCCGCACATAACCCAATCTTCCAACTCCAACACCAGCGGGCCAGGCAGAAAACACCGAGAATGGAAAGACCATGCAAAAGCAACGCGCCGGGGACAACCTCCAACCGGGGATCAGTAAAGAGAACTTGCCCGATTGCAATCAGCCAGGACGTACCGGGCGGAATATATGACCCCAAACTGCTGAGACAGCCATGGTTGGGCACCAGGCCTAACTTCAACAAATTGGCAGCCTCCATCGCATGAGGAATCATGTCAAAAGACGTGATTCTGCCACCCCACCCCTGCAGGGCAACTAATATGGATACACCCACAATGAAAACTATGGCTATGGCAGCACGCTTCATCATTTTTTCACCCTGACCACAAGATCAACCAATGATAATGGCAACCAGCACTTTACCAGTGCCCGGATATACAACCAGACCAGATGCCGCGAAATGGGTAGCAATCGCCATCCTTGAGCACGCATCAATCGTCGGGCAAGAGGATTTGCGAAGTCATTCGCAGCATAATGCAGGAACCCTTCACACACCATGCCCCAATCGCCAAACTTTTGATGGAAAATCCTGTTATCAAGGTTAACTTCCCACAGACGGAATTGGGGGGTTGAGGCATTCACCCCCTTACTGCTGCGATACCAGTTATACAGTACTTTGTTCACATAAAGGCCTCGCGCACCACTGGCGATTACCCGCATCCAAAATTCCACATCCTGCCAACCGTACAGGGATCCCTTGTAACCGCCTACCCGCTGCCAGGTAGAACGTCTGCAGGGCGTGGTGCCGTGGAACATTGTGCCTGCGGCAAAACGTTGTCCGACCAACCACCCCTGATCATCCGCGATAACAGAGCAATCCATGATTTTTGATTCGCCGGTTTCAACATTTACCAGTCTATAGTCGCTGAATATATAATCAGCGTCAGGGTGTGCCGCAAAAACCTTCTTCACCGTAGCTACAATATAGGGCGGCAGATCATCATCCCCGTCAAGTGACACGAAGATATCGCCAGTCGCGACCTTAAAACCATAATTACGCGCCGCCACATTTCCTTCGTTGGTATCACGGTACTCCACTTTGACGTTCTCGCGGCCTTCCAATCCCTTGCATATTCTGAGGGTCTCATCACATGAAGATGCATTTTTCACCACAACGAGTTCAAAGTCCCTGTCATCCTGGGCAAATACGCTATCGAGAGCCCGCTGAAGCAACTTTCCTTCGTTATAACAGACGATGACAATCGATACTTTATTATTACTTTTCATAGGCACCACAAAATACCTAACCAAAGAGAAAAAAGACTTCACCACTCGCCACACTTACATTCTATTACGCGCAAGTATCGCCCAGAAGAAGATTCACCACTGATTGGGAAATTAAGAAATCAAGATCCAGGCAAAAATGTTGCGGCATTATTATTCGGGCTGGTCATTCTATGTATTGTGACTTGCATCTTATGGGTTGGCCCGAACCAAAAATCCCGCAACGGCGCCCTGGTTGATTTGAGGAAATGTGGAGGATCTCTCTGAATCTATATTCTTCTTCAATGCCCAGAGAAAACCGTTTTGCGATTTTTCAGGGCTGGGATCTATGACGGTTCATTCCAGACATTTTTAGCCCATCCCAGCCCTGACAAATCGTAAAACATTTATTTTCTTCTCGCCCGCCGTGAGCCTGTCGAACCCGTTGAAGAGCCGTTCATCGAGGATTCCTGACTTATCTGGATTTCTTCATTTCCCAATCAGTGGTGAAGCCCTTCTTTACGGCCCCTCTAATCCCATGATTTTGCGCAAAGTGTCGCGCTCCTGTTCCCAGGAAAAATGGTTTTTTGCACGACACCATCCGGCTTCTCCCATCTGATGACGAAGTTTCGGATTATCCGCCAATTGAAGAAACGCTTCCGCATGCGCCTCCACATCCCCGGAAGTTAATAAAATTCCGGTCTCCCCATGGACCACGGTCTCCTCCACACCGCCGCTTCGCCCTGTCACCACTGGCAGGGCCGACGCCATGGCTTCGACAATACTGACTCCATACGCTTCTTCCTGCCGGGACAAAGGTCCTGTCCGATTGTGAGCGGTAAACAAATCAGCATTCATACGCAAACGATCCCCTGCAACAGCATCCACTGAACCAAGAATCATAATTCGATCCCTGTATGGAGACTCCGCCCACAATAATTCACACGTCACACGCAGGGGACCATCCCCGGCAATTGTAAGAGAGCCCTTGAGCCCTTTCCTGCAAGCCAGATCGAAGGCCCGGATAACCAAATCCGGGCCTTTGAAGTCCACCAACCGGCCTAGATAAAGCATCCGCATTCCATTCGGGCTCGGCGTCCGGACAGGACAAAATGCAGGTACAGGCACACCAAGGGGCTTTACCTGGATCCGGTCTGGCGTTATCCCTATCAGCTTCAACTTGCTCGCCGTCGCCTGCGAGTTGGCGATGAACATAACTTTTTGCGCCATAGCCTTCACCTTGTCGATGTAGTCAGATGGAAGGGATGGGCGTCCAGGATTCTCATGGGCCCGAAGGTCCCACGTTACGTCATAACCATGACAATGAACAAACAACGGCTTTTGGGTCTCAGCCAGGGCTGTCCAGTAACGCAAAGCAAACTCAATATAATGTACCAGCACGACTGTAACCGCTGGATCCCGCAGTGCTTTCCGAAGCGCCGTTTCGCCACCTCTTCGCGGGAGGATACTGGCAGGGATATGCAACTTGCGCCCAACCCGCTGCCACAATCCCGGAGGACAATCTCCAATATCAATTGAGGGAACCCGCCCATGCCATCTCGCTTCGAGCGGCTTACGGGTGGCAATGGCAGCCAGATGCGGCTCCAAAGACTCAAGCATCCGCTGCATCCACAACTCGGAAGCAACAGACCAATCAGGCATGACGAATAGAACGCTCATCTTTTTGTGCACTTCCTTTTGGCACCCAAGCCTTACCGGTCACCAATCTCCGCATAATACGGGCTAATGCACGCCAGACATCAGCATTTAGCGGATTCTCTTTCAGCGCACACAACCAATGAATAAAAGCTACCCGCGGACTTCCGGCATCAAGATAGCCCAGAGCTGATCGCACATACCACGCCGAATGCGATGCAGGATCAACACCCAATTCATATTGAGGCAAGTCGGTGATTCCCCTTTTTTTCAAAACTGGCATCAATATACGGTCGCGTCGGGCTCGGATTTCCCCCCGTTCGTCTATCGCTGAAATACTCTGCGGATGCCGCCGGATCTCAACCAGAACATCAGGAAGATTACACAATTCCCCGATGTCCAGAAGCCTCAGGAACAAATCCAGATCTTCGGAACAGTTTAAGGATGGATTATAGCCACCTACCTTCTCAAACGCGCTACGACGCATCATGAGGCTTGATTGCCAGATGGTGCTGCCCCGGCCCTGCAACAGTTGCCGCTCCACACTCGTCGGATCCTGTGGTTGCCACGGATGCTGGTAAAACAGATGCCCGAATTCATCCATAAAATGGACCTGTCCCCCGACACCCACGCAGTTTTGATGACTGTTCATGAAGACCATTTGTTTGGCCAATCGATCAGGCACGGCAATATCATCGGAGTCCAGCATGGCGATCAGTTCATACAACGAGCTACGAATCATGCGATTCCTGGTATCCCCGAGCGTGGTACGTTCCTTGCTAAAGACCTTAATACGCTTATCAAACCTCGCCAGTCGTCGCGCAACCGCCAACGACTGATCTGTGGAAGCATCATCCATCAAAACGACCTCTTCAGGCTGCTGGGTTTGCAACAAAATGCTCTCGATGCAAGCCGGAAGATACCTGGCAACGTTATAGACGGGAATACAAACACTGATGGGATCATGGGAGTGCATGTTGAATCACTTATCGCTTCCAAATTGAATCTGGCTTACGTCCTGATTCCGGTTAGTTCGCACCGCAATCCTCCAACTAGCCTTTAGCGGCCCAATAAACGGTCAAGAGATCTGTGCAATTTCATTTTCCCATACCGCCCAAAGGCAGCCAGTGCTTTCTTTGTAGACATGGCATCTAAAATAGAGACAACGTCAAATTGCGCCTCGATATCATCCGCCGTCTGTATTCCTTTAACATGGACTATGTAACGGCGTAGGTACTCTTCTGCGACACCATTCGCACCTGTATAAACATTAATGGCCACAAATTCGGCAGTTTTAGCCAGCAGGTTCCTCTTCGTCTTTGTCTCCATATATACTCGCGAAACAGAACATATATAATCGCTGGCGGCAAAGGTGCCTCGACGAAGCAATTTCATCCACAACTCAACATCCATGACATAGTGAAGGTGCTCGTTTAGACTGCCTACCTCAATAAAGTCTTTTGCGGAAAACAGACACGAGGGCTGGCAAATATGCGTCGTTCGCCCCCAGTCACCAGCTTCTTGCGCGGCACCAAACATAGGTTTCAACACCTTAATGTGCTGATCATCTCCATCCACTTCCCTACAAGCGCCAACCCAAGCTAGACAGGCTGGGAATTCATGCCGTAATGTCATTAAATTAAAAAGCGCACCTGGCATCAGGTAGTCATCAGAATTGACCCAACCAAACACATCGCCTGTACACCGTTTAAACCCGTTATTGATAGCTTCTGATTGCCCCTTATCTCGCGTACTAGTCCAACCATCTAACCACGACGCATATTTGCGGATAATATCTATGCTACCATCCGAACTGCCACCATCCATAATGACATATTCTAAGGACGGGTAGCCTTGAAGCAAAACAGACCGGATGGTGCATTCCAGATATTGGCTCTGATTAAAAGACGGCGTAACAATGCTGACCTTAGGCCAATGCGTATTAGTATTTCTATCTCGCCGTTCAAGATTATCTCCTACCACGAATCCAGGATGGGCTACATCAAATTCTTCTATCGTCCAAGGCCAGCCCTTCTTACCTGGTGGTGGAGGTGGTAATTCTGTAATCTCCGGACACTTCATAAATATCTCTTTTTATATCTACGCCCGCGCGCCAGCGGCTAATGCAACACCTGTGATATGAAAAGGTCACGCGGTAAGCTACGTTCTTCATGTGCGACAACACAAGGAGAGCGAGATGGCTTACAAACGCGTGACCGCAGGAGAACGTACGCTCATCTATGAGTGGAAGCAAGACGGGTTTGGGATCCAGGAGACGGCGCGCCGCCTGAAGCGGTCTGCCAGCACCATTTCCCGTGAGATCAAACGCAATACAGGGTTTGCCAACTACCGGCCTAAACAAGCGCAGGCGGCGGCGACGGCCCGTGCGCTGCGCTCTGGGCCACGACGCTTCACGGAGGAGGTTCGGCTGGATGCCGAGTCTTGGATCAGGCAGGGGTGGACGCCTGATATCATTGGTAACCGAGCTCGCACGGAGGGGCGTGCTTATGTCTCGAAGGAGACGATATACAAGCACGTCTACGCCGACGCCAAAAGGGGCGGAACCTTGTGGAAGCATCTTCCCCGAGCCAAGCGCAAGCGGCACCGGCGGTGCCCCCGCCAGGAGGGGCGAAGCCGGGGCCAGATTCCGAACCAACGTTCGATCGACACCCGACCAGCGGCGGTGAAGACCCGAAAGGATGTGGGGCATTGGGAAGCTGATCTGATCAATGGGGCGGCCTCGACGGGCAACTTGGTGACCTTGGTCGAGCGATCCACGCGTTTCACATTGATCGGCCGTACGGACAGCAAGGAAGCAGGGGAAGTCTCGAATGAGATCTGCCGGTTGTTCAGAACCCTGCCTTCCAAGGCTTGTCGGACGGCAACTTTCGACAATGGTAAAGAATTCGCCCGCCACGAAGAGATGGCGAAGGCCCTGTCCATGGATATGTTTTTCGCCCACCCCTACCACTCGTGGGAACGAGGGACGAATGAAAACACCAATGGGCTGATCCGACGACTCCATCCGAAGAAGTCTTCGTTCGCCGGGATCGGCCAGAAGGAGTTGTGTCGCATCGATATGTTTGTGAATGATCGTCCGCGCAAGTGTTTGGGGTGGATGACCCCCAGGGAGAAGATGACGCTCTTCACGGTGTCGGCCCCGTAAGCGGGGCGGCTCAACTTCTCCCTGCGTGGGGCACCGGCTCGGCCTTGCCCCTCCGGGGCACCCCTTCGGGGACGGCCAAGCCGACGCCCCACGCAGTGCCCTGCCAAAATATCCCCGTTTACCTTGTTTTTCGGCTCTCATCATGACAATCTTGGCCACTTAACAAATGCACACGAAGACGAAGCCCCGCTTTGGATGATGCTGTTGCATTGGCTACTGGCTATCGGGAAGGAATACAAAGAGACGGAGGAGAGGTTTAGCATGTTGCGCCATCTCCTCTTTCTCTTCCTGCTCCCTCTCTGTCTCAGTGTCTCTAGCGAAGCGGGTGGTGAATGCTTATTCGATGTCAGTGGCGAGCATACAGTGTCGGATGCCTGACAACAAAACAAATTTGCGCCGCTCATGCGGCTCTATACCAGCGGTTAGGTTAACAAAGTCATGTCCTCACTAAAAAACAAACTCCTTCAATGGTTTCCCATTTTGGGAAAGGTCCATCGCCTGCTGCACGCCATTGGCAACACGGCAAAATTTTACGGCACAGTTCTCAAAAAAGGATTCAACCACGTCAAATTCGATATTCTGTGGGAAGCACGAATTCAAAGATTCGCACGACACACCACCCGGCGGCACTTGCCAAAACCTGTGATCCACCTTTACACAGTTTGCTGGAACGAGGAGCGAATCGCTCCGTATTTTATGGATTACTATAGTCAGTTTGTGGATGCGTTTTATATCTACGACAATATGTCCTCAGATTCGACGGTTGAACGAGTTTCCCGTTATAAGAATGTCACCGTCATTCCATTTGACACAAAAGGCACCTTCGATGAAGCGACCCTCCTGCAAATCCGAAATAAGGAGTGGAAGCAATCAAGGGGGCGCGCCGATTTCGTCATTGTCTGTGATATGGATGAGTTTTTGTACCATCCAAAACTCATGAGCTTGCTACATCTTCTGAAACGGCACTCGTTTACCCTGGTGAAACCCTGCGGATATAATATGGTGAGCGAACATCTCCCGGAATTCGACGGGGTGCGTTCCATAACCCAGTTGATAAATACCGGAATTGACGCCAAAAAGAATTACTCGAAATCCATTCTCTTCAGTCCGGTCTTGAAGGAAATCAATTTTTCACCGGGTTGCCACAAGTGCGCCCCTGTGGGGCCGGTCAAGCAATTCCAGTCATCTCAACTCAAACTGTTACACTACAAATTCGTTGATCGGGAACTCATATTGCAAAAAACGCGGGAATGCCAGGCACGGCTGTCGGAAACCAATAAACAACACGGTTGGAGCAGGCACTATGTAAAAACCGATGAACAGGTCCAAAGTGAATTTGACGATTTCATGTCAGCCAGGGAGAAGGTGATATGATGTCAAACCCTCTGGCTTCCATTGTCATCCCCACCTTCAACTATGGCCAGTATCTCGGGGAGGCCATCGAGAGCGCCCTGAGCCAAACCTATCACCCGGTCGAAATCGTAGTCATGGATGATGGATCAACGGACAACACCCCTGAGGTAGCCGCATCGTTTGGGTCAAAGATCAAATATGTCAGATCCACTCACCGGGGAGTCTACACAACCCGACAGGCCAGTCTGGAGCACATTCATGGAGACTATTTCCTGAACCTGGACGCCGACAACCGCCTCCACCCTGAATGTCTCACCAAAACCGTAAGTTTTCTGCAAGCCATCATCGATCCCCGCTGTGCATTCGTCTATACCCAACATTGTCGTGTGGGGGATTCCCATGGGTTTACTCATTTCCCGACCTACGACTTGGGGCAATTGAAACTGCGCAACTATATTGACATGGGCGCACTCATCAAGACTGATATCGTCAGGCGCTTTGGTTTTGATCCCGCCTTCAATACGGGTTATGGCGATTATGATTTTTTCCTGACATTGGCTGAACATGGTTATCGCGGCGTCCTTCTCAATGAGCCTCTTCTCTTTTATCGAATTCATGGAACCAGCATCACCAACTCTGTGAACAAATCCTTTCGGCAAGTTAAGATCATCAAGCGCCTGGTCACCAAACATCAGGCCTTGTATTCTTCAAAGGAACGACGGCAGGCCCTTCGTGCAGCACGCGAACGTGTTCTTCTAACCCTCATCAACAATCGAAAACCAGGCCGCCCATGGGGAACGCGATTGGCCGATTTCGCGAGAATTTTCTTCACCCCCGCCGGACCCGAACAGATCTGGGCTCAATTCAAACACACCTTCACTTTCTAACACAGGACGTCACTATGCAACTGCCCCTCACCTCACTCCGCCAATGGACCATTAACGCCGCTCGCCGCAAACATCCCGAGTTAAGTCCCAGGCGTTGGTCCAACCGGGAATTAAAAACATTCGCTCCTCTTTTTGCGGGCGACATTGTCAATGTGTCGGGCTGGCGGGATGAAGACAAGGAAGGCCACACTTATAAAAGCTACTTCACTCAGGCCTCCAGTTATGCAGTCACCAATTACTGGGGATCCAGCGCGCCCAATGATGGCGCACCGGACTCCGTCTTTCTTGATCTCGCCGCCGAACTTCCTGATCCCCTGAAACAAAAGTACGATGTGGTCTTCAACCACACCGTTCTGGAGCATATCTTTGATGTTCCAAAAGCGGTCAGCAATATGGCCGGCATGACCCGCGATGTCATGATCATGATCGTCCCCTTCATGCAGGATGAACATTACTCTCCCGGCTTGTATGGCGATTTCTGGCGGTTCACCCCGCTCTGCGTCAAGCAACTGATGGAAAACAGCGGGCTTTCCCTGATCCATCTCAGCAGCAACAACAGCCCCTGGTTTCCCGTCTATCTCTTCGGAATCGGCAGCCGGAATCCTGAAAAGTGGTCATCGCACTTCCCCAAGCCCTATGACTGGGAACAACGCCTGGGGCGCTCCACCTTCACCTATCCTGGTTGCGCATGGTAGACGTGGTTGCCAAATTGACAACTAAGCGATGAGGCGATAACGTCCGGACTAAATCAAGCTGGTGACACGTTTGGAGGCAGTTCCGCAAATCACCGCCAGCGGTAGAATATATGTCGCGTGAAAAAATGAACATCGATATACAGGATTTACAGGATAATTCGTAAATCAGGAAATTCCGAAACCCTGTTGGCTTCCAGATCTTATCCTGTATATCCTGTGCATCGATGTTAGTTCTTCCTTGTGAGATGAGCT
>Ga0118677_10011276_pt1 | contig 13462 bp, 8 predicted proteins | sample AliMusrvi5mmetaG_FD_86154 | JGI IMG/M metagenome (GOLD analysis project Ga0118677, IMG submission 86154)
GTTGAGAGAAACCGACGAGCGTGTCGCTGCCACTGGGAGAGCGGCCCTGGGCGACATCCGTCTGCTGGGGGCCGTAATTGATGGCGTCAATCGTGGTGAGGGCAGGATCGGAAAGGATGATAATGCCTACTTCGGCATCGAGTTTGAAGTTGAGATGGTCAGCACCTTGGGCGGTGTTGCCATCGGCCGTGAATGAAGCGTACCCCTTGGCGGCAATGAAGCTCAAGGCAGGGATCTGGTTCAGTCCTGGAGCACCCTCAGCATTCGAGAGATAGAGACCACCCAGTGCAATGGGCCGGGTCGCCGGGTTGAAGAGTTCGACGAAGTCGTTCTTGGCGAGGAACAGCTCGCTGGCGAGCCATTCGTTGATCTTTAGATTGTGCGGGTCGGCCAGTGGGACCGCGAGGTTATTGGCGCCGAAGGTGGGTTTACAGAGCACCCATGTGCCGTCGGCACCGCGGCCGAGCGAGAGATCGGGGATTTGGACGCCGAAGACGATGGAATCAAGGAGCGCGCCGCCGCCGGCAGATTCGTTACGGAGATAAACGGCCTCGCCACTTGCGTTGAGGTTGAAGCCGAGGTGAGTGCCCGGCGCGCCGGTCGCGCTGTCGGCATAAAGGACGAGGAATTGACCGGGGCGCAGCAGCGGTGTCCCGTTGGGGAAGCTGTATTTATAGGGCAGGGTAACGTCGTCAGTAAGGCCCATCCCGGAGAGATCAACCGGGGTTGTGCCGTAGTTGTGAAGCTCAATGAGGTCGGGCGTGGTGCCGGCGTTGGTGAGGGTGGTCGAGTTGATGGCGAGAATTTCATTGAGGCGAACGGTGGGCGGGGCAGGGGGCACGTAGCTGGTGTTGACTGTCCAGGTGCGGGAGGTCGTCACGAGGGCATCGGGGCCGAACGCGAGGTCATCTTGATACCAACCGGAGTCGCGCAGGCCGGTGACTTCGACATGATGCGGTCCGTTGGCGAGACCACTGAGGGTGATGGGAGTGGTGGTCGGGGTTTGGGCGCTCCAGGCGCCGGAGTCGAGACGCCATTTGTAATCGATGTAGCCCGAGCCGTTGGGCCAGCCTGCCGTTGGTATGCCATTGCCGGAGCGCACGATGCCGACGGTGAGAGTGGCGGTGGTTTGGTTGTTGGTGACGGGCGGTTCGCCGGCGATGGAGGCGCCGATAGGAATGACGCCGCCCTGGTCGCGTCCATTCGGCCCGCTGCCACGCGCGGGCGAGCCGGGCTGGAGGCTGAACCAATCCCAAAGGACCTGGGCCTGCGCCCAGGTAGAGAAGGAGGTTTCGGATACCTGAGGGACATGCTTCAGGAGCGGGTCGGCGATGACATTATTTGTGCCGGGGCCGTTCCAGGCGTAAGGGAGGACGTTGTTGTTAAGGGTGACGGTGGTCTGGGCGGGGTCGTAGTTGCGGACCAGTTGCTCGGCGTCCTGGATTACGTTGCCTTCCAGGTAGAAGCCCAGCCCGAAGGTGGTTAGCGAGGGGGTCGTGTCACGCACGTTGACGACACCTGAGGCGAAGTCTTCGCCGCCGGTCCTGGTCGTGTGGACGATCGTGTTGTTGAGGAACGTGAAGAAGTTTCCCTGCTTGGCCGTGGCGGCATTGTCGCAATCGAAGAACAGGTTCCCGATGACTGTGACTTCCGACGTGCGCACGCCGCCGCTGCCGGAACCGAAATCGTAGTTTCCACCTGAGATAGCGGCTGAGGAGTCCGGCGCGCCGTTGCGGTGGATGTGGAGGAAGACGTTGTGCTCAATCCAGGCATCGGTGCCATCCAGGTCGAGTCCGTCGTCGCTGCCGCCGCTGAACACGTTGTTGTAATATTGGATGATGGGCTGGCCGAGGTCGCGGTTGCCGCCTGTGAAATCCATAATGTCATTGTAGCCGGTGGTGCTACCGAAGAAGCAGTCGCGCACGATGCCCCGGCCGCCGGCCTTAATGCCGCCATTGCCATGCACGAGCTCGAAGGCGGCGCTGGTGGTGGGGAAAACGCAACTGCTGACGAGGAAGGAACTGCTGTCCAGCGAGAGGTATTGATAGCTGGTGGTGCCGAAGGTGGTGTGGTCGAGGAAGAGCGTACCGCCAGCGACTTCGATGCAGGTGGTGCCGTTGGCTTCGAAGAAGGCATACGCGATGCGGGTTTCGGGTGAGTTGCCCGCGCCGTTGATAGTCAGGCCGCCCCACGAGACCCCTGAGCCGGGCGCGACGGTAAAGCGGATGGGGGCGGCCAGAGAGCCTTCGGCCTGGAGTCGGCCGCCGTTGGCAACAACGAGGTTTACGCCGGAACCGAGATAGACACAGGTGCCAGGCTGGATGGTGAGGGTCGCGCCGCTGGCGACGGTGAGGCTGGAGGTGACGCTATACGGGCCGCCGGCGGCACTCCAGGTGGTGCTGGCGGCGAGCGTGCCGCCCACGGATGTGACGCTGCCTTTGTCATACCACACATCCACATTGGTTTGGGCGAACGCTACGCTGTTGGTGTCGAGGGATTGAATCAGCAGACGATTGATACCCGGGGTCAGGGGCAAGTTGGCGGCCGACCAGGTCCCTTGCCAGGCCACCCAGGTGGCCGGAGAGCCGTTGACTAGAACGGACCGCGTGTCGATGGCGTTGGCGGTGCCGGTGAGAGTGACGGACGGCGTGGTGGTGTGCGGGTAACCGCTTTGCATGGTGAGGCTGTTGCTGACGGTGAGGGTCAGGGGGATTTGCGACAGGACGTAGCTGACCTGGGCGGCGTTGAATGCCTTCATGGTGTCAATCGTCCCCTGGGGCACGAAGCTATTGAGGAGTTGATCAAGGAGGGGATTCATCTGCGCCGGGGAGAAGGCGGTGTCGGCATAAGTCTTGAGCCAGTGATAATAGCTGGGCGCAAAGGTTGGAGTCTGCATGAACGTCGCCATGACTTGGAGGGCGTTCATACGGAAGAGGCTGTGGCGAGGCGGGACCGGGGTCAGGCCGCGGCCCATAACGGTATCCAGATCGTAGGGGAGGGCGAGGAACCTGGTGTCGAGGGTGCCGCGGTAGAGACCGTAATCATCGCCAGTGCCGTTGGCGAGGCAGGTTTCGTCGTTATCAAGGAGGGTGTTGACCGCCATGTACCGCATCCACTCATCCACATTAATGCGTCGCTGCATATCGGCGACGTAATTGGCTGCCTGGTAGCCGTTGGTCGAGTTGAGGACCGCGATGAGGTCAAAGAGGTCGGACCAATCGTTGGTGAGGAAGTTGTTCTGCTTGAAATAGGCGTTGGTGTAAGCAGCGACCGAGTAGTTGGCGCCTTGCCAGGTCAGGTCAGCGAGGCCGTTCAGGGAGGAGTCGCAGAGGACGGAGTTGCGAATTCCGCGATAGGAATTGCCGAGGGGATCAAGGGCGAAGGCGCGCTGGACGAAATCGTTATTGTATTGCTCGTTGGCGGCATAGGAACCGAAGGAATTATTGTCCGGCAACCCGGGCAGGCTCATCAGGTTGGTGCTGTTGATGCGCACCTGGACGGCGCGGGATTCGGCCATGGGAACTTCGAGACGGCGGAAGACGGCGCTGCCAACCACCTGGTTGTGGGCGTATTGGGAGTTGAGGTTGATGCCGGTGATGTTCTTCCAGGGCCGGTCGCCGGGGATATTGACATGGTAATTGTTCGGGTTGGACTGGCGGGTGCCGTGGCCGCGATTGCGGACGCCCGTGTTGTAACGGACTTGAGTGGTGGTCCCGTCGGTGTTGACGCCGTCGGTGGTGATCCAGGTGGCGTTCATCTGGGCGTCGCTGTCCGAGTCGGGGCATTGTCGGCCAATCGCATAGATTTCGGCCCGCTCGATTTCGGTCATGATGACGCGATAGAGAGGCTGGCTGCCGGTATAGGTGCCGGTATCCACCTGGTAGAGGAGGTTGGCCGTGCGCAGGGAGTTGGTGGGTGGCAGGACGTTGGGATAGGTGCGGAGCTGGCCTTCGAGGTCGCGCGCCTGGAGATAGAATTCGACTACGGTTCCGGCGGGTTGGGGCGGTAGAATGGCGGCGTAAATCCCGTCGGACGACAGGCCATCATTATGGGCGCCATCGTCGAACATCGGGGTGGCGGTGAATGCGGGCGGGTTGGCGGTGGTCGCGTTGCGGTAGTAAAGGGTGGCCAGCACGCCGTCGGTATGCTCATCGGTGATGCGGGCGCTGACGGTTACGACATCGGTGGGATGCGGGACCACAGGAGAATGGGTCACGCTGGTGATAAAGGGTGCGACATTGGTTTGGGCGATGGAATTGGCCCGTCCAGGGGTGCCGTTGCTCGCCGCACTGGGGCCCCAATTCAGGGCGTAGGAGTTGGGGAGGCCCGAATTGATCAACTCGAGCGACGCCCCGGCGCCATCGTAGGGGGCGGACCATTCCCAACCCTGGTGGGTGTACATGGGCGCACTCAAATAGCGGACCGCCCAGTCACCATCATTGGAATAATGGACTTCGCTAGCGACTTTTCCGGTGCTATTCGCGAGAATCAAATGGGCGCCCAAGGGCGGGACCCAGCCGGCCAGGAAGTTGGTGATGCCGGGATACTTAGCGGCAAACGCCGAGGCATCGGCGGCCACAACCAGGTAGGCCTTGGGGGCCAGGAGGGTGTTCGCAGGGAACGAGAATTGGAGGCCTTTGGTGAAAGCCCAGCCGGAGAGGTCGGCGGCGACGGTGTCCGTGTTATACAGTTCGACGTAGCTCTCGTTTAGGTTCCCCGATGCCGGAAAGTACATTATTTCGTTGATGACAACATTGGCGGCGAAGGCGGCAGGGGCGGCAACCTTCAAGAGCAGAGCGGTGACAAGGAATCCAAGGATGAATCTCATAATCTACAGAACTCAATAACTAGCACTATACTACTCTATCGGATTACAACGGTGGCGACTAGCTGTATCGTGAGGCGATCGGGAGCAGAATGATGGCCTTGGTGATTCGGTTGGGATCAGAGGTGATTTGGATCGTTCCTCCGTGGGCATCGGTAATCCACCGGGCAATGCTTAATCCTAGCCCGCACCCTTCAACCGTCTGGCTGTGGCTGGAATCTGCGCGGAAGAAGGGATCGAAGACCCGCGGGAGGATTTCGGGGGGGATGCCCGGTCCGGTGTTTGAGATGGCCACTTCGGCGGTGTCGGCCACACAGCGCAAACTCAGGGTGACTGTTCCCTTCCGGTGGTTGTATTTGATAGCGTTATCGGTGAGGTTTAGCAGCAACTGGCGCAGCCGGTGGCGGTCACCGGCCAAAGTGAGCTTTTCACAGACCGCCAGGTTGACTTGAATGTCATTTGGGCGGGCGAGACTCTGAGCATCGGCACACGCTTCTTGAACCAGCTCGTCCAGACGCACCGGTTCGCGCGCGAGCTTGATTTGGCCGGCATCGGCCTTCGTCAGTAATGTGAGTCCGTCCACTATTTTCGCCAGACGCTGGACTTCATCCAACTCACTCTCCAGGCGTTCCCGCTGCGGGGCAGTTAGCGTTTGGTCCTGAAGGGTGCTCTCCAGTTCACCGTGCATGACGGTCAGGGGCGTCTTGAGTTCATGCGAGGCGTGGAGTGTGAATTCTCGAATGCGCGCGAACGACTGGTTAAGGCGCTCCGTCATGGCGTTGAAGACCTCGGTCAGGCGGTCAAACTCATCGCCGTTGCCAGTGCGAGGCAGGCGCTCGCCCAGGTTGTGCTCATTGAGACGTTGGGCGGCTTGGGTAAGGGAGGAAACTGGCGCCAGCGCCCGGCGCATCATCCACCAACCGCCGCCCACCGCCAGCAGGCAAGCCGGTACCCCGCACCAGAAGATAATGCGATAGACCTCCCCAAGGTCGTTTTCGTCTGCCTCCTCGAGGTTCGGGTGGCCGACGGCGCGGGGTTCAGGCGCAAACGCGTGATAGGAAAGCACACCCATCGCGAGAAGCGAAACGAACATGATCCCGGCATACCACAGCGTCAGGCGGGTGCGAATGCTCATGGAGAATCCTTAATGACGTAGCCAATGCCGCGGACGGTGTGCAGCAGCTTGGGCTCGAAGTTAGCGTCAATCTTCTCGCGCAAGCGCATGATGTTCACATCCACCAGGTTGCTGCCTGGGTCGAAATCATAGTCCCAAACCTTTTCGAGAATCATCATGCGGCCACAAATCCGGCCGGTAGAGCGCATCAGGTACTCCAGGAGCCGGTATTCGCGAGTGGTCAATTCAATGGTGACGCCACCGCGCCGGGCTTCTCGTGTGATGGTGTCCAAGGCAAGGTCACGGACGCGGAGAACCGGGGACTTTGATTCGCCGCCACGGCGGCCCAACGCGCGCACCCGGGCGATTAGCTCCGCGATCACGAACGGTTTGGGCAGGTAATCGTCGGCGCCTGCGTTGAGGCCCTCGATGCGTTCGTTGACTTCGCCGCGCGCGGAGAGCAGGAGAACCGGCGTGGTGTTCTGGCGCTCGCGCAACTGCCGCAGCAGGCTCAGGCCGTCGCGGCCCGGGAGCATGATGTCGAGCACGATGGCATCAAACGGAGTCGCACGGGCAGCAGCCCATGCCTCGTCGCCGTTGTGGCAGACATCCACCGCGAAACCCTCCGCCTGGAGCGCCTTGCGGATGAACGAGGCGGTCTTCTTTTCGTCTTCAACGACGAGCACACGCATCAGCTTGAGGCCCGTGTTGGCTTGCCAGGGTCGCTTGTCCGTTTTTGGCCATTGTATACCGGCCAATCAGAATTGCTCACCGTACCGGCTCCCCGCCGCCGAGAGCCACGGAGGCTAGATTCACCAGGTCCTTGTATGCTTCCTCGAAGGCGTCGGCATTGACTTTATCCCTTGCGTATGGTCCGAGCGCCTCAATGTGCTGGATGCGGCTCAAAATCACAGGCAGGTCTTCCGGGCCAGGGTGTTTCGGATCGGACAACCCCTCCTCGTTCAGGTCTTCGATGAGGTCCTGGCGCTCCTTGGCCGGAAGGGTCGGGTTGTTGATCGCGGCATACCAGTATGCCTCAGCGATCGGGTCCAATCCCACGAGAGCTAGCGCTTCCCTCGCCAGCGGATCCTGCAACGGCTCTTTGGCGAGGCTCGCGCCCGAACCAGCCATCCCCGCCGCGCTCGGCGCTTTTGCACCAGCTTTCAACGGATTTGCCGACGGCGTGCTTTGGACGGTAGGGCTGGCCAGTGCAAGGTTTGGGACTTCCGCGACCGCCGGAGGCGACTCCTTCGGCGGCGCGGCGGGGGAAACTCCCTCTATGCTCCGAGCCGGGTCCGGTTGGCGCACCGCCTTGGCGTTCGACACCGCCGTTTCTTTCGCCTCCTGGCGCACCAGAATCAGCACGCCGGCGCCACCACATGCAATGGCAAGAGCTAGTGCCACAAGAATAGTGTTCTTCGCATCTTTCATGACGGTCTCCAGATATCTGGTTTTGCAGTCTGTCAAAGCTTGTCCCTGCCGCAACTCGATTCAACCAGGTCGACCGGCAACTTGGTTGTGTGGGATTTCGACGGATGACTACTTCTTCTCCCCCTGTTCGTCTTCCTTCTTTTCCTTCTCCTGGTCGGCGACAGTCTCTTTGGAAACGTCGAGCACCTGGCCGGTCATAGCGTCAACCTGGACCTCGGTGATGTCCTTGGTGCCGGCTGTGGCGATGTCAAAGGACCAGAGCAACTTGCCCTTTTCCTTTTCGATGTCACCCTCCTTGATCGTGCCGCCTGGCACCCTGTCCAGCGCGATCTTCTGGGCCTCAGCCTTGGTGATCTTGGCCTGTGCTTCGAGTTTGTTGGCTTTGCCTTCATTGGCTTGTTCCTTTTCCGTCATGCACGCCGTGAGGCCGGCCGCGAGGAGACCGATGGTGACTGCCGAACAGATAATGTGTTTGATCTTCATATTTGTGTCGTTGCTTGTCTTGCCGGGAATACTCCCAGTCGAGGCAGGGTAACACAAGCCAGTGACACTCCGGTGACGCTTGGGTGACAGTTTTGTCATGGTCGGGTGGAATGCGCGTCACAAAGTGGGACAGGGAACGCCGAACTGGAGCAGCGCTCCATATCTTGCACGTGTAGGATGATCCCAACGCACTGAGGCGGGACTGATTTACCTTTTGACGTCATCGGTTAAGTTCACTGTGAGCGCAGGCGGTAGAACCGGCTGGGATAATTCGTCCATTGGGGATCACTGAAATAGGACGTGCCGCCTGTGAGGGTGTTGGTTCCCATCGGAGATCAGATGGAATCGGCAAGGTCGGTGCAGGCTTCCACCACCACGTCGATGTTCGTCGCCCAAGAGACCGTAAAACCGAACCCGTACGTCCGCACGCCAAAGCTGGAGCCGCCGGTCAGGCTCAGTGGATTCGGCAGAAGCCATGGCGTTGCCGGAAGGTCACCAAACGTAGTCGCCCAGCCCGTGGTCCCCGGCAGGTAATACACCGTTGCATTGTCGTCAAAGAGGAACACCGACGAACCGAGGCCCGGGGGCGTTGCCTTTAAAATAGACGCTGGTCAGGCTGTAGCATGCAGAGAACGCATTGTCTCCGATGCTGGTGACGCTGCTGGGGATGGTGACGCGGGCAATATCCGCCGGTCCCCATGATCCATCACGGTCTGCAATACAGGCGGCATAAACATGTTATTCGCAATTCATCATGCAAGCTGATAGAATGAGTAATCAAATTGCACGGGACCCCGGCCGCTAATCTGACAATACTCAAACCTTGATGCCAATGAAATACCTCCCCTTCATCGCTTTTCTGGTCGCCGACCTCGCAGGGTTCGCCGCGCTGACACCTGCCTTGCGCGCCCAGTCCCCGAGTAAGCCCGCTGGACCCATCCCCGTGTCCCAGTTGGGCTCGAAGGCGGGCGCGCCATACCAAGGCGACGGCCTGTCCGTGGCGCCGACGCCGGAAGGGACGCGGTTGCGCTGCGTGTTTCAGAAACTGGAAGGCCGAGTCACGCCCCAAGGATTGTGGCTAACCTCGACCGTCGAGCCCCGGATCGGTGAGAAGTTCCGCGTAGTGGCCTCCGCCGTGGGCCGCGAAGGCATGCTGACAGCCTTGCCACTGCAAGGCGCCGTGACCGTGGCTGACCAGCTCGCCCGTTGCGAGCGCTCCGGCTTGACCGAGGAATACTCCGTGAGTGTGGATGGCGTTCGGCAGGACTTTGTGGTGGCGCGGCGACCCGCCGGGGACGGCGCGTTGCGGGTGGAACTGGACGTGACGGGGGCCAGGGCGGAGGCGCTGGTGAAGGGCGCACGGCTGGTGATAGGCGGTTCCGGGCGCAAGATTGCCTACAGTGGGCCGCACGTGGTGGATACCGAAGGGAAAGAGCTGACCGCACGGCTGGAAGTGACGACGGAAGCGCGGCTGGCCGTGTTGGTCGAGGATGCCGCCGCGGTCTATCCCGTGCGCATTGACCCCACGTTCAGTGACGAGAATTGGACTAGCCTGGACGTGCCAACCGGTGTCAACTCCGAGGTTGGCGCAATGGTGGATGATGGGGCTGGCAACCTCTATATCGGGGGACATTTCACGATAGTGGGCGGCAGCAGCGCGAATTACGTGGCGAAATGGAATGGGAGCGAGTGGTCGGCCCTGGGGTCGGGGTTGAACGGCCCGGTCGCTGCCTTGGCGGTCTCTGGCAACGATCTTTATGCGGGAGGCTATTTCACGACGGCGGGCGGCAATAGCGCGACGAACATTGCCCACTGGAACGGCACGTCCTGGTCCGCCCTGGGCTCGGGGGTGAATAACCAAGTCGTTGCGTTGGCAGTTTCCGGCAGCGACCTTTACGTGGGAGGCTACTTCACCATCGCGGGAGGCAGCAGCGCGAATTACGTGGCGAAATGGAATCCCGCAACAGGATGGTCCCCGTTAGGATCAGGTGTGGGGGTGATCGGACCGAACAGCTTTGTTTATGCGTTGGCGGTTTCAGGCAGTGACCTGTATGTGGGCGGCTCTTTCACCACCGCCGGTGGCAACGCTGCGACGAACATCGCGAAATGGAGCGCTGGCGGGTGGTCGGCCTTGGGGTCAGGCATAGGCGGGCATTTCCCCTTCCTCGAAGCCGTGGCCGTATCCGGCACGGATCTTTACGTGGCAGGTTATTTCACCATAGCCGGCGGCAATGCTGCGACCAATATCGCGAAATGGAATGGCAGCGCCTGGTCGGCTTTGGGCTCGGGGATAGGAGGAGGTGGCGAGGCCGGGTCCGCGTTCGCCGTTGCCTTGGCCGTATCCGGAACGGACGTTTATGTGGGAGGCTCCTTCACCAACGCCAGTGGCGTCGGCGTGAAGAGTGTCGCGAAATGGAACGGCAGCACCTGGTCGGCGTTGGAGACCGGAGTGGCCGGACAGTGCTACGCCCTGGCGTTGTCAGGCGGCCAACTGTATGCGGGCGGTTCTTTCGCCAGGGTAGGATTTACCGACGCGAACCATGTGGCTAAATGGGACGGCAGCGTGTGGTCGCCTTTGGAGGTCGGCGCGTTGAACAGAGTGGTCAATGCGGTGGCGGTGTCCGGCGCTGACCTCTATGTGGGGGGCTCATTCACCATGGCGGGCAATAGCAATGCGAATTACGTGGCGAAATGGGATGGGAGCGATTGGTCGGCATTGGGGTCGGGGTTGAACGGCCTGGTCTATGCGGTGGCAGTATCGGGTAGCAGCGTTTATGTGGGAGGCGCGTTTACCAGGGCGGGCGGGAATCTCGCGACTAACGTAGCGAAATGGGATGGGAGCGCGTGGTCGCCCCTGGGGTTTGGGGTGAACAACGTGGTCTATACCCTGGTGGTATCGGGCAGCGACCTTTACGCGGGCGGCATCTTCCTCAAGGCGGGCGGCAACAACGCGAATCGGATCGCGAAATGGAACGGCAGCTCCTGGTCGTCCCTGGGGTTCGGTCTCGCCAACCCGGTCCGTTCGCTGGCGGTGTCGGGCAGCGACTTGTATGCGGTGGGCGAGTTCCTCACGTCGGACATCACCACCGTAAATCGGGTCGCGAAATGGAACGGCAGCACCTGGTCGGCTTTGGGAGCGGGGTTGAACGCCACGACCTATGCGGTGGCCGTGTCGGGCAACGACGTGTACGTGGGAGGCGACTTCACCACGGCAGGCGGCATCAGCGCGAATCGGGTGGCGAAATGGAATGGGAGCGCGTGGTCGGCCCTGGGGGCGGGGTTGAGCGACCATGTTTATGCCCTGGCGATGTCGGGCAGCGATCTTTATGTGGGGGGCACATCCACGTTGGCGGGCGCCAGCGGCGCGAATCACATAGCGAAATGGAATGGCAGCACCTGGTCGGCCCTGGGGTCGGGGTTGGACAGTTGGGTGAATGCGTTGGCGGTATCGGGCACCGACCTCTATGTGGGAGGCAATTTCACCAGGGCGGGCGGGAAGTTGGCCGCCCACGTGGCCAGGGTGAGCATCGGCGTGGCTCCGGTCTTCACTTCGATCGTGCCGAATCCGTCCGGGACGCAGGCGCTTTTGACCTACACGGCCGATCCCGGCGCGCCTCTCTACCTGCTCAGTTCGACGGACCTGACCGCTTGGCGTACCAACTCTACGGTCAATGCCATCGGCGGGACGAATTCGGTTTCCGTCAATCTCACGCAGCCGCACGAGTTTTTCCGGCTGCGCCGACAGTAGAACCAGGCGCAAAGGACCATCTGTCAGCTTCCCGGCTGCGGCTGGATGGGCTTGACCAGCTTTGCGATGACGAATCCGGCCAGGAGCCAGCCAACGGTTTGATCAATCAGGTCCAGCGCGATGAAGCTGAATGGATAATGATACCAGGTCCACTGCGAGACGCTGATCGCCAACCAGCCGAACAATCCCATCATGGCCACCATGACCGCGCGACAGGTCACCGAGCCGATGGTCGTGGCGAGGATCGTCGCCGCAATGATGGCGCAGAGCGCCGTCGAGAAGAATTCCATCAACAACTGCCGCGGTTCCATGGGCTCTCCGCCTTTGGGTTGGAGGAGCAGCAGACCGGAAGGTCCCGCTTTGAATTTGGCGGTCCACGCGGCCTCCTGTTCTTTGCTCATGCTCTTAGACATGTCCATGCCGGGGAAAAAATACAACCCAGGGGACAGGTCATGGCTGCGCAATTCCGCCAGCACGGCATCTTCCTTTTCATTGAGCGTGCTCAGGCCGAGCACGGCCGTGATCGGGGTCATGTGCACGACAGCGCTCCAGATGAAGGCAACGAGGCCTCCGAGCAATCCGGCCAATAGAATTCTTGTCATGGTTGTTCCTGGGTTGGGTTGGCGGGGCGGTTTTGGTTTAGGGCTGAGTAGGAAATCATTTCTTCTTCCTGGCGGCTTTCCCGGGCCGCTCCCCGAGGAGTTGCTCCATTCGCGCGATGTAATTCTTCACCGGCACGCGGGCGATGACCTGGCCGATGACCTCGAGCGAAACATCCTCCAGCTTCTTGAACCGCACGCAGCTCTTGCCCATGTCGAGCTTCTTGCCGGCGGCTGCCCACGCCTGGCGAAACCACTGGTTCGTGGCCTTGTCGCCGTAACAGCACATCAGGTAGAGCGCCATGTGATTCTTTTGCGAAGCCAGGTTCGCGAAGGGCAGGGGCAGGCTGGGGTCGCAGTGATAACCCTTAGGATAGATGCTATGGGGGACAACATAACCGATCATGCCATAGCTCATGCATTCCTCATAGCCTTCGGGGAGATTGGCCAGTATGACCTTGCGGACGGCGTTGATCGCCTCTCGTCGGTCAGCGGGCAGACTCTTCAAATATTCAGCTACAGTCTTGGCGCTGCTTTGCATACGAAAAACTTGTGATTATAACCTGGCTTTCTGACGCTAAGCGCGGAGAGTTCGAATTCCCTTCTCCTGATGCTCCAACGGGCGTCCTGACCTGAGTCTAGCCTATCTTGTGCGGAATGCAAGCGCAGTCCTTTCCGATGCGACGCTACCTTGCCACCTGCTTGCCAAAACCACGCATGTGAACTATGTAGTTTTCAGTGTCCCCTTCGAATCCGCCGCCAACGGCGTGGCCAGCGCACCAAGATGCGTTTGTCACGACGCACTGGAGCGTTGTGCTCGCGGTCGGGAAAGGCGGCTCACACAGCGCTGCCGATGCCCCGGAGAAACTCTGTTTTTCATCAATTCGTGTAATCACCCGCTGTAAACCGTTCTGTAATGGGCAACACAAGGATCGCAATTAAGAGATTTTGTATGAACATCGGCCTAAATCCCGCATGTGTCCGCTCACGGCTCGCGGCTCTGTGCCATCGGCCTGGCATATCTGTCCGCTTGGCCGCGGCGCTGAAGCCGTACGGCATCCGGCTCATGCTGTACCTTCCGTGCCAGACGCCGAACGGCGACCTGCGGGCGGTCAGCGCGTTCGGCCTGCCTGAAACGCCGGCGAACGGGGACCGCAAGATTGATCGCGCCTTCGCGCAGAAGTGGGTTGCGGTGATCCGCGAATGGTCCGACCGCTACGGCGACGAGGTCTCCGGATGGTGGTTCGACGGCGGTTACGGGC
>Ga0118677_10011277_pt1 | contig 13460 bp, 9 predicted proteins | sample AliMusrvi5mmetaG_FD_86154 | JGI IMG/M metagenome (GOLD analysis project Ga0118677, IMG submission 86154)
GCGTATCTGTATAAATCAGGGGAATCAAGACCAAAACAACAAGTAGAAATGCCTGGAGTAAAAAGCTGACAAATACTGTCCAGGACTTGTTTGTCTTGCCTGTTCCATCAACGAATGTTTGCTCAAACATATTCGTTTATCCTTTCTCCAACAGGGCGGTTGGCCCCGCGTTGCGGACGGGCGCGATTAGTCGCGCCCGCCTCTATGTCTCATTTCGCGGCTTTTGCCTTCGGCGCGGGCGCCGCTGCAACTGCCGGTTTACGGCTTTCGGTATAGTTCTGCCAGAACACCAGCAACGGGCTGGCGATAAACACGGAGGAATACGTTCCTACGATAATCCCAACAACCAGTGCGAACGAAAATCCATTTAAAACCTGGCCCCCAAACAGCCACAGGGAAAGAGCTGTCAACAAGGTCAGACCCGAAGTAAGAATCGTTCTGCTCAAGGTCTGGTTCACGCTGAGATTGATCAGCGCTTCCAGCTTCTCCCTGCGCAGTAACTTCAGGTTTTCACGAATGCGGTCAAAGACGACGATGGTGTCGTTCATCGAGTAACCAACAAGGGTCAGCAAGGCCGCCACCGTCGTCAGCGAAATCTCTTTATCGAAAACACTGAACAAACCGATGGTGATCAGCGTGTCATGGAAAACGGCTACCACTGCCGCAACGCCGTAGATCCATTCAAACCGAAACGCGATGTAGATCAGCATGCCACCCAAAGCATAAAGCGTGGCCAGAATCGCCTGCTGCTTCAATTCGCCGCCGACCTTGGGGCCCACGACCTCCACGGTCCGGATCGAAAATGGAGCAGTGTACAATTCCTGATTCATCGCCGCAATCACCTGCGGGGTGACGCCGGTAACGCCAGACAACTCATCGAATGACTTTATTAACCCCGAACGTGGCGGAGTGTCACGGTAAGTCAGGATCGCTTTTGTCAAATCCAACAACTGTTGATCGCCGAGCGACGCTCCTGCGCGCGCCAGTGGGTCGCGCAGCCGTTCCGCCAGAGCCTGCTGTCCTGCATTGTTGATATCCAGCTTGCCGGTGCTTTGGCCGAAGGTCGTATTCAACGCGTCAACCATACCCTTGCGCGCCGCATCCAATTCACGCTCTTCGCGCAGCTCGGTATCGATCATCACTTCATTCTTGGTGGAAACGGTGTCGGCGATTTCCACCACCGAAATCTCACCGGATACCTTTGCCCCCAGGGCGCTACGGATCTTATCGACCTGCGGCTTATCCTGGAACTTCACGTACATTTTCGTACCACCACGGAAATCGATACCGTAACGCGGACCTCCGCGCATGGCAAGGCTTCCAAAGCCAATGCCGGTGAGCACTAGTGATGCAATGATAAAGGGCCACTTCTTGCCCAAAAAGTCGTAGTTTGTATTCTTAAATAATTCCATGCCACTTCAGTAGGCCGGTGCTCAATTAGTATAGACACCGGCTCATTCCATTCTGTTCCCGTCGAATCTAAATTTCTGTTACTAAAAGATCCGCCGCGCCGTATTCCGGTTCACGGGAGGGATCTCAAAACTTATCACAAAACACCTTAGATACTCAAATGGTCCATCTGAGGGTCACGGGACAGTTCCCAATCGAAGATCACCTTCGAAACGAAGACCGCCGTGAACACATTCGCGAGCAGACCAATCACCAGGGTTACGGCAAATCCCTTCACCGGTCCAGTGCCAAACAAGAACAGGAAGGCACAGCTTACCACAGTTGTGACGTGCGTATCGATGATGGTCAAAAAAGCCTTGCCAAACCCTGCGTTGATGGCCGCTCCAATCGCCTTGCCCGAACGGATCTCTTCACGAATGCGCTCGAAGATGAGAACGTTACTATCCACCGCCATACCGATGGTCAGGATGATTCCGGCGATGCCAGGCAGCGTCAGAACGGCGTCGAAATAACTCAACATCGCAATCAGGATGATGGCGTTCATCACCAGCGCCAGCGTGGCGTTGATGCCGCTCTTCTTGTAGTAGAGCAGCATGGAGAACACCACCGCGATCAGGCCAACCACACCGGCCAGCAGCCCCTGGTGAATCGAATCGCTACCGAGCGACGGTCCAACCGTGCGCTCTTCGAGATAGATGATTCCCGCGGGCAGCGAACCGGCGCGCAACACCAGCGCCAGATCCGATGACTCTTGCTCGTTAGCCTGGCCCGTGATGCGCCCGCTGTCTTCAATCTTGTTCTGGATGGTCGCCACGCTGCGGATCTGGTTGTCCAGAATCACAGCCAGCTTGTTGCCGATGTTGGCTTCCGTGTAGCGGCCGAAGCGCTTGGCGCCGTCCTGGCCGAGAGTGAATGCCGTTTCCCACTTGTTGGTCTCATCGCGGCCGGGCCGCGCATTGCGCAGGTCGCGGCCGGTGATCACCGGAGTGCGAGTGATCACGTACCAGCTTTCGCCCGGTTCCCCGCTGCGTGCCGGCATCTTCGCCAGCTTGGTGCCCAGCGGCAGCACGCCGCCGTTCTTCGCCAGTGCCTGCTGCTGGTCCGCGAATGGACCGTCTTTCACTTCCGCAATTTCGAGCAATGCGGCGGTCTGCAGGATCGCCTTCACACGCGCCGGATCGTCAACGCCCGGCATCTGCACCAGGATCTCAGCTTCCGACTCGCTGCGTCCGCGCTGCTGCACGGTTGCTTCCGCCAGACCCAGTCCGTTGATACGCTTTTCGATCGTCGCCATGCTGCTGGTCACCGTTTCGCGGCGCAGCTTCAGGGCATCGGTCGGGCGCATCGTCATTTTGTAGTCGTCAGCGCTGGTAGGGGTGAGAATCCACGAGGTAAACCGGTCGGCAATAATGGTGCGGAAGGCCGAGGTGTTGGCCGTCGGAATGCCTTTGATATTGATCTGGATCGTATCGGCCGTAGCCAGGGTGGCCGGCTCATTGCGATCCATGCCCTGATAGTTGATGGAACCTTTGCGGAGCTCTTCCTTCAGGCGGTCGATCGTGAGATCAGCTTCTGCCTTGAAAGCGTCCTGAACCTGTACCTGCAGGACAAGGTGGCTGCCGCCGCGTAAGTCGAGGCCAAGCTTAATATTCTTGTTCCAATTGGCGACAAGCTCATCTTTCGACTTCGGGATGCCGATAATACCGTATATGCAGATCAGAAGAACCGCAACGATGCTAATTGCTTTGATGCTCAAATTCTGTTTCATGTGCTTTGCTTCAGGACCTCTAGGATTTCGATTCTTCCTTCGCCAAACCGGCAACCGCGCTCCGCGCAACCTGGATTTTGATGTTATCCGGTTTTACGCGTATCACTAGCGTAGCATCACTGGCGCTCATGGACACAATGGTCCCGACAATACCGCCTGTCGTGATCACGTTGTCGCCATTTTTCAGTGCTTCCAGCATGGACTGGGCGTCCTTCTTCTGCTTTTGCATGGGGCGAAACAGCAAGAAGTAGAAGATCCCAAAGATCAGAAGTATGGGAGCGAAGCTCAGGAGCGGGTTACCGCCGGATTGTTGAAGGATAAAATTTAAGTACACTAATCGTCTTTCAGGCTTGCCCTACGGGCCGCCGTTAAATAAGTTGGGAATGCCCCAAGCAGTATAGACTCTCTCATCTGGCGCATGATGTCAAGGTAACGGGTCACATTATGTAGGGTGGCCAGTACTGAATAGAGGATTTCGCCTGCCTGGTAAAGGTGCCGCAAGTACGCGCGGCTAAAGGTTTTACACGTATAACAACTGCATTTTTCGTCCACCGGGCCAGGATCGTTACGAAAACGTGCCTGCTTGATGCTGAGGTTGCCGGCGGAAGTGTACAGCCGTCCGTTCCGCGCATCACGTGAAGGGATCACGCAGTCCATCATGTCCACGCCGCGCGACACATATTCCGGAAGTTCGTCCGGCATGCCAACGCCCATTACATAGCGCGGCTTGTCCTTGGGCAGCAGCGGGGTCGTCACCTCCACCATCTCCTGGCTCAGACCACGTGGCTCGCCGACCGACAATCCGCCGATTGCGTAGCCCTCCGCCTCCACTGACAGCAACTCCTCGGCACACGCCCGCCGCAGGTCCGCGTACATCGACCCCTGCACGATGGGAAACAGCGAGCACTGGTCCTGCTCCTGCTCGCGATAGTGTTTGAAGGCCTGTCGCGCCCAGCGAATGGTCCGGTCCATCGATTTCCGCGTCGCCTCATGCGACGACGGATACGGCAGACACTCGTCCAGAACCATCATGATGTCGCTGCCAAAGGCCAGTTGTACGTCGACCGTCGATTCCGGCGTAAACATGTGCTTCGACCCGTCCAGGTGCGAGCGGAACATCACGCCTTCTTCGCTCACCTTGCGCAGTTCGCTCAGGCTGAACACCTGAAAACCACCCGAATCCGTAAGGATCGCCCGCGGCCACGACATGAACTTGTGCAGCCCGCCCATCTCGCGGATCAGTTCATGGCCGGGTCTCAGAAAAAGGTGGTAGGTGTTGGAGAGGATGATCTTCGCATCGATCGCTTCGATCAATTCGCGCGGCATCAGCCCCTTTACCGTTGCCTGCGTGCCGACGGGCATGAAGACCGGCGTTTCGATCGTGCCATGCGGAGTGTGCAGCAGCCCGGCGCGCGCGCCCGTCTCCGCACACGTGGCCTGTATTTCAAATCGGAGCATGAAGTATGAACCCCCATTATACTTTCATCACGATTCCCGCACTTCTTTTTTTAGCGCTCCCCGATTTGGCATCGCGGTGAAGCCTTGCCGGGGACCGAGCTTGCAGCATCCCCCAACGCCACACCGGGGACGTAGCTTGCTGCGTCCCCAAAAACGACGCGTCCTCACCGGAGCGATATGAAACCGCCTCGCCTGCTAACATAGTATCTTCACCCAAATTCTATGGCTTTGCGCTTCTACAACACCCTGTCTCTGAAGGTCGAGGACTTCGTCCCCGCCGATGGCAAGACCGTGCGCATGTACACCTGCGGACCCACCGTCTACAACTACGTCCACATCGGCAACCTCCGGACCTTCACCTTCCAGGACATCCTGCGCCGCTGGCTTCGCGCGCGCGGCTTCGTGCTCGATCACGTCATGAACATCACCGACGTGGAAGATAAGATCATCCGCAACGCCATGGCACAGAACATGACCATCGGCGAATATACGAAGCCCTACGAGGCCGCCTTCCTCGAAGACATCGCCACCCTGCGCCTGGAAAAGCCGGAGCGCATCGTCCGCGCCACCGAACACATTCACGAAATGGTGGAAGCAGTGGAGCAGCTCACTGAAAAGGGCTTCACCTACGAGTCCGACGGCTCCACCTACTACCGCATCGGCAAGTTCCCTGAATACGGCAAGCTCTCGCACCACGACTTCAGCGGCTCCCGCGCAGGCGCGCGCGTCGATGTCGACGAATACGAAAAAGACGACGCCCGCGACTTCGTCCTATGGAAAGCCCGTAAAGACAACGAGCCCGCCTGGCCCGCCTCCATGGGTGAAGGCCGCCCCGGCTGGCACATCGAATGCTCCGTCATGGCCATGAAGTATCTGGGCGAGACGCTCGACATTCACGCCGGAGGCATTGACCTCGCATTCCCGCACCACGAAAACGAAATCGCGCAATCGGAAGCCCTCACCGGCAAACCGTTCTCCAAATACTGGCTCCACGCCGAACACCTCATCGTGGAAGGCCAGAAGATGTCCAAATCGCTCGGCAACTTCTTCACGCTGCGCGACCTCATGGAAAAAGGCTACAGCCCCGAAGTGGTCCGCTACCTCTTCGTCACGGTGCCCTACAACAAGAAGCTGAACTTCACCTTCGAAGGACTGAAGGCCGCGGCAACCTCCATCGACCGCCTGCGCAACTTCAAGCTCCGCCTCGAAACCGGCAAGTTCGCCGAAGGCGCCAACCCGAAGATCACCGAGCGCATTCAGGCCGCTCTGCAACAGTTCGACGAAAGCCTCGATCACGACCTCAACACTGCCGAAGGCCTCGCGGCGGCCTTCGAACTGATCCGTGACACAAACACGGCTATCGACAGCGGCGAGTTCCTCGCAGGCAACGCCCAGGACGCGCTCGCGTTCCTGGCCCGCTTCGATTCCATCTTCGACGTGCTGAGACCCTCGGTAGCCGAGGGCGCCATTACCGACGCGGAGATCGAAGCCCTCATCGCCGAGCGCGTGCTCGCCAAGAAGTCGAAAGACTTCAAACGGTCCGACGAAATCAGAGCGTCACTGCTCGAAAAAGGCGTTATCCTCGAAGACACCAAGGAAGGCGCACGCTGGAAAAGGAAATGAAGATCAATACAAAAGCGGTCCACGCAGGCGACCGCAAACAGCCCGGGACCCACATCCCGTCCACCACGCCGGTCCACTTTTCGTCGAGCTATACCTACCCCAACGTCGAAACGCTCGACCGTGTCTTCGGCAACGAACTAGACGGACCCTCTTATTCGCGATACGGCAATCCGACCACCACGGCGCTCGAAGAGTTGATGACCGCACTCGAAGGCGGCCACGCCACCTTCATCACCGCCTCCGGCATGGCCGCTATCGACATGGCCCTTCGCGGAGCGCTCATCGAGCGCCGCAAGAAGATACTCTCCGCCAGCGCCCTCTACGGCGCGACGTTCAAGCTTCTCATGAACGTGCTCGAACCGTTCGGCGTCGAAACGCAGTTCGTCGACATCACCAATGTCGACGCCGTGCAAGCCGCCATCAACGACTTCAAACCCGGCGTCGTACTGATGGAGACCGTCTCCAATCCCCTGCTCCGCGTCGGACCGATCGACAAGATCGCCGAGATGTCACGCGCCGCCGGCGCCGCGCTCGTCGTCGATAACACCTTCGCCTCGCCCCGTCTGGTCCGCCCCATGGACCTCGGCGCCAACATCGTCGTCGAAAGCCTCACCAAGTTTCTCGCTGGCCACGGTGACGTGCTGCTCGGCTCGGTCACCAGTGACGCCGAACACTTCGAGACGCTCCGCAGCCTGCTGCGCACCTACGGACCCAACGCAGGCCCCATGGAAAGCTACCTCGCCATGCGCGGCATCAAGACCTTCCCATTGCGCATGGAACGCCAGTGCGCCAACGCCGCCAAGGTCGCGGCCTTCCTGCGCCAGCACCCGGGAATCGAGCGAGTCCACTACACAGACGACCCCGCTCACCCCGACGCCGCCACCATCGCGCGCCTGCTTCCGAACGGCTTGTACGGAGCCATGGTCAGCGTCGAAATCAAGAACGCCGCCAAGTCCGACATCTTCGCCTTCATGGACGAACTCAAACTGATCGTGCGCGGCACCTCGCTAGGCGATGTCCACACGCTGATTCTGTACCCGGTAATGGCCTCGCACCGCGACATCTCGCCCAAACAACGCGAGCGCATGGGCATCCGCGAAAACCTGGTCCGCTTCTCCATCGGCATCGAAGACGCAGACGACCTCTGCGCCGACCTCGCCCAAGCCCTCGAATAACTAAATACGCAATGGTTGGTATTACCCCCAACGCGACACCCTACAAACCGCGGACAGATACCCGATTCCGGCGCAGTCCAGCCGGAATCGGGCTGTCTGTACCGGTTTGCCCCCACGACACAGCACAGCCAGCAGCATCTCGCATTACAATGGAGACCAGATAGCATTCGGCGGTTTCGCCTGCCTGCTAAACTCCATGCAACCCTCCCCCAGAAACCGGTCCCTAACCCTAACCGAAGAAGAATCCCAAACCTTCGCCAACAAACTCCTGCGCCTGACCGCCCCGGCCTCCCCAGCCACCATCCAAAACCGCACCATCAACCAGGACCTCTTCGAGGCCCTCGACCTCCTCCCGGCATCCTTCGCCGACCTTCTCTTCCTCGACCCGCCCTACAACCTAACCAAGTCCTTCCGCGACGCAACCTTCGCCGGTCGCACCATGGACCAGTACGCCGCCTGGCTCGAATCCTGGCTCCCCAAACTCCTCCGCACCCTCAAACCCACCGCCTCTGTCTACATCTGCGGTGACTGGCGCTCTTCCCCCGCCATCCATCAAGTGGCATCGCGCTACCTGCACATCCGCAACCGGATTACATGGGAACGGGAAAAAGGCCGCGGCGCCTTCACAAACTGGAAAAATGCATCCGAAGATATTTATTACTGCACTGCGTCGAATAACTTCACCTTTAATCTCGATGCCGTGAAAATAACCCGCCGCGTTATCGCCCCCTACACCGACGCCGCAGGCAACCCCAAGGACTGGCAAAAAACCGAGCAAGGCGGCGAGCGCACCACACACCCTTCGAACCTCTGGACCGACCTCACCGTACCCTTCTGGTCCATGCCCGAAAACACTGAACACCCCACGCAAAAGCCCGAAAAACTGCTCGCCAAGATCATCCTCGCTAGTTCCAACCCCGGCGATGTCATCTTCGATCCGTTCCTCGGCTCCGGCACCACCAGCGTCACCGCCCGCAAACTCGGCCGCGCCTTCGTCGGCATCGAAGCCAACACCCACTACTGCTGCCTCGCCGAAAAACGCCTCGCGCTGGCGATTGCGGATAATCGCATCCAAGGCTACGAAAATGGTGTCTTCCGCGACCGAAATTCCAGCCGTTAATCCCCCGCCTTGCCATTGAATTCTTTTTGTTATATGTTTACTCGGTAAATTTCCGGCAACCCACGTGAGGAGGCCGGTTAGAGGACATGTATGACGACAAAGAGAACCCAGCAGTTCCTTTCCGCGGCAATCGCGACTATGTTAGCCGCATCCAATGCGCTCATTGCCCAAACCGGTGGCGGCGCGACATTGGTGGGAACGATAAGAGACGCAACCGGCGCCACCGTGGTAGGCGCCAAAGTAATCGTTACCAATACCGAGACTGCCTTCGTCACGGAGACCGTCACCAAAGACGACGGAGCATACTACGTCCCCTACCTCGCCCCAGGAAACTATCGCGTAAAAGTCTCCGCCAAGGGCTTCAAAGAGTACCTCCGCGAAGGCCTCAACTTCCGCTCGGCCGACGTGCCGCGCGTCGATATCGCCCTCGAAGTCGGCTCCATGTCTGACAGCGTCACGGTACAAGGCTCCGCCTCTCTGATCAACACAGAGAACGTGGTCAGTTCCTACGTCCTCCCTGCCGAAGTCCTCAAAGAGGTCCCCGGCGTCATGAAGCGCACCGTCTACCTCATGCAGTACATGCCCGGAGTCGTCGGCGTCGTCGGACAGGCCGGCTTCCACATCGGCGGCCAGAACCAGAACGACATCGGAGCCACCCTCGATGGCATTGTCGCTAAATCTCCCTACACCGGCACGGTCAATCAGGTCGATGGCGTCATCCAAGGCTCCACTGACGCGATGGAAGAAGTCACTGTACTCACCACCGGCGTCTCCGCCGAATACGGCCACTCCGCCGGCGGCTCCATGAAGATGGTCTACAAATCCGGCACAAACCAACTCCACGCGTCGTTCGAAGACCGCTACCTCCCCGGCAACTGGGTACACCGCAACTACATCGTGCAGTTCCCGCTGCCCGCTTCCGCGCCCTGGTACTACCAGACCTTCGACCTCGTCGTCAGCGGCCCCGTCGTAATCCCCAAACTCTATAACGGACGCAACAAAACCTTCTGGCTCTCTGACTACGCCATCAACCACGAACACACCATCAACCAGACCACCGGCACAGTCCCCACCAAGGAAATGCTCAACGGCGACTTCTCCTTCCCCGGCGCTCCCGGCGGCGGATTCCCCATTTATGACCCCGCCTCCACCCGGCTTGTGAACGGCACCTGGACCCGCGACCCCATCCCAGGCAACATCATCCCCAAAAACAGATTCGATCCCGTCGCCACCAAGTTCCTCTCCATCGGCATATGGCAGGACCCCAACCAACCGGGCGCCTTCAGTCGCGGCGGCCCCTCCAACAACCTGCTCTTCAACAACACCTGCCGCTGCCTCCACCGCGACCGCTGGGATGAAAAGATCGATCACCAGTTCAGCGCCAACCAGAAGATCTACTTCCGCTATTCGCAGGGCCACCACCGCGGCCAGAATGGCGACAACTTCGCCAAGGCCGATTACAACAACAATCGTGAAATCGCACCCACTGACGACATCAACGGCGTGATCAGCCACACCTCCATCTTCTCAACGTCGATGTTCAACGAATTCCGCCTCGGCTACAACCGTCGCGCGACTTCGAATCCCATCCGTCCTGACGTGCTGAAAGACACCCTCGGCATCCCCGGCATCCCCGCCGAAACCTTCCCCTACTTCAACATCGGCTACAGCATCGGCGCCATGAACATCAACCGCGAAGTCGGCGAAGACCGAGTGCTGCAGGATAACCTCACCAAAATCATCGGCCACCACAGCGTCAAGATGGGCTACGAAATGATCCGCACCTACTACAGCAACAAGGCCGGCTCCCTGCCCTCGGGCCAGTACAACTTCAGCGGCGGCACCTCGCTGCCGTTCACTCCCAACACAGGCAACGACTTCGCCGCATTCGAAATGGGCGCAGTTTCGAGCGCGACCTTCACCAAGCAGTTCGCCGTCTTCCTGCCGCGCCTGTGGGATCACGAACTTTACGTGCAGGACGATTGGAAGGTCACCCCAAAGCTGACCCTCAACCTCGGCCTGCGCTGGATGTATCAATCCCCGTACCGCACCAAGTACGATCAGCAATCGCAGTTTGACCCCAACGCCACCGATCCGCTCACCGGCCTCAAGGGCGCCATCACGCATCCCAAGGGCGCAGTCGGCAACCGCGACCTGAACAACTTCCAGCCGCGCCTCGGCCTCGCCTGGAACTTCCATCCGAAGTGGGTCTTCCGCTCGTCGTTCGGCATCATGACCATCGACACCTCCGGCGCCGGCGGCTTCGACGAATACGCAGGCAACTTCAATATCCTGCAGCCCACCGGCGATCCGCGCCAGGTCTTCCAACTGAGCGCCGGCCCCGGAAAAATCAACTACACCGTCAACTCCGATGGCACCCTGCCCTACACCGGCGCCAGCTTCGGCAGCCGAACGGCCACTTACCGCGATCCCAACCTGCACAACCCGTACGTCATGAACTGGTCCGGCGGCTTCCAGGGCCAGCTCTCCAGCACCTGGATGCTCAGCCTCATGTACCAGGGAACCTCCGGCGTAGGCATCACCCGCAACTGGAACATCAACACTATCCCGCTCTCCATCGCGCTCGGCGGTGATCGCACGCTGCAGGACAAGGTCTTCACCCAGCAGCAGAACTATCTCTACTACCCGCAGTTCGGGACCATCAATTACCTTTCGAATTTCAATCACAACTCATGGCACAGCGCAAACGTCACCATCGAAAAACGCTATGGCAAAGGCCTCACATTGAACGCCAGCTTCAACCTGTCGAAGTCGCTCAGCAATGACGATTCCCTTAGCTACTACAACCGCCAGGGCAAGGCCCGTACCGCTTATGATCAGGAGCGCCAGTTCGGCGGCTTCGTGATCTACGAACTCCCGTTCGGCCAGGGCAAGAAGTGGATGAACAAGGGCGGCCTCGTCAACGCCATCATCGGTGGCTGGAAGGTCGATATCAGCGAGAACGCCATGTCCGGCGTACCGCTCTCCATCACTCACGGAGGCAGTCCCAACAAGTACCTCACCGCCTCGCGCGTCAACACCACCGGGCCGCTGTCGAATGCAAAGGTCGCCAACTGGGACATGGGCCAGCGCTTCCCCACGGCATCGCAGACCCCGTACTTCAACATGAGCGAGTTCGCTTACCCCGACTCCTACACCATCGGCACGCTCGGCTCCCGCGTCCTCGATGCCCCCAGCATCCTCTGGATGCAGTACTTCGCCACCAAGAGCTGGACCTTCAAGGAACGCCTGAAGATCAGCTACCGCATCGACGGCCACAACCTCCCCTGGAAGCGCCCCAACCTCGCAGCCCCCAACACGACGTATAATCTGAGCAACACCGCAGCCTGGGGCCGCTTCACCGGAGTAGTAGGTGACTTCTCCAACTACGGCACCGCACAAGCGAACACGCAAATGTCGATACGAGCCGAATTCTAGCAAACAAGGAGGGGACTGACCTCGTTGTCCGCTAGCAACCGTGTAGGGGACTGACCTCATTGTCCCGAGCGAAGCGCGCGGACAATGCGGTCTGTCCCCGGTCCACAAGGAGCAACAACCATGCCAACCAGACGTCAATTCACCACCCTGGCCGCCGGCGCACTTGCCTTCGCCGGACGCGCCAAAGCCTCCCTCCGCCCCATCCCGCCCGGCATCAAAATCGGAGTCAGCGGAGGCGCACCCACACCCGAAAACCTGCTCTACCTAAAGCAGCTCGGCATCACCTGGGTAAGCTTAGGCGCCACCCCCGAAACAGCCACCGCCGAAGGCTTCATCAAAATCCGCCAGACCTGGGAAGCCGCCGGCTTCAAGGTCTACAACATCGGCAGCGGAGTCGGCCCCAGCGGCAGCCTCCACAACATGGAAGAGGTCACCCTCAACCTCCCCGGCCGCGACAAGAAGATCGAAGAGTACCTCAACTACATCCGCTACCTGGGCAAAGCAGGCATCCCCTACAGCACCTACGCCCACATGGGCAACGGCATCTGGCGCAGCGGCCGCGAAGTGCTGCCACGAGGCTACTCCGGCTCCACCCTTGACCTCGCCAGTCCCGACGCCAAAGGCCACTGGGGCGGCAAGACCTTCGAGCGTCCCCTCTCGCACGGTCGCGTCTACACCAGGGAAGAGATCTGGGAAAACTACACCTACTTCATCAAGAAGGTGGTGCCCGTAGCCGAAGAAGCCGGCGTACGAATCGGCATCCATCCCGACGATCCGCCAGAGCCCGTGCTGGCCGGCGTGCCGCGCCCCATCTTCTCCAACTTCGAAGGCTACAAACGCGCCATCGAAATCGCCAACAGCCCCAACATCGGCGTCTGCCTCTGCTGCGGCTCCTGGCTCGAAGGCGGCAAGATGACCGGCGCCGAACCACCCGAAGTCATCCGTTATTTCGGCGCACGGAAGAAGCTCTTCAAAATCCACTTCCGCAACGTCAGCGCACCGCTGCCGCACTTCACCGAAACCATGATCGATGACGGCTACTACGACATGAGCAAAATCATGCGCGCCCTGGTCGAAGTAAAGTTCGAAGGCATCATGATCCCCGATCATATTCCAGGCGTAGGCAGCGATCCCAAAGCCGAAGGCGCCCCACGAGGAGCAGGAGGCTTCCGCCCGAATCCATCACTAGGCTACTTAATCGGCTCCATGCAAGCCATGCTGGTCTCCGCCAAAAGCCACTAACCACGCCAACCCGCAAACGGCCGCTCCGGGGACGCGACACCGCGCAAACCAGGGACTGGCATGAAATTCCGGCCGCTCTTGCCGGAATTTCGTTGCCTGTCCCGGTTTGCCCCCACCACTCGCTATAATCACCACAATGCTCCCCAAATCCATACTCCTGCTCCTCTGCGCGGCCGCAGCCACCGCCCAACCCACCCACGCAAACCTCGACTACGCCCCACCAGAC
>Ga0118677_10011279_pt1 | contig 13458 bp, 7 predicted proteins | sample AliMusrvi5mmetaG_FD_86154 | JGI IMG/M metagenome (GOLD analysis project Ga0118677, IMG submission 86154)
GGGACACCTCGGCTGGCAGCGCTACGCAAGCGAATCCCACGCGGGAAAAGGGGCCGCGGCCTGACATGGAAAACGCATTTACACCGGAACTGGCGGAACTCGGGGCGGACCAGCGCGCCTCCGTCTGTGAGGTGCTCGACCGCGTGCTGAACAAGGGCGCCGTCGTGGTCGGCGAAATCACCATCTCGGTGGCGAATGTCGACCTCCTGTACCTTGGCCTGCAACTGGTGCTGACCTCGGTGCAGACCGCGCGCGATAACTTCACCGACCCGGTGAGCCACGCGCCCGGCGGCGCGGGACTGAAACTCGATCTCGCGAGAAAAGGAAAAACGAGATGAACGCGGTTCTCACGACCCCGATTGAATCGGACTCGATTCGCGACTTCGCTCTGGTCATGCAGCAGGAGGAAGGGCTGCGCCCGCGGCGAAATCCGCTCGGCGGCGGGGCCCGTCTCGAGCTCGATCCCGACAGCGTCAAAAACGGGCTGGGCCAGCTGGTGCTCACCGTCGTCAAGCTGCTGCACGAGGTGCTGGAGCGCCAGGCGATTCGCCGCATCGACGCCGGCGCCCTTACCGAGGAACAGATCGAGCAACTGGGCCTGACTCTGATGCGCCAGGCCGAGGAAATCGAACGCCTGCGACAGCAGTTCGGACTCGGCGAGGACGATCTGAACCTCGACCTCGGACCGCTCGGCAAGCTTTTTTGAGAATTGAAGAAAGAACATCATGCCCCAACAATCGGTTACACATTCGATGCAGAGTTCCACCTTGTCCGACGTTCTCGAGCGTGTGCTGGACAAGGGCGTCGTCATCGCGGGAGACATCAAAGTCAAGCTGGTGGATATCGAGTTGCTCTCGATCCAGATTCGCCTCGTGATCTGCTCCGTGGACAAAGCCAAAGAGATGGGGATGGACTGGTGGGTGAATAACCCCGTCTTCTCCAGCCAGGCGGCTCAGCCGCAGCTCGAATCGACCCTCTCGCGCATCGACGCGCGTCTGGCGAAGCTGGAAGCGGCGCTGCCGGCCGAACGGGCCTGACCGGAGCGAAGACACCGGCCGCTCCAGCCGTATCCGCCGCATCGGTACAATGAACGTTCGCGAGACCGCGTCCGTGACGACGCAGAGACCACTCCCTCCGCCGGGCCTTTCGATTTGAGGAGGTTTTGTGCTTTCCAGACGTTCTTTCCTGCTTACCTCAGGCGCCGCTTCGGCGGGTCTCGCGCCCTTCGCCCGGGCGCAACGGGGCCGCGGCCGGGGCGAAACCGGGCTCGCCGGCCCTTTGCCGCCTTCCATCGCCGCGCTGCAGCCCATGACCGGCCTGGCCCGGCCCATCACCGATGCCGAGCGCGAGGGGCGAATTGAACGAGCCCGCGCCCTGATGGCGGCGGAGAAGATCGACGCCATCGTGCTCTCGGGCGGCGCCTCGCCGGACTACTTCACGGGCCTGCAACTGGGCGGCGGGGAGCGTCTGTGGGCTCTGGTCATTCCCGCAAAATCGAACCCGTTCATCGTCTGCCCGGCTTTCGAAGAAGATCGCGCCACGGAACTGATCGCCGGATCGCCGCTGGCGAAAGAAGGCAGCATCCTCACGTGGCAGGAGGATGAGAGTCCCTACCGGCTGCTGATTCAGACGCTCCGGGACCGCAGGATTGGCGGGGGCCGCATCGGTATTGAAGAGACCGTCAAGTTCGTGTTTGCCGACGGGATCGCGCGGGCGGGCGCCCCGTCGTTCCAGTCCGTCAGCGCCACGCCCGTCACGGCCGGATGCCGGATGATCAAGGACGCGCATGAGGTGGAATGCCTCCGCCTCGCCGGACAGGCCACCATTCGCGTTTATGAAGCCGTCTACAAGGCGCTTGCCGAAGGCATGACGCAGCGTGATGTGAGCGCGCTCGTCCAGGCAGCCTACGGCCGCGTCGGCTTCGCCGGCAACGCCAGCCTGAACATCGGCGAATATACCGCGTCGCCCCACGGCTCGCGCACGCCGCAGACCATCCGCGAAGGCACGATTCTGATGCTGGACGACGGCTGCCGCGTGGAAGGCTACACCTCCGACATCACGCGCACGTTCGTGCTGGGAAAACCAACCGACAAAATGCTCCGCGTGTTCGCGCTGGTGCAGCGCGCGCAGAAGGCGGCGCTGGATGCCTCGAAACCCGGCGTGCCCAATGACGCGGTGGATGCCGCCGCCCGCAAGGTGATCGTGGATGGCGGCTACGGGCCTGGCTTCAAATATTTCACGCATCGCGTCGGTCACGGACTGGGAATGGAGATGCACGAGTGGAGTTACCTCGTGAAGAACGATATGTACGGGTGGCCTCCGCACCCGGTGCTGAAATCCGGCATGGTGTTCAGCGATGAACCCGGCATTTATATAAAAGGCGAGTTCGGAATTCGTCTGGAAGACGATCTTCATGTGACGGCGGATGGCGCGGAACTGCTGACCGAGCCAAGCCCTTCTCTGGAACATCCTTTCGGATAGGCGAGTGAAATTCGGATAGGCGAGTGAAATGAGTTATCCTGGACGAAACCCCATGAGCTACAAGAAATTGCTTTGCGCCGCAGCCCTGCTGGTCTCCGCGTCCCTGTTTCCCGCGGCCGCGCAAATCACGCCGCCCGATAAATTCTTCGGTTTCCAGCTGGGCGCCGACCGCAAGATGGCGCGCTGGGACAAAATCGTCGAATATTTCGGCGTGCTCGAGAAGGAAAGCGGCGGACGGATGAAGGTGGTGAACATGGGGCCCACATCGGAGGGCAACCCGTTCCTGATGGTCATCATCACCTCGCCCGCCAACATGGCCAGGCTCGACCGCATCAAACAGATCAACGCGCAGATCTGCGACTCGCGCGGCATTGCGGAAGCGGAAATTAAAAAGCTGATGGCCGAGGGCCGACCCATCGTGGTGCAGTCGATGAGCATGCATGCCACCGAAATCGGAGGCAGCCAGATGGCGCCCGAACTCGCCTATGACGAGCTGGCGCGCAAGGACGAAGAGTCGCAGCGCATCCTCGACAACGTTATCTCCATTCTGGTTCCGTCGTTCAATCCGGATGGTCAGATCATGGTGACGGACTGGTATCGCAAGTACGTCGACACCGAGTATGAGGGCAGCAACCCGCCCTGGCTTTATCAGAAATACGCCGGGCACGATAACAACCGCGACGCGTTCCAGCTGAACATCCCGGATTCGCGGTACATGGCGAAGATCCTCTTCACCGACTGGAAGCCCGAAGCCTATGTGGATCACCACGGCATGGGCCCTTACGGCGCGCGCATCTTCCTGCCGCCCTATGCCGAGCCCGTGCGTCCCATGGCCGATCCCCTGCTTTGGCGCGAGCTGAGCTGGTACGGCGCTCACCAGGCTTACAAGGAAGAAGAGCAGGGTCTCTCCGGCGTGCTGAACATGGGACAGTATTCGGGTTGGGGACATTTCGGATTTCACTGGATCACGCCGTTCCACAACATTGTGGGAATGCTGACCGAGTCCGCCGCGGCGCAGCTGGCGACGCCTCTTTTCCTGCATCCGGAGCAGCTGCAGGGCGGCGCGCGCAACCTGCCGAAGTACGAGGAAGAGACGATCTTCCCGAATCCATGGAAGGGCGGCTGGTGGCATCTGCGGGATATCGTGGAGCGGCAGAAGGTCTCCGCCTGGGCCACGCTCGATCTCACCGCCCGCAACAAAGATACGGTGCTTTGGAACGCTTACCTGAAAGGCAAGCGGCAGACGGAGCGTGGCGCGGCCGGCAAACCGGGGGCCTACGTCATCCCCGCGACGCAGCACGATTCGCTGACCTCCGATTTGATGATCAACAAGCTGCTGGCGCAGGGCATTGAGGTCAAACAGGCCTCGAAGCCTTTCAGCCTGCAAAACGGCATGACGTATGCGGCCGGCAGTTATGTGGTCTCGATGGCCCAGCCCAAAATGGGTCTGATCCGATACCTGCTGGGACGCACCTTCTTTCCCGACAACGACTGGACGCGTGAAAAAGATGGTTCGCCGATCCGGCCGTACGACATGTCGACCGACACGATGTACGAATACATGGGCGTGCGGGTCGATCCCGTCGACGAGAAGTTCGAGGCGGATCTCAAAATCGTCAAAGAGCCGCTGCACCCCGTCGGCAAAGTCTCCAAAGGCGCGGCCGGATACACCATCAGCGGCGCGACCAACGAAAGCTTCCACGCGGTGAATCTGCTGCTCGCCGCGGGCATTGCCGTGAAGCGGGTGGACCAGCCGTCCGGGTCGCTGAAGCCGGGCGATTTTCTGATCGCCTCCGCTCCGGAATCTTCGCTGGCCACGATCGCGAACGAGACCGGCGTCGATTTCGGCCCATTGAAATCGGCGCCCTCCGAAGGCGTTCATCAGGTAAGGAAGCTGCGGATCGGCATGTACCAGCGTTACGGCGGCGGCAATATCGACGAAGGCTGGACTCGGTGGATCATGGAGCAGTTTCAATTCCCCGCCGTTCCGCTGCTCGATGCCGAGATCAAAAAAGGCGATCTGGGGAGTAAGTTCGATGTCATCCTCTTCCCTGAGGATTCCACCGCCACAATCACTGGTGAGACCGGAGCGGCAGGCGCTGCCGGTGGCCGGGGCGGACGTGGTGGCGGTGCGGCGGGCGCAGGCGCTGAGGAAGCGGGCGGACGCGGCGGCGGCGGACGTGGCGGCGCGATTCCTCCGGAGTACCGCACGGGCATCGGAGCCGAGGGCGTCGCGTCTTTGCGCGCCTTCGTGCAGCAGGGCGGAACCATGGTCACGCTCGGCGGCGCCAGCAACTTCGCGATCGAACGGTTCGGCCTGAGTATTCGCAACCCGGCGGCGGGCAAGAGCAATAAAGAATTCTGGTGCCCCGGCTCGACGCTCCGGATTAAGGTGGACAACACCAATCCGATCGGCTACGGCATGCCGTCCGACGCGCTCGCCGTGTACCTGATGGGCAGCCCCGCTTTCGTGCTCACGCCGACGGCGCACAACGAACGCTATGAAGTGATCGTCCGGTACGCCGACCGGGACCTTCTGCAGAGCGGCTGGCTGGTCGGAGAAGAGACGCTCGCCCGAACCGGCGGCGTGGTGGCCGCGCATATGGGCTCGGGCAAATTCGTGCTGATCGGGTTCCGCGCGCAACATCGCGCCCAGACTTACGGGACGTTCAAGCTGCTCTTTAATACACTGATTGGCTGAACCCCGCCCCGAACCATGGAACGCCGCGTGCGGTAGTCTGGCCAGAGACGGGGATATTCAACATGCGTTACATTATTCGCGAAAAATTCTTTCGCCTTACCGAAGATTCCGAGATCCGGGACGAGCAGGGGAACGCTATCTACCGGGTCAAAGGAAAGCTGTTTTCTCTGCACCACACTCTGGTCCTGATGGATCTCTCCGGGAATGAACTGGCGACGGTGAACAAACAGATCATCTCCCTGACCCCCAAATTCCACATCACGCGCCACGGCGAGGAGGCGGCGACGGTTCGCAAGAAGCTGATCAGTCCCTTCGTGGATCGCTTCACGGTGGACATCCCCGGGCCGGACGACCTGCACGTAACCGGCAGTATTTTCGAGCACAGCTTTACGATGGAGCGAACAGGGAAAGTTGTGGCGACGGTATCCAAGCGCTGGGTTGCGATGACCGACACGTACGGGGTAGATATCGCGGAAGGAGAGGATGACATCCTGATCCTCGCGGTCGTCCTGGCGATCGACCTGACCGAAGATGCGGACAGGCAAAAGACGAGCGACTGACGCGAACGAACAATGGCGGAACCGCAGCAACAACGAGGCTCGCTGTAGCTCTGGCGCCGGAGGGTGTGCAACCAGAGGCTCCTGCCGATTCGGGAGAGCGGTGCGCCGGATTGTATTTGTTGTTTGCTGCAGCCGGGTTGGCGCTGCAGGCGCAGTCCCGGGACCAGTGCAAAGACCTCATCAGCTTTTAGGAAGGCCCGGAAACAGACCAATGGCGTCATTGATCACCGGACACGACCGGACGGAAAGACGCACGGCATTCGATTCGCGATCGCATACGGCTCGGTATCGCTTCACATGAGCGGTGTAGTCCTTGTTTAATGAACGGGATGAGATTGTGGCCGGTAACGATGTGTAACAGCCGTTCTCTGCACGGGGCGGGCACAAGGACGGGCACAATACAGGTGTATGCGCAGTTCCCGTCCATTCGGGTCTCCCGATTTTCGAAAGCCGGGGAAACTCTCTGCTCTCTTGGCATGAACCACGCCTCGGGACTCCTGTGTAATCCCCGATTTTGCCATTACGGCATGGTGCCTGGGCCAGTCCCGGTTGCAGGCACCGCCGATAGGGTCTTGACTTCCGATTCAGCCACAGCTATGGCTCGCTGGTCGCCGGCCGGTGGATTTCTTCAGCGGCGGGTTGGGTGGCCGGAGTGCCGCCGGAGATTGTCACGATGCCTCCCGCCGACGCCAGCGTGTTGTTCAGACGGTCCGTTTCGGTAATGGCCCCGGCGCGGTCCGCAACGGCGAACAGGTAGTAAGTTCCGGAGGGAATGGAAGGCACCCCGATAGAGCCGCTGCAGGTCGACGATCTGCCTGCCGCAAGGGACTTAATCTCGCATGACCAGCCGGTACTGATAGCCCCCGACGTACCGGCGTTGATAGCGTCGATTGAAAGGGACGCGGTGCGGGCGAACCAGAACTCCACAAAAAAATCGTCCGCCGCGGCGTTGCCCAGGTTCGAAACGGTCATTGAATTGACGTTGATTGTGCTGCCGCTCACGGCGGCATTCCCGGCCGAGAAAGCCGCGACGGTCAGGTCGGGCGCGACCAGCGGCCGCGCATCCTGCCGAACGCCGATGGTTTGGCCCTGAATCGTGACGGTTGCCGAACGCGCCCCACCGGAACTGTTCGAGGACGCCGAAAGAATCAGGCGGCCGCTGCCGGTTCCCGTTGAGCCCTGGAGCGTAACCCAGGTGTCGCTGACGCGTGCCGTCCAGGGGCAACCGCTCTGGGTGGCGACTGTCAGGTTCACGGATCCACCTGCTGCGTTGATTTGAACCGCGAACGGTGTAAACGTGAACGTGCAGGAGTAGGGCAACATCTGGATCGGGCCGGTGTCCGAGACGCGGCTGTTGTTGCTTCTGTCCAATTCCGCCAGCACGTTGTTGAAATCGGCCACGGCCAGCAGAAACCAGTTTCCTCCCGTCAGCGAAGAGGGCACTCCAATGTCACCGCTGCAGTTCCATGAACCACCGGGGGCAAGGCTCGTGACGTCGCAGTACCAGCCGGAGTCCACCGAGAGCGATGTGACGGATGGGGTCGGGGAGAACAGGAACTCAATCCGGAAGGCCCCGGCGGAAGCAGTCCCCTGGTTTCGGGCCGACAGCGTTACTGGCAGGCGACCGCCGGGGAAGCTGACCGATGAAGAGGTAAGGCTTGAGACAACGATGTCGGGCGCGCTGAGAGGCCGCCCGTCCTGCGTAATCGTTACAGAGGCAGTGCCGACTGTAATAACGCCGGAGCGCGCCGCGGTGGCGGAATTCGAGGCAACGACGATGTTGAGGTTGCCGGGTCCGGTCCCCGTTGCGTTGACCAGCGTGATCCAGGAGGCCGTGCTTGATGCTCTCCACGAACAACCGCCACTGGTCGTGACCGCGATCGTCCCGGTGTCGCCGGCCGCGCGGAAATTCAGCTGAGCGGGCGAGAGTGACTGCGAGCACCCGGGCGCAGTAATGGCCACCGATCCGGTATCGGCGGCCCGCCAATTATTGGAACGGCTGGCTTCGGTGAGAACCTTCGCGTCGTCCGCGTTGGCGATGAGGTACCAGACACCCGGCGCCAGAGAAAGGGGGATCCCGATGTTACCGCTGCAAGTGGAGGAGGCGCCGGCATTGATAGCCGCCATATCGCAACCCCAGGAGGTGTTTACCGCACTTGAATCGAATGAGGGCCCGCGCGAGAAGTAGAATTCGAGTCTTGAGGGCGCGGCCGCGCTTCCGCCCTGATTCCTGATCGTTGCGGACACGGACAGCGTGCCGCCGCTGACACCGGTGGCGGCCGCCGTGGTTGACGTAACAACCAGATCGGGCAGTGAAGCTGCAAGCGTGGTCTGGTTGATCGCGAAGTCGCTCCCGCCCGAAAGGTGAATAGTGCCGGAGCGGGGTGATGATCCCGCATTGGGGGATACCGAATAATTGATTTGTCCCGGACCCGCTCCCGAGGCCGGAGAGGTGATGCCGATCCAGGCGTCGGATGGCGTCACCGACCACCTGCAACCGACAGTGGTGTTGATTTGAAAGACACCGCTTCCCCCCGCGCCGGATATGTCGGCGCTCGCCGGGCTTGCGTGGAAGGCGCAGACGGTGTCCGGCGTGACGGTCAGGTGAAGCTGAAAATCCGCGTCCGAGCCATCCCACGAAGTCACTTCGATCAGATAAGTTTGCCCCGCTACTGCGTCGAACGAGGCGGACGACTGTTTGACCGTGTTGTCGACATCGTCGTTGCACGCGATTTCGTTACCGCTGTCCGGATTCCCGGAATAGACGCTGAGCACCGTATCATAGTCGCTGCCCAGTGTGCTTGCCCGCAGTCGGCCACTGGAGGCCGGGGTCAGGCTGTACCAGACACTGTTCGTGCCGGTTCCGCCTGAGCAACTCTGCACGGGGTCGTCTGTTGAGAATGTTGCAGCCGCCGCATATTGAGCGGTTTCGAAAGGCAGTCCGGCGATCGGCGTGGCGCGGGGCGCATCGTCGTTGCCGAAGACGTTCAGCGAGAGCGATCCACCCCGGGTGTCGGAGCCGTATGCGGAAGTCTGGATCAGATAGCTATGGCCGGCAATAACCGGAACTGATGCCGCCGAGAATACATTGAGCAGAATGTCGTCGTTGCAACCTATTTCGCTGCCGGGGTCCCCGTCGTAAATTGCCAGCACGGTGTCGTAAGAGGAACCGAACGTATCGATCAGCAGATTGCCGGTGAAAGTTGCAGTCCAGGAAAACCAGGCGCTGTTTGAGTCCGCTCCGCCCGTGCAGGAGTGCACGGGGTCGGAGGCGGAGGGTCTTGCGGGACGAATGTCCTGCGACCATGTGTACGGAAGTCCGTCCACAACGGTTGCGCCGGTATTCTGGCGGTTGGCGCTGAACCTCAGTTTCAGGTTGCCGCCCTTGCCGTTGTCTCCCCACGCGCTCACTTCAATCAGGTACGTGTTACCTGCCTGCACATCGAAGGAAACAGCGGACTGCGGATTATAGTCGGAGATATCGTCGTTGCACGCTATCTCGCTCGATGAACTGCCACCGGAATAGGCGCTTATGACGGTATCGTAATCGGTGCCCGTTGTGTTGACCTGGAGGGGACCGCTGAAATCCGGAGTGATCAGGTACCAGACGGTCGCGGAGTCCCGGCTGTTCGTGCAGGAATGGACGGGGTCGGAAGTGTTCGACGTGGCGAAGCCGGTGTCGGAGCGCTGCAGAAACGAGGCGGAAGGAATCGCGATCGCCCCGGTAATTTCGTCGTTGAGTGTCCCCGAGGCGCGACCCGCCTGAACGACCGTGACGTTCGTGCCCGCAACAGCGATAGAGCCCGTACGGGATACCGTAGACGTATTCGGCGCCGCCACGATATTGAACGAACCATTTCCGCTGCCCGAGCGTGTGTCCGCCGTCAGCCAGGGAGCGGATCCGGTGGTCTGCCACGAGCATCCCGCGCCGGCCGTAACGGATATTTTCGTGGTATCGCCGGTGGCGGGAGATGTGTGGGAGACGGGGCTCACCTGGTAAGCGCAGGAGGGCGTAGCCTGCGTTATGGTATACACCTGATCCGCCACGGTAATGTGACCCGTTCGGGAGAGTTGGCTGGTGTTCGCGAGAATTCCAAAGGTAACCGTCGCACTACCCGAGACACGGGAGCCGGAGTTCAGGACGATCCAGGGCTGATCCGACGCGGGCTGCCACGAACACCCTTGTCCCGTCGTCACGCCCAGGGACAAGTTGGTTACCGCGGCAGCACCGAAAGACTGGGAAAGCGACGAAAGAGCGTAGGTGCAGCCGCTGGCGCCCAGTGGTACGCGCCACGCTCCGCGGCCATGCGTGAACGCAAACAGAACGGCGTTGCCGTTCGTTACATCGACAGACAGACTTGCGACCGGAACGTTGGCGAAGCCGGTGTTTTCGCGCGACCAGACGGCTCCGCCGTTGAGCGTGACGTAAACCCCTGAATCGGTGCCGACATAAAGTCGCATCGGGTTCGAGGGATCGACAACGATAGCCGTCGCGGGCGTATCCGGAAGGCCGTCGGACCCACTGCCATCGATGGTGGCCCAGCTGACTCCCGCATTGAGGGTTTTATAAACGTGGCTCCCGAAAAGCGTGGAAACGGTGGCATAAGCGACGCTCGGGTCTTTCGGATCGAACGCGAGCCCGCTGACGTAAGTGCCGGGGCGGGGCTGTGCCTGCGCGGCCCAGTTCGTGGCGGCGGTGGACGAGCCCCCATTTTTCAGGAGTTGGATCCAGCCTGCGTCGGTCCCGATCAGCACGTAGTCGGGATTTGACGGGGCGACGGCCAGAGCCGAAACAATTCCCGCCACGGGAGGGACGGAAGCTTCCGTCCACGATGCGGCTCCGTCGTCGGTCCGCCATACGTGGGCGCCACCGGTCCAGAGGCGATTTGAATTCGCGGGATCCAGGAGAAAGGGCATCGCCCACGCCACGGATTTGGAGGTCTCGACGATACCGTTCACGGCTTTCTGCCATGTCGCTCCGCCATTGGTGGATTTGGAGAGGCTCAGCAGGTAATGTTCGCTGTACAGGGTATTCGTATTTTTGGGATCTACCGCGACGAAACCGCCGTCGCCGTTGTTTGCGCTTCTCCATTGGCCCGGTCCGGTCGCGTCCGCTCCGCGCACCGTTCCGTTGTCCTGTGTTCCCCCGATGTATGCAGTACCGCCGGGGAAAGGCAGTCCCTGATAAAACTGCGTAATTCCGAGACCATTGTTCAGATTTCTCCAGAGCATAGAGGCTGAGTCCGCAGAGGAGCGGATCACCCCGGCGCGCGCATTCGAAGTTGAGAATACGCCACCGTCGTTGCCTGCGTACAGAGTCTGATTGGAGGATCCGTCGTATCCTGGGTGAAACACCAGGAAATGATGATCGGCGTGAACGTAATCGGCTCTGGAAGGGTCACTCCAGTGCGACGCCTGACCGAAGCTGATTCCGCCATCATCGGAGCGGAACAGATCGAGCCCTCCGGCCCAGACCGAGTCCGGATTGAGCGGGTCCACCGCCAGCGTATTTGCATACCACCCCTGCGTGCCCAGAATCGTTGCGCTGAGGGAGTCGGGAGATTTGCCGGTGAGGCGAGTCTCCCAGGCCCCATTTTCACCCCCGGAAGTGCTTCTATAAAGCGCACCAAGGGCATCGGGATTCGAATTGGAATCCGACATGGCGTAAATTACGTCCTGGTTCGAGTGCGCCAGAGCGAGTGAGGTAACCCCGGTGGTCCGGAGAACCTGATACCAGCTCGAGCCGTCAGTGGTTTTAAAAACATAAAATCCGTTCGCCTGAATACCGGCGGCGAAGAGGGTATCGCTGGCGGAGTCCGATCTGACAACCATGTCCAAAACGTTCGAAGCGATGAGCACGAGGGTCCAACTGGAGCCGCCGTCCGTGCTTCGGAGGACGCCCTGGTTGGTGGCCGCGTACAGGGTACCCGAGTTGTGGGTGCTGACCGCGATCTTATTGACGAAGGTGAACTTGGGATCGGTCGAGGTGCTGCCAACGGGAGACCACGTGTCGCCGGAATCGGTGGTGCGGAAAATGCCCGCGCCCTGCCTTCCATCGATATTTCCGGTTCCCTCACCCGTGCCGGCATAGATGATACGGGGGTCGGCAGGATCCATTGCCAGAGAACTGACTGCGATATTCGCGACCAGATCGGCCAGCGGCGTCCAGGAGTTGCCGCCATCCTCGGTCCTCCAGACGCCGCCTGCAACTCCGGCGGTGAACATTTCGGATGGCCTGGTCGGGTTGATAACGAGCGCCCGGACACGCCCCCCTATATTTCCCGGGCCGAGGTACGACCATGCGCCCAGACTTCCGGCGGCGCGGGCATCCGCGTGGAACATGGCGCGTGTCGCGGACGATTCCAGTTCGGAAGGAAAGGACCGACGAATGGCGCTTGAATATACCCGCATGCCGAGATTGTGCTGCCAGGCGCGGAGATAGAGCGAGCCCGGGAGATCCCGCAGGCCGGCCGGAAGCCGTTGTCTCAGAAAGAACTGCTCTGCCTCGGCGGGCCCGTCTTCCTGTTCCGTCCGTTCTTCGTCTGTACCGATGCCCGAATGGAGCAGCGATACCAGCGCCAGAAGTATGAAGCCGGCGGCGTTACGGCGCAATGCCATCTCAGTGACTCTCCTTTTCCCCGGGGTTCAACAATTATGCCGGATTAAGTGATTAATGACGAATGATGCCCGAGAGTTACATCGATTTAAACAAATATTGCGCGTGCGAAACCGCCAGCCTGCCGGGTTGCCGGCCCGGCGTTTCGGCCTCCTTCAGAAAGATCCGCGGGATTCCCGAAACGGGGCCGCAATCGAGGAGGGGGCAGGAGGCCCGAGTCTCCCTCAGCTGATTCCCCGCCGCTTTCATGCGGTTCCGGCTTCGAATCACATGCGGACACTATTGGGTGGTAAAGGGATCGTTCACCGAGCCGTAATAATAATGATGTTGATTGCCCGCCAAATCCCCGATGTTCGTGTGGTAACCAATCTGGAAACGTTACCGGGTCGCGGCCGCCAGAGAGCCGGATTGCAGGGTGAGCCGTTCGCTCGGGCGGTCCATTTGCGGTCCGATCCGGCTTTGGCTATGGCAGGAACCTCGCTCCAGTCACGAACCGCCGCCGCCGGATCGATCTCCCCATCGACGTCCCCCTTGATCGTCAGACATAGAAACTTCAAATTCCGGTCCTGCTGAGCCGCGTCCGCAAGCTGATGTTCGAGAAACTCCGACAACTCGGGCAGCCAAGCGCTTTCCATGTTGCTTCTGAGGCGGCCCACCCGGCAAACAGCGCGTTCCGGTCTTGCCCGAGTTTTCTGAGAAGGTGCTCGGCGTCTTCGTATTTTGGACCCGCATCGGACCAGTTATACGAATCCGCAAGATATTCCGTTTTCTCCAGCAGAACAATTGCCGGGAGGGGTTGGCCCGATAAAAGTTGGGAAAGCCACGTTCCAGCCAACGAGATCAAAACCGAACTTCGTTTTTGATTTATCACCCTCAGATACTCCTGCGGAAAACGCGCTTATCCAGAGGCTACGAAACGTGTCCAACGACTTCAAATCGTGATAGTGCGTTTTATGTCGGCGTAATGGCAACGCCGATCGGGTTTCAGCGGCGCCGCCGCGCTCCTGTGATTTTCCACATTTGCAACGGACGACGTCTGGTCTGTTATTCAGGGTAAGAGATTCAGGACGGCACGGTAATTAATTGAGGGAAAACAGGAT
>Ga0118677_10011280_pt1 | contig 13455 bp, 12 predicted proteins | sample AliMusrvi5mmetaG_FD_86154 | JGI IMG/M metagenome (GOLD analysis project Ga0118677, IMG submission 86154)
CACCTCTACAACATGGACGTGGCCATGCTGCGCTTCTTCACGGTCTATGGCCCGCGCCAGCGGCCGGATCTGGCGATTCACAAGTTCACGAAGCTGATTGACGCGGGCCAACCGATTCCGGTTTTCGGCGATGGCAGCACGGCGCGCGACCACACGTTCATCACGGATATTCTGGCCGGCATTCTTGCGTGCACGAAAAAAGAATTCGGCTTTGAAATTGCCGCCAAGTATCAGCAGCCGGAAGACCATCTGGGACTTGAGCTGATGCTGCTTGCCGTAGCAAGCGAGCAAGCTGCTGAACTGGAAGATGAAGCTTACTATGAGCAACTCCAACGACAAGCCGATTTTATTCTCGCTCACCCATTGTCCTGGGTTCACGATCTCGAAGAACGAACTATGGTCCCTGGAACAAGCGGCTTTTACACGTATATACTCCGCTTAATTTCCGGCGTCTTGATGTGGGACAGTGATCTATTGGCTGAACAGTTAAATCATCCCAAAGAACTTGTAACGCACTAAGCAAGAAAACCCACAAAAGAAACCGGCACCTCTTATCCATTAGAGGGTGCCGGTTTCTTCACTTTCCGCGCTATGCAGTTTGGCTCCAGCCTAAGGTTGTGAGTTAAGGGGATCTTCCACAGGCTCGGTGATCGTGCAGAGAACCAGAAGACACAAGAGCGAACAGACCGCCAAGAATACGAATACCGCATCCCAATTATACATGTCCAAGATCATACCTGTGATAAGCGGGCCACAAGCCCCACCTAACTGACCTCCTGTATTGACAACCGACATAGCGATTGGATATGTTTGTTTGTTGGTAAGTGCCATCGGATACACCATAAATGCGGAGTAACCTAGATTCAGCAATATACCTGTCACAAACATAAGCAAGGCGAGCATATAAGGATCGTTCGGCGAGTGGATCAGAGCATACATCATAAATACTGTGGAAAATGCTGTAACCATCATCGCCGGCTTTCGGCGTTTGTTAATTACCTTATCAGAAAACCAGCCGCCCAAGATGTTGCCAATTACGGCCCCCACCCACGGAGCTGCCGCAACAAGACCCATGTTCATAATCGAGAATTTTTTTACGGTTAATAGATACGTGGGAATCCACGCTAACAAAACGTTCACAATGGCAACAATGAAAAAGTATCCCACCGTACTTCCCCATATATCCCAAGAAGCAAAAACCCGGGCATTTGTCTCCAGCAGACTGATTTTCCTGGCACGGATCAACGTGTCCAGCCATTTTAAATTATAGGGTTTCTGCGGAGCTGCTGCTTGCGAGGGACCCGCTTGCTCCGATTCAATATATTTACATTCGGCTAAAGAACAGTATGGGCTTTCGGCAGGATGATTCCTGACAAGAATGTACCAAATCAACGATAGCAAAATTCCAGGTACCGCGAAGATAAAAAAGATATAACGCCAGCCCAATGACGCAATAATAAGCGCGCAAACCGGCGGAACCAATACTGGACCAAATTTTGCGGCTGCTAGAAAAATCCCTGTTGCTGTGCCTTTTTCTTTCGGTGGAAACCAGTGATTAATCGTAGAAGTCAACCCTACGGGCAATGGAGCTTCGGCAAATCCCAGTCCAAAACGATAAAGTTTCAGCATAAAAATTGAACCTGCAGTGCCGATTAGCCCGGTAAAGACTGAGGTCAAAATCATCGCGAAGGAGAATATTCTTCGTACACCCAGTTTGCTGTAGGCAAATCCGGCCGGAATCTGGAAAATTGCGTACCCAAGTAAAAACAGGCTGGCCAGTGCTCCGGCTTCTGTGTTGCTCATGGCAAATTCTTTTCTGAGAAATGGCAGGGCAACCCCAATATTCGCCCGATCCGCTGCAGCAACAGTATAGATCAGAAAAATAAGTGTTGCGACGACCCAGCGGAACTTGGTTTTCTTTTGCCCGGTTCCAGTCGTTTCCTCATCCACAATCGAATTGATCACAGTTTTCCTCCTCCTTTTCAGCTATACGAAAGATTATTCGCTCAGAGATTTGATGACCTGTTCCCATCTTTCGGGCCTCTTTCCCTGGAATTTCCCTTTTATATTCTTCGATGCCAGCCAGTGTAATCGTTCTGCCGTGGCTTTGGTCATTGTCGGCTCAATCTCTAATTCTTCCATCATGCTTCGCACATCTTCCATTTCATGAGCCTGTCGTTGTGCATGAACTGACCCAGCTGTAACCAAAAAATTCATCACTTCTTCAAACGGCCCGGCATTTAGAGTTTCCGAAACCGAGTCGAGAACTCGTCTTTCTACTTGTAGTTTTGAAGCCGTTTCAAGCATCTCCACAGCTAAAGCAGACATACCTTTCATGTAGATGCTCCGAACAAGTTTTATAGCAATAGCATCTCCCGGCTCGTCACTGATCTTGGTCAATTTCATATTGTAAGGAGCCATTATCGACATGAATGAATCTGAGCCATTCCCGCTGAGCAGGGTAGGCACCTTATGTTGGGTCGTTATGAGCATACTCATCATTGCTCCATCAACAAATCTTCCTTCGGTCTTTTGAACGATTTCATTGATTTTTTTCTTGGTTTTTGGCGAAGACGTAGACACGTCCACATAGATTTTTGTGCTGTCCATGGCCTTTACTGCTTCCAATGCAGCCGAAAATGCATTGCTCCCTTGAACTGCAGCAATGATAACTGTCGCATATTTTACAACTTCCGACCAATTCGACAGCAATTGCACGCCTGTTTCTTCGGCTCGACCTCTTACCAGAGCGCCATATTTCTCGTCATCTTGCAAAATATCATAGGCCACTATTCCGGTTAGCCCTTCTTTTTTGAATCCAGAGGACATTTCATGGCCGACTTCGCCAAAACCGATAAAGCCTAACTTCAACGTTTCACGCTTAGTCAATAAACTCACATCCTTTATCGCGGAGAGCCTTATCAACCCAGCTTCGGTCCCATTTTTTGTTAATTATATCCTCCATTATGCCTGCTTCCTTGGCAACCGTTGCTTTTGCTTTTGCAAGAATTTCCGGTGCTTCTTTAGGATCAATCACTACTAAGCCATCACCGTCGCCTACCAAGATATCACCGGGTTTTATGCTAACACCACCGCAGGAAATTGTAACGTTAATTTCACCGGGGCCATCTTTGTATGGACCTTTGGGTGTCACCCCAGCAGCGTATACTGGAATATTCATGGTTCTGATTGCGTCGGCGTCGCGAATGGCTCCATCAATCACAAACCCTGCAATTCCACGCCCATAAGCCCAAGAGATCATCAGTTCGCCGATTACCGAATTCACCGTATCGCCTTGACAGTCTACAACAATGATATCACCGGCGTCGGCCATATCAATTGCTTTGTGAAGCAAAAGATTGTCGCCGGGGCGCGACCGCACAGTAAAAGCCGTTCCTAAGAGCGGAACCGTGTTCATAGGTCTGATTTTCGCATCCAAACAGAATTGCCGATTGATGTTATCCCCGATGTTCGCAACTGGAATTCCCGCAAATCCTTCAACTAACTTTCGGTCGGGCCGTTCAATCTTGGAATAAATCCTGAATCCTACGTTAGCCATAAAACCCACTCTCCTTTTCTATATAGCCAAAAGAACTACTCTAAAACCTGGCTTATGTGCAGAACCTCGTAATTCTTCCCATCTAGCCCTTTTGATAACTGCAGCAGGCAGGCAGGACATTCCGTCACGATGATAACAGCCCCGGTTTTACTAATATTACAGTGTTTTTCGGCTAATATTTGATCCGATATTTCCGGAAATTCGATGTGAAACGTCCCTGCTCCGCCACAACACACATCGGCCTTGAGAAGTTCCTGATAATCGCCCACTTGGCGCAATAGCATTCTTGGTTCTTGGCGAATGCCTTGTCCCCGAACCAAGTGGCACGGATCATGATAAGTTGTTTTCAAGCCATCTTTCCGGGGCGGCACATAACCTGCAGACGCAAGATATTCTGACAGGCCCATAACTTTTGCGCTAAACACCTTAGCTCGCTCCGACCACTCGTCGTCTTTGGCAAAGCGTTTTCCGTAGCTTTTGAGAACGCTGCCGCAACTCGCGCAGTCAGTAACGATTAAATCAGCCTCTGCAAAAGCAGTCATGTTTCTTTTAGCAAGTCTTTCGGCAAACAACAACTTCATAGCGCAACCTTTGAAATAAGCTACTTTTTTTCCCGCCACCTCTTGAAAATTCGGTTCGCTTTCACCGCTCAACCCACGAGGCCCAGAAACCGATTCCTGGTATATCTCGCTACAACCTAACGGGAAGGAAGACGGAAGCAACTTTGCAATTCCAACTTTTTTGCTGAATGCTATAGCCTTGGCTGCCATAGCAATCATCAAATTACTTTCCAGGAATACCCCGATAATGCGGTGGAAAAAACTTACGCCTTTTTCGTCTGCAAATCTTTGCCTGGCCAACGCCATGATTTCATCAGTTGGAACCTTATTAGGACAAGCCGCAGTGCATGACTTACAAAGTAGGCAAATGTCCATCTGCTGCTTTGCAGCCGAGTCAGCGGGCAAAGCATTTTCCAGAATTGCACGGGCGATCGCAGTTTTACCGCGAGCGACAGAACTTTCTCTTCCTGCGGCCGCATAGAGCGGGCAGGCAGCTAGACACGCACCGCAGCGATCACATTGATTCACTAGTGCTTTCATCAAAATATCTTCCCGGGGTTTAGTATGCTTTTGGGGTCTAACGCCTGCTTGATCCGGTGGTGCGCCTCGATGCCGGATTCGCCTATGGCAGCACGCATATAGGCCATCTTAGACGTCCCGATACCATGTTCTCCACTCAAAGTGCCGCCCAGTTCAAGTGCCGCTGCAAAAATTTCACTGACTGCCGCATCTACTTTTTCCACCTGCCCTGGCAGGCTAAGGTCAGTAAGAATAGATGGGTGGACGTTCCCGTCTCCGGCGTGTCCGAAGACAGCAATAACAAGATCATATTTTTCCGCTATCGCTCGCACTCGCCTCACTATCTCCGGAAACTCAGACCGCGGCACCGAAATGTCTTCCCCGATTTTATTCGGCGCAACGGTAGCAACTGCAGGACCCATCCCCCGTCTGATACTCCAAAGCTTTTCGGCTTCTTCCGGATTTTCAGCGACACGGAAACTTAAAGCTTTATGCTTTTCAGCAATACCCTTCATTGCGTTGATCTGCTCCTGAAGAGCGGCTTTGTTTTCACCATCGAGTTCAATTATTATGCAGGCTTCCACATTTTCATCGATATCCATCCGCTGAAATTTCGCCACAGCCTGGATACTGATTTTATCCATAATCTCAGCTGCTGCAGGAGTCGTCCCCCCGCGAATTAGATCTCTCACCGTTTCACAGGCCTCATCCATTGATCCAAACATCAGCTGAACTGTCTCACGATGCTTTGGCATTGGAATCAACTTCAGAATCGCTTTAGTAATTACCCCCAGCGTTCCTTCAGAGCCAACCATGAGACGGGTAAGATCATAACCAGTAACATTTTTTATCGCTTTGCCGCCAGTATTGATGATGGATCCGTCAGCCAAAACGACTTCTAACCCCATTACATAATCCCGGGTTACTCCGTATTTTACTGCCCGGGCTCCACCGGCATTCTCAGCTATATTGCCGCCGATGGTGGAAAACTTCCAGCTCGCAGGATCCGGTGGAAAGAAGAGACCGCGTTCCGCGCAATAGTTATAGATATCTATTGTTCTTACTCCCGGCTCAACTGTAATCATCAGATTGCTTTCATCAAGCTCCAGTATCTGATCCATACCGTCGAGGCATAAAACAATTCCGCCGGCTACGGGCACTGTCCCCCCGGTGCGATTGCTGGCTGCTCCTCTTGGAACAACCGGAATGCTGCGTGCATTGGCAAGTGCTAGCACTTTAGAGACTTGCTCTACCGTTTTCACCCGCACAGCAACATCAGGCAACTGCGCCGGTAGCAGCGGCGCAGTTGATCCGTCATAGGAGTAGGTAAATAAATCAAGCTTGCTGTCCATTACATTTTCGGGACCGACAATCTCGCGGAGCACTTTTTTTACTTCCTCCATTTACTTATCTTTAGTCTGAAGGCTATGATATTTGAAGTGCTTGCGAGCCTCATCCAGACGCATGCCCTTGTCAACAGCTTCCCGAATCTTATCTTCAGCAGCTTCGATTTCCAGTGCAGTGGCTAATACCTTTTCTTCGAATTCTTTCGGAATTACAACCACACCGTCGGCATCTCCCACAATGATATCGCCTGCCCGCACACGCACATTGGCGAGAGAAACTGCTCCACCAATTGCATCTACCTGAACACGGTCTTTGCCGGTTCTCATATACCTGTTAACGCTGAACATGGGATAATCCAGTTCGAGACTGCGATTGCTGTCCCGACAGACTCCATCGATTACGGTTCCAGCAATGCCGCGCCGTTTCGCAACACCGGTAAGAATATCACCCCAGACCGTGCAATCGAGTCGACCCTGATTGTCCAAAACTACTACGTGTCCGCAGGGAACATCGTCGATATAATCTCCCACAGTACCCTTTTCGATATCAACCGGCCCATATTTTATGGTAAATGCCCTGCCGACAATTTTCCATTGGGGATTGATCGATTTAATTCCCAAACATTGGCCGACCAGGTTCAATTTGTCTAGCGCGTCAGAAATCGTTGAAGTATCGATTTTTTTCAGTGACTCAATAATAGATTCCACTGTTTAGCCCTCCGTAAATTCGTTTTCAGATTAGATGGGTCGCTCTTCCATTGGCTCAACCACAGTCAACAGCACTACAAAACAAAGTGCTGAATAGACTGACATGAAAATAAATACGGCATCCCAGTTGTAGTTATCAAGAATAATCCCAGTTAATAAGGGTGCACAGGCACCGCCGAATTGTCCAAGTGTGTTGATAAATGAATATGCGATGGGATACTTTTCTTTTGTGGTTAACGGCATAGCATATACGACGAACGCGCCGTAACCTATATTCAGCATAACACCCATCGTGAAAAGTAGAATGCTCAGCCAAACTGCATCATTGGGAGCGAAAGTCAACGCATATGTCATAAAGCAGGTAAAAAATGCCGTAATCAGCATAGTTGGTTTTCTGCGCTTTTTGAAAACGCGATCAGAACACCAGCCACCAATAAGGTTACCGACAACTCCGCCAATCCATGGCATGGAAGCAACAATTCCCATTTTCATAATGGGGTAATTTTTCACAGACATCAAATAGGTTGGAATCCAGGTCAGAATAACGTTTACAATGCCGATGATAAAGAAAAATCCTAATGCGATACCGATTATATCCCATGAGAGGAAAATTGACTTATTCGTATCTAGACGTTTTACAGGTCGTGTCCGAATTAATTTATCCATCCACATAGGCGCGAAATCCGCGTCAAGGCTCGACCCATCTTGCTTTGCCGTGGCCTTTTCAGTTTTAATATACTGGACTTCAAGTTCATTGCAATAAGGACTCTGAGCCGGGTCATTCTTGACTAGCCAGTACCAAATAGCTGCTAAAATCAAACCGGGAATGGCGAAAAAGTAAAAAATTTCGCGCCAGCCAAAGGCTTGAACAATAATCGCAGAAAGCGGCGGTACAATCACCGGTCCAAATTTCGCGGCAGCAAAAAATATACCAGCTGCTGTTGCTTTTTCCTTAGGAGGAAACCAGCTATTTATTGTGGCCGGAATTCCGACCCCTAGAGGGGCTTCTGCCATACCCAGTCCAAAGCGAAAAACCTTCATCATTAAGGGCGAAGACGATGTCCCGATCAGTCCAGTGAAAATTGAAGTGACAGCCAGGCCAACGCTAAAAATGCGACTGACGCCCCATTTGCTGAGCGAAAAACCGGCAGGCATTTGAAATATTGAATAGCCGATCAAAAATGCACTGGCGATAGCACCGGCTTCGGTGTTGCTCATTGGGAATTCTTTGCGGATAAACGGCAGAGCTACTCCTATGTTTGCCCGGTCTGCTGCAGCAATCGTATAAACGATGAATATTAATGCGGCGACTACCCAGCGAAACCAGGACATTTTTTTTAAACTCTCGACAATCGGAGATGCCTTCTCGTTAGCCATTGTTTAGCCTCCATCCATTTTCCTGATTTGATTACTTCAGCATCTTCTCGTAGCTATACTTGTTGTCTACATCAAGCATGCTCTTCCCGGCGCGCAGATCAGCGACCATTTCTTCTTCTCGTTGATATAACATTTCAGCCTTGTTGATAACTTCATCCAATTTTTCCTGCGGAATTATTACTACGCCGCTGCGGTCTGCGATTACATAATCGCCTGGCCTCACCTGTACCCCACCGAATTGCACCATAATATTAGTGGCCTCTTCCATAATTCTTCCCCGCGCGGTTGAGACTACTGCTCCGCGTGAATAAACTGGAAAAGCAACTTCAACGCAATCGTCGATGTCACGGCAAGCTCCATCAATAACCACACCGGCAACGCCTTTTTGTTTTGCCCCATTCGCGAGAATACCGCCCCAACAAGAGGTATCAAGTCTGCCGCCATTGTCAATGACGATGATGTCACCTTCATCTGCAGAATGAATAGCATTCACCCCTAGATGATTTTTGGAAGGAGTTAGTCCGGCAGCCGTAATTTTGACAGTAACTGCCCGCCCGGCAATTTTCCCAGCTCCTTCCCAGATAGGCCTGATTCCGTATGTTGCACCTTTCAACGCTAAGGAATCCAAAGCGTCCGCTACATTAGTAGTAGACAATTTCATAAGCCGCGCCCGATAATCATGCACCTTTTTTTCCACGTGAATCCTCCTCCGCATTTCTTGAGTCCATTCTGTCGACAACGAAAATCATTATTGTATTCACGCTGTCGACAATATCGCCGAGAAAAAATCGGTTTAACCGTTTCAGGCTAAACCGCTCTCTTAGAGTTTCTGTCCATAAGGAATGATTTTGCGGTTTCTAGCGTACTGCTTTTGACATTATTCAAGTGTTCTTTTAAACTGCGCTCGCAGGCAGCTAAATCTCTTTGTCGGATCGTGTTGATTATGGTAAGATGTTCTCTCTTTGAATTGATGAGTCGATTGGGCTCCATTGCGGCAATCCGTCGAAACCTTTCTATTTGAACATTGAGCGTGTTGAGAAACTGTTTAAGACGATAGTTGCCTGCTCTATCAACGATCAGAGAGTGTAAACTTTTATCCGCTACTGCATAAGCCTCACTTGAACTATTGGCGTCTAACGAAATAAACATAGTTTCAACTTTGGCCAATTCTTCTTCGGACACCTTATTGTAAGAAAGTTGTAAGGCGCATACTTCCAGCATGATTCGTAGGCTGAAAATTTCTTCAACGTCATAGGGTGTTATTTCGGAAACGAAAGTTCCCTTAAGCGGATATTGGGAAACCAGACCATCTTTTTCTAATTCCTTTAAGGCTTCCCTTACAGGAGTACGGCTGGTATTTAACGCAGAAGCAATTTCCGTTTCAATGATCGACGAGCCCGGCGGCAACTTATTCGAAAGAATTGCTTCCAGCAGATAATCATAGGCTTCTTCTTTGCGACTCATCTATTTTCTCAATTCCATTCCGCATTGATTGTGCACATCGTGTCGACAATGCTTTATGAAGCCATTTAAACATATACCGAATCACACGTCAATAACCTATTTCAACAGCCCCATCATCTTCCAGACCGGCACGCTGGCAAGCAGACCCACTACGGATATAATCATATAGGCTATGGAAAACTTGCGCATTTCGCTGAATTCAACCATGTCGCCTCCTGCTGCATAGTAACCCACTACCCAGACGATAGAATTGTAGAATACGTTCCATACGTTGCCGGCGCAATATACTGTAAACCCTAAATCTACGCGCAACTAATGAGAAACGCCTGCGAGTTCAGGTATATCAATCCCTCCAGAGAATGCGCAATTTCACCCATTGGGTGAATGCCAACTTTTGCCGTTTACCCCATAGAGGATCAGGGAAATGGTAAAATTGAGGCAAGGAATCTTAGGTAGGGAGCAAGTTTTGAATGATTAACAAAATTGATTTCAAAGCAAAAAATCTCACATCCAATGCCGGACTGTTGCTGCTGTTTAGCCATGCCAAAAGCGAAGGATTGTTCGAGCTGCTGGAAAACGAAATTACTTTTGCCGATAAAGGCATTGATAAAATCAAAATGAACCATATCAAAACTCTTCTTTGTGGCAATTTTATTGGCATAGACAAGCTGGAGAGGATAAAACTGTTGCAAAGCGACCCGCTTGTCAAGGAATTTGGCATCGATATCAAAGAGCCGGAAACGGTTTCACGGTTTCTTGGGAAGTTTAGTTTCATGACCACACAAATGATCCGAAACGTAAATTTCAAACTGTTCAAAAAGCTGCTGGAGAAAAGCCGGTTGAAAAGCATAATCATCGACATCGACAGCACGGTCATCAATGTGGAAGGACATCAAGAAGGCACCGCTAAAGGATATAATCCCGAAAAGCCTGGCAACCGTTGTTACAATACGCTAATGGCTTTCTGTGATGAATTCAAGGCGTTCATTACCGGATTTACCCGATCCGGCAATACCTATACCGCGAACGGTGCTGCTGAAATGATTGCAGAGATCATTGAGAATTTGAGAGATTCTGTGGATACGATCACTTTTCGCATGGACAGCGGCTATTTCGACGAAAACATTATCAAGACCATCGAAGGAGCCGGGTACTGTTATATCATCAAAGCCAAGCAATACGGGAACATGGTTGATAAGCTTTATAGAGGAGATTCGCTACAATGGGCAGAATATGACAACTACAAAGAGATTGCCGAAATCAGTATGCGTCCGGACAAATGGGAACGTCCCAGAAGGTTTGTTGTGGTAAGGCGACTCAAGCCTGAAGAAGAACGCAAACAACTGAGCCTGATAGGCGGCGATGATTATGAATACGCCTTCTATGTGACCAATACCGCTTTTTCGAATGAGGAAACCGCCAGGGCTTATGAAAAACGCGGCAACTGCGAAAACTACATCAAAGAGTCCAAATACGATATGAACGTCGGCAGTCTGTTATTGAAATCATTTTGGGCTAACGAAGCCGTGTTTCAACTGATGATGCTGGCATATAACCTGTTCCTGCTGTTTAAGTTCGACAGGCTGGTGGAGCAAGAATATCGGCAACAGATTAAAACGTTCAGACTCAAATACCTGTTCGTTGCCGGGAGAATCATCAGGACGGCAAGAAGTACGATTATGAAGCTGGCGTTTGACTATCCCTACAAAGAAGTGTTCCAGCGATGCGCACTGTAGCAAGAACTAAAATCGTCACGGATTTGCGCTTGTTGTGGCGAAAGGGTTATTTCGTGTCCGATTTTACCGGCAACGATAACGAAATAGGATGCCAATCGTTTGAATTTACGAATCTTGCTGGAAGCGAGGTGAGCACAATGGTAAAATGTTACTGTGAACATCCAAATATTTCCTGAAATAGACCAGTTTTGCGCAAAAATTCTTTTCACGTGGAATCCGGGTATAAGTCATTAACAGCCCTCCTCATCCCAGCCGAATATCCGGAATTGGCAGCACTTCCTTGTTTTCCACTGCTTGCCGCCATCTCAAAGCCGTGTGTCGGATCATATCACGAAATGAAACCTTTTTCCCAGCAGCTTGATTCACGCATTCAGTCGTAATCGCTCTTTCAAAATACTGTAGATAGGTTTTGAGTGCCTCGGAAGTCAGTCGGCAACCTTTCTCGCCCTCATCGGAAAAATTGGAGCATTGAAGAACCTTCTTGTTTATCAAAGCTAGTACGAGCCTGTCCACCAACGGCTGCCGAAAAATCTCCATTAAATCGAGCGCGAGCGAGGGCCGTTTTGACGATGTTTCATGAATGTAACCCACACCCAGATGCAGCCCTTCCATATGTAATTGCAATACGCAGTCTGACAGCAACAACATGTACCCCAAGCTTAGTAATGCGTTGACTGGATCGCGCGGTGGTCGCCGGTTGCGTCCCTGAAAAACCAAGTCTTCTGCACGGATGCAATGGGCAAACACTGAAAAGTAGATGGCTCCAGCGCGCCCCTCCATACCTCGAAGTCTGTCGATGGAACCACATGTTTGCACGCGACCTTGGATCCTTTCCAACAGGTCGATGCCGGAACCGACCTCGCTGTTACCATATTGGCGATAGTGCTTTTTTAAAAGCGCTATTTGGTTGTCAATTTTTCGCTTCACGACGGCTTTACCTGTCGCCAGTCTGTATGAGGGGTCCTGCATGGAGTTGACTTGAGCAACAGTGCGCAGGGCATCTTGATGTCCTGCCGATAAAGTACCCAAATATCGTCCGCTTTGCGTGCAGTAAAAAAGAGGGATTTCGGTCTCCAACAACCAGCGAACCGCTGCTGCCGTAACTTGGGCCTGTCCCATGACGACAACACGCTCTACAGTTTGAATCGGCAACGAGGCCATTACTTCCTGTCCATATCTGACACGCAGTCGCTCCCCGTGTTTTCCCAGTTCAGACCCTGGTTGAGTGATGTAAAGAACGCTCATCTTTTTGCTTCTCCCCACTCAGCCCCGAGTTCCTCGTTCAACCAATTTGAGTCAGGTGCAACAGTCTCTGCCAAACGCATTTGCGGCATCACAGCCAGATTCATTGGCGATCCCCCTGTGCGTGTCAATCCACAAGGACAGTTAACCCCCGGCAGATAATCTTTCATCCATTTTTCCAGCGTACGACACTCAATGGGCTTTCGGCCAGGATCAGTGCGATGATACCATCTGTCAGTGACCGACGGAGAATACGGCTTGCCTAGGGAAAGAATCTGATGAAGAGCGGAGCGTCCTTCTTCCCGGAAACCACACAAAATGTGCGCCAACGCCAAGCGTTCGGCGTGTCGGACTTGTCCCGTTTCGATCGTTTTTTGCATGATCCGGGCGGCAATTTCGCATCGTTCAAGTACCGGCGTAATGACGTCGGGTATACCCGGCATCACGGCAAGACTTTGTTTCTTTAATTCAATCGCCCAGAGAGCTTCACCTAGATAGGCGATCGGCTTTTCAAGGACCTGTCCGTTGCAGTCAAGCAAGCGTGACGGTCGCTTTGAAACGGGGTGAAATCCAAAGGGAAGCCTAATGAGCGAGCCTAGACTTCCCTCAGTCAGATCAAGGAATCGAGGAAAAAACTCCACGGTAATCTGCCCAGGCAATGGTCTCCGGCGATCGAGCCACTGATCAACCTCCCGGTATATTGCCTCGGCGTCCACCTGTGATTCAAAACAAAGCCAAATATGATAGCCTTTCCCGCCGGATTCAAAGAGCAATGGTGCCCACTTCCTCTTATGAAGATACGTCGCCATCTCAGACACCAATCGCTGCATATCTGGTGGAATGAGCGTTACATAGCTGGGTGCGTCGATGTCAAGAACGACGTGGCGCGTTCCACCGTCCTTGGTCGTTAAATAAGTGCCCAGCGTTACTTCTCCCTGCAAATG
>Ga0118677_10011281_pt1 | contig 13454 bp, 14 predicted proteins | sample AliMusrvi5mmetaG_FD_86154 | JGI IMG/M metagenome (GOLD analysis project Ga0118677, IMG submission 86154)
TTCATTTGACTATATATAAAATAATAAACTTTTTTTTTATTTTAGATATATTCAGAAAAACAATTTTTAAAAAAATGAAACAATACACTATCACAATGAAATTCAGAGTTGAAGCTGAAAAGGCTAATTTAAATAAAATCACAGAATATGCAGATGAATTGTCTGAAAATATTATGGGTGATAATAAGTTAGTATATAATGATGACATAGAAATAATTGATGTTGTTATTGATGATATTGAAAATAATATTGATGACTTTGACGATGACGATGTATATGAAGAGGATTATGAAGATTAATTAAACTTTAATAGTTTTTTAAACTAAAAATATAAATAAACAATCACAAAAACAGAAATTATGAATATTAGTGAAATTTTAGAAAATGGTACATTAACTACTTCAATTGAAGACCAAAAAGAAGTTTTAGATCAAATGAGAGAAAAAAAGGTATTTGATCTCGACGAAATCGAAAAAGCAAATCTTATTAATTTCTTATGCGAAGCCGATACAGAATTAACTGTAGACTATTTATTCCATGTATTAGATACAGAAATTTCTTATCCTATTGATGATGAGAAAGTTAAATCTCTTTTTTCAGATGAAAGAATGAGAAAAATAAAAGATTTAATGATGGATAAACTTCAAGATGAAGAAGAAGTTTCTGACGAAGAAACTGTTTAATTATCAAAGAGGATTGAATATCCTCTTTGATTTTTTAATCCTATTTTATTATAGATCAATATAATAAAAAATTATTTTACAGGGCAACTTCGATTGTATTATATTTGTTATACAACACGTTTGCACCCTCTTGCATTTTTACTTCACGCCTTGGAGTGTAGTCTACAAGATAACGTCCTTTTTCATACACAGAAAACTCAGCACAGAGCTTTGCGGCTTCGTAGATGATATCATGAGGCAGATTTTGTTTATCAGAAACGATGATAACATGAGCTGATGGACGATCTTTGAGATGTAACCAAGTGTCTTTTGCTTTGGCTTTTTGAAGAAGTTCTATATTCCCTTTTTCACTCTTTCCTATCATCACTTTATAACCATCTATGAAAAACTGCTCTATAGATTCACTCTGTCTTACTTTTTTCTCCTGTTTTTTTGCAGGGAAAAGAAGTTCTATTTTGAAGATATCCACTGCACTTTGCACAGTCTGAATAAAGTGTTTTAAAAACTCCATTTTTTCAAGAAGTGAAGCACGTTCTATATGAAGATTTTTCGATTTTTGCTTAAGTTTTTTAGAGGTTTTAAAAAAATATTTGGCAATATCCGCTGGTGCGCCAAAAAGAGAATCGATTTTTATCTCTACGTCGTTGCCTTCAAAATCCTTTACATATAAGTGTTTTTGATAAGGTTTTATCAGATGTAGATTTGCCAAAATGAGATTGCCTAAATACTCATTTTTTTCTGCCTCTTTTTTTAAGATTTTTTCATCATCAAGTGCACCATACAATTTTTTCAGACGCGTCAATTTCTTTTCTAAAAGTGCTGATTTTTGTTCTTTTAACACTTTGAGTCTTGAGTTCATTCTCTCTTGATACGTCTCTTCAAGGAACTTTTTCAGATCCTCAAGTGGATATTCTTTTGCCACAAACGGTGCAGTTGGCGGAGGAAGCAGTTTTTGTCCCACGCGCACTTCACGAAATGAGGAAAAAAGATCGATATGACGTAAAGCTTCAAGGACAACCTCATCTTCATCCAAGATGATGACATTGGTATATTTTCCTGTAAACTCAAACTGCAGATAAGTTCGTATCTCTTTATAAGCACCTTTTTGCAGGGTTGTAAAACGGAGGATTTTGTCATCGCCGAGGAGGAAAACATCTTCCACTTCACAACGACTAAAACGCTTTGAAAGTACGACATCAAAGGGCGCATTGTAGACTTTTGAACGGGTATAACTGTTTACTGTAAAGATCGCCGAGTTGGAGCGTTGCATATCAAAATAGATCTCATCGTCTCTATCAAATGCCACTTTTATAATGGTGTCTGAGACTCTGTATATGGCGCTAATCTTTTGAAATTTTTTAAAATAATCGATGAGTTGTTTTAGGTGAGATAGTTTCATAGTTGTATTTTAGCCTACATTCTTGTACAATTCCAAAAAAACACCCCAAATGAGAACTATGAAACTGCCCAAGGGATTTGGTAAAAACTATTTTACTCTCCGCGCCATTACCGCTACAACAAATCTTGTAAGCCTTCATGCGCAGTGCTCAAGAATACAAAATTTTCATATGGCAAACTTTTTAGGTAAAGAACTCGAAGCAGAAACTGAGGAAGAGGAACTCGCCGCCACATCGGGCATTCTCGAACTCTCTTTTAAACCTTGCCAGTGTAACTGTTTTTACAAAAAACGCACCCGTAAAACCCTCAAACTCCACGCACTTCAAAAATCACAACCTCAAATTTTTATTACTTTAAACACCTCTATCTCACCACCTTAATATCTTCACACCAACCTTAAATATAAGCAAAAAAAAATATGAAACAACTCAAGGAAAACAATGAAAAATAATATAAAAATATCACTAGTTTTAGCATCACTTTTAAGTTCGCTTTACGCGCAAGACACGGTCATACTTGAGCCCTTAACAGTAGATTCAACAGCTATCAAAACAGATGAACTCAGATCAACAGATGCAGTTGAAATCTATACCGCACAAGATATCCAAAAAGCTCATGTACAAAACATCTATGAGTTTTTAAATGAACAAACTTCTGTTATCTCAATGCCAAGTTATGGCAATCCTTTCACACAGCTTCTCGATTTTCACGGATATGGCACAAGTAACGGAAATGAAAATATCGTCGTTACTATCAACGGTAGAAAAATCAACAATATCGACAGCGTTCCTCAACTACTTTCAGGCATCTCACCAGACTCAATTGAGCGTATCGAAATCATCAAATCTAGCGGAATTGTCACAGCTGGAGATGGTGCAAATGCGGGTGTCATCAACATCATTACAAAGAAAGGCAGCAACGAAAAAGATGTGGCGTTTTACGGTGGAACTTATGGTCTAGCCGATGGTTCATTTAACTTCAATCACAGTGATGACAAACTCTCCATTTCTGCAAATGCAGAAGCTCAAAAATCGGATGGAATTCGTACTATTGACGCAGATGGAAACAAAGATGCGAGCAAACTTTCAACGGGAAATTTCAACCTTGCCTATGCTCCAAATGAAAAACTTGAGTTACATGTAGGCGCTAGTTTTGCGAGAACTGATGTCAACTATGGAAGTTCGTTAACTCTTAAGCAATATAAAAACAACGTATTGCAATCAGGAAGCGGTACGGCTAACGAACAGCTTTTTAATACAGACTCAATAAATGCAGGTATAAGTTACTTTCTAAATGAAAAACTCTCTTTACATGTAGATGTCAGTAATGAAAAAAAACAATCTAATTATATGTCCCTTTACTATTCAAGCCTTTCAAATTATGATTATAAAAATGCAAAAGCATCTTTGGACTATCTCAGCAATACAATGAGTTTGAGTCTAGGTTATGATAGCTTCTATGGAAATAGAAAAGGCTCAGATAATACAACTACAAAAAATAATAATGCCGCTTTTATTATAAGTCAGTTTTATCTAGGAAACGCTACACTTAAAGCAGGCTACCGTTTTGAAGATGTAGAATATAGATATAATGGAACATCAAGCGATCTAAAACAAAACAAGATTTTACACGGTGGTGAACTTGGATACAATTATGTTTTAAACAAAGAAAATTCAATTTTTGCTGATTATTCTCACTCCTATCAAGCTCCAGTTATAGATATGTTTTTTACTTACAGCGGAACATTCAACAGTTTTATCGTTCCCATGGAAGCAAATAATTTTACACTCGGATATAACAACATCCAAAAAAAGAATAAATTCAAAGCTTCAGTTTTTTATATATCTCTGAAAAATGAAATTTATCTAAATCCTGTCAGTTACGATAATACGAGTATCGATAAATCACATAAATACGGTTTAGATCTTTCTGATAAATATATTGTCAATGATGCATTCAATCTCGCGCTAAACTACAACTATGTTCAAGCTCTTATTGATTCGGGAGATTATTCAAGCAAAGAACTCCCAGGTGTTAGTCATCACAATATAAAAGCCACACTAAACTACCTTCCAAACAAAGCTACGACTTTTTCTCTTACAGAAAATTACAGAAGCGAAGCTTACGCAGCAGATGACTTCGCAAATGATTTTTCTCAAAAACAAGATGCGTATGTCACGACGGATATCTCGGCAACATACACGCAAAAAACTTGGGAGATTTTCGCTAAAATAAATAACTTATTCAATCAAAAAAACGGTTTATGGGTCAAAGACAACGCTATTTATCCCGTCAACTTTACGACGACTGCAATCGCAGGATTCAAACTTAAATTTTAAGGCAAAAAATGAAAATAATATTCAGAGAGTTTCTAAAATACAAATTTCTAAACTCTCTGTTTATGGGACTGAGTATCGGGAGTATATTTATCATCTATACTCCGCTCTCGCCTTCTGTTTACTCCGCTGGCGGGATCATCTTGGCTCTTTCTATGCTTGGCATTGCCAAACTCTACTATAAGATCTTACATGTAGAGTATTTTTATAGAATCTCTTTATTTGTAGAGTTAATCCTCCTTTTTGCTATGGGCTATTTTTTACTCTTTGGACAAAACTACACAACCGCTCTTATTTACTACATCAGCTATCAGGCGACCTTTACTTTTGGTTCCTATCTTGTGCGCGCAGAGACACTTTTTTTAAAAAAACCAACTCTACTTACGCTTGTGGATGTTGTAAAACAAAAAGGCTATCTTGCAGGGATGTTACTCTCTTATCTTTTTTACAAACTACTTGAAACTCTCTTACATGTAAGCGATAAAAACCTGCAAGTGTATGATATGAATATAGCTCTTTTTATCGTCGAACTTGCTATCATTATGTACCTATTACGATCATTTCAACACAAAAGGCAAGTATGACCTACTCAGAGTGGTTTGACTCACATGCACAAAAACATAAAAATATTATAGATAAGCTGCTCGCGCAAAACTTCACGCAAGAGCAGATTATCGAGTATTTTGAATTTTCAAATATGGTTAAACACGAGAAAGAGTTTTGCCTTTTATATGAAACCCAAAAGAAATGCCACGACATCCCTTACCTCAACTGCTATTTTTGTGCTTGCCCCCACTTTCGTTTTAAAGAAGATGGAATAAAAAAAATCGAAGAAAAAACCAAATACAGCTTTTGTGCTATTGGTGCGAAAGCTGGAACTTTAGTGGCGCACGGCGATGCGATTCACCAAGACTGCTCAGGCTGTACTATTCCACATACCAAAAAATACGTCGAAAAAAACTTTGACTTAAACTGGAAAAATTCGATGAAGGAGTGTAGAATATGAATTCACTAAGCATCTTTGGCACAAGCAGTGACGCTGGAAAATCAACACTCGCCTTTGCTCTGACCTATCTTTTACATAAACGTGGCGTAAAAGTCGCTCCCTTTAAAGCGCAAAATGTCTCAAACAACTCCAAAGTCTGTGATGATGGCGGAGAGATTGCCATTCCCCAACATTTTGCCGCCGAAGCTATCGGCATCCCAACATCGCACTATATGAATCCTATTCTCATAAAATCAGGCTCAAATAATCATGCGCATCTCATCATCAACGGTGAAGCAGTCACTGATATGGACGTGCATGAATACTACAAAAATATCAACTCCCTCAAACCCCATGTAAAAAAAGCATTTAAAAAACTGTCTAAAGAATATGAATGTATCGTGGCTGAGGGAGCTGGAAGTCCAGTCGAGCTAAATCTTATGGATAAAGACCTCTCAAACATTTTTATAGCCGAAGAGTTTAAGACAAAAATCGTACTTGTTGCAGACATAGAGCGAGGCGGTGTTTTTGCCTCCATCATCGGTGTTATCGCTCTTCTTCCAAAAGCTTTGAAAAAAAATGTTATCGGTGTTATCATCAACAAGTTCCGTGGAGATATCACCCTGTTTGACGATGGCATCATGATTTTAGAAGAACGCTTTAGTATCAAAGTGCTCGGTGTTGTGCCTTACAAACCTTTTAATCTCGCTTTTGAAGATGCACAGTCTCTGATGGGTTATACACAAGACCATTCAAAAACGATCATTAAAGCCGCCGTTATCAAGCTTCCACATATCAGCAACTTTACCGATTTTGAGCCTCTTGTCGCAGATGCACAGGTCGAGCTGAGTTTCATCACAAATCCGAGTGAAGCTTTACATAGTGACCTTCTCATTGTCCCAGGGAGCAAACGTGTTGTTGAAGATCTGCAATGGCTTCGGGCAATGGGCTTTGAAGAGATTTTAAAAAATAAAAAGAAAAACATCGTTGCCATCTGCGGCGGTTATGAGATGATGTTTGAACGCATCCTTGATCCCTTACATATAGAGTCTGAGGTAAAAGAGATAGAGGGGTTTGCAAGGTTTGATGGCGATGTTGTTTTTAAAGAGAAAAAAGTGCTCAAAAAAGAGAACTACGAGATCTTTGACTGTAATGTTGCAGGCTATGAGATTCACAACGCCATCGCAAAAAAACGGCATAAAAAACATAAAAATCTTTATGGCACTTTTGTGCATGGACTTTTCGAAAGCGATGCCATTCGCAATAAACTTTTTTCGCAGATCAATGAAAACTATGAAGGCTACAATTTTCAAGAATACAAAAAAAACTCTATCGAAGAGTTTGCCTACCATGTAGAGCAAAATATCGATATCGATTTTATCCATAAATCTCTTGCGCTTTAAGAAAAAGAGGTTTAGGAGATAGTATGAAGTGGGAAGATTTACGAAGAAGTAATAATATAGAAGATCTGCGAGGTGAGTCTCAGTCAAGAAATACGAGAGGCGGCTTAAATATAACCGTTCCTATAATACGATTTTTAATCGGAAGCAAATATGGGCGTATTGTCTTAGTCTTCGGCGTTATAGCGTATTTTCTAGGCTACAATCCCCTCACTTTACTCTCTAACTTTAGTGGCGCTGTGCCCCAGCAACAAAGCTACGTTCAGCCTTCTACTGAAAATAATAAAAGCGCAGAGTTTGTTTCTGCTGTTTTAGGTCAGACCGAAGATGTTTGGCATACTCTTTTCAACAAAAATGGTTTGCAATATACCGAACCGAAGTTAGTGCTTTTTCGCGGCGAAGTCAACAGCGGATGCGGCTATGCCACCAAACAAACAGGTCCTTTTTACTGTCCAGTGGATAAAAAAGTCTATCTCGATATGAGTTTTTTTGATGAACTTAAAAACAAATACAACTCTCCGGGAGATTTTGCAGAGGCTTATGTGATAGCACATGAAGTAGGTCACCATGTGCAAGATCTTCTGGGAACTTTGGACAAAGCCCACAAATACCAAGCCGCGTCTTCTAAAAAAGAGGTAAATGCTATGCAGGTTAAAGTGGAACTCCAAGCGGATTGTTATGCTGGAATTTGGGCACATTTTGAAAAAAATAATTTGGATGATGGAGACATAGAAGAAGCACTAGGCGCGGCAAATGCCATAGGCGATGACACGCTTCAAAAACAAGCGCAAGGTTACGTAGTGCCAGATGCCTTTACTCACGGAAGTTCTGAGGAGAGAATGCAGTGGTTTAAGCAAGGGTATAACAGCGGTAATCCAAAATCTTGTAAAACTGGAATCTAAATTTTACGAGTCCGAAACTGAGATTATAAAGATTCTTGAAACCTATCTTTATAACTACACTTCAAGCAAAGCTCTTCAATGGCTTTGCCTTGTGCAAAACCTTCGATCATATCTTGTGCTCGCTTTGACTCTAAAATCTCCTTCAAAGTGTTTACATGTAAGTCTCCAAGATTGATAACACCTTCGCCATCAAGGCAACATGGCACGACAACTCCGTTAGCTAAGATTCCAATGTGCGATTTGAGACCATAACAAGTCGCGTGGCTTTCATGATTTGAGATGAGTGATGGCCATTCAAAATAGCTGTCAAAGTTGAGCAGTATTTTTGAGGCTAGTCTTATCGATTTTGTCTTACATGTAAGTACTTCCTCCATACTTAGTTTTTGCTCAAAATGATCGCCTAAAACTTCAAAAAGCTGTTCATTGAAAGAAAGTTCGGAACATTTTTCATCGAGATTCCAGACGCGCAGATTTATAAATGGCTTTGGATGATTTTGAAGTTTTTCATTACAAACCTCTAACACACCTTCCATATACTGCTCAAAACTAAGATTGGAATCATTTTTATTGTAGGCATTGAGTGAGATGTTGAGCTGTCTCACGGCTGGATGAAACAGCGTAGAGAAAGGATTTTTTTTGAGATAATATCCGCTTGTTGTGAGCTCCACTTCAAAACCATTTGATAAAGACAGATCAAGATAGTTATCGAGATTTGAAAGTGTGAGCGGATCACCCATTACATGTAAGGCTAAACTCTTCGTGTATGGCTTCAGCTCAGTTAAGATTTTCTCAAAAAATTCTAAAGTCATTGTTTTTGTGGGTTGGAGTTTTGGGGGACAAAAGCTGCATGCAAGACCGCAGATATTTGTCACTTCTACATGGACGCGATGAAAATAACTCAAGAGGTGTTTCCTTTAAATTTTTATGTTATGCTTTTGCAAAATATTTCCAAATTGGGAGAAAAAATGTATCTGCATAAAAAAATAGATGATGTTGAAACTATACCGCAAAAAGCGGGCAAAGGTGTAGGAATGAAGATGCTTCTCTCACCTGAAGAATCGCCAAACTTTGCGATGAGAAACTTCACAATCGAAGCTGGCGGGCATATGCCACTGCATACAAATATCATAGAACATGAACAGTATGTTTTAGGTGGACGAGCACTTGTGACGATAGGTGATGAAAAGTTTGAAGCTGGAGCTGGAGATGTACTTTTAATCCCTGCAAATATGCCTCATGCTTACGAAACACTCGGCGATGAAACATACAGTTTTTTATGTTTAGTACCCAAACAGGAAGACTGCATAAAGGTTTTATAAAAAAAATTTGCTATAATGCCACTCTCCAAACCGTGGACAATTGGGAGAGTGGTTTAATCCAGTCGCCTGGAACGCGGCCGTAGGGCAACCTACCGTGAGTTCGAATCTCACATTGTCCACCATTCTTACATCAAAATATGTGAACAACTCCCTAAAATACGAAGTTTCAAAGCCTCTTTAAGGTTTGATAATTTTACTCTTTGATAACCATTTTTAAAGTAGTGCGTGGGTAGCTTCCAAAGTTTTTTTTCTTTTGCCGTTGTATGTGTATCTAAATACCCACTGCTTAGTGCCACTCGTTGTGATATAAATAATTAAGCCGCCGCCGTCATTGAGAGTATAGTCTTTCTCTTGTGGCTTGACTAAAAAGAAATTGATTAAGTGGTTTAAGTTCGTATTTTATGGGTTTTTTAAAGGTATTCAGATTGAGGGATGGTGCCACAACTGGACTCATAACATCCATATAATAGGGGTAAAACAAACATAAAAATAAAAAGGTACCAATTTAGGTACCAATTTAAAATTTTAGATAGCTCTTTAACTCCAAATTGTTACGCTAATTGTATAATAAATCATATAAAAAGATTATTTTCCTATCGAACTTTTGTCGGAGTTTTATCGTTTGTTTGAGCCATTCGCATTTTTGAGAACGACTAACAAATTTGTGAACGGTAACAATCTGCACTTGAAAAGATATGCTTAAATTTGGACGTATCTATTTAGACTCCATTTAAGTTTACTGTTCACTAATTATAGGAATCAATAATTCCTGAACCTGTCTTATCGTAGAAACATTGGGTGGAATCTCCGTTGTAGCAATATTGATATTCGTTATTATTTCCATAATTCGACACATTAGTAGAATCTGGTTTGCCGTATGAAATAAATAGCATTTCCTTTGTCATTCCTACCCATGCTTTATGATGTGCAACTCTTTCACAATCGTCTGCTTCCCAGTCTGGGTGTTTTTTGTGTAGTTTTTTAGCGCGTGGACTTAGCTTTGCAATCGATTCTTTTTCTGCATCTGCTAACTGTTTTTTAATTTGCTCATCAGAGGTATTATTATCAACGCTTGTGCTACTTGCTTGCGCCTGAGCTTCTTGCGTTGGTTTATCATCTATCTTTGGCGTAAGTATTGAACTCATAATTCCCACTATAAAAATTCCAATAACCCACAGCCAAAATGTACTAATCTTTTGGTGGGGCTTAGTGGTTCCGCAGTGTGGACAAACCTTTGCATCTGGAATGACTCCAATTTTATAGATAAAAACTTAGTCATTTTACATTACCTCGTTCAAGAATTTCTAAAATGAATCTTGCAAAAGACTCAATATTATTATGAACACTCGCTTGTTCTAATGCTTCCATATAAGTAGCACGAGTTTCAACCTCAATAACCGCCCAGGAAAAACCGCCAGTGATTAAAAAAGTATTCATTATAAACCTTGCCATTCTTCCATTTCCATCCATATACGGGTGAATGAATCCGAAAAGATGATGCCCCAAAACTGCACATACAAAAGGATCATTCTCCTGTTTTAGCAACTCGAAATAAGTTTCCATTGCATCCATCAGCTCCTCTTTTGCCAACGGTACATGATCAGAACCTCTTAAATAAACTTGGGAATTACGGTAACCGGCCAATTGTTCTGCCTGAAAAAGACCAGCCCTTGCACTTGGGCCAAAGAGCGCAAAAAACCATTCTTGATGAGAAGATTCAACCTCTGTAGCTGTATTTTTATGATTAGCAATAACATCGACTATTGTATGTTTAACAGCTTCAAAAGCTTCATAATATCCCCGAGCAGCTAAAGCATCTCTACTTTTACTATCTTTTTCATTTTCACTAGGATCCCATTTGCCAGTTGAAACTCTTTCAATTAATTCATCAGTAACACGATACCCCTCGATAGAAAGGGAATGATAAGTATCTCGTTTGCGTACACTCTCCATCTCTTTTCCTACGTTTAAGGCATCAGCAATACCCCGTGATAAATTTTTTCCTATCTTATAAACCTTATCTCTCCATACGTACCACATAGCTTCAATTCGTAATGATGCAGTTGATTTACTTTTTGAAAAAACCAAACGCTTTGCTTCAACTTCAAATGGATTTGATGCCTGAAGTACCTTACCACTAGTCAATTCTACAGTACGTTTGATCATCTCGGCATCTTTGTCTCTTCCAATAAAACGTAATCCACCGACAATTCTTCCAGCAGCACTTTCCATCCGATCTTCTTGCATCAATATTCTTGTCAAGTCGGTTAGATTAGTAATTTTAGATAAAGCGATTTCAATCTCTGTCTGGTGTCTTTGCCAATACTGAGGACCTGATTTGCATAAAGCCAAATCCAAGGTCTGTGCTTGTAATCCTTTTACTTCCACGGTCTGAGAAGGAAAGTTTTTTTTATCTGCATAGATAGTCATAGAAATGCCATGTGGAAGTACAATAACAGATGCTGTACCGCTTTTTGTAATGATTGCGATCTGTTTTGGGACAACTGTATCTCCGGTATGGAGCGCAAGTGAAACTTCTGGATTTAGACTGTAGCCTTTTTTGAATCTTTTTGTAAGATACTTTGCGACGAACTCCCAGAAATTCGCATACCACATCGTAGTTTCATGGTTATTATCACTTGGTGAGCCAAGATAATACCAACCTCTGATTATCTCATGCAAAAAGCCTGCTTTTTTGAGTTGTGTAAGTTCATCAGGTTTAAATGAAGATGATTGGAAAACATTGCCTTTTTCTTGCAAAGTTTTTATTTTTTTCAGGCCTGAAGCAAGAACTTTATTCTGCATAATCGGCTCCTATTTATAAGATTATATTTCAGTTTAAAATACTTGACTGAAGAATATTTATTTACTTGGTTAAAGTATATCTAATTTACTTGGTTTAAGCAAAAAATATTACTTTACTATTTAATAGTCACTTAAAAGGCGATCTGCTGTTTTCAAACTTGTTTTTGAATATCGCTTTGTTACTGCAATAGAACTATGCCCTAAAACTTTTCCAATATTCTCAAGACTTTCACCACGGTTTACAAAAGTATTTCCCAAAGCGTGACGCGTATCGTGTATACGCATTTGATCTATCCCAGCATTTTTTATAACTTCTTTCCAATGCCTACGAAATGTACTTTCAGTTACAACAGAACAAGAATTGTTAGTACGGCAAACAAAATGAATTTGAAATTCGAAGAAGCTCAGCCTGTTTTAGAATCAGCCTTGGCACACTCTGTTTCAGGGATTTTTTAAACTAAAACCTCTTTCAAATGCCTTAGACCTCTTTTGAGGTCGCTGGGACTACCCAAAATTTTCCATCCACTTTGTTTGAACTTTAAGAAGCATAATGTATCATTGCAATATTACTTTAGCTTAGGAAAACTTTTGAAAAAGCTTCTTTTTTTAATTCTTTTATTTTTAACTGCTCTCTCTTTATCTGCAGCGCCAACATCATGTGGCGGTATCTACTATGGAAATACTGCTCCAGATATCATTAACACTAAACTTTTACCAAAAACAACAGAAATTTGTTACGAACAATTTGCAATTATGCACTCTGGACTTACTAAAACTCCTCTTTGGAGTGCGGAACACCTTACAAGAGATATGCTTACAAAAAAAGCTAAACGTGGAGATGATTTTCATGAAGATGCTCATCTTCGACTTGATGAGAGAGCCGAACTCACAGATTATGCACATTCAGGCTATGACAGAGGTCACATGAGCCCAAGCGGAGACTTTGATGAAAGACAAAGTAATGAAGAGTGCTTTAGCTTGGCAAATATGGTTCCCCAAGATCACGATAACAACAGTGGAATCTGGGCAGATATAGAGAGTTCGACCCGATACCTCGCTAAAAAAAAGGGAGAGATCTATGTTGTAACTGGTCCTCTTTATCTTGGCAACCATCCTCGTCGTATCGGTAACAGAGTCCTTGTACCGACAAATATATTTAAAGCTATCTATATACCATCTAGCGGTGAAGGAGCTGCATATATAACAGAAAATGTACCTGGACGTGACTATAAAGTGATCAGTATCGCTGAGCTTGAAAAGATTTCCGGTATCAATATTTTTCCGCAAATGAGCCAAGCTGCAAAATCGTATGCTACAAGATTACCTCAGCCAAAACCTTCCAATAAAGGCCGTCACTCTTATGAAAATCGCCAAAATACAAACAGTAGTGACGATAATAGTTTCATAGGAAAATTCAAAAGAAAAATGAATGCGATTTCAGAGCACGCAATTGGAGAGTTTATTATTGAGCCAACAATCCAAGACCTCCTAATACACCACCCGCACATACGAGCACAGAAGAAATTATCAGCATCCATAAGTAATACCCACGCATTGGATATTTCTCTGGCACAGCCGTTTGCACCAAAGTAATCAGCAATGCAATTAGGATGGGAAGCATAAATG
>Ga0118677_10011282_pt1 | contig 13453 bp, 16 predicted proteins | sample AliMusrvi5mmetaG_FD_86154 | JGI IMG/M metagenome (GOLD analysis project Ga0118677, IMG submission 86154)
AACTTCAGCCAGGGTCTCGGAGCGCTTGCGGTACTCCTTCGCCAGGACGTCGATCACGCCGTCCTCGTCGAGCGTCTTCTGGGAGTCCTTCTCGACCTGCAGGACTGCGGCGCGGGAAATCTGGAGGACTTCCTTCCGGACGAGCTCCTTGTCGCGCATCGCGGTCTTCATGTCTTCGAACAGGCGTTCCTTGAGGGTCATGGGCCATCCCTTCGGGGCACGGGCGCAGCAGGTTCTAGTGCTTCCTCTTGCGCGCGGCTTCGGACTTCTTCTTGCGGCGGACGCTCGGCTTCTCGTAGTGCTCGCGCTTGCGGACTTCCGCGAGGACGCCGGACTTGGCGCACTGCCGCTTGAAACGACGCAGGGCGCTGTCAAGGGTTTCGTTCTCCTTCACTCTGACTTCGGACATTGTTTTTCACCCCCCTTGACTGTGGAATGCATCCGGACCGGCGCGTTTCGCAAAGTGGGCCGGGCAAGACTCGAAGGGATTATACCGTCTTTGCGGAGCCGACGCAACCGGAGGGGTGCCTGGAAGGGGATTGACACACCGTGCCGACGGATGTAGTCTGAAATCGAACCGCCTACAGATGTCGTCTCCCGTTCGCATGCAAACGACAGGAGGATCCGACCGATGGACGACCGCCGCATCACGGACGCCGAATGGCCGATCATGCGCCATCTCTGGGAACACCCTGAATCCACTCTCGGCGAGATCCTCGAGGGGACGACGGCCGAAAGGAACTGGCAGCGCACCACCGCGCAGACGCTGCTCAAGCGCCTCGTGGACAAGGGCTTCGTCGCCGTGGACGACGCCGCCTCCGCTTTCCGCTATTCGGCTGCAATGTCCGAGGCCGACTGCGTCCGAACCGAGATGCGTTCCTTCCTCAGGAAGGTCTACGACGGCTCGGCCAGCATGCTGGTCGCCGGGTTCCTGAAGGACAACGACCTGTCGGATGTCGAGATCGCCGAACTCCGCCGCATCCTGGATGGAAAACGGGGTGAGCGCCATGCCGACCGCGACTGAGATCCTCTTCTACACCCTCACGTGTTCGCTTGTCGCCCTGGCGGTCCTCCTGCTCAAGTCCCTGTTCCGCCACCGCCTCGGAGCCCGGGTGCATCTCCTCCTCTGGGGACTGCTCTTCCTGCGCCTGGTCGTGCCGGTACTCCCTTCTTCTCCTTTCAGCGTGTTCAACCTCGTCGCACCCGTCCAGTCGAGCATCCAGGGCATCGCGGACGACATCCTCTCGAAGCCTGTCGTCGTCCTGGCTGCAATCCCACCGACAAGGACGCCGCCCTCATCGACGCAAGCCGCCGCGACGAGTCCGACCTCGTCCGTCGTTCCTGGCGGCGTCGGCTCGACGGATCCGAACGGTAGCGGATCAAGCTCCTACACACCGACCGGGATGACCCTCGATGCGCTCCTCCTCTGGATCTGGGCGGCCGGGGTCCTCGCCGTTCTCCTCTGGTTCATCTTCGTGTACGTCCGCCTCCGCTCCCAGCTGCGGCATGCGACCGGTCTCGCGGATGACCGGCTGGCCGCCCTGCTCGAGGAGGCAACGGGCCTCGTCGGCATCCGTCGTCGCCGCATCCGCATCGTGGAACTCGCATCCGCCCGCACGCCCTGCATCTCCGGCGTCCTGCGCCCGGTCCTCGTCCTCCCTGCCGGCGCATCGCGACTGCCCGAGGAGATCCTGCGGCAGGTCCTGGTCCACGAACTCGTCCACCTGAAGCGAGGCGATATCTGGTCCGGGTGGCTCACGCTCGCCTTTTCGGCGGTCCATTGGTTCAACCCGTTCCTCTGGTACGTCTTCCGAGCCGTCCGCCAGGACCTCGAGATCGCCTGCGACGAAAGGGTCCTCGCCCTGCTCGGCGAGGAGCGGCGCATCGAGTATGGCCTGACGCTGCTCGCCTTCGCCGCGCCGCGAGCCGGACGTGCCGGTCCTCGTCACCGGCCTGAACTGCGCCGACACGATGACCGGCTTCCACAACGCCAATCATACCAACGGCACCCCGGTGACCGTTCTCATCCCAAACCTCGACCGGCATTTTGAGCACATCGAAGCTTACCGGGTAACAAACCGTACGCCGCGCCCCGGTCACGCCTCTTACGCCAGCTATGTGAAGTACGGCCAATGGGACGACGCCATTGGTGCAGGGTTCTTCAGCGGTCGCTACACCGCCACCATTGTCGCCGCCGGCGCGATCGCCAAGCGCATCCTCAAGGATCACGGCATTGAAGTCACCGGCTACATCAAGGAAGCCGCAGGCATCCGCATGCCCGACCTGTCCATCGAACAGATCCGCCCCAAGGTTGCCGCATACAAGGAAATGCGCTGGAAGAACGACCCGGTTTACCATTGGCTCTTCACGGATGGACGGTACAAACCTGAGATGCGGATGCTCCAAAAGATGGCCGTGCTCGCCGAGTTGGAGAAGGAAGTGCCGGAGATGTACAAGAAGATGATCCGCTTTGACGAGGAAGCCATTCGCAAAGAATACGGCATCCATCCGAAGTTAAACTGCCCCGACCTCGCCACCGCCGACGCCATGTACGACCGCATCATGGAAGTCACCCGGCAGGGCGACTCGACCGGCGGCATCGTCGAGATTGTCGCTACCGGCATCCCGTGCGGCATGGGCGAACCCGTGTTCAATAAACTCGACGGCGAACTTGGCCGCATGATGAGCATCGGCACGATCAAAGCCGTCGAGATCGGCGCCGGCCTCGCTGTCAAAGATATGACCGGCTCGCAGGATAATGACCAGCTCGACGCCAAGGACGGCAAAGTCACTTTCCGCACCAACAACGCCGGCGGCATCACCGGCGGTTTAGCCACCGGCCAGAACCTCGTTGTCCGCCTCGCCGTCAAACCGACGCCTACGATTGCCAAACCGCAACACACCATTGATAAAGTCTCGCTGGAGAACAAAGACCTCGCCGCCGTTACCCGTCGTGACCCGACGATTGTCCCGCGCGTCTGGCCTGTTGCTGAAGCCTTCATGGCGATCATCCTACTCGACCACTACATGCAACACATCGCCTTCCAAGCGATGGCGAAGAAGAGCAATTAACCGCACATTTGGTTGCTTTTGGCCGGCGGATAGTTGAAATTTCGGCTGCCTTTGATAGCGAGCATGCACATTGCATTCAAAATCACGCCGCTGATCATTGCCGGCACGATTATCGTCTTGCTCGGTTTGATCTGCGACGGCATCATTATCGCGCGGTTTTTGCCGGCCACGCAATTTCGTGTTGGCCCCAAACCGTGGGGGCTCCGCGCCTTGGCTGTCGGCGTGTTGCTGCTGACCGGTCTCTTCGTGGTCGCCAATCTTTGTTACGCGCTCATTGCTGCGCTCCTGCACCACAAACACATTTCCCAACTCACTGGCATCATCTTGCCGGTGGAAATGCTGCTGCGCATCGTTGCGTTGGCCTGCGGCGCGGTATACTTCCGCCGGCAACGCTTCGACATCCGGCAAGCCCTCGGTCTCGACACCATCACCGTTGGCGCGGCAGCCGGGTGGGGCGTGATATTTTGTCTGGCCAGCCTGCCGCCGGTCGGTGTCATCATGTTCGCGACCGACGCCTTTTGCCGGCTCTTTCACATCAATGTCGGCGACCAGCCGATCATTGACCTCTTCCTCAAGACCAATTCATCGTTCTTGCTCATCGTCCTGCTACTGTTCGCACTCTCCGTCGCGCCGGTGTTTGAAGAATGCCTCTTTCGCGGTTTCGCTTACCCGGCCCTCAAACAACGCTACGGCTTCTGGCCCGCCTTGCTGATGGTTTCCGGCGTCTTCGCGCTCAGTCACCTGCACGCGCCGTCGTTTCTGCCGTTGTTCATTTTCGCCATCGGCCTCGGCCTCGCCTACGAACTAACCGGCTCGCTCATCGCGCCGATCACGATGCATGCGCTGTTCAACGCGACCATGATCGTCCAACTCTTTTATCAGCGCAGCCATCCATGACCACCATTCGCGACCTCGGCGAGTTCGGCCTCATCCGGCAACTCGCAAAAAACATCCCGCGCGCCGGCGACGATTGCGCCGTCCTCCCTGGCGGCCTCCTTTTCACCTGCGACCCGGTCATTGAAGGCGTTCACTTCTTACCGACCACACCGGCCCGGCAAGTCGGCTGGAAAGCCATGGCCCGCAACCTCAGCGACATCGCGGCCATGGGCGGCCAACCCCGGTATGCCGTCATCAGTCTCGGCCTGCGGCCGGCCACGCCGGTGCGCTGGGTGCGCGAGCTTTATGCCGGCCTCCATGCCGCCGCAGAAAAGTTCGGCTGCGAAATCGTTGGCGGCGACACCGCCCACGTCCGGTCGGAACAATTCGTCGTCGTTACCTTGCTCGGCCACGCCGACCAGCCCGTGCGGCGGTCCGGCGCCAAGCCCGGCGACGCCGTGTTCGTGACCGGTAAACTCGGCGGCTCATTTCGCTCCGGCAAACATCTCACTTTCACCCCGCGCATCCGGGAAGCCCGCTGGCTCACCCAACATTTCCGCATCCACGCCATGCTGGATATCAGCGACGGCCTCGCCAGCGATCTCCAACGGCTCGTCGAATCCAGCGGCGTCGGCTTCGATATTTGCTCCCGGCAAGTGCCGCGCAATGGCACGCTCCGGGCTGCGCTGACTGATGGCGAAGATTTTGAATTGCTGTTTACTGTCAACCCGCGCGCCGCCGGCAAGCTGCGGAAGAAGTTTTACGAAATCGGCCGCGTCACCACGAAGCCGGTCGTGCTGCTCGACGGCCAACCGCTCACGGAAAAAGGTTATGACCATTTCCCACAGCGCTGAGGAAACCATTGCCTTCGGCCGGCAACTCGCCGGCAGCCTGCGCGCCGGTGACGTGCTTGCGCTGACCGGTGATCTGGGCGCCGGCAAGACTTGTTTGGTGCAAGGTTTGGCAGCCGGCTTGAACATCACGCACGCCGTGACCAGTCCGACCTTCACACTCATCCACGAATACCGGGGCGGTCGTTTGCCGCTGGCGCACATTGACCTGTACCGGCTGGCGACGGCAAGCGAAGCGGTCAACATCGGCATCGAGGAATATCTCAGCGGGGTCGGCGTCACCGTCATCGAATGGGCGGAACGGATTGAGTCGCTTCTGCCGGCGCAGACGAAACGGATTCGCCTAACTGCGATCGATGAGACAACCCGGCAAATTGAGGTGACATGATCACGCTGGCTTTTGACACTTCCACCGCGCGCGGCGCGGTCGCCGTGCTGGACGGTGACCGGCTGGTCGGTGAAGAGTATTTTGAGCGCGACGGTTTGTTTGATGCTATCGGGCGCTTGCAGCCCGGTAACTTTGAGCTGCTGGTTGTCGGTGTCGGCCCCGGGTCGTTCACTGGCATTCGCGCCGGGCTGGCAGCGGCGAAAGGTTTGGCTTTGCCACGGGCGGTGCCGATCCGGGCGATAAGCAGCTTTGATGCGTTGGCGTTGACAGCGTTGCCGGCAATGCCGACAGAGGACCGACAGATGTGCGTCTGGGCCGATGCGCGCCGGGGTGAGATTTATTACACGCTGTACGACCGGACTGGTCAGCCGCTTGGTGATTGCCGGCTTGGCACGCGTGAAGCGGTGACCGGCGCGTTGCGCGAGCCGACGTGGTGGGTGAGCGCGCCGACAGTATTTCCCAGCGCGGCGATCCTCGGCCGGTTGGGCTTGGCCGGGGCGAGCAAGTTGCCGTTGGAGCCGATTTATTTGCGCAAGACGGAATATCGGATGGCATAACTGCCAGCTTATGAAACTTGCTGTTCGTGACTTTGATTTGCGTGTGTTGAACATGCGCAGCCGGATGCCGTTCCGATACGGCATCGCCACAATGACCACGCTGCCGCATCTGTTTGTGCGTGTGCAAATCGAACTCGACGGCCACCGGCACTGGGGGATTGCCGCCGATCACTTGCCGCCGAAGTGGTTCACGAAAGATCCGGACACACTTTACCGGGATGACATCGCTGACATGCTCGCTGTCATCACCAATGCCTGCCGCCTTGCCACTGAGTTGCCGGCCGCACCGACGGTCTTCGCTTTCTGGCAGCAACTCTACGCGGCGCAACAACAATGGGCGGCTGGCACGAAGCATCCGTCGCTGCTCTGGGGTTTCGGCGTCAGCCTTGTCGAGCGCGCGCTGATTGATGCGTTCTGCCGCGCCACCGGCAAGCCCTTCGCGGTGGCGTTAAATGATGGTTCGCTTGGTGTTCAATGGCGCGGCACACCGCTTCGACAAATCATCGTGCGTCACACCGTCGGTCTGGGCGATCCACTGACTGGCGCCGGACAACTCAACGACGGCTTGCCTGAGTCGTTGGCGGATTGCATCCGGGAATACGGCCTCACACATTTCAAAATCAAACTCTCTGGCGATAAAGACGCCGATCTCGCCCGTCTGCGCGAGCTGGCCGGCCGCCTGCCGGCCAAGTTTGCCTTCACGCTCGATGGCAATGAACAATACCGGAGCCTCGACGCCTTCCGCGCTTTTTGGGAAGCGGCCCAACCGCTCAAAGAATTTCTCCGGCACCTGATCTTCGTCGAACAACCGCTGCATCGCGATGTGGCGTTGCGGGTCGATTTGAATGACTGGCGCGACCGACCGCCGATCATCATTGACGAATCCGATGCTGAGCTCACCTCCTTCGCCACCGCGCTCGATCTCGGCTATGCCGGCACGAGCCACAAGAATTGCAAAGGCGTTTTCAAAAGCATTGCGAACGCCGGTCTCGCGAAACAGCGCGGCGCCATCCTCAGCGGCGAAGACTTGTCGAATGTCGGCCCGGTGGCACTGCTCCAAGACCTAGCCGTCGTCGCCGCGCTCGGCATCACGCATGCGGAACGCAACGGACACCACTATTTTCGCGGGCTAAGTGCCTTGCCGGAAGAAACGCTGGTGCATCACGGTGATCTATACCGGCGTCACGAGCGCGGGTTTGTCACCTTGAACGTGCAGCACGGCGTGATCCCGGTTGGTAGTGTCGTCGCCGCGCCATTCGGCGTGGGGTTTGAAGTAAACACCGATCAGTTTACGCCGCTTGCCGATTGGCGCGTGGAATCTCTCGACGCTTAACTGACCAAACTATTGGACAGCGCCTTTTTCGACCCGCCGCAATTCCGCGCCGCGATCCCGCGCAATGTCGGTTTGCTGAAAAGCGCCCCGCTCCGGCAGGACCATGAGGAACTGGCTCGTCTCCTCGATGTGAACCTCGGCCCGGCGGATGACGCAGTCGAGGACGTGGCCGCCGGCTTGCCGGTCGGCGGTGAGGAAATGGAAATGGTAGCCGGGAACGTTGAGCCCTTGCATGAAGTCTGGGGTGCGGAAGCCGACCAATGTTCCAGTTTTGTTCTGGAACGCAAAGACGCTCTGCTTCCGGGCGGCGTCAGCCAGCGTGGGATACGGTTGTTGCTGGCGTGGGACGCTGCGGGTCTTCGCGGACTCGATGTCAACCTCCAAACGAAAGGCATAAAAGGCATTGGGCGACGGCAATTGCCGGTCGAGCTCCTGTTCGAGCGCATGCAGGTTGGCGACATTGGTCAGGACGAGTGAGCGGTTTGGGTGAAAGAACAGGACAGTGGCAAACGGCGTCCGCATGTCGTCAGGCGCGGGATAGACATGGCCGTCGGAGCGGATCTGGTAGAAACGCCCATCGAGCGCCATCATCTCGCCGTCGAGCGCGTTGAACGTGCCGATGCCAAAATTGCCATGATGTTTGAGTGTGGCGATGGTCATGTCGCCATCGAACACGCCGGCAAGGAGCGAGTTGATCGTCGCGTACTGGAACAGCTCGGCCCGGCGCGTCGCGCAGCCGGCCGCCAGCAGCGTGAGCGCGAGGAAGACGGTAAGGCGTCGCAAGAACAGCATCATGAAATTCCTCAAATTCCTAGCTTACTGCTTGAGGCCTTCGAGTGTGATTTTGTTAGTCCACAGGCTGGCCTGCCACTGGCGCTTCTGTTTCATGTCCACCTTCACCTGCAAAACGTCGCCGTTCTTGAATTCGCCCCCGGCCATGCTCGCGACCGGATTGTTCGTGCCGGACATACTGTGGCTGGACTGCCCCAATGATTGTTTGAGTTCGCCATTCAGATAAAGCACGGGCATGAAGTCGGTGTAGATGTCAGGGAAGGGGAAGGTCGAATTAATCCGCACCTCCCAGATCGAATAGTTGGCCGGGCGCTGCTGCAACACCAAGCGGTAATGTTCCTGCACCAATCGGTCGCGCAACTCGGGTTTCAGAAAACCCTCGCGCCACACGCCGGCCAGCGCCTGCGCCGCGTCCGTGTTGTTGGTCGCGCTGAATTGCCGGTACAGAATCTCCTGTTGCTCCGGCAAATACTTCAGCAACGCCCCGCGCTCCGCCGCCGGCTGGCTCTCGATGCCGCGCCGCAGCAACTGCCACGCAAAGGTGGCCTCGCCGATGTTCATGAACGCCGTGGCCACCGTCAAACAGGGACGCCATTCATTCCCGCGCTGCCCGATCAATTCCTCGGCGCACTGTTTCGCCTCGTTCGTCACCCCGGCCGCCAGATAATCCGCCACAATCTGCTCGACGTATTGATTCTGCAAATACGACCGGCTGTCGGTCGTCAATTGCAACCGGCGCCATTCCGCGCGCAACCGGGCCGCCTCGGGCTTGTTGTAATTTTGACTGATGAGCCGGTCCGCAAATTGCCGCAACGCATCCAGGCAATCCCGCAGCGGCACCTGGCGCAACCGACTCGCCGCCTGCGCCAGCGTCGCCGGGTCGGTGGTGCACGCCGTCGCTTCCGGGAGTTCCCGGCACAACTGTGCCGTCGCCAGTTTCCGCCAGCCATCGTCGGGCGCGCCGGCAATGAACTCCAGCGTCAACCCGACCGCCTGATTCATATTCGTCCGCGCCTCCGCATCCATCCCGCCGAGGAACGCCGCCAGCCACGGGCGCGTGGCCTGCAATTGCTCCAATACCTGCCGGCGCTCCGGCGGGCGCAGCTTGCCGGCCATGAGCAGGTCCATCAAGTACCGGGCGTGCGGCGCCGCGGCACTGGTCGGCTGGGTCTCGATCACCTCGACGCATTTCATGAACGCGGTCGCGTTGTCGCCCTGTCCATACGCCGCCTGTGCTTGGTCATACAACGCTTCCCCGTGCGCCGACACGACGAGGCCGGTTGCCAGCAGCAGCGTAAAGATTCGTGGAATTACCATCGTAGCCTCGCCGGTTGCTCTTTCGTGATTTCAAACTCCAACTCATTCGATTGGAGCGTGCCCGTCCAGTATGGCAGGACGGGAATTTGCCGGGCGTCACCGTAAACGTTGCCTTTGCCTTCGTACTTTGCCGTGATTCGATAACGTCCCTTCGGAAGTTTCAATTCAAACTCATTCGTGCTGGGACTCCAAAACTGATCCAAGTCAAGGAGCAAGACATAGACTGATCCAAACCGCAGCGGCACCGCCAAATCATCCACGCGGCCAGCCACGCCGGGGTATCGTTTGTCGGCGAACTGCAACTCCCGTTGCTTGCCTTGTGCATCTGTTAGGATTAACCAAATCGCCTCCGGCAACTGGACTCGCCCATTGTTGAGCATGCTTCCCAAGTTCAATACGTAATCTTGCTCGTGAGTCACCTGCGCGGGCTTGTCATTCACTCGCAAGGTCACAGGCTCGCCGACATTCCGGAACGCCACATAGAATTCCGTTTCAGGCTGGCTCTTATCTGTGAGCGTGATCGGCGAGATGGCAAGCTGCAAGCCATTACTCGCGGCACCCCACGGCTGGTTATCGTTAATCACCGGTTCTGCCGCGACAACGGCGCCGGCCACCAGCAGCAGCGCGACCGGCCACTTCACCATGAGTAATGCACCGTGTAGTTGATGATGACCTGGCCGTCTGCCGGGATTTTGGGCTGGAACGTCATTGAGCGCGCGTCGGTCTTGGTGTACTCCGCCGTGCTGCCGGTAATGTCCCAGTTCAACCACCGGTACAGATGCTCGACCACGCGGACTTCGACTTCTTCTTTCTTGTGGTTGCGCAACGTGATCTCGAATGACTCATCAGCCCAGTGGTCGCCCCGGTCATCGCGCTTGAAGCTGGTCTGCTTCCGTTCGCCGACTACGTCGAACGCGTTGCCGGTGTAAAGGCGCACCGTCTCGTCCTTCGCCGTGTGCTCAATCGCGTCCTCGCCGATGAACTCGTTCCGACCATCGGTGTCGCGCCGGTAGACTTTCACCTTGCCCTTGGGCAACGGCATCCCGAGGTGGGCGGCTTCCGAGTTCTTGAACTCCAGCATCGCCCAGACTTTCCGGTTACAATCCGTGCCGTATTCCGGTTGTTGGCGGATGCTATTGTAATCCCAGTTCCGGTACCGCTCTTCCATCTTGAAACCGTCGTACACATAAATGCGTTTGGCCGGCACGTTGACGGCGCGGATGAACTCGACTTGCTTCACTTCCCGGTCCAACACCGTCGTTGCTCGCGGCAACGTGTACAGGTGGTATTCCTCGAACGCCTTCTCCGTCACTTGCGGCGCGCCATTGAACCCGGCTATGCGGCTGCTACCTATGGCCATCGCGAAACCATCATTGTAGACGCCCGGCTGCGGCGCGCGCGCCACGTCGCCGGCCATGAGCTTGAGGCTCGCGTTCTCGAAATCCTTGCCGGACATGTTCTCCAATGTGACCCAGCCGATCAGGTCGAAGTTGTCGCCCTTCTCCGGCGCGACGGCGTTGTAATTCGCTTCCCAGCGCATCCCGCCGGTCAAGTAGGAGAACTCCACATCATGCTTGCCGGCCCGATCCGTCCACAACTGCCACAATAATGTCGGCTTCAAGAACGCATTTGGATCGAGCGCCTCGAAGATTGGCCGGCCCGGCAACCCGAATTGCACCTTGCCGTCCACTTCCACAATCGGCTGCCCGCCGCCTTGCGGATTGGCATAAGCATACTGCGCCATCGCGTATTGGTAACCGTACTGCTGATAGGCCGCCACGTGCGGGACGTAACCGCTGCGCAGGAGTTTGCCCCGCACGATCTTCTTCTCGCCGGTCTGCGGCAGGGTGATCTCGAAATCGAGCGTCTTGCCCTCCGACTTGCGGAGCAACAGGCCTTCGCCGAGTGGATCGCTCTCGTAGTTCTGCTCGATGATCTGCAAGCCGTCCGGGCTTTTCAAGTCGCGGAGCACCACCGAGGCCGGTTCCAGATGCGCCGTGATGTCGGTCACGCGCACCTCGTTGTCGCCTTTCTTCAAATCGAACGACCGGCTTTCTTTGACGGTCGCGAAGTTTTGATTGTAGATGGTGAGTTGCGTTTGCGCCGACGCGATGCCGGCGCACAAGAGAGCGAGCCAAGCGAAGTGTTTCATGCCCTGAATCGTACTCCCGGCGAAGGTCACCGGGCAACGATAATCCGGCGCCGGATTATGACTTCCCAGCACCGGATTATGACTACGTGGTGCTTGGTAACAATTCACGGATGCCTGTGGACCATTAAATGACGCCGTTTTGCCATAGAATGGCGCCATTTTGCCGTACAGTGGCGCCAATCTACCACACATTGGCACCATTCTGTGATTCCGTGGCACCATTTTGCCATACATTGGCGCCAATCTACCATCCAGTGGCGCCATTCTACCGTACATTGGCGCCAATCTACCGTCCAGTGGCACCATTCTATGATTCTGTGGCGCCATTCTATCGTCCACGGGCGCCATTTATTGGTCCACGGGTAAGATTTAATCGTCCACGGGTAACAATGGAAATGCCACGGTTGCCAATGGAAAGACCACGGGGAGAGGGTAATATAGGCCCGGTCACGCGGGCAGAGCATCCATAACGCGGAATCTGATGGGTGGCCGGCAAAACGATTTCGAAGGGCTTCAAAACGATTTTGAAGGCCGGGAAAATGGTTTCGGCGGCCGGGAAAATGATTTGTAAGCCCAGAGAAATGATTCCCCTGGGCAGAGAAACGACTTTTCTGGGCAGGGAAATGGTTTTCCTAGGCAGAGAAACGACTTTACTGGGCAGAGAAATCATTCCCTTGGGCAGGAAAATGACTTTCTTGGGCAAGAAAATGATTTTCCCGGCCTTCCCCCAAGCTCCACCCAGCCGCAAAACCCCTTATAAACTGTGGTTTTTGGCCAATTATGCAGAGTTTGAGGCGAAAGCGGCTACCGGCACCCGCAGTTCAAGCTGGAATTCCAGTGCAAGCCCGTCTCCGCGTCAACCCGAATCCGCCCCAGCCCCGCCGGCGGTCAGTGAGTGGGCGAGGGCGGTTGATACGGAATGCCACATGGAAAAACCAAATCATGCGGGACAATCATAATATTGTTGTCCTCATTGAGGCGATAAGCACACCCGGCTAAGATTGCCGATAATTCTAGCGCTTCCTTTAATGAGACATTTTCCATGTGCATTGAAATCTTGTAATCTTGCAGAGCTTCCGAATGTATTAGGATCACAATCCGGCGGCCTGAAACCTCAAAAGTTTGATGCATGAGTGATTGTGTGACGGCCAAAAGAGAAGTCTCTTCAAAACTAACTACCGGTAACACAACTGTATTCAAGGACTTGATAACCTCGCGGCGTTGCGGGCTTATACTAAAGTAGGCACTTTTGGATGCGCGATGATCACAACCGGATGCAAACAATAGCAACGCACATAAAATCCAACCGATCATTAATTGCTCCTTAACTTCATTGCATCAGGATTGTGAAATTCTAGCGGTGCCGTGTCAATCCTAGGGTTCGCCAACGACATTCAACCATCATTCTAGGGATGGTTAGCTCCAAACTTCGAGGTCAGCACAGGGGCGGGTGCACTCGGGTCAGAATTAATCCTTACAGGAAGCGAACCATCGAAATAATAACCGCCATGTATCATAACCATGTCTGTCTTAACAACACCGTCAGTACCAACTGCTGTGTAAACAGGGTGAAGAACAACGGAGCCACCGTGGATGCTTTTTGCTTCGAGTTCGATAAGCCAGATTCCGTCAGGACGAAGGTTTGCCTTAGCTGGCGCATCTGTGAGCAAGCTGAATTGTTTCCATAGTCCCGCTGCCTGATAGGTGCGCGCAATGGTAATCGCCTTTTGTTCATTAATTGGGGAAGCTCGTTCCGGAGTCGGTTGCTGTTTCTGGTGGCAGGAAACAAGCGCCAACATAGCAAGTAATAATGCAGCAACACTTCGAGTCATGTAATTCAGATTCATTGCCATTTCTCCCCGCAGTTCGCCGTGCCTTTCCATTGCATCACGTCAGCGATTGTGAAACTGCCGCGCGCCCGCGTCAACCCGAATCATGACCCGATCGCTTATTGCGTCAGGCGGTCGCATTCCAGTGGGACTAGCGTTTGTTTACCGGCTTCGATCTTCACTAGGCCGGACCGGCCTTTGAAGTGGAGGCCGGCTTCGGTGACTTCGCGCGGTTCGGGGTAGAGGAAGAGCAGGTGCCGGCGGCCGGTCGGCCAACGGAGTTCCA
>Ga0118677_10011283_pt1 | contig 13452 bp, 7 predicted proteins | sample AliMusrvi5mmetaG_FD_86154 | JGI IMG/M metagenome (GOLD analysis project Ga0118677, IMG submission 86154)
TTGCGCTTCGGTGGACTTGAGTTGGGTTTCGGCCAGTGATACGTCATAGTCGGTGGCGATGCCGCCGGCACGGCGGTCCTGGGTAAGCTCGAGTGATCGTTGATAGGTCTTGCCGGTTTCCACTAGCAAATTCCGCTGTGCCTCCAGGGCCCGCAGCGTGATATAGTCAATGGCAACTTCCGCCTGCACGGCGAGTTTGGCGGATTGCAAGTCATCTGAGGATGCTGTTAGATTGGCGTGGGCAGCTTCTACTTCGCGACGGACGCGTCCCCAGAGGTCCAGTTCCCAACTGGCATCGAGCGGGACGCTGAACGAGCTGAAGGTGGTGCCGTTGCCGCCACTTAAGCTGCCGTTGGTGCGTTGGCGGGTTATGCCTGGTGCTGCGGCAAGTTGCGGAAAGAAATCCGCTCGAGCGACGTTGACCCATGCACGGGCCTGTTGAAAATTGGCATAAGCGGCGGCGAGTTGTTGATTGTTAGAAGCAGCAAGGTTTTCGAGGCGGTTCAACTCAGCGTCATTGAAAAGTTGCCACCATGCGCCGCGCGACAGATGAGCGGAGGGTTGGGCGGTTTTCCACTTGCCAGGTACGGTGGCACTGGAGCCCGCATAAGCAGCCGGCATCGCGGCGCTGGCAAGCGCCGGGGGCCGTTGGTAATCCGGGCCAACTGCGCAGCCTGTGAGCAGCAGAGCAATGCACGATCCGCTAGAAATGCATCTTAGTTTGTGGGGCGTGGTAATTTGCATGGGATCAATTCATGGTAAAAATACTGGCTGTCATATCATCAACTTGATATTAGTTATGTGCTTATGGGCAGGGGTGAGCGGCGGCGGTGGTGGCGCCAGGATTTGTAGCGCTGGCCGAGGCTTTCGAATGCGAGGTAGATAACCGGGGTGGTGTAAAGAGTTAGAGTTTGGGAGAGCAGCAGTCCGCCGACCACCGCGATACCCAATGGCTGGCGCAGTTCTGAACCCGTGCCAAGGCCGATGGCAAGCGGGATGGCACCAAACAGCGCGGCCAGTGTGGTCATCATGATCGGCCGGAAGCGGATCACGCAGGCCTTGTAGATTGCGTCGCTCGGGTTGAGGCCTTCCTGGCGCTCGACGTCCAGCGCGAAGTCAATCATCATGATGGCATTTTTTTTGACGATGCCCATCAACAGGATGATTCCGATGAAGGAAATGAGTGACAGATCGATGCCGGTGGCCATCAAGGCGAGCAGGGCACCGACGCCGGCGGAGGGCAGCGTCGAGATGATAGTGAGCGGATGGATGAGACTTTCATAAAGAATGCCTAGCACGACATAGACAGCGATGAGGGCGGCGGCGATAAGCAGCGGCATGTTAGACATTGAAGCGCGGAACACTTGCGCTGTGCCTTGGAAGCTGCCTTGCACGCTCGACGGCATTTGTAGATCTTGCACGGATTTCTCGACAATTTCAGTGGCCTGGCCCAGCGCTACTCCAGGTGCAAGATTGAACGATACGGTTACAGCCGGAAACTGCCCCTGGTGATTGACGGAAAGAAACGTGTTCTCAGTTTTGAATCGGGCCACGCTCGAGAGCGGCACCTGCACGCCATTGGCCGAGCGCACATAGATTTGGTTGAGTGAGGATGGATCCCTCAGGAAACCGGGCTCCACTTCCAGGACGACGTGGTGCTGGTTATATTGCTGATACATGGTGGAAACCTGCCGCTGGCCGAACGCATCGTAAAGCGTGTTGTCGATCGCTAACGGCGCCAGGCCCAGACGCGAGGCGGCGTCGCGGTCGATAACTACGGTGGTTTGCAGGCCGCGGGTTTGCTGGTCGCTGCTGACGTCGCGCAGTTCGGGCACGCGGCGGAGTTTTTCCACCAGAGCGGTGGACCAGCGGTTCAGTTCCGTTAGATCGCCGGCTTGCAAGGCATACTGGAACTGAGCGCGGCTCATGCGACCGCCGACACGGATATCTTGGGACGCTTGCAAGAACAGATTGATGCCAACCACCTTGCCTAGTTTGCCGCGCAATCGGGCGATGACCTGATCGGCACTCACCTTGCGTTCGACCAGCGGCTTGAGAGTGATGAACATGCGGCCGTTATTGACCGTGGAGCTGCCACCGCCACCGCCGCCCGCGCCGAGAAACGATCCCACGGTGGCCACAGCCGGGTCGTCCAGCACGATTCGGGCGACCTTTTGCTGCAACTCCGCCATTGCCGGGAACGAGATATCCTGGGCAGCATCGGTTGAGCCCATTACGATGCCGGTGTCCTGTTGCGGGAAAAACCCCTTAGGCACAGCCTGATAGAGCCGAACCGTGGCCACCAGCGTGCCGAGCCACACCAGCATCATGAACACCGGATGACGCAGCACCCATTGCAAGCTGCCCGCATAGTTACCTAACAACCAGTTAAACGCCCGTTCGCAAGCGCGGTTGAACCATCCCGGTTTCCTGCAATCGGCTTCCGGCTTGAGGAAGCGGGAGCAGAGCATCGGCGTGAGTGTTAGGGAGATGACGCCGGACACGAGGATGGCCAGGCTCACCGTCACGGCGAATTCATGGAACAAGCGGCCGATCAAGCCGCTCATGAACAGCAGAGGGATGAACACCGCGATGAGGGAAGTACTCATCGAAATAACCGTGAAGCCGATTTGTTTTGCCCCTTTGAACGCCGCCTGCATCGGTGGGTCGCCCAGCTCAATGAAACGGTGAATGTTTTCAATGACAACGATGGCATCATCGACGACAAAGCCTACCGAAATGGTGACGGCCATCAGCGAGAGGTTGTCGATGCTATAATGGCACAGATACATGAAGGCAAACGTGCCTGCGAGGGCCAGCGGCACGGTGATGCTGGCAATAAACGTCGGCCAGCAGCGCCGCAAGAATAAGAAAATGACCATCACTACTAGGGCAATGCTCAACAGCAATGAGAATTGCACATCGTGAACTGACGCGCGGATGGTGGTCGTTCGGTCACTTAACTCGGTGATTTTCACCGATGGAGGCAGCCATTTTTCCAGTTGAGGCAATACTGCGCGGATGCGGTCCACTGTCTCTATCACATTGGCGTCCGCCTGTTTGAAAATGATCACCAACACCGAGCGGTTGAGGCCGGCCCAGCCCGCGACGCGGGTATTCTCGGTGCCCTCAATAGCCCTACCCAAAGCGTTCAAGCGCAATGGAGAGCCGCCACGCTGGGTTAGAATAAGGTCGTCATACGCCACTGCCTGTTGGAGTTGGTCGTTGCTAGCGATCGTGTGGGACTGGGCGTTGCCATCGAAGCCGCCCTTGGGCAAATCCACGTTCACCTGGCTGAGCAGTGTGCGCACATCTTCGAGGCTCATGCCGGTGGCGGCCAGCGCGCCGGGATTGAGTTGGACGCGCACGGCGGACTTGTCGGCGCCGCTGATATTGGCCTGGCTGACGCCCTCGACCTGGCTGAGGCGCTGGCCGATGATAGAGTCGGCGCATTCAAACACCTGGGTGGCTGGCAAGGTTTCCGAGCGCATCGCCAGAATCATGATAGGCGTATCGGCCGGGTTGACTTTCCGATAGGTCGGCGGGCCGGGCAAATTGCTGGGCAAATCCGCTGCGGCGGCGTTGATGGCGGCTTGGACGTCGCGGGCCGCACCATCGGCCTTGCGGTTCAAGTCGAACTGAATATTGATAGAGCAGCCACCGAGCGTGCTGACAGAGGTAATTTCGGTAACTCCGGCGATTTGCGCCAAGCGGCGTTCGAGAGGAGCGGCCAAGGATGAGGCTACGGTTGCAGGGTCGGCGCCGGGCAGGGTCGCGGATACACTGATCATCGGCAAATCCACACGCGGAATGGCCGCCACCGGCATGAAATGATAGGCCACCACCCCAAGCAAAAATAACCCAATAGCCAGCAGCGAGGTGCCGGCCGGACGGGAAATGAATGGCGCGGAGATGTTCATCTAGGTTCACCTGCGCTTGTTAACTCAGCGATGATTCGTTGCGGGCGTTCGCGGCGGAACCAGAGGCCGAGGCGATCCAGATAAAGGTAGATCACCGGAGTGGTGTAGAGCGTGATGAATTGTGAGACCAACAGGCCGCCGACGATGGCTATGCCCAGCGGCCGCCGCAACTCCGAGCCGGTGCCTTGCTGCAGCGCCAGTGGCAACGCACCAAGCAGCGCCGCCATGGTCGTCATCATGATAGGCCGGAAGCGCAACAGGCACGCCTGATAGATGGATTGCTCCGGTGCGAGTCCCTCGTTGCGTTCCGCGTCCAGCGCAAAGTCAATCATCATGATGGCATTTTTTTTCACGATGCCGATGAGCAGGATGATGCCGATGAGGGCGATGATGGTCAGGCTTTGGCCGGTGAGCATCAGCGCCAGCAGTGCGCCGACTCCGGCAGAAGGCAGGCTGGAGAGAATGGTGAGGGGATGGATATAACTTTCGTAGAGCACGCCTAACACAATATAGATAACGGCGATGGCGGCGAGGATCAGGAACGGCTCGCTGGTAAGGGAGGAACGGAATTCTGCGGCGCTACCTGAGAACGTAGCCACCACCGTTTCCGGCAGCTGGATGCGCTTTTCGGCCGCCTGGATGGCGGTGACCGCCGCGCCGAGTGAGCTGCCGGGACTGAGGTTGAACGACAGCGTCACAGCAGGAAATTGCCCCTGGTGCACGATCGTCAGCGGCGCGGTGGCGATGGTGGCTTTGGCAAAGGAGCTCAACTGGACCATCTGCCCGCCAGTGGATTTGACATAGATCTTATCTAGCGATTCTGGTTGGAGTTGATACTTTGGCTCGACCTCCAGAATGACGCGATATTGGTTGAGCTGGGTAAAGATGGTGGTGACTTGGCGCTGGCCGAACGCGTCGTAGAGTGTGTCATCGATGGCCTGGGTGAGTACATTGAGCCGCGATGCTTTTTCCCGGTCCACCGCCACTTGCACTTGCAGGCCACCGCTTTGTTGGTCGGTGGCGACGTCTGCCAATTCCGGTTGGTTGCGGAGAGCGGCGAGGAGTTTGGGTGACCAATCGGAGAGTTCGGCGACATCGGCGTCCTGCAGTGTGTATTGATACTGGGTGCGGCTGACGCGGCTGTCGATCTGGACGTCCTGAGCCGCCTGCATGAATAGCGAGATTCCTTGCACTGAGTCCGTGGCAGTGCGCAAGCGATCCATGATAGCGTTGGCAGTGGCCTTGCGCTGGTCGCGGGGTTTGAGGTTGATATAGATTCGGCCGGAATTGACGGTTGAGTTGACGGTTCCGGCACCGACGAACGACGCCACGCTGATGACATCGGGATCTTGGCGAACGATCTCGGCAACGTTGCGCTGGCGTTCGACCATGGCCTTGAACGAGATGGATTGCGCGGCATCAGTGACGCCAATGATCAAGCCGGTGTCCTGTTCGGGTAACAGCCCCTTGGGCACAATGATATATAGCCAGACGGTGGCCACCATCGTCACGATGGCCACCATCAAGGTGAAGAATTGATGTCGAAGCACCCACTTCAGGCTGTGGTCATAGGCATCGAGCATCGCCTTGAACATCCGGTCGGTTGCCAGATAGAGGCGGCCGTGGCGCGTCTGGCTTTCCGGCTTGAGGAGGCGGGCGCACATCATTGGAGTTAGAGTTAGAGACACGACAGCGGACACGGCCACTGCGACGCTGAGGGTGATGGCGAACTCGCGGAACAGTCGGCCAACGATACCGGTCATGAAGATGAGGGGAATGAACACGGCGATGAGCGAGACGCTCAGTGAAATGATGGTGAAGCCGATCTGGCGGGCACCTTTCAAAGCGGCCTGCATGGGGGATTCGCCCAGTTCGATGAAGCGGACGATATTTTCGATCATGACGATGGCGTCATCGACCACGAAGCCTGTGGAGATCGTCAGAGCCATGAGTGAGAGGTTGTCGAGGCCGAAGCCGCAGAGGTGCATGATGCCGAAGGTCCCGATGATGGTTAGGGGCAAAGCGGCGCTGGGAATGATGGTGGCCCAGAGTTTGCGCAGGAACACGAAAATGACCATGACCACCAGGCCGACGGTTAGCAGCAGAGTGAACTGCACATCGGCCACCGAGGCCCGGATGGTCGCCGTGCGGTCGGTGAGGGTGGCGATGGTCACTGAGGGAGGAATCGCCGCGCGGAGTTTCGGCAGCAAGGCTTTGACGCGATTGGCGGTGTCGATGATGTTAGCTCCGGGTTGGCGTTGGATGTCGAGAATGACGGCGGGTTTGCCATTGACCCGGCCGGCCATGCGGACGTTTTCGACGTTGTCGATGACTTCACCGATATCTCGGAGGCGAACTGGGGTGCCATTTTTGTAAGCGATGATGATTTCTCGGAACTCAGCTGCGGAGAATATCTGGTCGTTGGCGTTGATGGCATACGACTGTTGTTTACCGTCAAAACTGCCTTTGGGTGCGTTGACGTTATTTTGGACGAGAGCGCTACGAACGTCTTCTAGGCTGAGGCCCTGGGCGGTGATCGCCGAGGGGTTGATCTGGATTCGGACAGCGGGTTTTTGGTTACCTTCGATGGTGACGAGGCCGACGCCTGTCACTTCGCTAAGTTTCTGGGCGATGACGGTGTCTGCGAGGTCGTTGACCTTTTCCAACGGCATCGAGTCGGAGCTGATTTGCAGGGTGAGGATGGGCGTGTCGGCAGGGTTGACTTTGCTATAAGTCGGCGGATTGGGCATTTTGGGCAGAACGCCATTGGCGGCATTGATGGCGGCCTGGACGTCTTGGGCGGCGGCGTCGATATCGCGGTCGAGGACGAACTGAAGGGTGATGCTGGCGTTGCCGAAGGAGCTGATCGAGGTCATTTGGCCGAGCCCGCTGATCTGGCCGAATTGGCGTTCCAAAGGGGTGGTAACCGACGAGGTCATCACCTCGGGACTTGCGCCTGGAAACTGTGCGCAGACCTGGATGGTGGGGAAATCCACCGGTGGCAGCGACGAGATCGGCAGCAGGGAATAGCCCAAAGCGCCCATCAAGAGCACGCCTGCCATCAGCAGCGAGGTGGCGATCGGCCGCTGGATGAATGGTTCTGAGAGATTCACGGTTTGGCTGGCTTGGGACCGCGGGTGCCACTGCCGTCGCTTCCGGCGGCGGCTTTGGAAGGATGGGCACCGCGTTCGGCCGCTGCTGCGGGAGCATCGGCGATTTTGACCCGTGAGCCTTTTTGGAGTTTGTACTGACCATCCACCACGACGCGTTCGCCGGGGCGCAGGCCTTCCTCTATCAGCGCTTCGCCCTGCTCGATCTGGGCCACTTTTACTGCCCGGACGTCCACGGTTTGCTCATCGTTAATGACGAATGCAAAGGCGGCCAGAGGTCCTTCCGGCCCGCGTTGGACGACGGAGGCCGGCACCACGGCACTGGCTTTGCGCACCGAAAGCAGCAGACGGGCATTGACAAACTGCCCCGGCCAGAGGCGCAAGTCCGCGTTGGGAAAGGTGGCTTTCAATTTGATGGTGCCGGTGGTGATGTCGATCTGGTTGTCGATGACGGCGAGTTTGCCTTCGCCGAGTCCTTCGATGTTGTCGCGGCCTATGGCGAGAACCGTCAGATCGGGGGTTGCCAACTGTTGCTTTTGGATTTTGCCCAGCGTTTGTTCGCGCAGCGTGAAAATCACCGAGATGGGCTGCAACTGGGTGATGACCACCAAGCCGGTGGCGTCGGCGGCATGCACGATGTTGCCCTGATCGACCAGCCGGATGCCGGTGCGACCGGCGATGGGTGAGCGGATCGTGGTGTAGGCGAGTTGCACCTTGGCACTGTCCACAGTCGCTTGATCGGCTTTGACCGCTGCCGCCAATTGGTTGACCATCGCTTTCTGGGTTTCATAAACTTGCTGGGTGACGCCTTCCTTGGCCAGCAAATCGGCATAGCGTTTTGAGTCGGTTTGCGCATTGCTGAGCAAGGCCTCATCCTGGCCCTGCTTGGCGAGTGCCTGCGCCAGCACGGCGCGGTAAGGGTCCGGATCGATGGACACCAATTCATCGTTGACTTGCACGTCCTGACCTTCCTTGAAGGCGACTTTGACGACCTGGCCATCGACCCGGGCGCGGACGGTGACGGTGTTGAACGCTTGCACCGTGCCCAAGCCGTCGAGGTAGAGCGGCACATCCTTTTCCACCACCACTCCGGCGACAACAGGCACCGGTGGCATCTCACCGCGTGCGCCACTGGCGGGTTTGGTGTCGGCTGTGGCCCGATGGGTGTAAAACCACCCATAGCCACCGGCCGCAAGCAGGCCGAAAACCCATAAAAAACCGAGCCAAAATTTGATTGATGAGGGGCGCGGGGTGATGGCCGGAGAGATCGGCGGGGGATCGGGATCGTTCATTGCTGGTGGAAATTTTCTATGACGAGCGGGCGGCAGCGTGCCGCAGGACCAACCCCAATGCCACCCAATTGTTGCGCATCCAGCCAAAATCCACGCGGCCCATCTGCTCGCCGCTAGAGCCAATTTTTGCGTCGAAAGTACAGGAACATGGTGACGACCACAGCGAACATAAAGAGCCAGAGAACGAGGTAGCCATAGCGGCTGTGCAACTCTGGCATGTTCAGCCATTGCTCGCCGTCCTTGTCATCGAAATTCATGCCATAGACGCCTGCTCACCGATCATCCGCTGGTCAACGCCACCCCGATAGATCATCAGCGCCAACTGCGGCTCCATCGCGGCTTGCGGCGAGTTATTGGGGGCGTACAAACAATTCGGCTTTTCTTCTACGCCACATGGTTCATTCTGCGGCCATGAAGATCGTGTTTCTCTGGCTGTTGGCATGTGTGGCGACCTTGGCAGAACCGTCGGCTCTGGTCATCCAGGCGGAAAAAGCCGGGATTAAAACCGAAGGTGGTCCCAATGCCGGCGGCGGTTGGAACCTCTGGAGCAACGGTTGTGTCGGCCAGACAATCCGCTGCATCGCGGGGGGAAAATATCAAGTGCTCGTCCATGCGTGGGGCAGCGTGGCCGGCGGGGTTTGGCCCGAAATGGCATTGTTGGTGGACGGGTTGTCCGTCAAGACGGTTTCAGTGAGCCGTGCCACCCGCGCCGACTATCGCTTTGAGGTGGAGCTCAAGGAGGGGGGTCACGAAATCACCGTCGCCTTTCTCAACGACGCACTCATTGGCAAAGAAGACCGCAACCTCTATCTGGAACGCCTCACCCTGCTTCCGCCCGAGGGCAGCGCAGCACCGACGCTGATTGATGATGTCCGGGAATGGACCGCCGAAGTGGCGAAGCGCGAGGAGGAAATTGTGGCGGCCACGCGCCAGGCCATTGAGCGGAATCGGATGTCCGGGGCCGTGGTCCGCGTGGTGGATGCTGCCGGCAAGCCGGTGGTCGGTGCCAAGATCAACGTCACACAGACCAGTCATGAATTTCTCTTCGGCTGCAACATTTATGGGTTCGACCGCTCTGAGCCAGCCCTCAATGCCGCCTACAAAGAGCGCTTTGCGGAGATGTTCAACTATGCCACCATCGGGTTCTACTGGCGTTGGTATGAGGAGCAACGTGGCAAGCCGAATTACGAGTACACCGACAAGGTGGTCACTTGGTGCGTTGAGCATGGCATCCGGATGAAAGGCCATCCGCTGTTGTGGGGCGACGAGGCCGGGGTGCCGAAATGGTCTGATGGCCAACCGGCACCGCAGGTCCGGCAACAGCGCGTCGAGGAGATCTTGAGTCGATACAGTGACCGGATCGGATTTTGGGAGGTCGTCAACGAGCCATCGCATCAGCCGGAGCCGAAAATTGACGAACCCTACCGCTGGGCGCGACACATCGATCCGCGGGCCTATCTGATCGTCAACGATTACCAGGTCATGGCCGATGGATGTCCGCCCTTTTTCCAGCTTCTTTCCACCGCCCTCAACAACGCAGTCCCCTTTGACGGCATCGGCATCCAGGCCCACGAGCCGCGTGCTACGCGCTTCCCGCTGGATCAGGTGCAACGGACCCTCGATCACTATGCCACCTTGGGCAAGGAACTGCATATCACGGAATTCACCCCAACCTCCGCCGGTGCCAAGATCACCGGCTCACACCTCCAAGGCGCGTGGGATGAGCAGGCACAAGCCGAATATGCCGTGAAATTCTACCGCGTCTGCTTCGCGCATCCGGCCTTGCGCGGGATCACTTGGTGGGACTTCAGTGACAAGCAGTCATGGTTGCCAGGCGGCGGCATGTTGCGGGCCGACATGTCTCCCAAACCGGTTTACGAGGAACTCAAAAAGCTGATCCATCAGGAATGGACGACCCGCACTGCGGGGGCCAGCAATGCCGTCGGCCAGTTCGCCTTCCGCGGGTTTCGTGGCCGATATCAGGTCTCGGTCGATGTCAACGGCGCGACCGTGCAAAAAGCCTTCGAGTTGGGAAAAGGAGACCGGCAGGAGCTGATCATTTCGCTAGGGAAATATTCCCGATAATCTCAGATGACCCTTGTCGAGGCGGCGGGTTCATTGGCGATTCAGCGTCATCGGCGGTCATAGACACGCCGCTTCAATCCTACAAATTTATAGCGTGGCATGCCTCAGACCCAGCGAAATTCGAAGAGGACTTCGGCGTGAGCTCAGTCGAACGATTGATGATTGTCGATTGTCGATTGTTGATTGTTGATTTCTGATGTGATGCCCACTCTCCTTGAAGGGGACACTCGCCAGCAAGCTGGGCGCCTCTTTCCTGCATGGCTTCCGCTTTGCAATTGAAGCGTATTGGGCGGGACGCCGGCGCTCCCCAGTGTTCGGGCGGCTTTGTGGCTTGGGGCTCACTTCGGATCTCCGGATGATCCGTTTTCATCTTGCTGCTGGAACCTTGCGATAAATTCACCGTAGTTAACCAATTCCATGCGGCCGTCGAGGTGCTCGATGATGGCGGTTAGGCTTTCCACCCAATCTCCGGAATTCAGGTAGTGGATGTTGCCTATTTGCTTGTCCTCGGGGGTGTGGATGTGGCCACAGATGATGCCTTGGCATTGTTTGTGGCGGGCGAGATCTTGGAGAAGTTCTTCGTAGTGATCGACAAAGGCCACGGCGGACTTGACCTTGGCCTTGACGAGCTTGCTGATCGAGAAGTACTCCTTGCCGCGCCAGGCCCGCCAGATGTTGTAATACCGGTTGACCTGGAGCAGGAAGTCATAGCCAACGGAGCCGAGCGAGGCGATCCATTTGTGATTGGTGGAGACGCTATCGAATCCATCGCCATGGACGACGAGATAGCGTTTGCCAGTGGGAGAAAGGTGGATGTATTCCTTGAGGAACTGGAGCCGTCCGAAGGCCAGCGGCAGCAGGCGTTCCAAAATATCATCATGGTTGCCCCGCAGATAGATCAACTCGGCACCGTCATTTTCGGTCATCTTGAGCAATTTGCGGATCACCCGGCTATGACTGGAACGCCAGCGCCCCCCCCGCCGCAGCGCCCAGCCGTCAATGATGTCCCCGTTGAGCACCAGTTTTCGGCAGCGGATGTGTTTGAGGAATTCCACGACTTCATCGGCTTTGCTCTCCGCAGTGCCCAGATGAATGTCTGATAGAAACACGGTCAGGCAGGACAATTTCGTGCGTTTGCCGTGGGAGCGCGGCCGTTTTGATTGAAGAATTGGCACCAGCGCAACCTCGTTGACCTCCGGCGGATTGATGTCCGTCACAATTTCACTTTCCATAAGGTATATAAGCGGAAGCTCCAGCGACCTCCGCAGCATCGATACGCTTGTCGGCGGCATGGCGCAGTGCGGACTTGGTGACAATATCGTCACTATCGAGGCGAAAATATGCACGGGCATTTTCGTAGCAGACGGCGCGCACCAGTCCGGCGAGGGTGGCAAAATCGTCGGGCAGCTCGCCGCATTCGGCCTCTTGGCCAAGCAAATTGCACAGGATCCGCCGGAAGTACTCGTGGCGCGGGAACGACAGGAACGAGCGGGAGTCGGTGAGCATGCCGACGAAGCGGGACAACAGGCCGGTGGAGGAGAGAGCGTCGAGTTGCATTTCGATGCCGTGTTTTTGGTCGAGGAACCACCATCCGGAACCGAACTGGATTTTGCCAGCGATGCTGCCATCTTGGAATGCGCCGGTCATAGCGGCGAACAGATAGTTGTCCGCCGGATTGAGGTTGTACAAAATCATCTTGGGCAAGGCGTCGCGCTTGGCCAGAGCGTCGAGGAATCTGGCAAGCGCGGCGCCCTGGCGCTCGTCGCCGATGGTGTCGAAGCCGCTGTCCGGGCCGAGTTGTGCATGCATCCTGGAGTGGGCATTGCGCAGGGCGCCGAGGTGGAGTTGCTTGGTCCAGCCGCGGGCGGCATCGAGTTGGCCGAAGAATACCATCAGATAGAACGAGAACCGCTCGGTTTCCTCTGCGTTGGCGGCGATGCCGGAACGGGCCTTGTCGAAGATGAGTGAGGCCTCCGCATCCGAGCACTCCAGTGCGGGACAGCGCCCCAGGCCATGATCGGACAGGCGTCCGCCCGCCGCGTGGAAATCATCGTGGCGCTTCTGCAATGCCATCAGTAAGTCTGATAGGTGAATGATCGATTGGTCGGTCACGGCCTCAAGCCGGTCCAGCCAGAGCGCCAGAGCCTCCGGTTGGTCCACCTGCAACGCCTTGTCCGGCCGGAACGTGGGCAGCACCCGCGTGGTCAGCCCGGCGGCGGCGATCGCGTGGTGGGGGTCGAGCGGATCGGCGGGGTCATCGGTGGTGCCGACCATTCTGACGTTGAATTTCTGCAAGAGTTGTTGGGCGCAGAATTCCGGTGCTGCGAGTTTTTCGTTAGCGCGTTCCCAGATTTCGTCGGCACTTTCGGGTGACAAGAGCAGGTGGATATCGAAGTAGCGTTGGAGTTCCAGGTGGGCCCAGTGGTGGCTGGGATTGCGCAGGGTGGCTGGCACGGTGGCCGCCCACGCTTGGAATTTTTCGCGTGGTGAGGCACCTCCAGTGATGAACTCCTCTGCCACCCCGTTAGCTCGTAGCAAGCGCCATTTGTAGTGGTCGCCGCCTAGCCAGATCTGTGTCAGGTTGTCCCAGCGTTGATTGACGGCGATCTCCCGCGGCGACAGATGGCAGTGGTAATCCATGATCGGCTGTGCCTTGGCCACCTCGTGAAATAACCGCCTGGCGGTGGCTGAATGCAGCAGGAAATTTTCGTCAAGGTAGGCCATGGCCCGAATCACAGCGGATCCTGTGGCGTTTTCCAAGCCGGGAATTGGCAAATCAGCCGTGTTGGCAAATATCACTTGCGCGGGCTGCCCGGAGGCGTCCGCTTGGCCCCGAAGTACTTTTCGCTGCGGTAGCGCAACCATACCCGCAGCACTTGGGGCACTTGCTCTTTGGCGGCCTCACTGAGGGTGGCATAGAGGGCCAGGGCCCGCTCGCGTTCCTGGCGACAGGCACCGTTATGGTGGGCATCCCAGTGGCTGCGGGCCAAGCGAATGCGCCGGCACACTTCCCTAACGAGTTCAACCCCGCTCAGGGGTTTGGTT
>Ga0118677_10011284_pt1 | contig 13448 bp, 8 predicted proteins | sample AliMusrvi5mmetaG_FD_86154 | JGI IMG/M metagenome (GOLD analysis project Ga0118677, IMG submission 86154)
GATTTAGACACTGGACTCACTTGGCAGCAGGCAGAAGTCCCGAGTGCCATGAGCTGGGAAGGAGCCTTGCAGTATGCCACGACCCTCTCTCTTGGTGGGTTCAGCGACTGGCGTCTGCCCAACATCAAAGAACTTCAATCCATCAATGACGAAACCCTCGCATCGCCTTCGGTCAGCACCGGGTATTTCCCCGGCGCTACCGCAGCGAAGTACTGGTCGAGCACAAGCCTGCACAACTCGACAAACGAGGCGTGGTATCTCGACTGTCAGTACGGGATCACCACTTACACCAACAAGACGAGCAGCCTGCTGCTGCGCTGCGTCCGCGGCGGCACAACCAACATCACCAATTCGTTCACCGCGCAATTCGTCCGCATCCCCGGCGGCAGCTACGTCATGGGCGATCATTTCGGATTCGTTGATCCGGAGCATCCCAATGACGAACTCCCGCTCCACAATGTCTACATCTCGCCGCTTTACATGGCGACGACGCTGGCCACCGTCCGCGAGTATTGCGATTACCTGAACGCCGCGCAGTATCAGGGTTTGATCGAAGTGCGCTCGAACATCGTCTATGCGATCGGCGGCACGAACGAGTACTTTTACACATACGACGCCTCCGTTTACAGCCGCATCCAGTACACCAACGACACCTTCGTCGTGCTCAACAACCGCGACCTGCATCCGCTCACCAGCGTCCGCTGGTTTGGCGCGATTGCGTACTGCAACTGGCTGAGCCAGCGTGGCGAGTTCAAACCGTGTTACAACCTCGATACCGGCGACGTGGACTTCACAAAAAACGGTTTCCGGCTGCCGACCGAGGCCGAATGGGAATACGCCGGGCGTGGCGGTTTGACTAATCCGTACTGCATGTTCCCGTGGGGCACGAATTCCAATGCCAACGGCACATACGCCAACTGGGAAGGCTCCGGCGACCCGTTCGAGACCGGCAGCTACCCGTACACCACGCCGGTTGGGTTCTACAACGGCGCGCTCCGCTCCAAGTCCGACTACAACTGGCCCGGCAGCCAAACCACGTACCAGACCAGCGACGGCTCGAATCCGTTTGGCCTCTACGACATGGCCGGTAACGTCTGGGAATGGGTCAACGACTGGTACGCATCCGACTACTACACCAACTGCGTCATCAATGGCATCGTCACCAACCCGCCCGGCCCCGTAACTGGCACCCTCTTCACCGATCACGATAACATCGCCTGGCGGAATCTGCGCGGCGGCACGTGGTACAACGGCGGCGGCCAGACCAACTTCGGCTTCAGCCGCGTCTCCAACCGCGACCCATCCTGGTCGCGCGGCCCAGCCACGGATGGCAACAATACCTCCACCTGGTTTCAAGTCGGCTTCCGCGTCATGCGCCCTGACAAAGCCGCGACAACGGTCGGCCTGTTTCTCAACACGAGCAGCGCTTATCCCGGTTACACATTGATGTCGCCCATGCACAGCACCAACACCTACCTCATCAATAACGCCGGTCAGTATGTCCACAAGTGGACCAACACCGGTGAGCCGGGCCGGTCCTCGTATCTGACGGAGAACGGTCACCTGTTCCGTTCCTGCGCGGTCACCAGCGGCGGACCGTCGACCGGCGGCGGCGAAGGCGGTCGCATCGAAGAGAAGGACTGGCTCGGGAACCTCGTGTGGGCGATTGATTACGTCAGCACAAACTATATCCAGCACCACGACTTCAGGGTCCTGCCCAGCGGCAACATCCTGCTCCTCGTCGCTGAGAAGAAATTGTACGCCGAAGTCGTCGCGGCCGGCTTCAACACAAGCCAACTCGACTCCAGCATCGCCACGCAGGGCTACATGCTGCCGGATTGCCTGATCGAAGTGCAGCCGACCCGGCCGTACGGCGGCACGGTGGTTTGGGAATGGCACATGTGGGATCACATGATCCAGGACTACAGCTCATCGAAGAGCAATTACTACGGCGGCGGCGGGGTCGCACTCCACCCCGAACTCATCGACGCCAACGGGACCGGCCAGATGATCCAGCAGTTCTGGAATCATGTGAACGGGATTGATTACAACGCGCAACTCGACCAGATCATGCTCAGCGTCCGCAACAATAGCGAGCTGTTCGTGATTGATCACAGCGCCACCATGGCGCAAGCGGCCGGTCACTCTGGTGGGAATCAAGGCAAAGGCGGCGACATCCTCTACCGTTGGGGGTACGCCGCGCAATACGACCGCGGCGCGAGTTCGCCCCAGCAGCTCTTCCAACAACACCACACCCACTGGATCTCGACGAACTGCCCAGGCGCCGGCAACATCCTCATCTTCAACAACGGCATCGGCCGCGGCTACTCGTCTGTCAACGAGATTGTCCCGCCCGTAAACAACGCCGGCAGCTACAGCATCTCCGCCGGCGCCGCCTTTGGCCCCAGCACGTCCCGCTGGACCTACGTCGCCAGCCCGGCCACGAATTTCTACTCTGCCGAAATCTCCGGTGCCGACCGTTTGCCCAACGGCAACACCCTCATCTGCGAAGGCGTCAAGGGCAATCTTTTCGAAGTCAACACCAACGGCGTGACCGTGTGGCAGTACATCTGCCCGGAGACCACCGCGCCGCTCGCCCAAGGCAGCGCCATTCCTGAAGATACCGGCCACGCCGGTCAATCCATGAACGCCGTCTTCCGCGTGACCCGGTACCCCACCAACTATGCTGGCTTTGTCGGCAAAGATCTCACCCCGCGCGGCACCATTGAGACCTACACCGGTGCCGCCACCGACACCACGGGCCTTGGCCTGCCCGACATCTGGGTCCGCGCCCACTTCGGCAGCCTTTCCTCTGTCACCGCGACCAGCGACCACGACGGCGACGGCTTGAGCGATATTCTCGAATACCAATATGGGACTGACCCAATCCAATGGACCGATACCAACACCTGGTCGGATATCACCGCCCTGATCGCGAGTTTCAGCGCTGGTCCCACCAATGGCGTCGCCTCGTTGATTGTGACTTTCACCGATACCTCGACGGGGACCATTACCAATCGGTTCTGGAGTTTCGGTGACGGCGGCACGACGAACACGGTTGCGACCAATGTGATCTATCCATACGTCACGACCGGCACCAACACTGTTACCTTAATCGTCAGCGGACCAACCGGAGGGAGCGCCAATACCCAGTCCAACCTCATTGTGGTAACGGCGTATCCGACGGGCGATGTCAACGGCGACCGCCACGTGACGAGTGCGGACTCGCTGTTGATCAACCAGGAGTTGGTGGGGGTGCGCAGCAGCAATAGCACGGTATTTGCGACGACCGGCTTCCAGAACGCTGATGTGAATCAGAACGGGGTGGTAAGTGGGGCGGATTCGTTATTGGTCAACCAGGTAATCGTCGGGCTCCGGACGTATGTGGTGACCAAGATCGTGCCCAAGGTGCGAACGAATACAGTGCCGACGGCGGTGACAATTTACGGGATCGGGTTCCCGACCAATACAGTGACCGGGGCGATGATCGGGCCGCCGGTGAATCTAACGCTCTCAAACATTGTGGTCATCAGCCGTGAGCAGATTAACGCTGTGATACCGGCCGGCGGTGGGATCGGGACGGGGACGGTCAGCGTCACTGCCACTCCGAGCAATGGCGTTATCTCGTTTGGTCAGTTTATCAACCAATGAACGCACCCAGATTTCAAGTGTTGGATGACGCAGAACCGCTTTGGCATGTGGCCGATCGGAACAACGATCGGACGAGACTGGAACGCGAGCGATTCAGAAGAAGTCCGCCGGTTTCTTTTTTCCCGCCAACCGCACGTTGCTGCTTCCACGCGCAAACTGCGCCACCCGGTTCGGCTGCACTACCGCGGTTGGGCTCGTCGGTTTCACATCGGATCCGGTTTTGGCAACCGGTCTTGCCGACATTTTTCATTCTGGCCGTTGGCTGCCTGCTGGCGATCGGCGGACCCAGCGGGGTGGCCGCGACGATGCAGGTTGGTTCAGCGACCGGATCCAGCAACACAGTGTTCACCGTGCCGTTGCTTGTCGATGGGGGTGCCAACCCGCTGGGCGGCTATGCGGTTACCATTGGTTATGATGCAACCCTTTTGAAGATTACCGAGATCACAGGAGGCGATGCCAGCGAGTTTTCGGATGTGCCGCTCTTTAACACGAATACCCTTGGGGCTGTGAGCATGGTCGGACAGAATCTCTCAAGTCTGACCACACCGACCGGGCTGGTCTCTGTGGCCAAGCTCAATTTTATTGCCCGCGGTCCAACAGGAAGCTCGCCATTGACACTCAGCAGTGCGGATGCGTTCGACACCGCAGTCAATACTCTGACGTTGGACACGGTGAATGGGCTGGTCACGATCCTGCCGCCGCTGTCCTGCGAAGTGACGCCACCTGGTGCCGCGATTTGTGAGGGGGAGGCCCAACTATTCGTGGCGAATCCCAGTGGTGGCTTGGCGCCGTATAATTACGTTTGGAGTAATGGACCGCTCACTCCGTCGAACACGGTGAGTGCCACCGGCACGTACACTTGCACGATCACCGATGCCAATCACGCCACCACGCAGTGCAGTGGGATCTTGACGGTCAACCCGGCATCGGTGGGCGGGATGGCAATGGCAACGGCAGCAACGGTGGCCAGCGACAGCGGTACGACGATTACACTCACGGACCAGACCGGTGCGATTGTGAAGTGGCAATCGTCGCGAAATAATTCGACCTGGTCGGACCTTGTCTCCACGGACTATCCGTACACGACCGGCAACCTGACAGCGACAACCTACTTCCGAGCTGTGGTGCAGAGCGCGACCTGCCCGAGCGCATATTCCGCTTCGGCACAGGTTACAGTTTTCACCAACGGCCCACCGGACACCACACCTCCGCTGCTTGCAATCTTGAATCCCGCCGATTACCAAATATTTACAAATACCGGGATTGCGGTGACCGGTACTGCAACGGACGCCAGCGGGATCCATGGGGTCACCCTCAATGGCGTCGGCGCCAGCTTGGTTGGCACCCATTGGAACACCTCGATTCTGCTCGATCCCGGCACGAACACACTCACCGTAATCGCGACTGACACCAGCGCCAACCGCAACACCGCCACCCAACTCGTGCATGCTGTGTTCACTGGGCTCCTGAGTAATCGTCAGCCAGTGATCATCGTGGCACCAAGCGTAACCAATGCACTGTTGGTCATCAGTAATCAGGTTATCGTCATCGCTGGTGAGACCAATATCTTTGCTGTCACTGCCGCCGATCCCGATCACAATCCGTTGACCTATTTGTGGATCTTTGGTGACGGCGCTACGAATGCGGAGTCCGCTATGAGTTTTGCCACGCATGTCTACGCCATCTCCAACTGCGGGCCCTACATCACCTCCGTGACGGTTTCCGACGGACAATTATCCGTCAGCAGCAACCTCACGGTCGCAGTCGCCTGCGCCCTGCTGACCAATCGACCCGTTTGGCGGTTGTCTGCCACTGTCCACTTTACGCAACTCAGTAACGACACCGCCCGCCTGGCCGCCCGGATGGATTTGGGATCAGCCTTGAACGTTTCAACTCAAGTGGTAACGGTGGATATTGGCGGGGCCCAACGATCCTTCAAGTTGGACTGCAAAGGCCGGGGGATCTTACCCCTGCGTAATAGCAAGGGCCAGACCATCGGCACGCTCGGGGTTTGTCGCCTGACCTACAACCCGCGCACGGCCCTGTGGACATTCACCGCAACATTGAGCCGAGGCACTTGGCATGACCTGTGGGATGTGCATGGATTGCATGATACGAACATCACCACGCGCGCTAACTACCAAGTCACGCTGCCGGTAACGGTCATTGTTGGCAGCGATGCCTTCGCCGCCGAACCGCAACTCCACTACACCGCCACCCACACCAAATCCGGTACGGCGAAATAGCCGACACAACCGCGGCATCGCCATTGGCGGTGCCACCGCAATCAACCGAAAGAGATTCCCGGGACACTCCCGCCCCGTCCGGCCGATGCAGTCCGTGCGCTGAACCTAAGCCGGCTGATTAATTTGTCACTGCCGGTCATATAAGCAGTCGCCAACAACGACAAATGGTAAATGAAAGAAACGATCCAATGAAAAATGGATTCCAATCCAGCCTTACAATCGACAATCCAAACAAACCAACCGAAAGGAAAACCCTATGAACAGAGACCTTTTGATTACAACGCTGGTAGTTGGCTTGTCGGGTTTCAGCGCGCTGGCGCAGTTACCACCACCCCACCGCCCGCAGGGGCGTGAAGGCGCGCAACAGTACTCGCTTGAACAGGCGGTGTCGGATCAGGCCCAGTTGCACACCATTGCCTTTAGCGGACTCGCCTTCATCACTGGCGATTTCGGTGCCGCTACGTTTATTCCACCGGGTAAAGTGTGCGACTTCTTCGGTTTCCAATACATGCGGGATATCGACGTTGCCCAAAAGGGCCACAATCCCATGTTTCTGGACCGCGTGGCCGGGAATGTGCTGAAGACATTGAACGACGAGCAGCGCCAGACGTTTGCGACCATGGCCCGGCGCGAAGCGGAACAGCTCAATGACCTCGCGCGCAGGCGCTGGCCACTGATCAAAGCTTTCTGCCGGGAATTGAACCGGGAGATTCCCACCGGAAGCCAAGGGCTGAACAAAGGCGCCGTCGTCCAGTCTGTCGGCGATCTCTTCGCCTTCGACGCAGAATTGAGTTATGCGCGGGCCGTCGTGTACGGCAAAATTGCTGCGTCCCTGACTCCGGAACAGAAGAGCTATCTTGCCAAGATGAAGTTCGGCGACTTTAACACTTGGCCGGAAGTTGACATGGATCAGTACAAGTTGCCCCGCGGCACGGACAAGCTCGTCAATGTGGCCTACATGACCTACGCGAGCGAATTTTTTAGTTGGTACGCCGGGTCAATCACGGCCGATACCTATTTCTGCCCCGAGCGGCATGGGACCTACTTCGGTGGGTTTTACATGAAAGACATGCCAGCCATGGGCAAGCGAAACTATGACATCAGTACTTCCCTCACCGGTGATAGCGGGAAAACATTCTTAGAAGTCCTGACCGACGGACAACGCCGGAATATTACCACCATCCCCGACCTCCAACGGCAAGCCCTGACGGAGATCGTGGCGGTGCGCCGCGCCATTGCCACAGAACTCCGGAAACCTCTCAAGGGTGAAGTGGTGGCCCAAGAAAAAGTCACTGCCCTGGGCCGGCGGTACGGGGAACTCGATGGGGAGTTGTCCTACCAGTACGCCGTGGCGTTCGCCAAAGTCAACCGCAGTCTGACAGACGAGCAGCGCAAAACACTGGTTAAACTGCGCAACCTGGACGGATATACCAGCGCCCCCGCCTACATCTATTCCACACCGGTACAGGAAACGATCCAGTTGCCGAACACCGATGCTTTCTTTTTTCCGCCCAAGAAAGTTGTGGAGGGCCGCAAATGAGGCAATCGTGGATCTTCTTGAGGAATTTTCATGGGAATGACACGTCGTGAATTCTTAACCTTGGTCGCCGCGGCCGCTGGTAGCGCGGCGCTACCGCGAATGACTCTGGGACAAACTGCAGAGAACCGTCGACCGGTCACGCCGGCGCAGCTGCCGGATGTAATTTTGGGGCGGCCGACCGGTACGTCCATCGCATTGAGCGTCTTGTGCGCCGGCGAAACCAAGGCGCTGGTGGCGTACGGCCAACAGCCGGACCACCTGCCGGCTCGGACAGGAACCCAGTTGTTTAAGCCCGGCCATCCGCAGGAATTGACGTTGGAAAAGCTGACGCCGAACACACGCTACTATTACCAACTCCTGGATGGAAGCACAGCGAAGCCACTCATAACCGGCACATTTTTCACGCAGCGCGCACCGGGCAGCGCATTCACGTTTGGCATCCAAGGCGATTCCCATCCAGAACGCCCCCAGATGCACGATCCAGAATTGTATACACGCACCTTGCGTAATGCGGCCACGGGTAACCCAGATTTCTATCTCTGCATGGGGGATGATTTTAGTGTGGATACACTCCCCACACTCACAGCAGAAACAGTCACGGAACGCTATGCCCGCCAACGCCCGTTCTTGGGACTGGTCGCCCAATCGGCCCCGCTCTTTCTGGTCAATGGCAACCATGAACAGGCGTCGTTATTTAATTTTAATCAAAGCGACGATCGCCACGATGTCGCGGTCTGGGCGCAAACGGCCCGGAACCGGTATTTTCCCATGCCGGCCCCGGATGGATTTTACACCGGTAACACTGCGCCGGTGAAATCGATCGGGCTGCTGCGTGACTATTATGCCTGGACCTGGGGCGACGCGCTCTTTGTCGTTCTGGACAACTACTGGCACTCGCCCGCGCGCGTGGACAATCCGCTGCATGAAAAACCGGGCGCCGGCAAAGATGGCCACGGTGGAAACAAGGATCGCGACTGGTGGGGGATCTCGCTCGGCGATGCCCAGTATCAGTGGTTTAAGCACACGCTCGAACAGAGCTCAGCCAAATACAAATTCGTCTTTGCTCACCACGTCCTTGGCACCGGTCGGGGCGGCGTTGACGAAGCCGATCTGTATGAATGGGGTGGCAAAAACCGCCGGGGCGATTCCGAATTTGGCCAGCACCGCCCGAGCTGGGAGCTGCCCATTCATTCTCTCATGGTCAAATATGGCGTCACGATTTTCTTTCAGGGCCACGATCACCTCTATGCCCGCCAGGAACGCGATGGGATCATTTATCAAGAAGTCCCCCTGCCAGCCGATCCAGCCTATCTCACACGCAACGCGGATCGCTATCAATCGGGCATCAAGCTCCCCAACTCCGGACATTTACGCGTCACTGTGGCCCCCGCCCAGATGCAGGTTGATTATGTCCGGTGCTTTTTACCGAAAGATGAAACCGACCAGCAAAAAACCGGCACGGTGGCTTACAGTTATACGATCCCGGCAAAACGCCCAGGCGGTGCCGCATGATTCGCCTGGCGCTGGCGATTTTATTCTCGGCCGGCGTGGCGCTGGGCGAAAGTCCATTTACGTTCACCGTCACTGCCGACTCGCACCTCGACTACAATACCGACCGGGAGTTGTATCAACGCACACTCACCGCCGCCGCGGCGGACAAGCCGGTCTTCCACGTTGACCTCGGCGACACGTTCATGTCCGAGAAACACACGAACCGCGCCACGACCGTCCTCCAGTACCTCGACCAGCGCCGCTATTTCGATCTATTGAAGGTGCCGGTGCATCTGGTGAACGGCAACCACGACGGCGAGAGCGGCCGGTATCTCGACGGCACGACCAACAACCTCGCCACCTGGTCGCGCGCGATGCGGCGGCGCTACTTCCTAGAGCCGCTGGTGTCCGACAGCCGCGCCTATTATTCGTGGGAACACGGCAACTCGTTGTTCATCGTGCTCGACCCGTACTGGTTCACCCCCCGGCAGCGCCGCGACGACGACAACTGGATCCGCACACTCGGCGCGGAGCAATACCAGTGGCTCAAGCGAACGCTGGAAACTTCCAAGGCGACTTTCAAATTTGTCTTCATTCATCAGTTGGTCGGTGGATTGGACCGGGCCGGACGCGGTGGGGTCGAAGTCGCCCCCTTCTTTGAATGGGGCGGCAAGAATTTGGACGGGAAAGATATTTTTAAAGAGAAGCGGCCCGACTGGGCGATGCCGATCCATCCGTTACTCGTCAAGAACCACGTCAATATCCTCTTCCACGGTCACGATCATCTTTACGCCAAGCAAGACCTCGATGGCATCGTGTATCAGGAAGTGCCGCAACCCGGTGACCCGCGCGGCCGCACGAGCAGCGCCGCAGAATATGGCTACAAAACCGGCACCATCCTCGCGAGTTCCGGTTACCTGCGCGTGACGGTTTCAGCCGCTCAGACGCACGTGGAATACGTCCATCCCGACCAGTCAGTCGCGCACTCGTACATCATCCAACCATGAAACGGATCCCCTTGATCGTTGCCGGATTATTAGCCTGGAATACTCAGGCGCAGAATTACCCCATCGTCGGCACCGGCCAGTCACAATGCTACGACAACTACAGCGCGATTACGCCACCGAAACCCGGTCAGCCGTTTTTCGGGCAAGATGCGCAACATCCCGGTCGATTGCCGACCTACCAACTCAGTTCCGACGGCCTGACGGTTTATGACAACATCACCGGTTTGACTTGGCAACACAGTCCCGGGTCGGACAAGCTGACCGCCAAACAAGCGGAAGCCTTACCGGCTAAACTCAACACCACGAAGTTCGGCGGATTCAGCGACTGGCGATTGCCGGCGATCAAGGAACTTTATTCGTTGATACTGTTCAGCGGCGTCGATGCCTCGCCGGAAGAGGCCGGCCATCGGACGCCGTTCATTGACACGAAATTTTTTAAATTCGCCTACGGCAACACCAGCGCCGGCGAACGGATCATTGATTCACAATGGGCAACGAGCACCCGGTATGTGGCCAACTCAAACCAGATGTTCGGCGTAAACTTTGCCGATGGCCGGATCAAAGGCTACGGGACGAGCCTGTCCGGGCGGGGCGAGAAGAAGTTTTTTGTGATTTGTTGCCGGGGCAATCCACGTTACGGGAAAAATGATTTTCACGACAACGGCGACGGCACGATTACCGACCGCGCAACCGGATTGGCCTGGCAAAAGAATGATTCCGGCAAGGGACTGAATTGGGAACAAGCGCTGGCCTATGCCAGCACCCGCAAATTAGCCGGTCATAGTGACTGGCGATTGCCGAATGCGAAGGAACTCCAGAGCATCGTCGACTACACCCGCATCCCCGCCATCAATCCAATCTTCCAAACTTCCAGTCTTCCCGACAGCAACCATCCATTTTACTGGTCGAGCACGACGCACGTGGGTGGCCCGCCCGACCGGCAAGGCGGGGCGGCAGTGTACATCGCGTTTGGCCGGGCGCTGGGGTGGATCCATGGCGAGTGGCGTGATGTTCACGGGGCCGGTGCGCAGCGCAGTGATCCGAAAGCTGGCAATCCCGGGGACTTCCCCCACGGCCGCGGTCCCCAAGGCGACGTCATTCGCATTGACAATTTCGTCCGCTGCGTGCGGAACACGAACCTTCAATAGTAGAACGGGCGTCCCGCCCGTTTATCCGCATAGTAGGACAGGCGTCTCGCCTGTCTGTAACGCGTAGCGTAAGCTTCCAGCTTGCGCATTATAACGAAGACAGGCGAGACGCCTGTCCAACGAGCCGGTAAACGGGCGAGACGCCCGTTCTACTTTCTGTCTCGAAACAGATTCCAAAAACGGTTGAGGACGATCTACTCATTTTGCATTCGTAAGAATCGGTGTATATTATGGTTGCCGAAAGGCAGGAGGTACAAAATGCAACTGGAACTGACAGTACAAGAGTTTCAGGAGTTGACCGACCTCGTCCGGGCGGCGCACAGCGACATGGGTTCAGAAATTCACCATGCGCGCGACAACCAATATCGCGAAACGCTGCGTACCCGTCGCCTGATTCTCGAAGGTCTGCTCAAACGCCTTGAAATCGAAATGCAAATGGCCGCGTAACTCCAAGCATGTCTTGGGTCCCGAGTCCTGAGTCCCGGGTCTTGGGTCCTGAGTCGTGGTAGGGCGTTGATCGTTGTAGGGCGCGAACACCCTCAGGTTTCGTACCGTCCAGATTCGGTTCTCCAGACCGCGCCGTCACAGGGATCGCAAGGTCTCCGTTTATGATCAGGAATTGCAGACCGATTGGCGAAAAGAAGCCATTTCGTCAAAAAACACCCGAAAAGCAGGTTTGCCCGAATGCTTGCCCGGCATCTTGCGCATCCCCGACTTCGGCCACTACCGCAAGCGCTGGATACGGAATCGGGATGAATTCATTTGGACGGTGGAAATTGCCGGGCGCCGTGCAGGACGGTCAAGATCCGCACGACGTCGCCGCTGATGTCGTAGATCACCCGGTAATTGCCAACGATGATTTCCCGCGTGTGGGGATCGTCGAGTTCGGGAACGATGCGACCGGATTCCGGGAAGCGTTCCAGCCGGTCCGTGGCTTCAAGAATATCCAAGATGACCGCGTTGGCGTAGGTCTCGGCGTCACGGGCGATGTAGGTGCGAATGGCTTCGAGGTCGGCGCCGGCTGGCTCGGTCCAGACGATCTTCATTTTGCGAAGCGCCGCTTCACTTCCGCGTGGGGAACAACTCGGCCTTCGTCGGCAGCACGTTTGCCCTGCGCGATCTTCATGCGGACGTATAACTCGTACATGGCGTCGGCGTACGTCGCGGTCTCGGCCGTCCCGGCGGGCAGCCCCTTCGTGATGGCGCGCACGAACTTCTCGGCGCCCTTGCGGTCGATCGACCCGGCCAGCACGACGGTGAGGTTCGCCTTGTGGACGTGCGCCTTGTAGAAGTCGCGGCAGTCCGACGCCTTCAGCGCGGCCAGCGTCCCCAGGTAGCCCCGGGTCGGCCGGCCCAGCGCGTGCCCCTTGTACAGGAAGCGCGCGAAGAAGTACCCGGCCAGTTCCGCGTCGTCGTTGCGGACGTTCTTCAGGTCCTCGACCGCCAGCATCCGCTCGTGGTCGAACTCGTCCTCGGGGAACGCCGGGTTGCCCAGCACGTCGGCGACCACCGACGCGAAGCGGTCCAGGTGGCGCGGCATGAAGTCGCCGCTGATCGCCATGAACTCCTTCTGCGCGCTGGCGTCGATGTTGGCGCCGAGGTTGTTCACCTCGTCCATCACGTCCTGGTAGGTCCGCGTCTTCGTCCCGCGCAGCAGCATGTGCGCCGTCATGTCGGCCAGGCCTTCGCGGCCCGGCGGGTCGAACAGCGAGCCGGCCTCGATCACGACCTCGGCGAACACGATGCCGAGGTCCGCGTTCTCGACGTGGATCAGCTTGACGCCGTCCACGGTGGAAATGTCCTTTGCCATCGAACTACCGCCTGCGAAAAGGATGATTGCCGCCAGCACAGCGTGGAGGGCCGTCCCCGGACCTCGGACCTCGACGCGACGTCCTTCGCCGTGACGTTGCGCACGCCGTCGACGTACTCGAACAGCCGCTTGAAGTCGCCGGCCGTCAGGTCGTGGCTGCCCAGCTGCGTCGCCCGCGAGCCGGCCGTCGACAGCGCCCGCAGGAACGACGCCTCGGCGTGGTTCTTCGAGCGCGTCAGCTCGTCCTCGGTCGGCCCGTCACCCGCCAGCCGCTCGGCCTCCTGGAAGATGACCTCGACCGCCTCCGTCGCCTTGTGGCCCTCGTTCATCACCGCGTCGGCCAGGAAGATCCCGTCCAGCGCCAGCGGCTCGCAGGCCCCGTCCACCTCGGACGCGATGGCCTGATCCTCGATCAGCCGCTTGTGGACGCGCGCCGACTCGCTGGCGAACAGCACCTCGTTGACCACCTCCAGCGGGTACAGGTCGGGGCTGGACGCGGACACCGCCCGCCACGCGATCTTCGCCTTCTCGGTCGCGACCGGAAGCGTCAGGTCC
>Ga0118677_10008740_pt1 | contig 13447 bp, 9 predicted proteins | sample AliMusrvi5mmetaG_FD_86154 | JGI IMG/M metagenome (GOLD analysis project Ga0118677, IMG submission 86154)
CGGCGGTCGTCGCGTTGCCTGCTGGTCGTGCCTATAGCTCGACCTGGATGACGGTTGCTGTCGGGCCGGATATTCGCACCAGTGTTCTTGATATGGCGCTACGCCGTTACTGGTACGGTTCAGGCGATGTGTTTGCCCGCATCTGTCCCCCCGTCTGGGGCGAGCATCCGGCAAACGAATTATTGGCGGTCGCCTCCGCATTGGCCTATGCCAACCAGGGTAAGGTGGACGAACCGTATCGCCGACTGCTTGCTGAACGAGCCCGTGCACTCGCCGCGAATCTTGTGACCAGCCAGGATGCCAACGGTGCCTGGAGTGACACCAAGGGACTGGGGCCGTTGACGACTGCCCGCGCCTTCTGGGCGCTGGTTACGGCCAGGAATGCTGGCATTGCTGTGAATGCTGACGCCCTTAACAAGGCCGCTGCCAGTCTCCAGCAGCAGTTCCAGAATTGCGATGCCAATGACAACGATACAAAGGCCGTTTTGCTCCATGCACTGTCGACCGATAAACGTGCGGATTATGCGAACTGTAACCGCCTTTACCGCGACCGTAATGGACTTGGTAATGCCACGCTCGCCTATCTGGCCCAGGCTTTCTTCAATCTCGATCGCAAAGAGATTGCGGCCGAACTTGCAGGCATTCTCGAGGGGAAGGTTAAGATTGGACCCGGCCCCGAACCTGTTCCTCTCTGCTGGGAATCCGGTTGCCGCTTAATGTGGATGAACGACACCGAAGAAACAACCGCATTGGCGTTGGCGGCGTTGGCCCAGACCAAGCCGGATTCCAAGGTGGCGGACTCTGCCGCGCAATATCTGCTCAAGTCACATGGATGTTTTGGCTTTCCCACGGCCCGGGCCCGCGGTCCTGCTGTTGCCGCGCTGGCCGCCTATTTCGGTAAGGGGCTGGAGCAGGCGACGGATATGGAGATTGCCCTGTCTGTCAATGGACGCGATATCGGCAAGGTCAAGGCCGACGGCGCGCAGGGGCTTAAGCTGTTCCAAGTACCCGTCGGCGTGGTCAAAGCCGAGAAGAACATGGTTGAATTCAAGATGAAAGGGCGGGGCAAATACAGTTATGCCGTCACGCTCTTCGGGTTTTCGCCGGATACCAAGCAGACGGATTCCAAGATAGCCCCGAATATTTCAGAAGTCCGGCACCTCCATTCCCAACTGGAATATCGGGGACGTTCCATCGGCGCCGATAGCAGTTCGCCGGTAAAAAATCTCGAGAACGGCAAAACCGTTGTTGTGCAACTCATACGTTACAACTACTGGTATATGCAAAACCGCCAGTTTGTGATGGATATTCCGTTGCCGGCGGGGGCACGGCTGGTAGAGGGGACGCTTCGCGGTGATTATGGCACACCCCAGTTTGAGGTCGACGACTCTGTCATACGTGTCTACTTCAGTGAATACACGCCGACTGTCACTTATCAGCTTTCGGGGTATGTGCCCGGAACATTCCGTATTCTGCCGTCAGTGATCCGTGAGGTTGGAAATCCTGGCTTCATGACCATTGGCCCGACGCCCGGGCTGACGGTACTCGCCATGGGAGAGAAATCGCCGGATCCCTACCAGATGAACGATGCGGAGCGTTATACCCTTGGTAAGTGTTACTTTGACGATGGTGACTTCAGCAGCGCGCTGGAGCACCTGTCAGCGCTCTTCAAGACCAACCGGCAATATAACGAGGCCGAACTGGCGCGCATGCTGCTCTGGTGTTACACCACGCCGAAGTTCTATGATGCGCGCAAGATTGTGGAGCTCTTTGAGGTTCTCCGTGAACGATATCCGAAACTGGAGATTCCGTTCGACCGCATTCTTACGGTCGGTCGCGCCTACCAGGACATTGGTGAGTTTGAACGTTCCTGGTTGGTTTATCGTGCCGCCATTGGCGCCAGTTTTGCCAACGATTCATCCATCAGCGCCATTTTGGAAGACGAAGGTCGCTTCCTGGGCTCCATTGCCTTCCAGGAACGTATCTGGCGTGAGTATCCAGACACGGCTGAAGTTGTCTCCGGATACTTTGCCCTCTCTCAGCTTCTCTACCAGAAGGCTCCAAAAGCCCATGAGTTGTCAAAGGAGGACGGCGTCCAGCCTGAAAAGATTGCCATGCTTCAGCGTACCGCCGAACTGCTCGGTTCATTCCTTGCGTTATACCCGAAGGATCCACTTTGCGACCAGGCCGGCTTCAGTCTGGCCAACGCCATGCTTGATCTCAAGAACTATCCGCTGGTCGTTCGTCTTAGCCAGGAGTTCGCCAAACGCTATGTCGACAGCAAGCTTGTGCCGAGTCTCCAGTATATGACGGCCCTTGGCTACTTCTGGCAGGGTAAATACAGCGAGGCGCTGGCTGCTGCCAAGATTGTCGCCGATGGCGACAGCAAGGATCGCGATTTTGCCCGCTATATCCTGGGTCAGGTCTGCCACGCTGAGGGCAAGCCCGCCCTGGCGATAGGGTGGTATGACAAGGTGAAGACGCTCTACCCCGACGCTGCCGAGGCGATTGCTTATTTTGAGGAGAAACGGATTGCCCTTGATGAGGTTACCATCGTCAAGCCTGATGAAAAAGTTGCGCTTACGCTCAAATACCGCAACATCAAAACAGCGTTTCTTCAGGTCTATCGCGTGGATCTCATGAAGCTCTATCTCCAGCAGAAGAATCTAAGCAAAATCACCAGTGTCCAGCTTGCGGGCATCAAACCCGAACTTGAGGCCACCATCACGCTGGGTGATGGAAAGGACTACGCCGAGAAGGAGCGCAAAATTGAACTTGCGCTCAAGGATGAAGCCGCTTACCTGGTTATCTGCCGCGGGGACGATCTATTCGCGAGTGGGATGGTCCTGATTACGCCGCTCAAGATTGAGATTCAGGAAGAGCCCGCCAGTGGGCGTGTACGAGCCAACGTGCTTGATGCCGTCAAAGGTGGCTACCGCCCCGAGGTTCATGTCAAAGCCATTGGCAGCGCCGACAGTGAGTTCCGCAGCGGCGAGACGGATCTGCGTGGTATTTTCTCCGCCGACAACCTGCGCGGCAAAGCCACCGTCATTGCCCGTGAAGGCACATCCCGTTACGCCTTTTTCCGCGGTGAGCAATGGTTGGGCGCCTCAGTCAATGAACCCGCTCAGGCCCGTGCTCAGGCTGGTGAAAAGCAGTCTATTGACTACCAGGGCAACCTGAATGGTTTCAATCAAGTCATTCAGATGGAGAACAGTGGTAAATTTGATCAAAACCGCCGCCAGCGTCAGCAAAAAGGTGTCCAAGCCGATCAGGCCTATTGAGGTGTAAGGGTAACTGATGAGAACTTCTTCATAATTGTAATTCACAGTCAGACCCCGGACGCCCGAACGGGAGGAGATTCGTGTTACTGGTGAGCCCGGAATCATTCTTGAATAGCATCTCCTCCTGTGGCATATTTACTCGTATGGCTACAGTAACAATACAGTTGCCCAAGGGGTGCAGTGGCGGAATCGTGGCGATGCGATCCGTAGGTGACCGACATGTTGTCGCCCATGGGCGCAGTCTGAAGACGGTTCTGAAAAAGGCATCCAAGGCGGGAACAACAAGCCCGGCCTTGATGTTCGTGCCGAACCTTAACGGACGTTACGTCTATTGATCCATGCCATCTCGGACCTATCCCTTTTACCGTTTACAGGATCAAGCAGGCAAGAAAACGCCGCCTTGGCGAATATATCTCCCCGTCCGATTATCGAATCCCGATACATCCCTGTCTGTCATCGTGTATGGCTTGGTGGATACCGGGGCAGACGCATCCCTCTTACCTGCCAGTATTGCCACTCAACTTGGCCATAGCCTGAAAGGGAAGGGTGTCAGGGAAAACATCACAACTGGGATTGAAAACCGGAGCATGACTGTTTACCGGCATACTTTTGACGTTGAATTGTTGACGGCGACTGGTGGCGCGGTCGCACGTTCGTTCAAGAAGATTTCAATAGATTGTGCTGAATCCGACCCGCCCGTCCTCTTGGGGGTATCCGATTTTGCCAAGCACTTCGTTTGGAATATTGACTACGGCAGTAGGGATCTCCTTTTGACTTGGTAGATGGTATGACTTGAGACTAAGTTGGGGAATGATTATCCCTCGCTTGATAACGGCTTACCCGCTTGAGGAGCCCACATGATAGAAGAACATAACAGAGTAGTATTGATGACTGATCGCCCGGATCAGGGACTGATGACGGGCGATGTTGGGACCGTTGTGCATGTCTATCAGGGTGGACGGGCTTATGAGGTTGAGTTCGTTGCTTTGGACGGCGAGACCGCAGGGATCGTGACCGTTGAGTCGAAGGACGTTCGTTCCGTTGGCCGGCATGAAATTGCCCATGTTCGGTCATTGGCTGTGGCCTAATCACCGGTTTCAGCGAAAGCTATGGCTTTCTTCTCATTCCTGCGAAGAATTAAGCCGAAATCATCCCTCTTTAGATTCATTTTGTCCTCTTTTGAGCTTGGCACTCCTTCTGCTACTAAAACAAGATGGCCAAAAAGGTAAAAATGCAGGGAGAACTTGAGCCGGGGTTGCTCATGGACATGCTGCAGTTGGTGAGTCGGCGGCGGAATTTGAATGGATACATTGAAGTTACCGATTCTTTGGTATCGGGAAGGATCTGGCTTCAAGAAGGTTCAATCATTGCGGCCAATTGGAAAGATCGCCAGGGGGAATTGGCCGTTGAATCCATGTTGCGACTGAAACAGGGGACGTTTGAGGTGGGTGATGTCGCCGCATTGCCTGCCAAGACGATTCTCAAGGATACGGGTGCCCTTCTCATGGTTTGTATGCGGGCCATTGGGCGTGATGCTTTGATTCCTGGCTCACCTGCCCGGATTGTGTCGCCGCCGCCAGAGCTTAAGGTCTCTGATCCAAATTCAGAAGTACCGTCAAAACCGATTGATGAGACGATGCCTGCGCCCGCTCATCAGATTCCGACGAACCGTCCCTGCAAGCGCGGGTCTTTCATGGCGGGACGGTGGAGTTGGCGCATTGCGGCAATGGTGTGCCTGTTTCTGATGGTTGGAACGGCGATGATAATCGGGGTCAAGCGTTTGTGGGTACGACAGATTCCGGTGGCTGCGCAGACCAAAATGGTTCCTGAAAAACCACAGGCCATCCCATCAATAGTCTTGGCGCCATCGAGCTCCTTGGCCGTTGTGCATGATGGCTGGCCTGATATCATTCTTTCAGCATTAGCCGCGTCCGGTAAAAATCATTGGTGTGCCATTTTGAATGGGCAGTTATTGGGGGTTGGCGAACAGGTGGATGGCGTCACCGTTCGTTCGATCCGTGCGAATGGCGTGCTTTTGGAATATCAAGGCCAACGCCGCTTCATGTGCGCGGCGAAGAAGTAGACAGGTCTATTCTGGATTCTGAATCCTGACTCCTGAATTCTGCCTTTCCCCTCACTCCAGCTTGGGATTGAGAAAGCCGGTGTTGGGGTCGGTGATTTTCTGCAGGTAGGTCAGAAGTTCACGATCATACTCAGCGTCCGCACTCTGGCCCATTTCCCGATAGATGCCGCGTAGCCGGTAATAGCTTTCTTCGGCCTCCCGGGCGCTGCCATAGCGAAGTTCCGGTTTGGGATCGAGAAAGCGTTTTAACAGGCGCACGATACTTTTGCTTTTTTGAATATGGGGAGGGAGCATGGACTCCACTTGGCCATGCAGGAAGAGTTTGAATTGCAACAGGGTTTCGTCATCCATGTCGTTGCAGGCTTCGAGGGATTTGCCGCTCAACATTTCCAGGGTGACCATGCCGGCACTGAAGAGGTCGGTCTGGGCGCGGCCGGGTTCAAGCCGGTGTGTTTCAGGGGCCATGTAAACCGGGCTCCCCAGCAAAATACTGATTTTTTCGCCGATCTCAACCGCACGGCCAAAGTCGACCAGCTTTACCGAGCCCATACGATCAATCATGATGTTGGAGGGCTTGATGTCGGCGTGAAGGTAATTGGCCTCATGAAGCACAACCAGCCCCATGAGGATTTTGCGAAGAATATAGAGCGCGACGCCGGGCTGAAGCATAAAACGGGCTTCCTCGGTCCGGAAAAGGGTGTTCATGAAATGTTCCCATTCCTCGTCAGAGGACTGACTCCGCGCAATAGCGAGATGCGACCCGCTCAGCAGATATTGCAAGTCAATGCCATCAATCACCGACATTTGGAGATACCCGATACCGTTGGTCTCATCATAAGTATCGCGGGTGACGAGATTGTCGCTATGGACAGGTTGCAGTTTCGAAACCTGACTGGCGAGACGCCCCATATCAATCCAGTACTTCTCGGCTGATGAATAAATGCCAGGGTCATGAATTTTGATGGCGTGGCGGGTCAGGCAACCCCGGCCCCCCTGTCGGGTGGCGAGATAAACGACGCCCTGCCGGCCTTTGCCGAGTTCTCTGGAAAATTGATAAGGAATAGGTTGATGGATACAGCGGCTTTTAATGATGGAATGGTACTCGGCTTTGAGCCGGCGGATGTCCGGGTCAACCGGCGGGGAGGGCGGTTGGCTCTCCAGCACGGTTTCAGTCTCATAGATTCGAGTCGAAGGCGTTGTCATTTGTTTCGGAACCCTACCATAGCGGATTCTGACTGGCAATCATGGCTGTAATGGCCTACAGTGCATCTGTTTTGTCTATTAACTGGGCTCGGGTAGTCAGTGAGGAATCATCTATGCAGTGGTTGTTGAAAAAAATTATCGGGACGAAGAATCAGCGTGATGTGAAGAAAATGCAGCCGCTGGTGGTTCGTATCAACGAATTAGAACAGCAGTATCAGGCCCTCAGCGAGGAGCAACTCAAAGCCAAGACCGTCGAATTCAAAGAGAGATTGGCAAAAGGGCAGACGCTGGATGATATCCTCTGCGAGGCCTTTGCGGTGGTCAAAAATGCCTGTCGTCGATTGTGTGGTACGCGCTTTGACGTCTGTGGGCACGAACTCTCCTGGGAAATGATCCCTTTCGACACCCAGTTGATGGGTGGGATGGCCCTGCATCATGGCAAAATTGCAGAAATGGCGACGGGTGAGGGTAAGACGTTGGTGGCCACATTACCCCTGTATTTGAATGCGTTGAGCGGGGCCAATGTTCACCTGGTAACCGTCAACGATTATCTGGCTCGACGCGATTCGCAATGGATGGGCCTGCTTTTAAAATATCTGGGATTATCCGTCGGTTGCATCCAGAACAATATGAACCCCGAGGAGCGCCGGGCTGAATATGCCAAGGACATCACCTATGGGACTAACAGTGAGTTCGGTTTCGATTACCTTCGCGATAACGGGATGGCCTGGCGGGCGGAGGATCAGGTCCAGCGCGGTTACTTTTATGCCATCGTTGATGAAATTGACAGTATCCTGATTGATGAAGCGCGGACGCCGTTGATCATTTCCGGGCCCGCTCCCGTTTCTTCACACCAATATCAGGAGGTTAAGCCCAGGGTGGAACGCCTGGTACGCCGCCAGTCCGAACTCTGCAACCAATTGATCGTAGACGCAAGGACGGCCATCGAGCAAAAGAATGATGATCTGGCGATGCAAAAACTTTATATGGTTCGCCATGGTATGCCCAAACACAAGCAGTTGACGCATCTGCTCGAAGATCCCGCGGTGCGGCGATTGGTGGAGAAGGTGGAAGGCATGATGTTGACTGATATGTACAAAGAGCAGGCCCGTTCACTGCGTGAGGAGCTGTTCTTTGTCATTGATGAAAAGGGGCACGATGCCACCTTGACGGAAAAGGGCTGTGAGGAAATGAGCCCTTCCGACCCGGACGCCTACGTCCTGCCGGATTTGGTGTCGGTCATGTCGGATATTGACGGTGATGTCAGCCTGAGCGAAACGGAGCGCGCCAAAAAGAAACTTGAATTTCAAGAGCGAGTCGCCCAGCGCAGTGAGCGGATTCATAACGTGGATCAATTGATCCGTGCCTACTGTCTATACGAAAAAGATGTGCAGTACGTGGTGCAGGACAATCAGGTATTGATTGTGGACGAGTACACAGGGCGTATTCTGCCGGGCCGCCGCTGGAGTGACGGATTGCATCAGGCCGTTGAGGCCAAAGAAGGGGTTAAAATCGAACGGGAAACCCAGACCCTTGCCACGATTACCATTCAGAATTATTTCCGTATGTATAAGAAGCTGGCCGGCATGACCGGAACAGCCGAGACGGAAGCGGATGAATTCCATCAGATTTACAAACTCGATGTCATGGTGATCCCCACCAACCGTCCGGTGCGCCGGGTGGATAAGAATGACGTGGTCTATAAGACCCATCGGGAAAAGTTCAAGGCGATTGTTGACGAGATTGCCGAATGCCATACCCGCGGCCAACCGGTGCTGGTGGGAACCATTTCGGTCGAAACATCGGAATTAGTGAGCCGGATGTTGAATCGGGCCAAGATTCCGCATAGTGTTTTGAATGCCAAGAACCATGAACGTGAAGCAGATATTGTCACCCGCGCAGGACAAAAAGGGGCGGTGACTATTGCCACTAATATGGCTGGCCGCGGAACGGATATCAAGCTGGGCGAGGGCGTTGTCTGGGTGCCCCGCGAGGTCATCCTGTCGCAGCATGCCCTTAATGAAAAGCTGGATGGCAAAACCCTGAAAGATCAATTAACGGAAAACCCTTGCGGTCTGTATGTGATCGGTTCCGAGCGGCATGAGTCACGGCGTATTGACCGTCAGTTGCGCGGGCGTTGTGCCCGGCAAGGGGATCCTGGAATGTCCCGGTTTTATGTGTCGTTGGAAGACGATCTGATGCGATTGTTCGGTTCTGACCGGATTGCCAGCTTTATGGAGAAATTCGGCATGGAAGAGGGCGAAATGCTCGAACACTCCATGCTGAACCGTTCGATCGAAACGGCTCAACGCCGGGTTGAACAGCAGAATTTTTCCATCCGTAAGCGAACCCTGGAATACGACGATGTGATGAACAAGCAGCGTTCCATCATCTACGCGTTTCGTGGCGACATTGTCCGGGGTGACGAAACTCGTGAGCAACTGTACGATGTCATTTACGATGTCATTTCCACCCATGTTGAATCCATGCTGGAAGGAGGCAAGGAAGATGCCATTGAGTCCTTCCTGATCTGGGTGCACCGTACTTTCCCGATTGCTGTTAAACGCGAGGAATTAAGTCTGGGCAAGGATGATCTGGAAAAAGTGGTCAGGTTGATTTTCGGGAAAGTGAAGGATTCCTACGAATCCAAGGTCGCCGCTGAAGGAATTGAGCTGATGCAGCGTGTAGAACGCCAGGTCATGCTGCAGGCTATCGACCTGCATTGGCAGGATTATCTGCGGGGCATCGATGGGCTGCGGCAGGGAATCGGGATGCGCGCTTATGGCCAGCGTGATCCGCTGATCGAGTATAAGCGTGAAGCCTATGACATGTTTGCCAACCTGATGGATGATATCCGTGAAGACATCTGTGAGAAGATTTTCAGGGCTTCTGCCCAGATGCTGGCCTTTGAAAAGTTTATGCGCGAAATGCCCACCCAGACCATTCACGATGGGGTAACGGCGCTGGGGCAAACTTCGGACTCTGAACAGCCCGCCAAATCTGCCGTTCGCGGCGGGGATGCCGCGATGCAGGCCGCCATGAAGGCCGCCTCGGTGCCCATCCAGCGAGCCACGGCAAAAGTCGGACGTAATGATACCTGCCCTTGCGGGAGTGGTAAAAAATACAAAAAGTGTTGTGGGGAAAATACTTGATCCGGTTGCTGGGGAGGATTCGAGCGATATGGCCATGGTTGGCGGCTGCTGTTTCGGGCCTGCTACTGGCATTGGCTTTTCCTCCTTTCGAGTCCAGCCAGATTGCCTGGGTTGCTCTGATCCCCTTGTTGCTGGCGCTATTGTATGGGGGAGCCACGTCTGGCGCCATGCCCATCAAGCTGGCTTTCAAGCTGGGGGTAACCACCGGAATGGTTTTCTGGCTCATCACGATGAGTTGGCTGTTGCGGTTGTTTGACACCTCGCCTGCGCCTGCGGTGTTGATTGTTTTATCGTGGTTATTGCTGTGTGGTTATTGCGCTCTCTACCTGGGTATTTTCGCCATGTCGTCCGCCTGGTTGGTTCAGAAGATCGGGATAGGTCGGATCTGGCAGAATCTGCTGCTGACGGTTCTGATCCCGATCATGTGGGTGGGCGGTGAGGTCGTTCGCTCGTTTCTGTTTACCGGCTTTCCCTGGAATCTCCTGGCCATCTCCCAATACCGGAGTGTGGTGTTGATCCAAGCGGCTCAATGGGTCGGCGCTCCGGGTGTTTCCGGGGTGCTGATGCTCGCCAATACAGGTCTGGCTTTTACTATCCTTCGCTACTTGCCCCACCACAAGCCGAAGCATTATACGCCGCATCTGGAATTGTTCGTCGCCCTGTTGAGTATGTCACTTTGTTTCCGTGCAGGTGTGTTGCTCGTGAAAGAGCATACCCCGGAGGAACGCACCGTCACGATTGGCGCCATTCAACCGGCGATCCCGCAGGTGATCAAATGGACCGATGAACAAGTGGATCGAATTCAATCGACCTTCCGGCGATTGATGGCGCAATCTGTGAAAGATCCCCAAGGGCCTCCCGACCTTGTCATCTGGCCTGAAACCGCAACGCCATATTGTGTTAGGGATGAAAAGGGTTCTTCCAAGGATCTGGTTGAAGAATTAAGCCGGTTGGGGAGTCCTTTGTTGGTTGGATCCATGGATGAAACCAGCGTTGGGTGGGACGTGTTTTATTATAACGCCAGTTTTCTGTTCAATACCAACGGCGTTATAACCCGCCAATATTACAAACAACATCTTGTCCCATTCGGTGAATATGTGCCTCTCAGTGGAACATTTCACTGGTTGGCCGCATTGGCGCCCATGGGGTGGAATTGTTCGCCCGGGCATGAAGCGACCGTGTTTACGATGGGGGCTACGCGGAAATGGACTTTCTCCTGTTTGATTTGTTTTGAAGATATCATGTCCGGATTGTCCCGGCGTGCGGTCAAAAACGGCGCTCGACTGTTGGTGAACCAGACGAACGATGCCTGGTTCGACCGGTCTGCCGGGCCGGAACAGCATTTGAGTCATTGTGTTTTCCGGTGCGTGGAAAACCGTGTGGCGGCGGTGCGGGTGGCGAATTCCGGAATTTCCTGTCTGATTGATCCGACGGGGCTGATTGTTGAGCAGACGGAGAACGGGATCGGACGACCACCGGAGGCCGCTGTATTGCGCTGGCAAGTACCGATTCCTGGTTCTGATTTTGAGTTGACCCCCTATACACGTTATGGGGACTGGCTTTTGGGCATTCCCTGCGGGGTTGTCGCTGTGGTGTGTTTTGTGTTAGCTTGCATGGCTGTGCGGCGTAAGACGTTGCCGATGTGAAGAGGGAGTGGAGCAGTTATGAATGAAGATATTCAGGGCCGCATTCTGAAAATGCGGGAGAAAACCGAAGAGATGCGAGGTTATCTTTGACGTCGCCAAGCGAAAAGCCACGTTAAATGAGTTGGAAGCCCAGACTTCCATGCCGGGTTTCTGGGATGAGCCGAATAAGGCCAAGGCTCACCTCGGTCGCGTCAACGAGATCAAGGCCGTGTTGGAACCCTTTTCCCGGATCGATAAATTGATTGAGGAAGCCGGGCTCATGGTCGAGTTATCTGAGGCGGAAGAGCCCGGGCCCCTCAGGGACCATGCGTTGAGTGATGCTTCCAAGGATCTGGATCGCGCTGAAGTGCTTTTCAATGAGTTGGAAACGCGGTCGTTGTTGAATGGCCCTCTGGATCGGAGCAATGCCTTTGTGACGATCCATGCTGGTGCCGGCGGTACGGAGTCCTGTGACTGGGCCAACATGCTGTTCCGTATGTTTCAACGATTTGCTTCGAAAAAGGGATTTGAGGTCGAAGTCCTTGATATTCAGGCGGGTGATGAAGCAGGGATTAAGTATGCCACTTTTGCCGTTCGCGGCTCCTTTGCCTATGGCTTCATGAAATGTGAGCGTGGGATTCACCGTCTGGTCCGGATCAGTCCCTTTGACTCCAATAAGCGGCGCCACACCTCTTTTGCTTCATTGGATGTCATTGCCGAATTGGACGACGACATTGAAGTCGAGATTGATGAAAAAGACCTGCGGATTGATACCTTCCGGTCCAGCGGCTCGGGTGGACAGCATGTCAATAAGACCGATTCCGCCATTCGCATCACTCACATGCCCACGGGGCTGGTTGTGTCATGTCAGGCAGAACGTTCCCAGCACATGAACAAGGCCAAATCGATGCAGATGCTGAAAGCCAAGATTTATGAGCTTGAGATGGATAAGAAGCGCAAGGAGATGGAACGCTTCTATGGCCAGAAGGGTGAGATTGCCTGGGGAAGCCAGATCCGCTCCTATGTTTTTCAACCCTACACCATGGTGAAGGATCATCGCACCGATGCTGAAACCAGCAACGTTTCTGCGGTAATGGATGGTGATTTGGATCGATTTATCGAAGCTTACCTGAAAAAGGAAAAAGCGGATGAAAGGAAGGGGTAAGCCGATGTCGTTACGCAGCATGACTGGTTACGGGCGCGGAGAGGCGACCGCCAAAGGACTCCACGTCGAGGTGGAACTTAATTCCGTCAATCGAAAGCAATTGGAAGTGAGAATTTCCCTGCCGCGGGCCTGGCAATCTCTGGAATCGCGGGTGGTGGAACTGGTTCAGGAATCCATTTCGCGCGGTCAGGTTTCCGGTTCAGTGGTGGTGCAGGTCTCGGAGGCGTTGCGTGAGAAAAGCCTTAAAATCAACGGGGCGCTGGCCGCGGTGTATTTGACTGAACTTCGCAAGACTGCCAAGGCGCTGAAACTGAACGACGATCTTTCCGCGAGCTTGCTATTGAGCCTGCCTGAGGTGGTGAGCTATTCCGGAGCAGAACAGGATATTGAGTTTGTCTGGCCAGTGATGGAAAAGGGCGTTAAAGCGGCCATCGCCCAGCTTCTGGTCATGCGGCTCAAGGAGGGCGTTGAGCTTGTTCATGATCTGGAGTCACGACTTAAAAAACTGATCGGGCATCTGGAGGTCATCCGGATGGAGGCTCCCCGCGTTACTGAGCGGTACCGGGACGCGCTACGCAAGCGGTTGTCCCAGGCGGGTGTGACGTTGGATCTGGCAGATCCCGTGGTTACCAAGGATCTGGCTCTTTTTGCCGACCGTTCAGATATTTCCGAGGAGCTAACGCGTCTGGATAGCCATCTTAAGCAGACCCACGCTTTGTTAAAGTCCCGCGAACCGGTCGGGCGCACCCTGGATTTTCTGTCGCAGGAGATGTTCCGGGAAATCAACACCATCGGATCCAAGGCTAATGAAGTCAGGATTACGCGCCAGGTGATTGAGTTCAAAACCGAGTTGGAACGGATCCGGGAGCAGGTTCAGAATATTGAGTAATTTTAAGACTTATTGGGAGAAGAGGAAAATTTGAACAGAAGACGCG
>Ga0118677_10006284_pt2 | contig 13446 bp, 13 predicted proteins | sample AliMusrvi5mmetaG_FD_86154 | JGI IMG/M metagenome (GOLD analysis project Ga0118677, IMG submission 86154)
GCTCATAACCAACTCCCAGGCCAAGGAAGGCCTGGTTTTGTATTTTAACGCCATTTATTGTCTGGATCATGAAAATAAGCTGGTTGTTCCTGATGCTTAGCTGGTTGTTGTTGATCATATTGGTTTTAATCTTTCCAACACCGAATCCAACTCCTGCTTCCGTCCGGTTGCCAAACCATGATGCCTGATCTGAAGTATTTTGAGCATAAACTGTAGGAATTACAAGGGAAAGATCAAAAAGAAATGCTAGGATCACTCGATATGTAAATTTCATTTTTTCCGGGGATTTCGGTAAAATTACTACCTTTCGGAAAAATATTAGCTGTTTTATAATGATTCAGAAAGATTCCTTTGGTTCGGGGCAGCCGTTGTTTATTGTCAACCCGAACGCAGGAAGCAGAAGAGGGATAAAGGATTGGCCTAAAATTACCAGCTTATTGAAAAAGGAAGGGCTGGAAGGCGCTTATGAGATGACAGCGCATCGTGATCATGCCAGCAACCTGGCTCAGGAGGCCATTACAAAGGGCTGCAGATACATCATCGTAGTGGGCGGTGACGGAACCATGAATGAAGTCGTTAATGGCATCTTCAGGCAAACGACTGTACCAACAACTGAAATTTCTTTGGGGATGATACCCGTTGGCACAGGGAATGACTGGTGCAGGACATTTAATATTCCCTTTGATTACCCCGGGGTTATTAACCTCCTGAAAAAGAGAAAAACATTGCTCCAGGATGTCGGGAAAGTCCATTATTTCAGAGATGCAGAACAAAAGATCCGTTTTTATCTGAATATCGCAGGAATGGGTTATGATGCTCTTGTAGCCAAAAAGACGAACATTCGTAAAGAAAACGGGGGTGGCGGTTCGTTTTCTTACTTCTATTTCATTTTTGCCAGCCTTTTTCAGTATAAATTCCCGGGTGCAATAGTGGAAGTGGATGGGAAGAAAGTCTTTGACGGAAAACTCTTTTCCATGAATGTAGGTATCTGTAAATATAGCGGAGGGGGGATGATGCAGGTCCCGGGAGCAGTTCCCGACGACGGCCTGATGGATGTTACTCTGATCGAAAAGACCTCGAAATTCATGGTTGTCCGGTACACCAGGAAACTCTATGACGGTACACTTGTAAACCTGCCATTTGTGCATGCATTCCAGGGAAAAACGGTAAGGATTGTTTCAACGGATACTATCTACATGGAAGCAGACGGCGAATCGCTCGGCCATTCACCCTTTCTCTATGAAGTACTTCCCCGCAGCCTGAAAGTTATCGTAGGATGAAAAAGTGAACATTGGTTTTTCGCCATTTCACGATTTCACTATTTCGCTATTTCGCTATTTATACTTTCCCAATCCCCGTTCTCCCTAATCAGCTCCACCAGCTCATCAACCGCCACTCCTTCATCAATATTCCGTTTCACGAGTTCCCGGCCTTTATAAAGCATCACTTTCCCTTTGCCTGCCCCGACATACCCATAATGTGCATCAGCCATTTCACCGGGACCGTTTACGATACAGCCCATCACTGCAATTTTCAGACCTTTCAGGTGGCCGGTTTTTTCCTTAATGATTTTTAGCGTTGATTGGATGTCAAATAACGTCCGCGCACAGGAAGGGCAGGAGATAAATTCCGTTTTTGTAATGCGGACATCGGCAGCCTGTAATATCCCATAAGCAACCGGGATTTCAAACTCAGGATCTTCGGTGATCGAAACCCTGATGGTGTCACCAATTCCGTCTGCAAGCAGGCTGCCAATCCCTACGGCTGATTTCAGCCGGCCGTCTTCACCCGCTCCCGCCTCTGTGACACCAAGATGAATCGGGTAGTCCATTCCCTCTTTTTGCATTCTTTCCACGAGCATCCGGTTTGCCTGGATCATCACACGGGTATTGCTGGCTTTCAGGGCCAACACCAGGTTCCTGAAGTCAAGGGATTCACAGATCCTGGCAAACTCCAGCGCCGATTCAGCCATTCCCAAGGGTGTATCCCCGTACCGGTCCATAATCCTGTCAGAAAGCGAACCATGATTTGTCCCGATCCGGATTGCCGTCCCATGGTCCTTGCATATTTTAATTAAAGGAGCGATCCGCTCCCTGATAACTTCCAATTCACCATCATATCCATCCTCTGCCTTCCGCCCTCCGCCTTCTGCCCTCTTTCCTCCGCCCTCTGACCTCCGTTTATCCACGTAATTCCCCGGATTAATACGAACTTTCTCTACAATTGAAGCCGCTATCTCCGCCAGCCGGGGATTGAAATGCACATCCGCGATCAGGGGCGTTTTGTATCCTCTTTTCCGCAGCTCTGCATTGATATTGCGAAGATTTTCCGTCTCCTTTTCCCCTGGTACTGCAATCCGCACATACTCGCAGCCTGCCTGGATCATCCGGATGGCCTGCTCCACAGTGGCGATTGTGTCCATGGTATCGGTGTTTGTCATGGATTGCACGCGAATGGGGTAGTCACCCCCGAGGGGAACATCGCCGATGTTCACGACTCGGGTTTTGAAACGGACAGGGAGGATGCTGTTCATAAAACTGTTTGGGTGATCAAAGGTACAAATAATGTTAGTTGCGAATTGTAAGTTGTAAGTTGCAAATTCAAATATGTAAATAACTGATAATGAATCATTATTGGGCTTGCAACTTGCAATTTACAAATTGCAACTGAATGTGTCCGCTATAGGATTTGTATATGGGTTGTATAGGGTTTGGAGCCGGCGGGTATAGTCTTTGAAGCCGGGAGGTATAGTCTGGCTACAGTATAGCAAGCCTCTCCCAAGTTTGTACCAAGCCTGGACCAAGGGGGGGTATTTGAATTCATGGAGAATAATGATAATTTTGAAAGTCAGGACATTACTAATTATCACCTTAACCCCTTGACTTTCGGCAGCCCGGCCACAAACTCCTTGAGGTAGTGGGGCTCGAAGTAAGCGAGGTCTCCAAAACGATTCTCTTTGAATTTTGCTTCCGCAAGCGGGATCATATATTCTGCCGAAGGCGTGAAGTCATCAAGGAAAATTGCGTGTTCATGATGCTCAAGGAATGGCTTGCATTTCTGTGCCCCGTCCCCTGCGAAAATGAGGATATTTTCTTTGATAAACTCTGAAAAGGAATTTTCGTCAATGATCTCCGCCCGGATCTCACGAATCATCATGCCTGCGGAATCATAAACAGCGGAGTAGACCTCCATTCTACGGGCATCTATCAGAGGAATTGCGAGTTGCAAGTTGTAATTTGTAATTTGTAAGTTGCAATTTGCAATTTGCAACTTGCAACTAATCCCGGCTGCCATCGCATCAAGCGTCCCCAAAGCAATCATCGGTTTGTCAAGCGCATAGCAAAGTCCTTTTGCAGTAGCAACCCCAATGCGCAGCCCGGTATAGGAGCCCGGGCCCTCGCTCACGGCCACGGCATCAATTTCATGCATCGAAACACCGGCTTCTTTCAGCACCTCATCAATAAACAGGGTAATGATGGCAGCATGGCTGTTTTTTTCGGAAGATTCACGGATCGCAAGCAGCTTTCCGTCTTTTGCGAGCGCAACGGAACAAACGGTGGTGGCGGTTTCGAGAAGAAGTAGCAGCGCCATGAATTATTTACTCCTTCACCTTTGTAAACAGATCCTTCTTATCCACCTTTTTCACCTTATCCTTGTCGTTCAGTGTTTTTGAAACAGCAGTATAAGGGCCGGTGATGACTTCCTGTCCTTCTTTCAGACCCGAAAGGATCTGGATGTACATATTGTCCTGGATGCCTGTTTTTACGATCTTTTTGACAGCGGTTCCGTTATCAAACAGGAAAGTACATTCGCTGATCTCGTTGCTTTTCTTCTTGGCGCTGACCATTTCTATGTCGCCTCCCGGCCCGCCGCCTTCTCCCTTTTTCGTTTTATTGCCGGCGGCATTGTATTTGTCGAGGGTGTCCTTGGAAGCACGCGTGGTAACAGCCTGGATCGGTACCGTCAGCACATTGGTGGCAGTTTCCGTCTGGATCTCCACGGTGGCTGACATTCCCGGCCTGAACGGTGAAAAATTAGGGGCGTTTGCACTCAGAAGATCCTGGTAAGATTGTTTCAGGAGGTGAATCTTTACATTGAAATTCGTCACCTGGTCGACACTGACGCCACTGGTATTGGCTGAAGTAGCTATCTCTGTTACGACCCCTTTGAACTTGCGGTTCAGGTAAGCGTCAACTTCGATGAGGGCGGTATCGCCCATCTTCACCCGGACAATATCATTTTCATTGACTTCCACCTGGGCTTCCATCTCATTGAGATTGGCGATCCTCATGATTTCCGTTCCGCTCGAGAACTGGGAGGCACCGGTAACACGTTCCCCCTTTTCAACGCTCAGTTTGGATACTGTGCCATCATTCGGGGCGAAGATTGCCGTTTTCGTCAGATCTTCCTGTGCGCGTTTCAATCCTGCTTCTGAGCTTTTCACCATGAATTCAGATGCCTTGATATCCTGTTCAGCGGCTTCCACTTGCGATTTTGCTACATCGTAGGCAGCTTTCCCCTGGTCAAAATCTGCCTGGGAGATGACACTCTGGTTAAAAAGTTTCTGCTGGCGATCGAAAGAGAGCCTTGCATTTTCAAACTGGGCTTTCATCTGGGATAACCTTGCACGGGCATTGGCCTCGTTGGCTTTTTGCGTGTTCAGGGATGCTGTGCTCTGGTCGAACGCGGAAACATAAATCTCCGGATCTATCTTTGCCAGGAGCTGGCCCGCCTGCACTTCATCACCTTCCTTCACCATGAGTTCGACGACTTCACCTGAAATATAGGGGCTGATCTTAATGTCCTTCTCAGGCTGGATCTTTCCGTTTGCTGAAACGGTTTGCGTGATGGTCCGTTTCGTCACTTTTTCCACACTCACCCGGGTCCCTTCACCGCGGTTATTCTTTACAAGAACAGCGATGATAATCAGGATGACAAACAATGAGATTCCGGTAATAATCAGGATCTTCTTTTTTGATTTTTTGTTGGCAGACATCGGCAAAGGATCTGGTTGTTGATTTATTTTATTGCGATGGGTTTTCCCATGTAAAAGTCGATAATGGTTGTTCTGAAAATGAAATCATATTTTGACTGGAGCAGTTCAGACTGAGCCGTGCTCAGGTCTTTCTTGGCAGTGTTATAATCAAAGGATGTAAGCATCCCTACGTCAAATTTTTGCTGTGTATATTTGAAAGATTCTTCCTGTGCAGTGACTTTCTGTTGCGAAGAGTTGTACTTCTTGAGTGCAGCCACTGCATCGGCATACGCAAGTTCAATAGATTTCCTGAGTTCGCGCTTGCTGATATCCAGGTCAACCTGAGCCGCATCTTCCTTAATCTTAGCCTGGCTGATGCTGGTCCTTGTCTGCCAGCCATTGAATAACGGGATCCGCAGGTAAAAGCCGATGGACTGGTTGTTGTTATCATGCAACTGATTGGTGAATGATTTTGTACGGTAGCTGTTTTTGGTGTAGGATGAATAAACTGTATAATTGGTATCATGAACTGTCACAGTCCCGGCGGGTCCGGAAAGGATTACCGGCTGAACATTCGGGTCAATTTCTTTGCTGGCACCCGAATACCCTGTCCCCCATGAACCGCTCACAGTCAGGGAAGGATAGAGCAATCCTCGGGCTATTGCAAGGCTTTTTTCTGCAGCCTGCACACGCAGGTCGGCACTTTTTATTTCCGGACGGTTCTCAACTGCGATGTTATACACCTGCTCAGGGTTTAGCAGTTGCTTGGTTGTTTCCGGCGGGTTCAGGACTGGTTTTTCAATGGTGAAATCTTTCGTGACGGGAAGATCGATTAAAAGCTGTAAAGAAAGCCCGGCTATATTGAGTTTGTTTTCTGCGTCCACCACCGTGTATTCCTCTGCTGCCTGCTGGGCCTGAATGTTGAGCAAATCGCCTTTGGCGGAAGAACCTGCCTCGACCATTTTTTTAACACGTCCTACCTGGTCCTGTGTGATTTTAACCTGCTGGCGTGCATTTTCCAGCAATTCGGTATTCAGAAGCATGGTCAGGTAAAACTGTGCGACATTCAGCGATGTATTGTCCTTCAATACGTCCAGATCAAACCTGATCGCATCGAGGGTGTATTGATTTTCCCGTATCGTATTCAGTTTGGTCAACCCGTTAAACAATGTAAAGTTGCTCGAAAGGTAGAAATTATTCGATTGAACAGTAGTGTTCGCAAAGGTATTGGTGAACATATCGATCGTCTGGCCGAAATTCCAGACGTTGGTTGCATTGGCATTCAGGTCGGGGAGAAGGTTCAGCTTACTCTGAAGCACCTGCTTTTTATAGGATTCGACCGTCAATAACTGTTTTTTAATGTCGAGATTATGATCCAATGCGTATTGGACACAATCCTCCAGCGTCCATATCTTTTGCGCGGTTGCCGGAATGAAGAAAATCAAGGAAAGAAGGGCTACTAATAAGGCCTTTTGCATGAATTTTCGATGAAACAGATACATATACCCTGTTTTTAATTAAAATTAAAATGTTTCGGCGCTTGGTTGCAAAGCATTGTAGGAGCACCCAAAGGTATAAAAAACACCGGAATGCTCCAATTATTATCACAACCCTTAATAAGACGATCAATTGGCCAATTCGTTACATTATATGATCCGCGGAATGATATTTATATATGAATAGTTGTAAATACTTTAAGTAGGAATGCGGTTTCATGAAAAAATTTTTACCTTTGTCTCCCATTTTTTAATTTCAAACACTGGAGATGCCATTCAGAAAGTCCGGAGTAAAACTGCTTCCGTTTTTGTTTTTAATCGCATTCCTGTTCATGCCCGGCAGCAGGAATTTTGCCGCTGTTCAGGGTAATACCACCTTGGCTGCAGCCGATTCTTCTTCATCAAGGCAGTTGACGACTGCTGAAAAAACAGAGGAGAAGTTCAATCCGGGTGAAATGATCATCGAGCACGTGGTGGATAACCATGAATGGCACATATTGAGCTACGGATCATTCAACCTGACACTTCCTTTGCCGGTTATCCTTCTTTATGACGGGAAACTCCATTTTTTCCTCTCCTCTGCATTTCATAATGAAAACCGGACACATCTCGATTTTATCCTTCCTGAGAAAGGACCCAATAAAGGTCATATCGTAACAGTCGAACAGGAAATGACGGGGAAAAAAGGGCTTCCGGTTTATGATTTTTCGATCACAAAGACTGTCCTGGCCATATTCCTGAGCGGTTTTTTCCTGATCCTGATTTTTACATCGGTTGCAAGAAAATACACAAGCAGAAAGAACGAGGCGCCTTCCGGCCTTCAGAACCTCCTGGAACCTCTCATCCTGTTTGTCAGGGATGATATTGCAAAGAGTTCCATCGGAGAAAAGAGGTATGAAAAATACATGCCGTACCTTCTCACGATTTTCTTCTTCATCCTGTTCAATAATTTGGTTGGAATCATCCCGATATTTCCAGGAGGGGCCAACGTCACCGGCAATATTGCCGTAACCGGCGTTATGGCGGTTTGTACCCTGATCATCACTTCCTTTACAGGGACCAGGGCTTACTGGGTTCATATCGTGAATACGCCCGGCGTCCCCTGGTGGCTGAAACTTCCGATACCATTAATGCCCATTGTTGAGATAATCGGAATTATCACAAAGCCTTTTGTTCTCATGGTTCGACTCTTTGCCAATATCACGGCAGGGCATATTATCATCCTTGGATTTATAAGCATCATCTTTATTTTCGGGCAGATATCATCCGCCTTAGGCATGGGCGTTGGAATTCCAACCGTTGCCTTCATGGTGTTTATGGATCTTCTTGAATTGCTGGTTGCCTTTATCCAGGCCTATGTGTTTACGCTTTTATCCGCTTTATACTTTGGACTCGCTTTTGTTGAGGAGCACCACTAAAAGTTACGAATTACGAATACATTTTTAGAAATTAGTACTTAGAAATTTTCCCTGAACCTTTTTACAAACCCTAATAAACACAATTATGCATTTATTATCAATTTTACTGGAAGTTGCAAACAACTTTGCACCGTTTGCCAAGCTTGGAGCTGGTTTTGGTGCAGGTATCGCTGCAGTTGGTGCAGGTATCGGTATCGGACAGATTGGTAAAGGCGCGCTGGAATCCATCGCACGTCAGCCGGAAGCGCTGGGCGATATCCGTTCCAACATGATCATTGCCGCTGCCCTTGTTGAAGGTGTTGCATTCTTCGCAATCGTTGTTTGCCTCCTGATCCTTTTCATCTAGGACGGAGGCCTGTTCATTACCTGTCAACGGTTGGTTGATGGATAATGAATATGGTAGGGACAGGTCACGACCCGTCCCACGGAAGGACAGGTCACGACCTGTCCCTACATTGAAAATCATTAAAAAAATCACCATATGGAACTTGTAAACCCGGGTATTGGTTTGATTTTCTGGATGACACTGGCCTTCCTGGCCATCATGTTCATTCTTGGAAAATATGCATGGAAACCCATCATGAAGGCACTGAAAGAGCGCGAAGTTTCAATTTATGAGGCTCTTTCATCTGCCGATCGGGCAAAAAAAGAGATGCAGGATCTTCAGTTCAGCAATGAGAAATTATTGCAGGAAGCTAAAAATGAACGCGATGCCATTCTTGCCGAGGCAAGAAAGATCCGTGAATCCATTATTGAGGAATCGAAAGTAAAAGCGGGAGAAGAAGCCAACCGCATTGTGAACAGTGCAAAGGAGAGCATTCAGTATGAAAAGATGGCGGCGATGACCGAATTGAAGGACCAGCTCGCCAGCCTTTCACTTGAAGTGGCTAAGAAGGTACTGAAACGCGAACTTGCGGATCCTGCAAAACAGGAAGCTTACGTGAAAGAATTAATGAAAGACATTACATTTAACTAATGAGTGTTTCTCACATAGCAAGCCCTTACGCAAAGGCCATTCTGAACCTGTCGCTCGAGCAAAATGCACTTGAGGCAGCGTTGAGTGACATGCAACTGATTTCGGCCCTGTGTCATTCCAGCCGGGAATTCAAGATGATGCTGAAAAGTCCGGTTGTAAAATCCGACAAGAAAAGAATCATCATAAAGAAAATATTTGAACAGACCGTTTCAAAACTGACGCTTTCTTTTCTTTATATCATTATCCGGAAAAAGAGAGAGTATTATATCCCTGAGATCGCAGATGAGTTCCTTGAATTATACAAGGAACAAATGGGCATCCTCACAACCATCATGAAGACTGCCTCACCGGCAAGCGAAGAGATTAAGATGAAGATGGTTACACTGATGAAAAATTATACACAGAAACAGATTGAACTGGTGGAGGAGGTGAAGGAAGATCTGATCGGCGGGTTTGTGCTGCAATGGGAAGACAAGCAATACGATGCAAGCATACTCTCGCAGATTAACAAGATGAAAAGGGAAATGGCCGAGCTCAACCTTTATCAGAAAAGATTTTAAGCAATAAAAACAGATACTCATGGCAGGAATTAAGCCCGCGGAAGTTTCCGCGATTTTACGGCAGGAACTGGCCGGATACCAGAATGAAGCAGAACTTGAAGAAGTAGGAACCGTGCTTCAGATCGGCGATGGCATTGCCAGGATTTACGGACTCAACAATGCCGAGTCCGGTGAAATGATTGAATTCGAGAAGAACGGGATCAAGGCCATCGTGCTGAATCTCGAGGAAGATAATGTAGGCGCGGTGTTGCTTGGCGAGTCGTATCAGCTGAAAGAAGGTGATATTGTTAAGCGTACACGGAAGATCGCATCCATCAATGCCGGCGAGGGCCTCCTTGGCCGCGTCATCAACACCCTTGGCGAACCGATCGACGGAAAAGGGAAAATCACGGGCGACTTGTATGAGATGCCACTGGAGCGGAAAGCTCCCGGGGTTATTTTCCGTCAGCCGGTAAACCAGCCGTTGCAGACCGGGATCAAGGCCATTGATGCGATGATCCCCATCGGCCGCGGACAACGTGAGCTGATCATCGGCGACCGCCAGACCGGTAAAACGGCCATTGCCATTGACACCATCATCAACCAGAAAGAATTTTACGACAGGGGAGAAGCGGTAACCTGCATCTATGTGGCTATCGGTCAAAAAGGATCCACTGTCGCGAACATTGTAAAGACGCTCGAAGAGAAGGGCGCAATGGCCTATACGATCATCATCTCCGCCACGGCTTCCGACCCTGCCGCCATGCAGTTCTATGCCCCGTTTGCAGGAGCCGCCATCGGTGAGTTTTTCAGGGATACGGGACGTTCTGCATTATGTATATACGATGACCTTTCCAAACAGGCCGTCGCCTACCGCGAAGTTTCCCTGTTGCTGAGAAGGCCGCCGGGACGTGAAGCCTATCCAGGTGACGTTTTTTACCTCCATTCGAGGCTGCTCGAAAGAGCCGCCAGGGTGATCTCTTCCGACGCCATTGCAAAGAATATGAATGACCTCCCCGCATCCATAAAACATATGGTAAAAGGCGGTGGGTCACTTACAGCATTACCGATCATCGAAACCCAGGCAGGTGACGTTTCAGCGTATATCCCCACGAACGTGATCTCCATCACCGACGGACAGATCTTCCTTGAGACAAACCTTTTCAACAGCGGTATCCGCCCGGCTATCAATGTCGGTATCTCGGTTTCGCGTGTCGGGGGAAATGCCCAGATCAAATCCATGAAGAAAGTGGCCGGTACTTTGAAACTAGACCAGGCTGAATACCGTGAGCTGGAGGCATTCTCCAAATTCGGATCCGACCTCGACGCCGCCACAAAAGGTGTTCTTGACAAAGGGGCCCGGAATGTGGAGATCCTGAAACAGCTTCAGTATTCACCCATGTCGGTCGAAAAACAGATTGCCATCATATTCTGTGGCACACGGTACCTCTTAAGGAATATCCCGGTAAGAAGTGTAAAGGATTTTGAAGTGGAATTCCTGCATTTCCTGGAAACCAAACACAAAGAAGTGCTGACCAACCTGAAAGAAGGTAAATTGCTTGATGACGATATCAAAATCATGGAACAGGCAGCCAGGGATATCTCGGTTAAATACGAAGATAAAAAATAACCGGGAAAATGGCAGGATTAAAGGAAGTCAGGATTCGCATCGCTTCGGTCAAATCGACCCAGCAGATCACTAACGCCATGAAAATGGTAGCGGCCTCAAAGCTCAGAAGGGCCCAAACCGCTATTATCAAGCTCCGCCCCTATGCCGCAAAGCTCAGGGAAATCATGCAGAATCTGAGTTCCAGCATTGACGACTCCAGCGAAAATGCATATTCAGGCGTCAGGGAACCTAAGCGGATCCTGTTGGTGGTGATTACCTCCAACCGGGGTCTTTGCGGAGGTTTTAATTCCAATGTGATAAAAGCGGCAACCGGCCTGATCCAGACAACATTCGGCGTGCAAAATGCTGCCGGAAATGTGCACCTGATCACCGTTGGCAGAAAAGGCACCGAATTCTTCACGAAAAGGAATTTCAGGGTTACCGAAAGCCATGATGAACTTCTGGACGGGATCTCCTTTGAAAGGACCGCCGGACTTACTGAGCAGTTGATGAAAGCGTTTGCTGATAAGCATTACGACCGCATTCATATCGTGTACAACCAGTTTAAAAATGCAGCGGTTCAGCGACTCATCGTAGAGCAGTTCCTGCCAATCGTTCCGGAACCAGCCACTCTCACCACAACCCCTGTGATGACAACAAAAATGCCGGATTACATTTTTGAGCCGGATAAAGAAACCATTATTCGTGAACTGATACCGAAATCCTTACGTATCCAGCTCTATAAAGCGATTCTGGATTCTTTTGCCTCCGAACAGGGAGCCAGGATGACTGCCATGCAGAAAGCTACCGACAATGCCCAGGAACTCCTCCGCGACCTGCGGATCAGCTACAACAAGGCACGCCAGAACGCCATCACAAAAGAGCTCCTGGAAATCGTCAGCGGCGCCGAAGCACTGAAAGGCTGATTCAATTTACGAATTACGATTTACGAATTACGATTTAGGGCTTTATTCCTCCGACTACACACTCAGGACTCCAGACTTCTGCAATCTGCAATCTGCCATCTGCAATCTGCAATCCGTCTTCCGCTTTCTGCTTTCTGCTTTCCGCCCTCTGCTTTCCGCCCTCCGCCCTCCCTCCTCAATCAGGTATTTACTATCCCCTCTCCTCAACGCCTTATTTTCGCCGTACCTTTGTATATAAATACCAAAGCTATGATCAGCAAGATAGTAGAAAAAGCGATTAACGAGCAGATCACTAAAGAGGAAGATTCTTCAAGGTTGTATCTCTCGATGGCCTCTTGGGCAGAAAGGAACGGGTTTCCTGGTGCTGCCAACTGGCTTTATGTTCAGGCGGAAGAGGAACGGGTTCATATGTTGAAACTCGTTCATTACCTGAATGACAGGGAAGGTGCTGCAATCATCCCGGCCCTTGAAGCACCGGTTTCAAAATTCAAATCACTACTCGAGGTTTTTCATGAGGTACTCAAACATGAAGAGTTTATCTCCGCTTCCATTAACGATCTCTTTGCCGCATGCAACAAGGAAAAGGATTTTTCTTCCGCGAATTACCTGCAGTGGTATATCACCGAACAGATTGAAGAAGAACATAATGCCAGAAACATCCTGGACCAGATCAAACTGGCCGGTACACACGAGGGCGGCATGTTCTTAATGGATAAGGAGTTTGCTTCGATGGCTTCAGCAAAGCGTGCCAGCCTTGCACAGAGCGGTGGTGCTAATGCAGTAACTTAAGCAAGCGGTTGTACCAGCTTCTGCCGTATTTCCGTATCAGGGCTTCTTCAAGGAACTGATACAGGGGTAATTTTAATTTCATGCCCTTTTCACGGGCTTTGTTACAGATATGCCATTTGTGATAATTCACGGCCTCACCGGATTTCAGGCTGCTGACCCGGATCGGGTACAAATGACAGGATATTGGCTTTGCAAATGGAATTTTGCTCTCCTGGAAGGCCTTTTCGATACCACATCGTGCAATTCCATCGTCCATGTACACAAAGGCGCATTCACGGCCCGCAACAAGCGGTGTTACAAAATTTCCTGCACCGTCGTAATCAAAAACACCAATATTTTCCACCTCCTTGATCCCGGCCGGAACCATAAAAGGTTTTATTTCATCAATGTAATCTTCAAGCAGGGAAATCTCCATCTCCTCAAGCGGTGCGCCGGCATCCCCATCGATGCAGCATTCCCCCTTGCATTTTTCAAGATCGCAACAAAAGCAGACATCACGGATGTCGTCAGATATTATCGTATTATCAAGTTTTATCATAATCTCTGGTACGAAGCCGGAACTGCGAAATACCAAGAAGCTCTTGCATTTCAGATTTCACGATTTCACATTTGAATTGCAAAGGTCGGGAAAATTTGGCATCCGCCCTTCGACAAACTCAGGGACCGCTTCTCGATTTCCCCAACGCACCTCATCCCCCGGCCCCTTGGTGTTCTTTCC
>Ga0118677_10011285_pt1 | contig 13446 bp, 16 predicted proteins | sample AliMusrvi5mmetaG_FD_86154 | JGI IMG/M metagenome (GOLD analysis project Ga0118677, IMG submission 86154)
CCGATATGCTGCTATTGCCATAAGATCCGCAATGATGAAGAAAGCTGGCAACAGCTTGAACTATATATTTCTGAACATTCCGATGCTGTTTTCAGTCATGGCATATGTCCATCATGCTTGGAGAAGCAGATAGAGATTGTTTAGAAGTAACTTCGCATCTACTTTCCACAAACAGACCATTAATCGTGTTAATTAGGTCTTGTGGCATCATAGGCTTTCTGATGAAATGCATTTGCGATATATCTTCAAACGTGTCTTTATCATAAGCACTCATCAGCAGAACAGGCACAGAAGGATCAAATCGTTTAATTTTCGCAACAGCCTCTACCCCGTTCATGACAGGCATAACAACGTCCATTAAAATCAGGTCAATGTTGTTCGAGTTTGCTTTGTATGTTTCTACAGCCTCTTGCCCGTTACTTGCCGTCAATACGGAAAATCCCTCTAATACCAGTAGCCTCTTCAAAAAGAACGATACCGACTCTTCATCATCCACAAGTAGAACCGTCCTTGCGTAACAAGTCGAGTTTTTCATATATTTATACCGAATGCTCTAACAGTACATACCCGTTATAAAATCACATAGTTTCATGGTTTCATTATTCAGATTTTTTACAAAATCCATTCGCAACTGTCGAGCGCCATGGTAATTTTCCAGTTTGAGTGGTGTTAGCGCCAAGTTAATTTGCCACCCCCGGCGCCAAACTTATTTTCCAGTTTGGTTCTAATCGCCGCCAAGGTGATTTTCCAGTTATGCGATCAACGGTTTCCTTCTACCCTGTGTGAATCATTCCCACACAGGAGACCTCATGGCACGAAGGAGCATACCGATGATCGAAATCAGTGAAGTATTGTATCAATGGCAGCAGGGGCGCAGTAAAACCAAGATTGCCGAGAGTTTGGGCATTACCCGCCCTACGGTGCGCAATTATCTAAATCAGGCCACTGCTGCCGGATTAACAACAGATAGTAGTCCCGGTGAGGTAGCAACCATTGCCTTATCGGTGACAGCAAAGGTGTCCGGCAATAAAGCCGCTGCACCGGCGCTTGCTGCCATTGCCGTTCACGAAGAACGGATCAAAGAGTTACTTGAAGAGCGGGATATGACCGCCAAGCAGATCTGGCGACTTCTCTCGGAAGCCGGACACTGTTTCAGCGAGCGCAGCATCAACCGCTATGTTCAGCAGATTGCTCCCGCCACGCCTTCTGTTACAGTGCGTCTTGAAGTTGATCCCGGCACCCAGGCACAGGTAGACTTCGGTCAGGCGACTCTTACCTTTGCCGGAGTACGTAAGCGGTTATGGGCTTTCGTCATGACCCTTTCCTATAGTCGTCATCGCTTTGTCCGGTTTGTCGAGCATCAGGATATTGCCACCTGGCTCGATTGCCATATCCGGGCCTTCCAGTTCTTTGGCGGCGTTCCGGCCACCGTGCTCCTTGACAACTTGAAGAGCGGCGTAGTGAAGTCGGACCTGTACGACCCGACCATCAACCGGGCATATGGTGAACTGGAGCGATTCTTTGGCTTTGTCGCCGACCCCGCCAAGGTGCGCACCCCCGAACATAAGGGGAAGGTCGAACGCTCGATTCCGACAGTCAGGCAGCAACTGGTTGCAGGTCGTGTGTACGCGGATCTGGCCGCCGCCAACGAAAAAGCACTCGTCTGGTCTCGGGAAGAAATCGGCATGCAGCCCAACGGTACTACTCATGAGGCACCCCGCATTCGTTTCGAACGAGATGAAAAAGACGTATTGAAAGAACTGCCTGTCCATCGGTTTGAGATGCCGAATTGGAAAAAATGTACTGTCCACCCTGATCATCACGTGGTCTTTGAAAAGAGCTATTATTCAGTACCGACCCGCTTTGTCGGCAAAGAAGTATGGGTGCGTGGCGGCCTGTCACTGGTAGACATCTTCTTCAAAGACGCCCAGATCAAGACCCACGCTACTGCTTACCGTCCTGGCACCTGGCGCACCGACCTGAGTGATTATCCGGAGGGCAAACAGCTCTTTCTCCAGTTTCAGCCGGCCTACTGTAGAAAGGAGGCGTACAAGCTGGGCGAATATGCTGGTCAGATGGTAGATGAGATTCTGACTCCCCATGCCCTGGTTCATCTGCGCAAAGCCCAGGCGATCCTGCGGCTCGGCACAAAATACGGAGCCGAGAAACTCGATGCCGTCTGTCGCCATCTTCTTGAAAATGGCTCAAACAGCCACTCCGCTGTCAAACGGTTGTTGGAGAAAGGCATACCGCAAACTGCCAAAGTCACACCGCCACCGCCGGTTTCAAATGAGGGGCTGGAGCTTTTACATCCGGCATTGAGCTTCGGGGAGGTGTCCCAATGAGACCATCCCCGGCGATGCAGCTCACTCTAAAATCATTACGGCTTTCTGGCATTGCCGAATCCTTGGAGGTTCGACTTGAACAGGCACGGGAGTCGAGTCTTGGCTACATGGAATTCTTGCAGACAATCCTTCAAGACGAAGTAGAACGGCGCCACGCCAGCGGTGTGCAGCGGCGACTGAAACAGGCGGCATTCCAAGAACACAAAGCTATCGAAGAGTTCGACTTTACGGCGCTGCCCGGCATCAATCCGAAGGAAATAAAGGATCTGGCAACCGGAATGTTCATCGAGCGCAAAGAACACATAATCCTGTACGGTCCTCCCGGCACCGGAAAAACTCATCTGGCGCAAGCACTGGGTAACCGGGGGTGCAGAAGCGGCTACACGACTCTGTTTGTAACGGCGGCCAAGCTCTTCAGAAAACTGGCTACCGCAAGGATTGAAAACTCCTACGAAGAGACCATGAGGACGTTTCTCAAGCCACAACTGCTCATTATTGACGACCTTGGCCTGACGGCCTTCACCCAGGAGCAGACCGAGGCATTCTATGAGATAGTTGCAGAACGGCACCATACCGGAAGCATCGTCATAACCTCCAACCGACCGCCGGGTGACTGGCCGGGACTCTTCCCGGATCTGGTGCTGGCAAACTCACTTATGGATCGGCTGGCGCACAAGGCACATCACCTCCCGATGAAGGGAGAATCGTATCGAAAAAGAGGACGGCCTCAACAGGCCGTCACGAACTAACAGGAAGCCCGTTGATCGCTAAACTGGCAAATAAACTTGGCGCTGGCACTGGAAAATAACCCTGGCGCTTGACATGTGGTAGACCTTCAACAGATTCTTCAGCAAAACCACTCATAAGTATTATCGGCACATATGGATCGTAGTCTTTTATTTTTACAAGAGCTTCTACCCCACTCATTTTAGGCATAATAATATCCATCAAAATAATGTCTATTTTTTCTGTTTTTGCCTTGTAAGCCTCTACTGCCTCCAATCCATTTTTTACTGTTAAAACATAGTAACCTTGCCATACCAAAAGCTTCTTCAAAATATCTACCAAATAATCTTCATCATCTACGAGCAATATAGTTTTTTTACCCACATCATTTATGACTTTCATGGGGCACCCCCCTTGAAACTGTTATTACCGACATTTCAAAAGATAAATAGACTTCTCGCTTGTTTTGATATTGAGCGACACAGCAGTATTAATGGCTCTGCTATCGTAACTACCAGAACCGAGTACTGAATACTCTTCACACTCAGATCCAATCACTACTTCTCACCAGTTACATATTCAAAATAAATCATGTGGATAAAGTTAGCTACTGGCATTTATTCAAATCAGAAGTAAATGAATCTAACTTGCGAGCAATATCTACTTTTTCGTCTGCAGTAACTGGCGTACCATCAGGCTCGATCATTTTTAAGTAACTACTCCGAATTACATCCAATCTATTCTGATATATTTTTACATTTTCTTCAGATAAGCGGCATTCAAGCTTAGCACTATCAATATCTTGCTGCAGTTTAACAATCCTAACAGCACTCCTTGAATCTTCATCAACTTTTCCTGATTTGGCAAAAGCAGCGTTTACTTCTTCTTCAACTACATCAAGTCGCTTGTGAAGGTCATTCCAGTGTTCGTGCCTGACGTCTTTACTTCTTAACTCTGCAGCTTCCTTTCTAAGTGTTTTCAATTGTCTGAGGAACATTTGAGATTGATCGATAGTAAGCGCTCCAGTTCTTATACCTTCGCCTACATCCTGAGTTACTGTAATTATCATTGCATCAACTCTTTTTTCGTCATCTGGCCATGTATGAATACCCAAAGTTGCGCAGCCTGACAATACTAACGTACTCATGATCATTAAAGCGTATGCAAATATTAAATTTCTCATGGCACACCTCCACCTGCTTGAAAACACCGGTAGTTAACACCATCAATCTGTATACAAAATATCAACAATGATAATGAATGTCAATATCATTATATCATTTGCCCGTTAGATTTGATAGTTCAACACTTATTGCCAATCCGCCTCCTGAAAACAATATGGCCTATACAGGCGCTAAGCCAAGTATGAATATTAGTGTAAAAGGTCATCTATTGAGATGGCCTTTTTGCATAATTGCGTAAGCTTTCCTTGATATAAGATCATATATGCAATATTATCCACCTGGAATGTTCAATCTGTTAAGGAGCTTACCATGCCCCCTAAGAAGATGATCTATCAGTTAAAGATAACCCTCAAAGAAGTAAGTCCTCCTGTCTGGCGCTTATTGGCAGAAATGTAGGCAGGGGGTACTATGGATAGTCAATTAATTCTGAAATCAGAAAATACCTTGGTGCGGGTAATGCCACTTGAAAAGAATGCCTCTACTGAATGGCACCACCATACCGAAGTAACTGACCATTTTGTTTGTTTAAGTGGTCTCATAAAAGTTGAAGCAAAGAATCCAGATAAGGAAGTTATGTTGCAGCCAGGTCAGATAACAGAAATTAAACCATTACATGTACATCGGGTAGTAAACATCAATGATCATGGATCAGCGTATCTCTTGATACAAGGTGTTGGAACCTATGACATTATTAAAGTCTGATTGGTGATTTGGTAAACTATGGATTACACAAATTTGTACAGCACACGCATCCAGAAGACCTTCGATGAAGATCAAACAGATATAATTTCCGCATTTAGGGCAGAGGTCGCTAAGAATCCAAAACATGAAATTCAACTCATAAACTACTACAAGGGATTGCCAATATCATATAATGCTAAAATTGCCACAATTGAGAAAGATACTTTAGACCTAGATGTAACCCCGCAACAGGCAGCATCAATTCCTCCAGAAAGATACACTTTCATCCGTAGCAAGCTTTTTAAACATACTATTCTGGCCGGAGTACAGTATGTTAGCGTTAAGCACAAAGCATTGTCAGTACGTAAGCTCTGCTATGTAGAAATATTGGCAGAAAGAAGGAAACACGTGCGTTTGGAAATAGGTCAACCACTACCAGCCATGATAAATTCATCAACTGGAGTAATAAAAGGACGTATCATAGAACTATCTCTAGGGGGAGCTGTTATGGCTGCTCAACTTAATCAGGAGATAGCCGACACAAATATAACATTGTCAATTATGATTCCCGATACTGAACTGGATACAACATACAATGTTAAGCTAAGTGCAAATCTAGTTGAAAACAAAAACGAAAATAACCTCGGGCGCTATGCTTATTCTTTTTCTGACGTTGACAAAGTAACAGACAGGATCATGGGAAAATATCTGTTTCGCCTACAAGTGGAAATAATCCGTGAACTGAAAGATATGATAGAAATTGGTACCGCTCAATAGTAATTAACAACAATATCGGAAGGATAAGTGACATTTTGTAAGTTGTCGGGAGAAAAAGCATCTATGGCTTATGACATTTGTTCTGAGTGGGCAGACGTTTTAAGGAAATGTGATAGCTGTTCTGATCTCTTTAGTACGCTATTACTTGAAGTTAGAGACCAACGGGTTTGTCATTTTTGTCGAGCAAAAGAACTATCAACCGACAAGCTTAATCGGAATCTACGTAGAGAGTCGGAATTGAATATGGATAAGTAATTTATATGAATATAGCTATTATCAGAGATTGGTATGAGTAAAACAATTAATTGCCCAGACGACACAGCGAAAGAATCTAAATGTTTGTTAGACGCTAAAACATATGAATCTCTCTTTGAGCATATGCTCAATGGGATTGCTTATTGTCGCATGTTGTATGAAGAGGAGACACCTAATGATTTTATTTACCTCTACACTAATCCAGCATTTCATACTCAGTCAGGTCTTGGAAATGTCATTGGCAAGCGAGTAACAGAGATTATTCCTGGTATTCGTGACACCGATGCAAACCTCTTTGAAATATATGGGCGGGTTGCTCGAACTGGTGTTGCTGAAAAATTTGAAATACATCTGGAAGCACTAAATGATTGGTATGCCGTATCTGTTTATAGCCCACAAGCAGAACATTTTGTTGCAGTGTTTGATGTTATTACTGAAAAAGTTCATGCCGAATCAATTCGTAATAGAGCTTTATCTGAGGCTAAACGGTTTCGAGAAATCTTAGATTATGCCCCAACTTACATCTATATGAAAGACAGACAGTTTCGCTATATCTATGCCAATCGTCCTACCTTAGAACTTTTTGGTTGTTCAGCTGAAGAGCTTATTGGTAGTGATGATAATCGTTTTTTCCCTCCACAAACAGTAGAACGACTACGAGAAGTCGACTCCGAAGTATTTAAAGGATCTTGTACAAGAGAAGAAATAGATGTTGATGAGGGAGTGAATGGACACCGTGTGTATTGGGAGGTTAAAGCTCCTATATATGAGGATATTGATCACACCATAATTCATGGCTTATGCGGAATATCTACAGATATAACTACACGTAAGCAGCTGGAACAGAGGTTGGAATATCAGGCACAAATTGACTATCTTACTGGTTTGGCTAATCGTGGACATTTTCTTGACCTCGCAAAGAAGGAATTTGCAAGAATTAGGCGATACAGTGGTTACTTGTCCATTGCAATGCTAGATCTTGATAACTTCAAAGGCATCAATGACACCTATGGACATGAAGTTGGTGATTTAGTGCTTAAGGAGTTTTCAAAAACATGTAGCCTTACTTTACGTGAGTCTGACTTAATAGGCCGTATGGGAGGGGAAGAGTTTGCAATTTTATTTCCCGAGACTAATGCTTCACAGTCATTTGAAGTAGCTGAAAGGATTCGTCTGGCAATATCGGCATTAGTAATTCCCATGGAGCATGGCTTGCCCATACATATTACAGTGTCGCTGGGAATTGCCTCACTCGTAGAATCCGACTACAATATTGATATATTCCTCAAACGTGCTGATTATGCACTCTATGAAGCTAAGCATAATGGTCGAAACAGGACGTGTGAAGCAATACCTTCAAATTGAAGTGCCCAGAGTATGGTCATCATATTAATTCCATGCATTCAGACGTACCGTAGACACCATTATAATTTATTACTTATCTCTATCTCGGTTAAGCGATGTGTTTTAAACCAAAGTCAATCTGGAGGCGATTGTGGCACTAACCAAGGCTAATTTAGTTGAACAATTGCATATCAAGCTTGAATATTCCCAAAAAGAATCATTAGCTATGGTTGAGAGCGTACTGTCGATTCTAAAGCAAACTCTTGAATCTGGTGAAAATGTAAATATATCAGGATTTGGGAAGTTTGAGGTAAAACAGAAGAATGCTCGCAGAGGGCGTAATCCTCAAACAGGTGAGGCTATGATTCTTGAACCAAGAAGGATAATTAGCTTTAAGCCAAGCAGCCTGTTAAAGCATTCTATCAATAAATAGAATGTAAATGTTATTTCCAGTATGCCAGTTAATATATTTGGGAGGTGTTGCTTGGTCAATAGTTCAAAGCTATTAATGCAGGTCATTTCAAATGCTTTAATTGTCTTGATACTTTCCACTTCTACAGTAGCAGCGCAAAGCAAAGATATAATAGAATTGCCTGCTGAAAAGGGGAAGATAAGCTTTAACCATAAAAAACACCAAGACATGCTCAATGACTGTAATATTTGTCATGCTAATGGAACAGGCAAAATACCTGAACTCAGCATGGAATGGGGTCACAAGACTTGCAGACAATGCCACATAGATATGAAAACAGGGCTAGTAAACTGTACGGATTGTCATAAAAAGTAAAAATATAATTCTAAGGCTCCAGTGCCAGCAGTTCGAGTCTATCATATGTAGCAGTTAAGGTGAATGCAAATAAATAATTATGAATAAACAGGTAGTTATAAAAGCCACCCAAAAAGGTGGCTTTTGCTTTTGATACCTAAGAGATTTATGATATATATCCATAGTAGCTTTACAGTTTAGCCATCCATAGATTTCCATGAAGGGATTATCTAGTGAAACTATGTATATCGGTCATTATTGTCATGTGCGCTATGCTCATCACTGCGATAGCTGACACTGCAGAAGTTCAACCAGGAACCCCGAACATAATCTTCTGCGAAGATTTCGTTAAGAATATCTCCAAGAGGATTCCTATGCCTTACCAGAGTTTAATCAAACTAACTGGCGGTGAAGGAATAGTAGTGGCTCAAGACAGTAGGCACTGGGAAGGTATAAGTAATTCGTATTTAACCGTAGTATTGCATTCTAACCTTGTTAAAGGCGGTCTCGTATCTTGTCCCAACGGAGATTTATTTACCTTTGGTGATTGGGGTGTCCACCGATAAGGGGCTTGTAAATAATTTTGTGTAAATGGTTTTTTCGGTCTTTCACAAAACAGGCATTCTCTCTTCAAAAATTATGCTGAACTGATTCAGTGCTGACTTCCAGTCTCTGATCGGCATTGTCCACTTTTTCGCAATATTCCTCAATGCCAGGTAGAGCAGCTTGAACATGGCGTCGTCATTAGGAAAGTGCCCCCTGTTCTTCGTCACCTTGCGTAACGACATATTCAGCGATTCAATGGCGTTGGTCGTGTAGATTGCTTTCCGAATTTCTGGTGGATAGGAAAACAACGGAATGATACGTTCCCAGTTATTCTGCCATGATTTCGCAATGCTCGGATGGCTGGCATCCCATTTTTCTGCAAAAGCCTCAAGATTTGCCTTCGCCATTTCTACGGTTGGTGCCTGATAAATCGTCTTTAGATCAGCGGCCACTTCTTTACGCTGCTTCCAGGAAACGTAGTTCAGGCTATGGCGCACCATATGAACGATGCAGAGTTGGACCTGAGTTTGAGGGAACATTGATTCTATCGCCTCAGGGAAACCCTTAAGTCCATCTACGCAGGCGATGAATATTTCTTTTACCCCCCGGTTCTTCAGCTCTGTGACAACCTGGAGCCAGAACTTGGCACCCTCATTTTCTGCTGTCCACATGCCAAGAACTTCTTTGATTCCGTGGATGTTGACGCCTACGGCGAGATAGACGGCCTTGTTGATAACCTTGCTATCGTGTCGCACCTTGATCCGAACGGCATCAAGATAGACAATGGGATATACTTCGTCCAAGGGCCGATTACGCCATAGCGTAACCTCTTCACTGATAGCGTCGGTAACCTGGGAGATCAGACTGGGTGATACATCCACCCCATAAATTTCTTCCAGGTGTTTCTGGATGTCTCGGGTGGTCATCCCAAGGGAATACATAGAGATGATCTTGTCATCAAATCCAGTAAAGCGGGTTTCACCTTTCGGGATGATAATGGGTTCAAATGTCGAATTTCGGTCACGGGGAACAGAGATATCCAGATTCCCAAACTCTCCCGTGATCGTTTTTTTGGATGCTCCGTTGCGAGAATTACCGCTGTTATTACCGGCTGAAGCATGTTTGTCATAACCAAGATGGTCCGTCATCTCGGTCTGCATAGCTCTCTCTAAGAGCCTCTTGGTCAGTTGTTTTAGAAGTCCGTTTTCACCAATCAGATCTTCAGGCTTCTTGTAGTCTTTCATCAAAATGTCGAGCAATTCGTCGGTCGTGGCCATCGGTCCCTCCTTGGGAGTTTAATTTCAACCGATTTTGGCCATTTACACAATCTATTTTACAGGTTCCCGATAAGTGCTCTCAGCCACATCTTCATACACCAAAGGATACTCACTAACTGGGTAGGTTTCTAGTTTGCAAGCAATATAATTCGAAAGTACTTACTTCTTTTCCAGCATATAGCCTTGATTACGCTGGGTATGGATGAGCTTTGCTGACGTTGGATAAGGTTCATCTATTTTTTTGCGTAGATAATTGATATAAACGTCGATGATATTAGTATAAGGTTCAATTGGTCCGCCCCAACAGTTCTCTGCAATTTCTTTCCGAGAGATTACCTTCCCAGCATTTTTAGTTAGATAAGATAAAATACTGTATTCTTTGATGGTTAAGTCGATCTCTTTTCCAGCACGCCATACTTTATGACTAACTGGATCAATTCGTACATCATCATAAAATATATCTTTACCAAGCAATTGTTTATGCTGTCTTTGCAGAACTTTGACTTTTGCCAACAGCAATTTGACATCGTATGGAGAAACCAGCCATGAATCAGCACCAAAATTGAGAATACTGATGACATCATCATTGCTGCTAGCAAGTGCTAAAATAAGTAGCTGATTATTCTGTACTCTGATTTTTTCTAAAAGAGATAACACTTCTTCCTTTGGAAAATAGCTGCCAATGATCAAAAGATCAAATTCTCCACTGATGACTTGCTTAAGTGCATCGGCACATTTATAAGTGGACTGAACCTGATAATCAGTTTTGTCGGCTTCCAAAACCTTTTTCATGCCATTGGCACTTTTCTTCTCATCTGCAATTAATATTCTCATCACATATCCTCCCGATATAATCAACGGTTTCATTAGAATACATCTTCAAGTAAAAATGGTATTTTGTAAACATAAGAATTGTTATGTTTTAGGCCACGGATAGTAATCCTTAAGTATCAGTCAGCTAAAAATAAGGTATCACAATGCGAGGAATACGTTTGGGATTTTGATATTCGTACACCACTATGGCAAGCGATACAAACCAGCGGTACTACTTGAGGTGGTGCAGATGGTGGATTATGTGGAAGCAGGTGCTTGAGTAAACGTCGTTACTGCATGCGTAAGATAGCCAAAGTGAAAGACCGACTATAGATAGTTTGCATTATGGCAACGTGAAGTCTTATTTGTAGTGACTTGAGGGAATTGAAATGGCAGAATGCTAAATAGTTGCACGGCACTCACACTCTGATAGGAGTCGCCATTGAAAAGGTATTTATCTTACAAGTATGTTGAGGCATGTGGTATAGATGCAGAAGCAAGTGAAGTCTGCTTCAAAGTAACTGAAATCCTTAATAGTTTTATTGACTCAATTGCTTCCGGGTATTCGCCGCAGACATTATTTCATTACAACAAGTGCATGAAAACTCTGTTTGATGACATAGTGGAACGCATACAGTCTGGAGAAGAGTATAATCCAGACCCTGAAGACCTGATTCTTCATGAGGCAGTAAATGATCCTCATGATGCCATAAGTATGTCTCGCTCAAAAATATCGATTCACACAGCAGCTAGGCAAACTCTTTTAAAATATCTATCCGGCAAGAAGATTGGAAAGTGCAAGTGGTTAAACTCCCAACCCAAATCAAAATGAACTTTTGACCTCTAAAGACAAAATGGATTTACGCCTACCCATTTCATTTACCTGCTAAACCCCACCCATCAAACATATCTCTAAAACCCTGGTATTACTAATATAACATTCCACTCATATACTATTTACAACCCCACCCATCAAAATCAGAGACAGGCTACCAAGCTTGTCTCCTTTTTTTTCTTCGCCAAGTAACAGGCTACCAAAGCTGACCAATCGTAGAAGTCAGCACTAAAAGGTAAGCCAAGGCGGAGGATATCATGTGGAAGAACATCAAACATCTGGCAAAAGCAGCAAGTAACATCGTAGCAATCAGCTACGCAGAGACGGCATATCGTCTCAATCAAGTATCAGAATCAACCGAGTCGGTAACATCCAAGCTGGAAGCAAAGTCTGAACAAATCAGAAAACAATATGAGCAACATCTCGAAGAGAGGAAAAATCAGAAACCAGAAATGGTAACTGAATCAGAAACACCAACAGATGTAATCGTAGTCAACTAATCACATCGAGCAGTACCAACCGGCAAAAGGGATAGATTTCCGCAAGGAGACTGTCCCTTTGCCATTTGAGGCGAGACACGTGTGACATTGAGACACGAAGAAATAATTGCAATTCGAAAATGGAGCGTGACCTAACAGAACCTGCATAAATATTCGAATCGTGTTTTTCATTAATGTCTCAGTGTCACGGATGTCTCAGACTAATTCCCACCATACATCACAAACACCCTACCACTCTCTACCTCTCACCTAAAGCCGCATGGAATTAGGCTTTGCACAGGTAGAGAGTTAGGTAGGGAGTAGTAGAGAGTTACAGAAGTACTACACATATTTATTCAAAACCACACCACAGGCGCTTCCCATCAAGGGTTGCGCCTTAACTTTTTCAGGAGGCAACATCATGGACGTTTATCAAATGGTAACAGACAGGATCATTGAACTAATCGAAAAGGTAACTATCCCTTGGCGTAAAACATGGTCAGCTGGAGACGGTATCTGAGCTTTGTAGAGCGAGGGTTGTTGTAAATCTGATATGTCCGCCAGTAGTCAATAGGAAAGAGTAGTCCCTCAACACCGGTTTTCGCTGTTTGTTTTTGCGTTATGTTTCCAGGGTATAATCAGAGAGGCAACCTGATACTCGACGGTTGTTCACTCTGATATTCGCGGGTTGATTACCGCATGACTTGGTTTCGTCGTGGAGCTGCCTCGGTCTAAAAGCGGGAATTTGGCTAATGTCTGTCCCATAGATTAATCGAGGGTTCTCCGACCGCGGTTACATCTCTGTTTATACCCTGGAAGTCTTGTGCGTTAATTGCGTGTGTTGCTCCGGTTGTTGCGTTTTTGTTCTTTCTAATTACAGGCCGTTACGGGTTTAACCTCTTTGGCAATTGCCCACATGAAGGCGCAGAGCTCTCTGGCAATTGCGCAGATGATGGTCTGGTGTTTTTTACCTCTGGCTTCCATTTTGCGGAAACGTCCACAGAGTCTGACCTGGGCTTTCCATGCGATGTCGCAAATCTGTTTTGGTAACCCCTCCTGACGAGCGAGCAGATCTTTACCGATTCGGGCTTTGAGCCGATATGTCTGAGCTGCTTCAACGAGGGCTTTCCTCACATGACTGTTGCCTGCCTTGGTTATGCTTCCGGTTCTCCTGCTACCTCCGCTGGAATGCTCGGAAGGAACGAGACCAAGGTAGCTCATCAACTTGCGCGGATTATCAAAGCGTTTCAGATCGCCGAGTTCGGCTACCGTAGTCACTGCCACCTGTAATGAAACACCACGCATCGCCTGCAATGCCCTAACTACAGGAGCCAGTTCCCACGAAGGGAGAACTTCCTGAATCTGGGACGTGAGTCGGGCTATCCGACTCGTGCAATCTTTAACAGTATTGATATATT
>Ga0118677_10011286_pt1 | contig 13445 bp, 5 predicted proteins | sample AliMusrvi5mmetaG_FD_86154 | JGI IMG/M metagenome (GOLD analysis project Ga0118677, IMG submission 86154)
GGAAACCTCCTTTGCGTCTTTGCGCCTTTGCGCGAGGCATCTTCTGCCTTCTGCCTTCTGCCTTCTGCCTTCTGCCTTCTGCCTTCTGCCTTCTGCCTTCTGCCTTCTGCCTTCTGCCTTCTTCCTTCTTCCTTCTACCTTCTGCCTTCTGCCTTCTGCCTTCTGCCTTCTGCCTTCTGCCTTCTGCCTTCTGCCTTCTGCCTTCTCCTATTTCAGCTCTCAGCTATTCTTCCCTCCCTCTTCCTTTGCGATCTCTTGTGCCTTTTTGCGGCCATATGAATTTCTTAGCCGCAAGGAGGTGCAAAAATCCGCAAAGGAAGACGACCATAAATTGAGGCCTCCCCTTTGATGGCATGTAGTCATTCAGCAACCGGCGCTGGGCAAATCGAAATATTTGGTTCAACGTCCCTCGCGGAACCCGTGAGTGCCTGCAACACGCACGGGTGGCCGAAGGTCCAAATGGTTCGAAAAGACGCATGAGATCACTACTCCATTCTTTGATTGAACCTTGGCGGAAAGCACGATTAGATAAAGGAACAGAGAAACTATAAATAATTGTTCGAGGTGTTGAGAGCCCTTTTTGGGGGTTTGTGCCTCCTGCCGGATCGAGCGGCATACGGATCTATTAGGTTGAGCCAAAGCGGTGACGCGCTGGCGCTTGCGGCAGGTACGAGGTATCTAAAATCAGTTCAGTGAGGCAGAGTTTGGCGGACTGGCAGGCGATGAGATGGCGAACCAACGGCACGCTGGGTTGACGCAAGAGGTAGGACCCCCTGTTGGTATCCAGGCAGAACATGGAAAATCAGGGATTGAGAAGAGGGAGCAGCGCGGCAATACTGACGCATTCTGGCAGGCGCTCGACTGCGTTCCAGCCCGTGGAGTGCGGCGCGAAGAGCGCGGGTTTTCCACAACTGTGGGGGCTTCTTGGCAGGCTCTCTTCTACGCCTTGGATTCTATCCGGTCCCAATCCGCCCAGAATAGCCGCGTCTGCTTCGGGTCGGGGATAATCTCTAACAAAGTAGCGGTGGCAGTCGGCTCGCCGAGGGCGTCGAAGTCGTCGGGCGTTCGAATCGCCACGTGCCGCATCCCCCACAGCGTCGAAAAGCCCGTTAAATCGGTGCTGTGCGGATTGATCATCCACTCTGCGGCCTGAGGGCCCACGGCATGGAGGCGGGGCAGTCGCCCGAAGATTTGGCCGCCGCCGTTATTGATGACGGCGAGGACGCGGCCGTGGCACTCGACTTGGCCCAGCACAAAAGGTGCGGCGAGATCGTACAGGGCGGTGAGGTCGCCGACCAGTGCCCAGCTGTCGGTGAGTTCGGCGGACCAGCCGAGCCAGGTACTGATTTGGCCGTCGATGCCGTTGGCACCCCGGTTGGCTCGCACGGACGGGAGAGGGTTCTGGGATTGGGCAAAGAGGTTCCATTCGCGGATCGGCAGTGAGTTGCCAAGAAACAGGCCGCCACCCAACGCGACGTAGTGCGATAGCGTCCGCAGCAGCGCCGGCTCGCTATCGGGATAGGTTTCTAGCAACTCATCGATCGCCGCTGCACGCCGCGGGCAGCGTGGCAGGTAGTCGAACGCGTCGCCGATTTCTTCCACCTCTCCGAGTGCCGCGAGCACTTGGTCCAACGGACCGCGCACGACGTTGCAACCCCGAGCCAGCCCGGCCAGGCCGTTGCGACAGGCGGACCACACTTGGATGTGCGTTAGGTCCTCGAGTTCACGCCAGAAGCGGCCGCTGGGCACCTCACCCAAGCGCAGCACGCGGCCGGGTGGATGGGCCAGCAACAGCCGGTCGCCATCGGCAAGTGCCAGCCGCCCGAGGGTTTCCCGCAAGCCGCTGGTGGCGTCTGCCAACACCGGGGCACCCAAGGTTTGGCAAAAATGCAGCACGTCTTCGCGTTCGTCGGGTTCCAGGCCGCCGACTAGCACGACGGTTCCCAGATAGGCATCGGCACGGAGCCAGCGGGCGAGGGCGGCCACATTGATGCGCTCACGGGTTGGCGTGAACGCGTGGCAATCCTCTGCGCGTAACGACTCGTCGCCACAGGTGAACGCCTCGTCGAGTTCGACGTTGAGGTGGAGAGGCTGGCGGCCATCCCACCCGGCCAAGCCACCGCTGAAGGCGTACTGGCCAAACAGCCCGGGTTGCTCGATGGCTTGCGGCGCGCCGCTGCCGCGGTAGGCGGCTGGGCGGTCTGCGGTGATGGCGACGAGTGGGCGGTTTTGATAGAACGCTTCGATGACTGGGGGCAACAATTCTGCGGCGGCGGTGCCACTGGTGGTGACCACCGCACAGGGAAGGGCGGTTTCCTGGGTGCGACCGAGTGCAAAAAATCCGGCACTGCGCTCTTCAAAGTGCCGCCACACGCGAGCCAGGCCGGCCGCTTCGGCCCGCGCCAGAGCTTCGAGCAACCCGGCGTTGCGTGCTCCGGGACACACGACAAACTCGCGCACCCCTGCCTTGAGACAGGATTTTACCACTTCCAGCGCCGCTTGCCATGCATTCACCGGGCTTTGCTAGCGCATCCGCCCCACCCCGTCAACCTGAGGCTCGTCGAATAAATTATTTGCCAGCCACCGCAGGATTGGTATTTTGAACGGCCTATTGCCTGTAGGAACCCAAAGCCCTAGAAAATGATCGAGTTCTATTCCGCAAGTACCCGCATGGGTGATTCCCGCAATGCCATCCGTGAATGCATGGACGCCGCGCTGGGCACAAACAAGGCGTGTGATGTGGTCATTGTGAACGCGAGTGTCGGGCATGATTACCAGGCGCTCATCGACGAACTGCGCGCATTGGCGCCTGGTGCGCGGGTGCTTGGTTCCTCGTGCTGTGGCATTGTCGGTACCGAGGGGGTGAGCGAGTCCATGAAGGATGTGGCCATCATGGCGTTGCGCGGCAAGCCGTTGGCGGTGGCGCACGTTGATGGCATCAACGGAAGCAACGCCTATGCCAAGTCGGTGGAGATGGCGGTGCAATTGCGGGCGGCGCAGCCGGGTATCAACATGATCTACTTGCTGGCGTCCGGCATTGATATTGCCAACGACCGCTGCATTGCCGGGCTGGAGTCGGTGTTTGGTCCGGAAGTAACCATTTTTGGAGCGACCTCATCGGACAACATGCGCGGAGTGGTTAGCTATCAGATGGTGGATGACCAGGTGTTCGAGCACGCGGCCTGGGCAGTGGGCTTTGCCGATCCGACGTTACAGGTGGACACCCAAGCGACTCATGGGTTTGTCGCGGTGGGCGAGCCGCTGACGGTTACCAAGGTGGATGGCACGCGAATTATTGAGTTGGATGGGAAGCCTGCTTGGCAGCAATACACGGCGCGTTTGGGGTTGGACGCCGCCACAGCCACCTGTGGAGATACGATTCCCGTCGGAGCACTAGCCGAACGTCTGCCAGTGGAACTGGCTGCTGAGTATGGCAATTCACATATCTTGCGGGTGGTGACCAAACGCGAAGCAGACGGCACGATGCACTACCCGACTGAGATTCTAAACGGCAGCCAGTTGTGGCTCACAGCCCGTGATGAACTGCGGATCTTCTCTGACATGGATCGCATGATGAGACAAATGACGGCGCGGGCCGACGGACGGTTGCTGGTGGCGGTGTTTCATGCAGACTGTTTGGCACGCGGACGTTTCTTATTCAACCGGGTCATGAAGGAGGAATTGGTGAGCCGGATGCAGTATCCGCTCAGTCGCGATGGGGTGCCGCCGCCATGGCTAGGGATGTATGGGTTCGGCGAATTCGCCCGGCTGGGCGGCGCTAATACCTATCATAATTACACCACCGCCATCTACGCCATCTATCGCAAGTAGTCAGGATGGTGCCTTGGATTAATCATTCGTTTTCAATTTGCCTTGCCCCTTGAAATGCGCCGGATTGCTGGTCGAGCTATAGGTGCCGGCAGGTTGCAACTTGCCGTTGAGATAGAGATTACTAACACGTATATCGCCCTTGAAATTGAGATTGATTGCAGCCCCCTCGGAGATTGACACTTCAGTTTTGTCGCTCAGACTGCGGGAATTGGCTAGGATAAGAGTGCCCTTGAGGACCTTGGTCGGCCCCGTATAACTGTTGGCTCCAGAGAGTGTCCAGGTGCCGCTGCCGGACTTGGTGACGGCGCTGCTTGCTTTGCCCGAGAGGTCATGGGGATTTTCCAGGTTGCCGGCGAGTTCACCGCTGCCTGCACTCTCACCGCTGAGCTCGATCGTCTTGTCGGCACCATAGCCAGAGATCAGCAGGTCGCTGGTGAATTTGACCAAGCCACTGCCGGATTGATTGAATGTCACGGTGGCCTTCTTCCCGGAGAGGTTCATCACGCGGTCGGTCACCTCGCCCGTGCCGGTATATATCACGGCGCAATCGCCATCCTTCCCGGCCTCCCCAATGACGATCTCGCCGGACTCAATGTCCTTTGGCGCTCCCAGGCTGCTGCTGGCCTTGCCCTTGCCTTTGGTGTAGCTGTTAAAGGAAGAGACACTTAGCGTGCCGCTCTCTAGAACCGTCTGGCCTGTGTAGGTGTTGTTGCCTGATAACTGCAATGTGCCAGCTCCACACTTATTGATTAGAAATGCGCCACCACCGGGACCATTGGCATCCGATATGTTGGCTGAGATCCTAACTGAATCCTTGGCATTGGCTGTATCCAGACACAGGACTGAGCCGCCCATCAGGCCGTTATCATGAATTGACTTGGTTAGATTAACAACCAGTTTGCCGACTTGTTCACCGGTGAACTCGGCCGGGCCGCCGACATTGAGCCGCAGGGTTGCCGCCTTGTGCACGGTGACGTTTGCGGGCGTCCATTTCGCTGGATCGGCGTTGTAAAGTCCAGTAGCTTTTTTGACGATCAGCGTGCCGGGAAATACCGTGGTCGGACCGGTATAGGTGTTGGCACCCTGGAGGGTCACGGTGCCGCCTGGCACCATGCTGAGATAAGTCCCATTCGTTCCGAGCATGGTAAAGCCACCGCTACCGCTCAAATTGCCGGCGATATTGCAATCGCTGATAAGAGTGGCGATTCCGTTCAGCGCCACCGAGCCGCTCAGGGAACAATGAAAGAGTGTGCCATGGTTGATCACCAGTGGGTTGGCAAGTGCACTTTCGGAGGACAATGTGCCGAAATTGTCTAACGTAACCGTGCCTGACCCCAGGCCATCCGGTTTGCTCACGATGATTTTTCCGCCATTGATAAGAGTGCCGCCGCTGAAGGAATTGCTGTTGTTGAGTTGCAGGATGCCGAAGTGAACATCATGAAAGTTGATTCCCGCGACGTTGGAATCCCCGGAGCTGTTAAGAATCAGGGCATGCGGGCCGGAGATCACTCCATTGAAACTGATAAAGCAATTTGGATCCTTGTCTGGAGATGTATTCACTTCGAGATCATCCTTAAGGTTGACGGGCACATTGATGTCCACTCTTGAGCATTTTCCCGCACGAATGGCCGAAGAAATGCTGTTAGCTGCTGATTGGGTGAACGTCATGCTATTGCCTGCAAGGACCATGCCCCCGCAATGATCTCCCAGGACGAGCTGGTTGAGCAAGAATCCCTCTTGCAGATCATGTTTGACGGTGCATGGTCCGGTTTGGGCGAAGTTGAGGATATAGTCCGATTGGCCTCCAACTGCCAGTGCCGAACCTCCAACTGGATTGACCGACCACTTTGACGCATCACTCCAGTTGGCGTTTTCGGGTTTGCTCCAGGTGAATGCATTTGGCTTGCCGCTCTTGACCACTGCCACAGTAACTGCCTGGGACGAGCCATCCTGGGCGGTGATGGTGTAGCTCTGCGGCTTGGTAAAATCCCGGGCGCTGCCGGACACCGGATCCGCCGTCGCGAAAGGCGGCAGCGTGAAGGTTGGAGCCAATGCCGTCACGTCAGTTTGGCTCGGCACATAGACGCAGATCCGGTTCTTGGAAATGGCGGTGGATAGGTCACCCGGCAGCGCAAAGCCCAACATATCCTTGGCCGCACTGATGGCAGACTTGGCCACCGACACGGTATAGGCTTGCTTGGAACCGTCCTTGCTTGTGACAACGTATATCTGCGGCTTGGAAAAATCGCTATTCTTTCCAGATTCAGGCGCGACAGTGGCACCATCCGATACCTTTATGTTAGGCTTGAGTGATGTCACATCGGTGGCATAAGGCACGGTCACGCTGATGTGGGTCTTGGAGATGGTCGTACCAGGTAAGTTTGGGAAATTGAACTCCTGAATGTCTTTGGCCGCTGGGGGCACGTAGGGTTTGTCTTCGGTGGCCAACACAATGGGTTCCGGTTCTTTGTACTCACCCAACTTTTTCGGCAGCTTGGCGGCTTTTGCCGGATCGATATACCCTGTCAGGTCGCGCATGGCGATGGCTTGGTAATGATTGTCCTTCAAATATTGCATCATTGCCTTGAAAGTCTCCGGCTTGACTGAAACCCCCGGGTGCTCCATGTCCGGCACCCCATGGTATGTTAGAACGACGATTTTTCCGTTGGTGGCCCGGCGCACGATTTTGCTGAATGCCTCCATGGTGACGCCATCGTTCATCGTGTATGACGGCACATCGAAAGGATTGTCCAACGTCGGCCGGTACGGGCACTCATGACCGCCGCGGCCGAAGGTGTAACCGTTCTTAGCCAGATCCCCACAGATATTCCAGTTCACGCTATAGAGTGGCCAACAGACGGTGGTCATTTTGGGTCCGTGATTGGCGAACAGTTCATTATCCATCGCTACAAAGGCTTCCAAACTTCCGCCGTGGCCGACGGTGTGGTTGCCGACCTCAAGTCCCTCGTCGTTGAGCGCCTTCATCTGTCGCCACGTGAGATACCAGTCTTTGCGGGTTTTGAACGAATCAAAGTCGCAAACATAGAATGAGCCGCCAAATCCAAGTGATTTGAGAATCGGAGCGGCCACTGTGTAGCCACTGGCGCAGGCATCGTCGAATGTGAGTACCACTAGTTTGTCGGGGATCGGCTTGCGCAGGATTCCGTTAGGATCGGGAGCGACCAACGCTTGGCCGCAAGCAATGAAAGGCAGCGCAATGGCGGCGAGAAGGCACATTCCTATTGGGGGTGTTTGCATGGTCGGTAGATTCTTCCCGGGATGAGGGTTCATGGGCTTTGGGTCGTTGCGTGGATGCGTGGGAATGGCGGCGGGTGGCAGCAAGTCACGCCAATACGGCGGCATGTTGAGCGTTCTTACGCCGCATCGGAACGGCGTGTTTAACAGCCGATGCCAAACCACGGCAGCTTGCCGGTTTCGCCCGGCAAATCGATCTTGAACGGCCCTTCAATGCCCCAGTCATGTTTATTTCGTTGCGATCACTCCGAGTTCAGCGACGCAGATAAATGGGGCGTCAGCGCTGTGCAGACCGACGAATTTGAAGTAGCGGCCGGTCGCCGGTTTGATGAACGTAACTTTCTGTTGGACTGGATTGGCAAGGATATTGCCGAATTCACCTTGCGCCGCCGGATTGCCCCATTCCTTACCATCCGCGCTCACATAGAAAGCGTAGCGGTCCACATTGCCGGCGGTGATCGAGTCTTGCCGGGGCAAATAGAGGAAGCCGGACAAATCGTGGGACTCGCCCATGTCCACGACGACCTCCTGCGGCGGCGAATGATGCCCGTCCTTATCATGCGTGGACCACAGGGTGCGGGGATTGCCATCAATGGCGTTGCCTACAAGTTCGCCTTCTCCTATGCAACTGGTAGAGACGATCTTCCAACCGATCTTGGGCAGGCCCGTCTCGATCGCATTGGCTAGCGCTTTGCCGGCTTCGCGGCGGCTCGCTTCCGGTTCCAGATAGACGCCAAACTCGGCGAGGGCGGAGCACGCGGCGGCCTTGGTGATGCGCAGGCGGATCTTGCCGGTCGTGATCGGCTGTCCACGCCATAGTCGGTGAGCGCCGATGCAGGTGCCTGCGGCAAATTCTTTCCAGACCCCGTCGTCCCATGAATCCAACGCCCAATCGTCAATCCGCTGGCCGAGTTGGATGTATTCACGCAGACTGATCACACTGAAGGTGACTGGTTTGCCGAAGTCGAGCGTCACCGACGGTGTGAGCGAGTCGTCGTCACTCGCCCAGTACGTGGTGGGTTTGGCATCTATCAGATTGTCGGGTGGAAACCCGGGCCGCGAGTTGCTGGCGGTGATTTTGGCAGAGGTCGCGAGGTTGGTGGCGAAGATGTCCCGGACGCGGTCGCCAAATCCTTTCAGAGCGGCGGCGTCATCCTCGCAGATCAGGCCGCGTCGATCAGGAGCGATGCCGATGTTCATCACTGTGTTGCGGCCGGCGGAGGTGAAGTAGCGGCCTAGCAGATCAGCTGGCGACCTCGTATGATCATTGGGATGCCAGAACCAACCGTTGCGTTGGGGAAAATCTGACTCTGCGGGCATCCAGATTGAGCCGCCGCGCACGCCACTGCCATAGCCATCGCCATTCATGGTGGCCCAGCAGGGATCGTCGGCGGTGCCGTTTTCATTGCCCACCCAGCGGATGTCCTCACGATTGAAACAAACCGCTTTGGGCTGCAATTCCCTGACAATCGCCATGACCTTGTCCCACTGGTAATATTTCTCAGCCTCGATGCGGCGGGTGCACTTGGCACCACCATACCAACCGTCGCCGCCGTTGGCACCATCAAACCACACTTCGTGGACTTCGCCGTAGTTAGTGAGCAACTCGCGAAGCTGATTGTGGAAATACGTGACATACTCCGGCATGCCATATTCCTTGTGGTTTCGATCCCACGGAGAAAGGTAAAACCCCACCTTCAGGCCTTCGGCCCGGCAGGCGTCCACCAGTTCCTTGACCATATCGCCTTTGCCATCGCGCCACGGGCTGTTCTTCACCGTGTAGGTGTCGTTATACTTGCTAGGCCACAGGCAGAAGCCGCCGTGGTGTTTGGTGACCAGCAGTAGCAGTTTTACACCGGCGTCCTTGGCAGACCTAACGATCTGCCGCGCGTCGAAAGCGGTTGGATTGAACAACGCCGCAGGCTCGTCACCAAACCCCCATTCCTTGTCTGCGTAGGTAATGGTGGAGAAGTGGACAAGACTGATGACTTCGTCTTCGTGCCAGCGCAATTGCGCCGCGCTTGGCACCGCGCCATACGGCTTCGGCGGCACGCCAATGTCCGCTGCCGTCAATGCGGCGACGACAAGGCCCAGCCATACTATGAGGATCTTCTTCATAAGGAATTCTTCTTCATAACGTATTCCTGTCGGACCGCCTCATGCAGAATTCGCTTCCTCTCTATTCCTCATCGTGGTCTGTGCCCAAGTTCGCATCGTAAACCTTTGTTGATCCGTTCCCCGCGGAACCAGATGGAAGGACCAACCGGTAGGGCGAAGGCGTCCCCTTGGCCCCAGCGATCACAAATACATTGGGGCTGTTGAACGCTGCCGCTGAACTGAATTTTATCCCTCCGCTGCAGATTAGGTGAAGATTGACGCCATTCCGCATGGCCAACCCGGCAAATTCACTCCACGTCTTGTCGCGCTGTTCGGCATACTTTTCCTTGCCACGCATCTCGCCTGAATCATAGATTTGCACAATGATGTCGGCCGCTCCGATTACCTTCATCTTGTCGATAATCTGGCCATAGAGCGCCATGCCCGTCTTGTAGTTGGGAATATGCGGATAGAAGGTGATTCTGTCAAAATGCATCTGGTCCCTTCGCAGGTCAACGATCACGCTGAGACCCAAGCTTGTCAGCGCGGTGCGGTCCCTTTCCAGCGCCGCACTACTCTTGGACAGCAGATAGGTGGAGTCGATCTTGATTCCCCTGAATTTCCTCAGCTTCTCCCTGCAACTGCCCAGAAGATCCGCGAGATTCGAGAGGTGCGGGCCCAGGTAGATGAAGTCATGACTCGTCTCGCCGCCAACACGCGGGACGGGAAACAGGCTGGTCGGACTGCGTTCGCCCCGGAGTTCACCGGCGTTTCCGCCAGACCCGAATCGGGTCAGGTCCTGATGCAGATCTTCTTCGGTTCGGTAGTAGAGGTGGACGATATTCAGGGTGGCCCCCTCTTGGAATCTGTCGCCACCCTTCGTGAGGCGTTGCACCGTTCCGGGGTCAACCAGGCGCACCCCCATGCGTTGTGCGGATCGCCGGAGCGCGTCCGAGGGTGAGGAAACAATCAGGTCCTTGGGCGCTTTCCCTAACAAGCGCAGCTTGTCGATGACAAGGGCCGCCGTTTTCTCATCGATGCCCGTTCCGTCCACGACAACACGCACTCCCCTGCGGTCCAGCCAATGTCCCTGTTCAACGAGCCAGGAATCCTCCAGCGACAGGAATGCCCCGGCATCGACCTTGACCCCGTCGAACCAGGTAAAGAACATGGAAATCCCCTGCAGGTAACCGCGGATATCCTCAAGCCCGGCTACGGCCAGGACTCGCCCGGCGGGCCGGCTTGGATACCTGATGGCTTGGATTGGGCGAACGCCGCGCTCCGTCACCACAATGCGGAACAGACGAAAGTCCCGGCCCTCGATGTTCGCGGCGTCGGACAAACCGTAGTTCAAAGGCAGGTCAGGCGAACTCCGCAACCCCGGCGGTGCGTATGCTGCGCCGCCTAATACGGACTTAAGCTCCTCCTTGTCATCCTTGAGATCGGTCTCGACCATGGACCTTATCGGGCCGATGTTCGACGTGATCTTGAACGGCTCGCTGGCCAGCTTGTCGTTGAAGATGCCAACGACGTAGTTGCCTTCCTTGGGGCGAGTCACCACATAGTGGAGGCTGTCGTTGCCGACGGAAAACAGGGTCTGCCGGCGGGCCTCATCGTCCAGCAAGCGGCGCGCATGAGTGAGGAGCGTGTGCGGGACCTGCGTGATCAGTTGTCCGGGGGACCACCTGGCGGCAGAGGGCTCAACACTTGCCGTGCTGTTTATGCCGTAGTCGCTCAGTGCCAGAACCAGTCCACCCATGCATTCCACAATGAGCGGTTTGCCGCCGACGGTGGCGAGCACTTTCATGGACAGCGCTTGCGTGTCCAAATCATCCTTCAGTTTCTCCAGCATGAAGTCGGCGGGCTCGGAGAAGTTCTTGCCGCGGTAAGCCACACTGGCGCCGGGGGCGACCCTCTCCGCCTTGTCCTTTGCAAACCATTCGGGGAACATGCTGCGTGCTGCCGCACCGAACAGAACAACTCGACCCCCGTTTTCCTTCACCTGCCGCATGAGCTTGCTTCCGACCATGGATGGCGCCAGCGGTGGCACCCCGGTCCAGATGACGAGTCCATAAGGCGGAAATGCCTCCTGACGAGCGTCGCTCAAAAGAAAGTCAACACTGTTGCCGTAGGGAGTGGCGCAGATGGCACAGTCCTCTCCCATGGTGCCCTCATAAATCATCTCCGATTGCAGGTAATGGGGGAAGAAAAAGTCCCTGACTCCGTGCATCTGGTGGTCGCCGGAGGCATAAGGGGTGTCCCCCACGATGGTGAAATTGATGTGCTTATCCACTGCGGTGGCTGGCGGTCTCCACGCATTCGAGAACTCACTGATGAGTGCGACCGGGGTCTGGACCGGACCGGTTGGCCCAAAGCCCTCAATCAGTTTGGCCGCGCGCGCCGTGAATGTACCCAATGGCGAGGGGATCAACTTCTTCCCGGCTCGTATCAACTCACCTGTTTCCCAATTGAAGAACCGCGCACCGTTCAACCACGAGAGATAGAGAACCTGTCGGCACAGGGCATAGCTCTTTTCGTAATTTGCCCCCAACCGGCCGGTCGTATGCGTGAAGACCGGTTTCGCCCCGTCCCGCAGCACCGCGTCCTCGTTCGCTATGGCCAAGTTGATCTGGCCGGAAAACTGAACGCCGAACGGAAATGGATACTGCCGCGCCGCCGAGCGCATCGAGGTCAAGGAGGGAACGATAACCTGATTGTGCCGGTAGAACAGTTGCGCGCTTCCCAGGCTCATAATGCGCTCCCTGGCCACGTAGTGCGTGCCCCAGTCGCGATTGTGCTGTTGCAACATGTAATGAACGGAACTGCGCTTCAGGTTCGATTCGAGGAAGTCAAAATAAGCGGCGGGAAATACCGCCCCGCCCGCGCCTGCAGGTAGTCGCCCGTAGTATTGCTTGTATTGCCAGTCGAACATCGCATCCACCTCGGCGACCTCGCCCCCGCCGAACAGGAGATGGGGATACTTCCGGAGGAAAGGCCGGATTGTGTTGAAGTCGTATGCCAGCGCTCGTTCATTGTCTTCCGCCGTGTTATTGATCTTGCGGATCTTGGCAAAGATGATGGTTGGAACCGCGGGCTGGTCCTCCAGGGCATTCTTTACAAACCAGACAGGCGGATCGTCGAATTCGGCTGTCTCGACCATGTAGAACCTGTAGTCGATCCCCAGGGTATGGCGATGCGCCGGCATCATCGCAGGATACTTGGCGATCAGCCGTGTCTGCCCGCCGAAGAAGGACCAATCGAACTGTGGCGCGCCGGAGCACTTGGCTTCCGGATCGTCTCCCAAATCGATCGACTGTGACGTCACCGGGATGGGCGACACACGAGTTGAGGCTGTCACCTGATCCGTGGATGACTCGGCAGCAAGAATACCCGGCGCAAAATGCCAGCAAATCGCGGCAATGCACGCGGCAAGAAACCCGCGGGAAGTCGCTCTTGCATTTGTCATTAATACCTGTCTCAAAATCGCCAGGGATTTCGGAGTTAGACCAATCGGGAATGATAACTTGTTACTGATTCTTCAGGATACCCCTGCCCTTGATGTAATCTGGAAGGTCCTTTGCTCCATATGTGCCGGCAGGTTGCAACTTCCCATTAATATAGAGTTTGCCGACGCGCAGTTCCCCTTGAAAGTCCACCTCCAGCATTGCGCCTTCGGAAATATACACATCAGTCTTGTCGCCGAGACTCTTCGCGCTGGCAAGCGACAGCGTGCCCCGCTGCACCGTTGTCTTGCCGCTGTAGGTATTCGCGCCGGAGAGCACCCAGGTGCCGCTTCCTGATTTGGTGACGGCGGCAATCGCTTTGCCTGCGCGGTCATGGGGATTGAAGAGGTTGCCGGCGATCTCGCCTGTGCCGGCGGTGTCACCCTTGAGCACGATCGTCTTGTCGGCACCGTAGCCGGAGAGCACAAATGTGCTGGTGAGCTTGAGCAGGCCGATGCCGGATTGATCAAGGGTGACGGTTGATTTCTTGCCCGCAAGATTCACCACGCGGTCGGTGGTTTCGCCCGGTCCCGTATAAATCAGGGTACCATCACCGTCCTTGCCGTCCTCGCCAATGACAATCTCGCCGGCCTCAACGTCCAGCGGCGAACCCAGGCTGCTGCTGGCCGCGCCCTTGCCTTTGGTAAAGCTGTTGAATGACGAAATACTCAACGCGCCGCTCTCGAGAATCGTCTGACCGGTGTAAGTATTTTTGCCTGACATCTGCAAGGTCCCTGGCCCGCATTTCTTGAGTACGAA
>Ga0118677_10008318_pt1 | contig 13442 bp, 13 predicted proteins | sample AliMusrvi5mmetaG_FD_86154 | JGI IMG/M metagenome (GOLD analysis project Ga0118677, IMG submission 86154)
CGTTACGTGTTTCACACGCCGCTGGTGTGGTCCGACGAACTGGCTTCGACCCTGTTTCTGTGGCTCTCGATGCTGGGCGCGGTGGTCGCCCTGCGGCGCGGCGCGCACATGCGGATGACGGCAATCGTTTCCAAACTTTCGACGGAAAAGTGCGCGCTGATGGAAGTGATGGGCTTGGTCGCCGCGCTGACCTTCCTTTTGCTTTTTCTCTGGCCGAGCTGGGAGTACGCCAGGGACGAGGCGATGATCACGACCCCGGCGCTCGAAATCAACAATATGTGGCGCGCCATCGCCATCCCGCTGGGTTGCGGCCTGATGGTAATTACTGCGCTGCTGCGCCTGGCCATCACCGGGAAAGCGAGGGATGTGGCGATCGCCTTCGTCGTCGTCGCGGCGTTGGGCGGCTTGTTTTACCTGCTCGGCCCGTCGCTGCGTCCGCTCGGCAAGCTTAATCTGGTCATCTTCTTTATCGGTGTAGTCGGCGTCACGGTGTTTTCCGGGGTGCCGATCGCCTTTTCGTTTGCGCTTGCAACTTTCAGCTATCTGGCGCTGACGACGCGCACGCCGATGCCGGTAATGGTCGGCCGTGTCGAAGAAGGGATGTCGCACCTGGTGTTGCTCGCCGTTCCGCTGTTTGTCTATCTCGGCCTGCTGATCGAAATGACCGGCATGGCCAAAGCCATGGTTCAGTTCCTGGCCAGCCTGCTTGGGCGGGTACGCGGCGGTTTGTCGTATGTGCTGGTCGGTGCCATGTATCTGGTGTCGGGAATCTCGGGTTCGAAAATCGCCGATATGGCCGCCATTGCGCCGGTATTGTTCCCGGAAATGCTGGAACGAGGCGCCAAGGAGGGCGATCTGGTGGCACTGTTGTCGGTGACCGGTGCGCAGACAGAAACGGTGCCGCCGAGCATCGTGCTCATCACCATCGGTTCGGTGACCGGCGTTTCCATTGCAGCTTTGTTTACCGGAGGTTTGCTGCCGGGCCTGATCTGCGGTCTCGCGCTGTGTGCTGTGGTGTGGTGGCGCTATCGCGGAGAGGATCTCTCCAAGGTCAAGCGCTACACGGCGGCAGACATCGGAAAAGTATTTTTGATCGCGCTGCCGGCGCTGGTCCTGCCCTTCGTGATCCGTTTTGCGGTGATCGAAGGGATCGCGACGGCGACCGAAGTCTCGACCATCGGGATCGTCTATTCGGTTGTCGTCGGGCTGCTGATCTATCGCCAGTTCGACTTCAGGCGTGCGGTGACCATGCTGATCGAAACGGCTTCGTTGTCGGGGAGCATCATTTTCATCATCGGTTGCGCAACGGCGATGGCCTGGGCCCTGACCCAGTCCGGATTTTCACAGGATCTGGCGGCGATCATGAAGAGCCTGGGCGGCGCCAAGATGTTCATGGCCGTGTCGATCGTCGTCTTTATCGTCCTCGGCAGCGTTCTCGAAGGAATCCCCGCCATTGTCCTGTTCGGGCCGCTGCTCTTCCCGATTGCGCGCGAGATGGGAATTCACGACGTTCACTATTCGATGGTCGTTATTCTGGCCATGGGCACCGGGCTTTTTTCACCGCCCTTTGGTGTCGGCTACTACGGTTGCTGCGCCGTCAGCAAAGTGCATCCGGACGAAGGCATTCCCTACATCGGGGCCTATCTGGGTGCATTGGTCCTCGGGCTGATCCTGGTCGCCGCAGTGCCGTGGATTTCGCTGGGATTCCTGTGATCGCGATGGGCGCCCTGGTGAGCAGCCGCTTGGCTGAACCGGCCGTCGGCTTCCGATGAATCCGTCTACTACAGGATCGGCAAAGCGATGAACAAGGTCATTATCTCGCTGGCGCCGGTCGCTGCCGCCGCTACGCGGGTCGAACCGGCCGAAGTGGCCGCCGAGGTCGTCGCGGCTGAGAGCCGCGGCGCGGCGATGGTGCATCTGCACGTGCGCGATCGCAACGGCAAGCTCACCGACGATGTGTCGGCCTTTGCCGAGACCCTCGCGCTGATCCGCAAGGGATCGAAGCTGATCCTACAAGCTTCGTCGGGCGGCATCTCGGAAATGACCATGGCGCAGCGTTGCATCGCCCTCGAAGTGTGCCCCACAGTCGAAATGACTTCGCTCAACGGCGGCTCGATGAACCTCGGTGACGCGGTTTTTCCCAATTCGCTGCCCGACATCCGCTACTGCGCGCAGGTCGCCGCCAGAAACTGCGTCGTTCCCGAATTCGAAGTCTTCGAAATCGGCATGATCGGCAACATCTGTCAGCTCGAACCCGGCCTCACGCTGTCACGGCCGCTGCTCTTCAACACGGTATTCGGCCACCGCGGAACGATGCCGGCGACCATCGACACCCTGGTTGCTTTTCGCCAGTTCGTTCCCAGGGACGCCTTGTGGGGCGTGACCCACTTCGGTCGCCGTGGGTTTTCTTTCCTCGCTGCAGCAATTGGGATGGGGGCGGATGTTGTCCGTATTGGTTTTGAGGACAGCCATTTCATCGGCCCGGAAGAGCGCGCCGAGAACAATCTGCAACTCGTCGACAAGCTCGCCGGAATCATTCGCGGCATGGATCGCGAAATTGCGACAGCGGACGAGGCGCGCCGCATCCTCAACATCAAACCGAAAGGATCACCATGCAGAATTTGAATCAGCGCGCCGCCCAGTCCGTCGTCCAGCACACGCTCGATCTCGCGCAGGACAAATACGCGGGCCGCGCGCTCAGCGTCGCGGTGTGCGACAAGAGCGGCTTTCTGCTCGCCTTCGCGCGCAGCGACGAGGCCAAGCTGCTGACCATAGAACTCACGCAACGCAAGGCGTATACTGCGGCGCGCACCGGCGTGCAGACCTTGGCTTTCCTGCAGCGTCTGCAGCAGGAGAATCTGAATATTGCCTATTTTGGCGATGACAGGTTTTCGGCCCTGCCCGGCGGCATTCCGGTCTATGACGGTGACAAGAAATTGCTCGGCGCTGTGGCGGTCGGCGGTATTTCAGCCAAGGAAGACCAGGAAGCGGCGGAAATTCTCGTCGCTGCACTTACCGACCATTTATCCAAATTTTCATAAGGGGACGACATGAACAAGGTCGCAATTCTTCACACCAGCGCGGCGACGCTGGGCCTCTTTCAGACGCTGACGGCGAAAATCATGCCGGAAGTCGAGATCATGCACATCGTCGAAGATTCGATGATTCGTGAAGTCATGAAAAATGGCGGTCCGACGCCGGCGATCAACGCCCGCATCGCGGCTTACGTGCGGGCAGCCGCCGACGCGGGCTGTGCGATTTTCATGACCGCCTGTTCGTCGATCGGCGCCAGTGTCGAGCAATGCCAGTTCCTCTCGCCGATTCCGCTGACACGTATCGACGAAGCCATGGTAACGGCTGCAATCGCCCAGGGAAAACGCATTGCGGTGCTGGCCACCGTCGAGACGACGCTCAAACCCACGCTCGAATTCATCAAGCGCAAAGCGCTCGAAGCCGGCAAGGCCATCGAAGTGCTGCCGACGCTCATGCCGGAAGCCTTTATCGCCTTGCTGGCGGGCGATCTGCCGACGCACGACCGTATCGTTTCGGCCGGGCTGCGCGCTGCCCTCGCCAGCGCCGACGTCGTCGTGCTCGCGCAGGCGTCGATGGCGCGCGTCATGGAGGCGATGGACAAGCCCGCCGTACCGGTGCTGACCTCGCCCGAATGCGGCATCATGCGCTTGAAGGAAAGGCTGGACGCGCTGGCTTGCCGCGCCACGGAAGACGATGGGAACCGGGCGCCGGTCTTGCAAACCGGCGCGCTTGTCCGAACGCCTGCCTTAGAGGGAACGGCGCGATTCGCGCCAGGTCGCGATGTGATCGACTTCGGCCGCGGTGGCCGCCGCCTTGTCGCGGCTGTTGATGGCCTCCATGATCTTGCGGTGCGGTTCGAGACCGTAAGTCCCGTTGATCGTCGGCGCAAAAATATCGATGACAAAGTTGTACAGGTTCTCGATCAGATGATTGTGCGTCAGGCGGGCCAGCGCCCGGTGAAATTTGAGGTCGCAGGCGTTGAGCACGGCCAGGTCGGTTTCGCCGCGCCGGCCGAGTTCTTCGTATTCGGCGTGAACGGCGCGCAATTGGCTGATGTCTTCGTCGCTGGCGCAGTCAATGATCGTCCGGATGACCCCGATTTCGACCATTTCGCGCAGCTGGATCAACTCGTTGGAATCACTGTTGGTAATGATCAGGCTGTAAATCAGGGGGTCGAAAATCTTCTTGTTGGCGGAAGTGGCGACATAGGTTCCGTCGCCGTGAATGATTTCGACGATCCCGAAAGCGTCGAGGATCTTCAGCGCTTCGCGCACCGAACCGCGGCCGACGCCCAGGCCTTCGGCCATCGCCTGTTCGCTGGGAAGCAGGTCGCCGGGACCGATCTTCTTGTTGATGAGGACGTTCTTGATATTCTCGATGACCAGATCGACGGCGGAGACTTTGGCTTTCTTCTCGAACAGAGTTGTCGCGTTGTTGGTGCGCGCCATGCTTGACTCCAGGATCGACAGCATTAAAAGTTCGACATCACATGTCGAATGACCCTTCCCATTATGCCAATCCTCCCCAAGGTTATCAATGAATACCGTAGTTCGCCCGCACTCTTGCAGGCAGGATGATTACCGCCGGGACTCGCGCGGAAACGCGGTGATGCGAACGCCCGGTGAAGCGCCTTATGCGAATACGCTAAACGGTCCGACCGGCATCTTCGAACGCAGCGTCGTGGTTCATGCCGACCCCGACCACTACAAGGCGCAGCGAGCGGGAAATTCGGGCTGGCGAATTGCCTGCGCGGTGACCGCTTCCCGCTGAAGAAACGATTCGGGCAGCCGACGCCTGGCGCGTCGGCTGCCCGTTTCCGTGCCGCAGACGATTGGACTACTTGGCGATTCCGCCCGGATAGCAGAGGCCGCCGGTGATTTCGAGGGTCGTCGCGTTGATCGCTTCATTCTCGACGGCGTGGCCGATCAGGCGGGCGATTTCGTCGGGTTCGACGAGGCGGCCCAAATGGACGTCGGCGACAATGGCTTTGAGCGCGTCCTGATTCATTCCGGTGAGCATCGGTGTTGCCGTATAGCCCGGCGCGATGCCGATGCAGCGAATGTTGCGGATGCCGCGCAGCAAAAACTCGCCAACGACAATCTTCGGCAGCAGCGCGTCGGCCACCTTGGCCGACGAGTAATTGAGTTGGCCGACCGGACCGACCTTGTTGACCGAGGAAATGCAGACAAGCAGTCCGGTCCAGCCGCCATTGACCATGGCTTCGGCGCCGTCGCGTATGGTCAGGAAGGTTCCGGTCAGGTTCACATCAATGACCGGCTGCCATTTGTCGAGCCCCATCTTGCGATTGACCTTGCCGGTTTCCTTGTCGAGCGAGAGCATGGTGCCGTCGCGGATGATGCCGGCGCATGAGACGACGATATTGATCTGGCCGAAGGCGTCGAGCGCAGCCTTGTAGAATTTGGCGGTGTCCGCTTCGCTCGACACGTTGGCCTGGACGCCGATGACTTCACCGCCCATCGCCTTGATCTCGCCGACGACGCGGTCGAGGTTCTTCTGCACCATATCGACGATCGCGACTTTCGCGCCGTTGCGTACGAAATATTTGGCGACGGCTTCGCCGATTCCGTTTCCACCGCCGGTGATGACGGCAACACTTCCTTTGATTTCCATGATATGTCCTTGATTAGTGAGCTTGGAATACCGTTAAACACAACGCGCGCAACGAACACGACGAGATCCCGGCATTTGAATTTGTTCTTTGGGGAATCTCGTTGTGACCCTTGTGTTCGAGGTGGTTAATTGCAATTGTCATTGCTTCGGAAAAGACGAGCTGTCCTTGTCCCAGTAGATGAAGTTGGAATGCGTGACGTCGGGGCCGACGATCTTGAGGTCGCCGACCAGGCTCGGATGCGTGACATCCGGGCCGACGATCCTGATGCCGACCGGAAAAATCGCCTTGACCAGCATCCGCGCTTTGCCCTCGACTTCACTTTCGGGCAAGCCGGCAAAAAGGCCGGCACCAACGTAGGCCGACTTGCCATCGGCCTTCTTGCACGAAATATCCCAGCGGTCTTGCGCGCATTGTGAGTTTTCGACCGAAAAATCCATGTCGTTGTAAGTGAAACTTTTCATGATTTTTCCTTTGCGTGCTTTGAACGGCGTTCTACTTGGGCGCTTTGAGGACGGTAACGCAGTTCGTCACCGCCGAACCGCCGACGTTGAAGACCACCCCGACGTCGGCATTCTTGGCCTTGACGCCGATCGGCTCGCCGATCAGTTGCTTGTAGGCAAGTGCGTGCATCGACGCGCCGGTGGCGCCAACCGGGTGGCCTTTCGACTTGAGGCCGCCTGAGAGGTTGATCGCCACTTTGTCGTCGCGCGTGAAACGCCCCTCGAGGTATTCATAACCGGCGCGACCGTCTTTCGACAGGCCGAGCGCTTCGGTCGACAGGATCATGTTGATCGTGAAGCAGTCATGCACTTCGGCAAAATCGATGTCGGCCGCGGTAATTCCGGCTTCCTTGAAAGCCTTGGCGGCGGCGTCCTTGCCGGCCATCAGTTCGTGCATGTTCGGACGGACATTCTCGGGCAGGCGCTCGACCGAGTGGCCGATTCCGGCGATTTCGACGGCGCGTTTCCTGTTGCTGACGTTGGCCGTCAGGGTCACGACGAGTCCGGCAGCGCCGTCGGTGACCAGAGAGCAGTCGTGCAGGCGCAGCGGCGGCGCGATCATCATGTTCTTGCACTTGCCCTTGGCATCGATCTCGTTGAGCTTCATGATGTCGGCGACCGTAGCCGGGCCGTTCTTGACGTGCGCCAGCGGGTTTTCGGCGCCGTTCTTGTAGCACAGCGCGCCCGCCGTCCACAGCATTCTTTCGAGATCTTCGTTGGAAATTCCGTATTGCTTCTGATAGCCCTTGGCGTAAGCGGCGAAAAGCATCGGGAAGGACCAGCCCTTGGCGCCCTCGCTCGGCCAGTGCGATGAACAGGCCAGCACGTGCGTCATCTGCGGCGTCGGCAGCAAATTCATTTTCTCGACCCCGATGACCAGAACGTTCCGGGCGCGCCTGGCTTCAACGGCGTAGAGCGCGTCGTAGAAAGCGACCGACGACGAGGCGCAAGCGCATTCGCAGCGCGTCATCGGCTTGAAACGCAGGGCCGGGTCGATTTCAGCGGCAATCGGAGCGACGTGCTCCTGGTTGATGAAGGTGCCAGGCGAACACGAGCCGACGTAAATGGCGTCGATGTCCCTGGCTTCGAGGCCCGAATCGGCAATGGCGCCGCGGCCGGCTTCGATCAACAGATCGTAATAGCTCTTGGTGTCGGTGATCAGCCCGGTCGTCTTGTCCTTCTTGACGAAGGCGCCAAATTCGGTGTTGTAGGCGCCAATGATACTTGCCTGAGACATAATAATTACCTCCGATGAAAACGATAGCGAAAGTTGCTGATGAAATCTTGTTCGCGGCGACGCGGTGGCAGCGGCTTTGGAGAAACATCCTCCCGGGCGCCGTAGCGATCGGGAGGGTGTTTGAGCGAAGCAGCGCGGCCTAGACGAGGCCGGTCAGATAGTAAGTGGCGATGACCACAAAGACGGCCGAGGTCTTGATCACCGTAACCGCGAAAATGTCTTTGTAGGAGACGCGGTGAGTCAGCCCGGTGACCATCAGCAAGGTGATGACGGCGCCGTTATGCGGAAGCGTATCCATGCCGCCCGATGCCATTGAGGCCACACGGTGGAAGACCTCCAGCGGAATTCCTGCGGCCTGCGCGTTGGCGATGAAGGTGTCGGCCATCGCCGCCAGCGCAATGCCCATGCCGCCGGAGGCCGAACCGGTGATCCCGGCCAGCGATGTGACGGTGATCGCTTCGTTGACCAGCGGGTTGGGAATCGCCGCCAGCGCCTGGGCGACGACGATAAAGCCCGGCAGCGCGGCAATGATGGACCCGAAGCCGTATTCCGACGCGGTATTCATCGAAGCCAGCAGCGCGCCTCCGATCGCCGACTTGGAACCTTCCGAGAATCTTTCCATGACCGTGCGGCCGGCAAAGACGAAGACCACCAGGATGCCGATCAGCAAAGCCCCTTCCACCGCCCACAGCGCCGAAACCCCTTTCACGGCCTGCACCACGGGTGCGGCGGCCTTGCCCACAGCGGCCGGCGTGAAGGAAGTCGTGGTGGTGCCATAGAATAGCGGGATCGTCTTGGTGAATACATAGTTCATGACGCCGACCATGACCAGGGGCGAAATGGCGATGAGCGGATTGGCAAGTTTTTCGTGTTCGTACGGGGCTGGCTCATTGACCAGTTCCACGCCCTTCACGGAGTAACCCTCGCCGGCCTTGGCCGCCTCGCGGCGACGCCATTCGAGATAGGCCATGCCAACAACCAGAATGAAGATGGCGCCTATCGTTCCGAGAATCGGAGCGGCATAAATATCGGTCTTGAAGAAAGTGGTCGGGATGATGTTCTGGATCTGCGGCGTGCCGGGCAAGGAATCCATCGTGAAGGTGAACGAACCCAGCGCGAGGGTGCCTGGAATCAGGCGTTTCGGGATGTCGCTCGCACGGAACAACTCGGCCGCGAACGGATAGACGGCGAACACCACGACGAACAGCGATACGCCGAAATAGGTCAGCAGCGCGCAGACGACGACGATCGAAAACATCGCCCGCGAGCGGCCGACGAAATCAATGACGGCGGCAACGATGGCCTTGGAAAAGCCCGACAGTTCAATGACCTTGCCGAACAGGGCCCCGAGCAGGAACACCGGAAAATAGAGCTGCACGAAAACGACCATCTTCGGCATGAACAGGCCGGTGAACATTGGCGCGACGAGGTTGGGGTCGACCAGCAGAACCGCACCCATCGCCGCGATGGGCGCAAAAAGGATGACGCTGTAGCCCCGGTAGGCGACAAACATCAGAAAACATAACGACGCAAGTACGATCAGGAAATTCATTTAACTTCTCCTTCGTTGGAATTGTTGGTGTTGCTCAGATGCCGACTACAGCCCGGTCACTGCTTTTTGCGAGTTGTTCGAGAACGGTTTCCTTCTTCGCTGCGGGCGCCAGCATATCCTGGCGCAGGCCCATGGGTTCGTCGCGAAAAATGCGTGCATCCATGATCTTCAGCGTCGGACTTATTGCCGGACGAAATTCCATGAGGCTCAGTATGTCACGGTCAAGATCGACTCCGGGAGCAATCTCGATCAGTTCGAGTCCGGTCTCGACCAAGCGGAAGACACAACGCTCGGTGATGTAGAGCGCCGGCTGCCTGCTCTTGAACGCCTGGCTGCCGCTGTAAGTGCGATGCTCGACGCTGTTGACGAACTTGATGGTCTCGCCTTCGTTCAGAATCTTCAGCGCGCCCTTCTCGATTGTCACATCGAGTTTGCCGGCGGTGAAGGTGCCGACGAAAACGACTTTTTTCGAAGTCTGGCTGATGTTGATGAAGCCGCCGGCGCCGGCCAGGCGCGGACCGAACTTGCTGACGTTCAGATTGCCTTCGGCGTCGGCCTGCGCCAAGCCGAGGAAAGTGATGTCAAGGCCGCCACCGTCATAAAAATCGAACTGGGTCGGCTGGTCGATGATCGCCTGCGAGTTGAATGCCGCGCCGAAGCTCAGGCCACCTGCGGGCACGCCGCCGACGACGCCTGGTTCGGCGGTCAGCGTCATCAGGTCGATGACGCCTTCTTCGGCGGCAACGCTGGAGACACCCTCAGGCATGCCGATGCCGAGATTGACGACGCTGTTCGGCGTCAGCTCGAAAGCGGCGCGTCGGGCGATGATTTTGCGTTCGGAAAGCTCCATGGCGGCGATCGACGACATCGGCACGCGCAGTTCGCCGGCGTACGCCGGGTTGTAGAGTTCGCTGAAGGTCTGCATGTGATATTCGGGTTTTTCGGCGACCACGACATAGTCGACGATGATGCCGGGAATCTTGACCTGGCGCGGGTTGAGCGAACCGCGCTCGGCGATACGCTCGACCTGGACGATGACGATGCCGCCCGAGTTGTGCGCGGCCATGGCGATCGCATTCGCTTCGAGGGTCAGCGCCTCCTTTTCCATGGTGATGTTGCCGTCAGGATCGGCGGTCGTGCCGCGCACGATGCCGACATTGACCGGAAAGGTCCTGTAGAACAGGTATTCCTCTCCATCGATGACCATCAGTTCGACCACGTCTTTCTTGGTGATCGAATTGAGCTTGCCGCCGCCGTGGCGCGGATCGACAAAGGTGCCGAGGCCAACGCGCGAGAGCAGGCCAGGCTTGCCGGCGGCGATATCGCGGAAGAGATGCGAGATGATGCCTTGCGGCAGGTTGTAGGCTTCGATGCGGTCGCTGACTGCGAGCTTCTGCAGTTTGGGCGCCAAACCCCAGTGGCCGCCGATGACGCGACCGACGAGCCCTTCGTGGCCGAGGTGATTGAGACCTCTTTCCTTGCCATCGCCCTGGCCGGCCGCATAGGCGAGCGTCAAGTTGCGCGGGCTGCCGGCTGGTGCCAGGGGATCCTCTCCGAGAAAGCGTTTCTCGAGCGCGACGGCACTATTTTCGGCGAAACCGATGCCGACGAAACCGCTGGTCGCCAGCAGGTCACCGTCTGCGATCAGGCGCACGGCCTCAGCGGCACTAATGATTTTGTTGCGCTTGCCAGACTGCGACGCGTTGGTCGTCATATCGAATCTCCTCAAGCTTTAAGTGGCTACAACAACATTTAACAAGCGCCGACAGACGGAAAACAAGACCGCGAGTCGGCGTGGCGATGGTGAAGCTCCGGGGGAGTGGTGCAGAACGCCGCGCGCACCGATGCATCATGCCGGCAGATGAAGTGAATTGACGACTTGACCCGATCTGCAGCCAGTCGCGTTGCTTTCCTGAAAAACAATGCGTCCTCCTTGCTTCGCGAACTCCAGCTCTTTGGCTGTCTTGCGCTGCTAACCTGAGCGAGATGGCGTAAGCAATTTTCGTGCTACACAACGCAAAACATTGTATTCATGGCAATTTAATAAATGTCGTAGGCGAATTGACTACATCTTTTGCAGTCCGTACCAGAAACGCGACGAGATTTCAGACTTTAACTGTTACGTATCAATAGCTTATTGACAGTATCATATAAGAGACGCGATCTCAATTATGAGACACAAGACCCAACCCGCGTAGTTTGCGGTATAGCGTCGCACGCCCCAAACCGAGAATTTTTGCCGCTTCTTCGACGCGGCCATTGGCTTCTGCCAGTGCGCCGGTCAAGAGTTGCCGCTCGAAATCCGCGAAGGAGTCGGCGTAAGGGCGTATGGCTCTGTTCGCGGACGCGGCGATCGCCGGCGTCGGCAGGACGTCGGCGGCAACGATCCCGTCGAGATCGGACGCGGCAAGGCGGGTCTTGTCCGAAAGCATAGCGACTTTTTCCAAGGCGTTCTGCAACTCGCGTATATTGCCGCGCCACACGCATCGGCACAGGCGGTCGATCGCGTCGGGCATCAACTCGCGATGTGCGAGGCCGGTGCGCAGTTCAATCTGCTCGAGAATGTTCTCGCACAACGCGGCCATATCGGCACGACGCTCGCGCAGCGGCGGCACGCGGATCGACAGCACATTGAGGCGATAGAACAGGTCCTCGCGAAAAAGCCCCTCGTTGACGCGGCGTTGCAGATCGACGCTGGTCGCCGCAATGATGCGCACGTTCACCCGGACGACGCGGTTCGAGCCAACCGCTTCGAATTCCTGCTCCTGCAACACGCGCAGTAACTTGGACTGAAGCAGCAGCGGCATTTCACCGATCTCGTCGAGAAACAGCGTGCCGCCGTTGGCCACCTGGAATTTGCCTTCGCGGCCGCGCCGGTCCGCGCCGGTGTAAGCGCCCGGAGCGACGCCGAAGAATTCGGTTTCGAGCAGCGTGTCGGGAATCGCGGCCACATTGACGCCGACAAAAGGCTTGTCGCCGCGCGTCGAAGCGGCGTGAATGGCGTGCGCCAGCAATTCCTTGCCGGTCCCGGTTTCGCCAAGCAGCAGCACGGTGGCGTCAAGTTGCGCGGCGCGGCGGGCCTGACGCTTGACTTCCATGCAAACAGGGCTCGAACCGATGAAGTTGGAAAAAGTGTATTTCGGCCGGCGTTCCTCGGCCAGCCGTTTTTGCACGCTGGCCAGTTCGCGCTGCATGCCTTCGAGCTTGGCGAACAGCGGCTTGAGCGACTGCACCTGATCGAAGAGTGCAAAGCCGGCAGCACCGATTATTTCGCCGCTTTCATCCTTGAGTGGAATGCGCGTGACGACGAAAGTCGTGTCCGGCGTTTCCAGGAGATCGAGCAGAATCGGTTGCCCAGTCCTCACGACTTCGCGCATCAGGCTGTTCGGGATGACCTCCTCGACCGGCCGGCCAACCGCGTCGGCGGCAGAAATGGCGCCGAGGCGCATGGCATAGCGCTCGTTGATCCAGACGATGCGCGCCTCGTGGTCGACGACTACCGTCCCCTCGCAGAGCGTCTCCAGGCTCTCGAACAGCGACTGCATCGAAATGCGGCGCATACGGTCGTGGTCGAGCAGCATTACGGACATGCCGGTTTGTGGCATCGTGCGAACTCCTTGAGTCGATCGACGGGAAGACCCCAGGCTGGCCTTCCCATGTTGACGCGGTCTGCAGCCCAAGTATCTCACTGTCGCCGACTGTCGGCGCAAGGATATCGGCCGTATTGCCTCCTGCGTCTTTATAGTCCCAAACTCATGGCTTGCGCCAGTCCCTCATGAGGCGGATCTCCCGTGGCGGCCATCGTGCTCCTCAGCGCGCGCTGGTGCTGGTCGTCGCGACCATCCTGCTGCAGCTTGCTTTCAAAGACTTGCCTTCGCCGAACTCGCGCGGCGCGCTGGATTATTCGCCCGGCTTGGAAAGGCCCTACAATACGAAGCGCAAGGTCGATCGGCACGCGGGTGGCGTGCCGGTCAATTAATTTCAGCGTGCCGGCAAAGCTCCGCCGGCGATCATTTCATTTCAGGGCCCATCATGAATACAAGCAAGCTCATCGAAGTTCGGGGCAAGCCGCTGGGCGGCGGAACGCTGCCGATCATCATCACGCCGCTCGTCGGAAGTACCGTGTCAGCGATTCTTGACGAAGTCGCGGCCATCGTTCCGAAGAGACCCGACCTGCTCGAATGGCGGATCGATTTTTTCGCCGAAATCGGCGATACCAGGGCGGTCGTCGACGCCGCGCTGGCGATCCGCAAGGCGGCGGGCGGCATCCCGGTGCTGCTGACCCGGCGCAACGTCAGCGAAGGCGGCAATCCGATCCCGATTGCCGAGCCTGCGGTGGTGGCGATGTACATCGCCGCCTGCGCTGCCAAATGCGTCGAAATCATCGACTACGAGCTCTCGAACGCACCCGCCGACCTGCAGCGCCTGCGCGAAGTGTCGAAGGCCAACGCCGTCACCATGATCATGTCCTATCACAACTCAAAACTG
>Ga0118677_10011288_pt1 | contig 13442 bp, 6 predicted proteins | sample AliMusrvi5mmetaG_FD_86154 | JGI IMG/M metagenome (GOLD analysis project Ga0118677, IMG submission 86154)
CATCAAACACCTCCACCCGCCCGCCCCCCACTTGCCGCGCCAAATCCGCCAGCAACGGATGCAACGCCACCACCCGCATCGGCTCGCTATCGGCTAGCGCCGCCCCAACCACCAAAATCAGCCACGATAAAATCCACCCTCGCACGCCGGAAAAAATAACGCATAAGAACAACAATCGCAAGACAATTGCGTTTTTTTACGGCGCGAGTTTCACTTCAGGTTCAAGTCGGGTTGAGACATGTTGAGTCTCCATCAATCGACCACCAGCCTCAGGACGGCTCCTTGCGGCGGGCCATGGTGATCGAGAGGCCGAGGGCACCGATGAAGAGGAAGTAACAGGCAAGCAGTTCGAGGTAGCTTTTGCAGATTTTCGGGATGTTGGGTGAGAACGCACTGCCGAGAGAGACTTTCCAGAAGGAGGCGCTGCCGATCACCCGGTTGAAGAAATAGATGATCAACAAGCCGGCGGCGACCAACCCGGAACCGGCGTGATGACCCAAGTGGGCAATGAAATGCACCATCACGCGCCGGTGGCGGATGGTGGAGATCAGCACGATGAGAAGAATTCCGCCGATGACCCAAACTTCGGGAAAACGCCGGCCGAGAACCCCGGAAAGCAGGTTTTCGAGTTCGGCCACGACAGCGGCGATGAGCGCCAGCGCCAGGATCCGGCAAACCGGCCGGTAGTCTTCCGCGTGAGGCGCGGCACCCAGCATGACTGCGGCAGCGGCGGCCAGCAGGAAGGCTTGCAACAACTGGACGATGCCGCGATCGACCGGCCCGGATTGCCGACTGGGTAGCCAAGCGGGCAACAGGATGGCCACCGTGCCGCCACAAATCAGAAGCACCCGCACAAGCGTCCCCAACCAGGTGGGGTTTCTTTGGGGTTTGGCTGGAACGTCTGACATCGCAGCCGCTGACTAACGCGTTTCTTCCTTCCGCGCAAGACTGATGCGTCTTAAGCTCCATTCCCACGTGACGGACACCCAAACCGTGACCGCCCCCCACGGCTCTCCATGTTATTTCTTCGCCTCAGGCAGTTCGACGATGCCGCAATCGATATTTTGGCCGCCGGTGGTTTGTTTGCAATGGATGGCGATGGAGTTCTTGCCGGGGTTGAGGAGCTTGACGGCATCCGGGCCGAGCGGGAACTGGTCGTATGACGTGTTGAAACCGGTGAGTTTGGCGGCTTCCTTGCCATTCAGATAGATTTCGGCATCCTCGTCGTGGAAAACGCTGAGTGCGAGTTTGGCGGGCACCGCCGGAATCTCGAATGTGCGGCGGATCCAGATGTCGGAGGTTGTCCACGGGGTGGCAGATGCGATGGTGCCGAAAGCGGCGGGGCCTTCCTGCCACGCGGAATCATCGAAGCCGGGTGCCTGCCACGCGCCAACCGGTTGGGTTGTGGTGTATTTCCAGAGGATTTTCTTCCCCTGTTCGGCACACGGGACGAGCACCTTGGCGGCGGCCTGCGGTTGATAGAGCAAGGCGGCGGCTTCGGCGGCGCGGGCTTCGTCGAATTTGATCTGTTCGCGGTCGTAGGTCATCATGCCGTTGACTTCGACTTCGACATCGGAGGTCTGGGTGTACACTGCGGCGGACAATCCCTTGGCGATCAGCGGACGCATGCGGGTGAGCAGGCCGACATAGGCGTCGGTGGCTTCAGCGGGTGTCTTGAAGCTGACATATCCCCACGAACCGGAGTCCTTCCACAGGTGATCCTTGACCGGTCGGCCGAGGCCGCCGAACTCGCCCAACACTGCGGCTCGCGCGGCTTCGGTGGCGGGCATGCCGGGACCCGGATAGTTATGCATATCCATCACGTCGCCGCACTTTTGGTCGGTCCAGCCGCTGGCATTGTCCACCAGTCTGTTAGGATCGCGGTGTTTGACCATCTGGACGAGGCGCGGGGTGTCATATTGGCCCCAGCCTTCGTTGAACACCACCCACATGACGATGGACGGATGGTTTTCCAAAGAGTCGATCATTTCATTGAGTTCGCGTTCGTAGTTGGCGCGTTTGTCCTGCGGGTTGCCGCCTGCGGGCATGTCCTGCCAGATCAGCAGGCCCAGTTTGTCAGCCCAATAATACATCCGGTCGGGTTCGGTCTTGACGTGTTTGCGGAGCATGTTGCAGCCGAGTTTTTTGGTGATTTCCAAATCATATTTGAGGGCGGCGTCGGTGGGCGCGGTGTAGAGGCCATCCGGCCAGAATCCCTGGTCCAGGGGGCCGTATTGGAAGAGCGGCTTGTTGTTCAGGGCCATGCGGTTGACGCCATTCTCGTCCTTCTGGATGGAAATTTTCCGCATGCCGAAATAGCCGGCGATCGCGTCCGTGGCCGGGGCGTCGTCCATGGTGATTTGCAGGTCATAAAGGAACGGGTTGTCCGGCGACCAGAGTTTGGGACTGTTGATTTTGATAGACAGGTCATCGCCGGGTTTGCCGGTGGCGGTGGCGACGCTCTGGCCATGGTCGAGCGCGGTGATTTTGACCGTGGCCTTGTCGCTGGCGCCAATGGCCTTGATCTTGACCTTGAGTTGTCCGTTGTCGATATCCGGAATGGCGGTGAACGAGTCGATGTGGGATTTGGCGACGGGTTCGAGCCAGACGGTGCGCCAGATGCCGGAGGTGGCGGTGTACATGATGCCGCCGGGGTTGAGGACCTGTTTGCCGTGCGGTTGGCCGGCGTCGGTCGGGTCCCATACGGAAACGACGATTTCCTGGCTGCCGGTGGGGTTGAGGGCATCGGTGATATCAAGGCTGAACGGATTGTAGCCGCCGGTGTGCTTGCCCGCTTCCTTGCCATTGACAAAAACGACGCAATCCCAATCGACCGCACCGAAGTTGAGCAACACGCGTTTGCCCTGCCATGCCTGCGGCACATCCACGGTGCGTTGGTACCAGACCCGTTCGTCGGGTTTCACGATGTGGCCCATGCCGGACAAGGCGGACTCCACCGGATAGGGAACCAGGATTTTTTGGTCAAAAGCGGCGGGGCGTGAGTCGTCTTTCTTGGTGATGGAGAGGTTCCACAAACCGTTGAGATTGACCCAATCCTGGCGCACCATCTGCGGTCGGGGGTACTCCGGCAGGGCGTTGGTCGGTGTGACGTCCTTGGCCCAACGCGTCATGATATGGCCTTGGACGGGAGCCCAGTCCGCCGCTTGGGCGGTCAGGCCGTTGCCCAGGGCGAACATGATTCCGAGGTTGGCGGCGGCGCCTAGCACGGCGGGCGATGACTTGAATTGGGGTGATTTCATCTTCGTTGGAGGTTGGTGGTTCAGAATTGGGCGGTTAGATACGGGTGGAGTTTGTGCGATCATTCAGAGAAAACGGAGACCGATGGTGTCAGGAGCGACGACACGCTTGTCGTCGGCGGAAGGGAGGTTCATGTGTGAGCGCCATAGGCACCGCCAATGGGCGGTTCGTCCACGGGGTGCCACAAGGGTGTGGTGCCACCTTAGCACCGGGAGCGTTTTCAAACCCGCTCCTTGCGTCCTGGCAAATGCCGGTTATCATGGCGGGGATGTTCGGATGCAAGCATGGTCGCTGCGCAATGCGCCGCAAAACGAACGGGGATCCAAACTCCGTCGAAATCCCTCCGGGAGGAGATCCCGGAGCCGCGGGTGATTTTCCGGATCCGCGGGCGGTGGTTGATCTGCGTGAAGCGGCGGCAACCTTCCGCCTGACCACCGGCGAAACGCTGGCGGATGCATCTGAAACGCGGCAGTTGGTGCTGGTGTTTCTGCGTCACTTCGGGTGCACGTTCACCCGCCAAATCCTCCGGGGCCTGGAAGTGCTCCAACAATCGGCCCACCGCCATGGCGCGGATCTCGTGCTGGTTCACATGTTGCGCAGCGGCGAGGAAATCCGCTATCTGGCAGGTCACGACAGGACCGTCCGCATCGCCGATCCCAACCGCCAACTCTACCGTGCCTTCGGCTTGAAAAAGGGCGGTTTGCACGAATTGTTAGGATGGCACGTTTGGCGGATGGGAATCATTTCGATTTTCAAAGGATGCGGGGTCGGACATCTCGCCGGGGATGGCCGCCAGATGCCGGGGGTATTCCTGTTCCATCGTGGCGCGATCATCGGCGCCCAACGCGCCAAGACCGCCGCCGATATGCCGGACCTGCCGCGGTTGTTCGATTCGTTGGAAACCGCACGGCCCGCTCCCATTCAAAACGCCCACGACACTCCATGAATTTCCGCGCCGCCGTCACCAGGGGATTTCTGCTCGCCATAACCGCATTGCTTACTTCCTGCCTCGATGTGCGGGAGGAATATTGGATCGAAGCCGGCGGCGGCGGTCGGGCCGACATGTCCTACACCGTGTCCTCCATGGCCGCGTGGAAGCTTGGCGGCGAACCCGGTGTCCGCAGCATGATCGATGGGTTCCTGGCGGACACTCCGGCCATCACATCGTCCAGCTATGAAATCACCACCGAAGACAAGCGGATGCGGGTGAGACTCAAACTCGGCTTCGCCTCGGCGCGGGATCTTGAAACGGTGCTGTCCGGGGCGTCGCTCAAGCATTTCCCAAGTGCCGCGTCATATCTGTTAGGATCAGTCCGGATGAACATCCACGGCACAACCGTGGATTTCAATCGGGAGATATTCCCGGCCAAAGCCCTGCCGACAACCTCCGCGATCCTGCCCGATTCCGGATTTGCCGGGCACCGCTTGTTGTATATCATGCATCTGCCATCGCCAGCCACCGAATCCAACGCGACCCTGTTGTCGGATGGTGGCCGCACCCTGGTGTGGGACATCCCGTTGGAGCGGGCATTCAAGTCGTCGGTGGTGACCCGTTTCAAGACCCGTGTTCCGGTTCCCTGGGTGATGGCGCTGACCGGCGGTCTCGCGCTTGTGGCGGTAGGCGGATTGGCGTTTTTCGTCGTGCGCAAGGTGCGACGCCGACGCCTGAGTACTCAATCCTGAGTATGATCGTTCTTGCTTTCGTGAAGGGACGTGGCATTTGCAACCGTAAGCAAGCGAATCCTTTCCCGGGATCCAGCCATGACCCAACCCCACCAAACCATCGGCCTCGTCCTGGCGCTGCTTTTTTGCTGTGGCACCCACCGCGCCGCTGCGGAAGCGCCCGCCACGGGTATCTCCAGGCAACCGCCGCTGTTTTCCGCCAGCCCGGATGAAAAGGCGTTTCTAGCAGGTGATCCCGCCAGCGGCGGGATGCCCGTTCCTCCGCGCGGTTTTGTTAGCGTTGAGCCTGCCGAAACGTGGGAGCAGGGGCTGCTCAGCGGCAATGGCGCGATCGGTGCCAATGTGTTGAGCCGTCCGCTTGATGAAACAATCATCTTCACCCACGCGCGGATGTTCCTGCCGACCGGCGATCCGGCACCTCCGCCGGACACCGCCGGCCACCTCAGCGAGATGCGGCAACTGATAGATCGCGGCTTGTATGATCAGGCCACGCTGTTAGGCTTCAAGCTTTCCGGGCGGGAGGATTACCGGTATTCCAACCCGTTTGTCCCGGCGTTCGATCTGCGCATCGCGACCACGGCCACGGGCGCGGTGCGCGACTACCTGCGCGGCGTCGATTTCCAAACCGGGGTGGCGACCGTCCACTGGGCCGATGACCGCGGGGTGTTTGAGCGCCGCTTGTTTGTCTCCCGCGCCGATGGCGTGGCGGTTTTGCTGATCACCGGACCCGGCAACGGGTCCATCAACTGCACGCTGCGGTTCGCCGCCTGCCGTCCCGACCCGAAGGTCCGCGAGAACATGGTGAAACAATCCAACGCGGTATTCGCTTCCCATGTCGGTGATGTCCGGGCGACGGCTGACGCCGAACACTTGACTTATACTAACAAATTTACGCGGTCCTATCCGGGAGGCATTCAATCATTGGACGGCGTGGCGCGCATCGTCGCGCCGGGTGGGTCGATCACCGCCACGGGCGACACGATGACCATCCGCAACGCCGACCGCGTGCTGGCACTGGTGCGACTCGAACCGGTTTGCGAGGCCGGACAATCGCATCTCGGGACGATCAAGCGGGAGTTGGGCGGGATCGCGGCCGATTACGATCGCCTGCTTGCGCGCCACGCGGCCATCCACGGCGCGATGTTCAATCGCGTGCGCCTGGACATCGGCGGCGGCACGGACCACCGACTGCCCACCGAAGAGCTGCTGAAGCAATCCACCGACGAACATCTCTCGCGCGCCCTGACCGAAAAAGTTTTCGACGCGGGACGTTATAACATCATTTCCAGCACCGGCGAACTTCCGCCGAATCTGCAGGGCATCTGGGCCGGGACGTACTATCCGTATTGGTACAGCGGGTTCACGCAGAACGGCAACCTGGCGTCCGCCATTGCCGCGCTGCCGCGCGGCAATACGCCGGAACTCATGCGGTCCTATACCAACTACCTCGAGTTTCTGATGCCGCACCTGCGCGTCAACGCCCGGCAGATCTTCGGCACCCGCGGCCTCATCCTGCCCGTGAACACGTCAACGCACGGATACAACCTGCTGCCGCTCGGCTTGGCCGACAGCATGTGGGTATCCGGGGCGCCCTGGGCGGCCCACTTTTTCCACGACTACTATCTCTACACCGGCGACACGAAGTTCCTCGCCGAACAGGCGTTGCCCTTCATGGAAGAGACGGCACTGTTTTACCAGGACTTCCTCTACGAGGGCCCTGACGGCAAATATGTTTTCAACCCCTCCACCTCGCCGGAGAACACCCCGGCCAACTGCAAGTCACGGGCGAACCTCAATGCCACCATGGACGTCGCCGCGGCGAAAGAACTGCTGGGCAACCTGATAGACGCTTCGCGCACGCTCGGCCTGAACCAGGACAAAATCCCCGTCTGGGAAAAGATGCTCGCCAGGATGCCCGACTACCTGCTCAACAACCAGGGTATGGTCAAGGAATGGCTCACGCCCAAGCTTGAGGACCAGATCGAGCACCGTCATTCCTCCCAGCTCTACGCATTGTTAGACGGCATGCCGAAGGAAATCGAGGGGAATCCGCAACTTCGCGAGGGTTTCCGCAAGATCATCGCCTACAAGCTGGAACATCAATACAAGCAGGCCGGGTTCATGGCATTCGGCATCAGCCAACTCGGCCAGGCCGCGACCAGCCTCGGCGACAGCGAACTCGCCTATCAGGCGCTGGTTCGGCTCGTCAACAACTATTGGCTCAACAACCTCGCCTCGACCCACAACCCCGGAGGGGCGTTCAACATGGACATCAGCGGCGGCCTCCCGGCGGTCGTGCTCAAGATGCTGCTCGAATCGAGGTCCGGCGAAGTGATACTGCTGCCCGCCTTGCCCAAAGAGTGGCCCACCGGCACCTTGGATGGCGCGCTGTGCCGGGGCCAAATCGAAGTTGAAAAACTCGAATGGCGGCCCGGCCACATCCGCGTAACCCTGCGTTCCGGCAAAGAACAAACGATCACGCTGACCGCTCCGGCAAAGATCCGGAAGATCACCGACATCGCTGGCAAGATCATCATCAAGGATGCGGATCACGACCACACCCGCCCGTTGACACTGCCCGAAAACCGCAGCGTCACTTTGGAACTCGAATTGGAGATGAAAGACGAAAAATAATCGAACGAACGATCGTAAATCCAACGGAAACATCCTTCCAGTAGACCAACAACGATGGTCGTGGTTGTTGACAACAACCCGCAGGGTTTGGAAATTGGAAGATTCGGAAAACACAAAGAAAGGAACAAGCAAATTGAATAAGCTAATGATCCTGGCGGCGATTTCGCTGACGGTCTGCGCGACGGCTGCGGAGCTTTCCCGGACACAATTCATGGAGCCGCCCATCGAGGCGCGGCCAGGGGCGTTTTGGGCCTGGCTCAATGGCAACGTGGATCTGCCGCAGATTACCCGCGAACTGGAGGAGATGAAAGACAAGGGAATGAGCGGAGCCGAAATCTGGGATGTGAAATGTCTTAAGAATGCATCGGGCGTTGTCCCTGCCGGGCCGACCTTCCTGGGGCCGGAATCCGTGGGGGCCATCTCGGTTGCCATCGACGAGGCCAATCGTCTCGGGCTGCGCCTGGGACTGGTGGCATCCAGCAGTTGGAACGCCGGCGGTACTTGGGTCACCCCGGACTGGGGGCTCAAAGCGCTCGTGTTCACCGAGACGACTGTGAAAGGGCCGGCGGTCATCGAGCAGGTGCTCCCGCAGGCGGCGGCCGCCTATTACAAGGACACGGCGGCTCTGGCTTTCCCCTCAACTCCTAACAAAATGATCGACGGCACGGCGTCGGTTGTCAACCTGACCGACCGGATGGACGCCAAGGGGGTGTTGAAATGGAACGCGCCTGCGGGTGAGTGGGTGATCCTGCGCTTGGGTTGCGGCAGCACCGGCGAGAAACTGATGATTCCCAGTCCCAACTCCGTCGGTTTGGTGATCGACCACATGGATCCCGAAGCCACGCGGCGTCACTTCGACCATATCATCGGCAAGATTCTTGAGGTCAGAAAGGGCCTGGATGCATTGAAATATATGGAAGTGGACAGCATCGAGGTCTCGCAAGACGCCGATTGGACCGATCACTTCGTTCGGGAATTCCGCAGCCGCCGCGGTTACGACCCGCTACCGTACCTGCCCCTGCTGAAGGGCTGGAAGCTGGCGGATGCCGGCCTTGCCGAGCGATTCCGGCGCGATTTCCTGTTGACCCGCAGCGATCTGTGGATCGATCATCACTATCGCAAAGGCAGCGAACTGCTCAACCGGCACGGCCTGCAACTGGTGGGCGAGCCGGGACACGGGGGCAGCCCGATGGTGGAACCGCTGAAGGCGCTGGGCGCGGTGGATGTGCCGCGCGGGGAATTCTGGAACAAGCTGCCATTCTGGGTGATCAAGGAAGCCGCTTCCGCCGGCCATATCTACGGGCGGCGCGTCATTGACGCCGAGTCATTCACCAGTTTCCGCCACTGGCAGGAGGGACCCGCGGAATACAAACAACTCGCCGACATCGCCTTTTGCGCGGGCTTGAACCGGCTGACCTACCATAACTTCGCCCACAATCCGCCCCAGGCCGGCCTGCCGGGCTGGGTCTATCATGCCGGCGAACATATCAACGTGAACACCACCTGGTGGCCGGTCTCGAAGCCGTTTCACCATTACCTCGGGCGTTGCTGCTACCTGCTTCAGCAAGGGATGCCGGTGGCCGACGTCTGTTATTATTACGGCGATGACGCGCCGAACCTGGTCGCGCCACCGCGGGTGGACCCGGCGTTGGGCAAGGTGGATCCGAACTTCTGCAAGCACTGTGAAAACGGCCCCGCCGCCCCGCTGTCCCGTCAGAATCCCGCACCCACCGATGCGCTCGGCGCGGGTTACGATTATGACGTGGTGAACTCGGACGTGATCCTCAACCGGATGAAAGTGCAAGACGGCCGCATCGTGTTGCCCGACGGGATGAACTACGGCGTGCTGGTGTTGCCGGAGCGGCAGGATATGCCGCTGGCGGTGTTGCAAAAACTCGATGAGCTGGTTAGGGCCGGAGCCACCGTTCTTGGACCGAAACCCATCCGGACCAACACGCTGGCCGACTATCCGCGTTGCGATCAGCAGGTCAAGGACCTCGCCGACAAAGTCTGGGGAGAATGTGATGGCAAGACAGTCCACGAACGCCGCCACGGCCAGGGGCGGATCGCATGGGACCGCAACCGGGTGCGCCAAGTGCTGGCGGATTCGGGGATCTGCGCCGACTGCGTGTTCTCGGCCAAGACCGGCATGGATGGCCTCGACTACGTCCACCGCCGTATGGAACAGGCCGACATCTACTTTGTCAGCAATTCCAATAACTGCCAGTTAGACATGGAATGCGTATTCCGCATCAGCGGCAAGTGTCCGGAACTGTGGATGCCCGAAACAGGCGCGGTGGCACGTTATCCGGTTTACGAGAGCGTGGCGACCGGAACGAAGGTTCCTTTGCGCCTGCCGCCGTACGGCTCGGCGTTCGTGGTCTTTCGCGAGCCGGCCGATGCCGGGCACCTGGTGACCGTGCCGGAAATCACCGCGGGAGCACCAACCACTGGGGAGTCCCCGGCCAACGCTGTCGAGATGATTGCAGGACGACAGGGCGATTTCGAGTTGTTCGCCTGGAGGGGCGGCACCTGCGTGCTTCGCGGCACCGGCGGAATGCGCCGTGAGGTGGTGGTCGGGCCGGTCCCGACGCCACGGGAACTCACCGGCCCATGGGAGGTCCGTTTCGCCAAAGACCGCGGCGCTCCCGCGTCAAAGGTGTTAGATGATCTCCATTCCTGGACCAATGATCCGGACGACGGTGTGAAGTAATTCTCCGGCACCGCTGCCTATCACAAGCAATTCGAGCTGCCAGGCGATTGGACCAAGGGCGGCGACCGCGTGTTCCTGGACCTGGGGCGCGTGCGAAACGTCGCCGAGGTAACCTTGAACGACAAGCGGTTGGGCATTTGCTGGACATCTCCCGCGCGTATTGAAGTGACGGACATTCTCCGGCCAGGCGCCAACTCACTGGTAGTCGAGGTCACCAATCTTTGGGCCAACCGGATGATTGGCGACGGTAAACTCCCGCCGGAAAAGCGAATCTGCCGAAGCTCCCTGCCGCCCTTGACGGGACCTTTGCTCGACTCAGGCCTGCTTGGCCCCGTACGGCTGCTGAATGCCCGGCAAATTGTCGGGGATTTACACAAACAGGAATGAATGCCCCGGTGATCGACGTAGTGCTCGAGTCACCGCGAGCGTCCGCAAGGAATGCGGCAGCCTGTTTGAAATCATAAGAACCGGGGAAATGCATATGATGTGCCTTAGAAACATAACACCGAGAATTGCGTGTGCGATAATCACAGGAGTTGTCGGCCTGATGTCGGGGGGCGCCAGCCAGGCGGCGGCCAAGCCGCTGACATCGTTGCTCTGCCCCCTCGTGCTGTTGGCCCAGGAGGACGCCAGCGGGTTGGGTGTGGTGGCGCAACCGAAGGCGGCCATCGAGTTGGGCGCGCCGTTTGCCGACAACGCCATCCTGCAACGGGACATGGAGCTGCCCGTCTGGGGCTGGAGCAAGCCGGGCACGAAAGTCACGGTGGCATTCGCCGGCCAGGAAAAGACCGCCGAAACCGGCAAGGATGGCAAATGGATGGTCAAACTCGCACCCCTCAAGGCCAGTGATCAACCCGCTGAGTTGGTGATCAGCGACAGCGCGGGCAACAAGGTGATTCTCAAGAACGTCCTTGTCGGCGAGGTGTGGATGGCCTCAGGCCAGTCGAACATGCAGTGGCTCGCCGGCCAATGCGACGTCGTCAAGATCATCGGGGCCCTGGCCGCCAAGGGTGCGCATCCGCCGATCCGCGAATTCGGGGTGGCCAGCGTCTTTTCCGCATTGCATCCGATCGAGCATGCGACCGGCGCGTGGAAGGATGGCGACTACGGCAGCTACAGCGCGATTGCCTTCGCCTTTGCGCACCAACTCCACCGGGAACTCAACGTTCCCATCGGCATCCTCAACTGCTCGTTCAGCCAGACCAGCATCCAGGCCTGGACCCCGCGTTGCGGGTTCCGCGACGGCAAGGACGATTACACGCAGGCGATTCACCGGACGATCCTGGAAAGCGATCCGGCGACGCCGGAGCACAAAGCCGCCTGGGGCAAGTTCTATCAGGAGGCCGAGGATACGCTCGCCCGCAATGCCGGGCTGGTGAAAAACAAGCAACCGGCCGTGGCCGTCGTGACCAAGACGCCGGGTAACCTGAACGACAATCGTGACGCCTCGTGGATGTACAACGCCAAGCTTCATCCCGTGGTGCCCTATGCGATCCGCGGTGCGATTTGGAACCAAGGCTACGCGAATATCAGCGAGGGCTTCCATTATTACAACAACCTGCACTCACTCATCCGCGGTTGGCGTGAGGTCTGGGGTCAGGGCGATTTCCCGGTCTATTTCCACCAGTTCTACGCGCCGGGCGCCAACGACGGACTGACCCTCAACCCGATGGCCGAAATGCGGCTCGGCGCGTGGCAGGCTCGCGACATTCCCAACACGGGCATGGCCTGCCAGATCGACATCACCGGCGCCATTCACTACCGCGACAAGGCGCTGCCGGGCAAGCGCCTGGCGCTGCAGGCATTGAATAAACAGTATGGCCGGAAGATTGCCGCCGACGGGCCGATGTTCAAATCGTATGAGGTCAAGGACGACCAACTCACCGTCACGTTCGAGTTCGCCAGCGGCGGCCTGCTGGTGGGCAAGACGACCCAAGGCGACGCGTTGGATGCGCCGGCCGCCATCGGGAACGGCGCGGATCAGGTGACGCTGTTCTATCTGGCGGACAAGGATCGCGTCTGGCACCGGGCCAACCTGAAAATCGACGGCGAACAAGCGGTGCTAACAGCCGCAGGCGTGGCGGAGCCGCGCGGCGTGGCCTACGCCTGCAACGGAGCCGGCGCGTTGCCGAACCTGTACAACCGTGCGCTGCTGCCCCTGGCGCCGTTCATTTTCTTTGATCACAAGCTGGTCACCAGCAAGGACTGGCCGGACGACCCGATCAAGGTCGCGGGCGTGAAGGTTGACGTGTCCTCGGTTGGCAAGCCCCACGAGTATCGGAAAATGCCCTTGCTGAGTTCGCAATTCCGCGACAACGCCGTGTTGCAGGCCGGCATGCCGGTGGTGATCTGGGGTTCCGCGGTTCACGATTGGGGTTACGAGGCCAAAGGCAAGGCCGAGATCAAGTTCAGCTTCGCCGCTTCGGCAGGCTCAGGGCCAGCGGGCATCGAGAGAATCATCCCCATCACGCCTGGCATGAAGGAATGGCAGGTGACCGTGCCGCCGATGGCGGCCAGCGCCGAGCCGAAGACGCTCAAGGTGACTTTCATGATCGACGGGGAACGCGTCCACGAGCGGATCGCCACGAATATCGTCGTGGGCGATGTTTGGTATGTCGCGTCCCCCGTCGCTCAAGCCGTCGGGAAAGAAGGGCACGGCGCGGTGCGGGTCATGACCCGCAAGGCGATGGGAGGCACGGCCCCCAACCCGCGTCGCTACAGCGTCTGTGTCTCAACCACGCCGCCGGCGGATAACGGCTTCGACTCGGCATGGAACGATGCCGCCGGCGGCATAGCCGGAATGCTGGGCGACCGTATTCATGCCCGGACCGGCAAACCGGTGGGGATCATCTGCATGCAGGGGGATGCCCCGGAATTGAAGTCCTGGATCGGTGCGGACGACCTCCGGTTGGCGCCCAGCCTGATGGACGACTACCAGCAACTGGTGGGGCTCAAGCCCGGCAACCCGTTCTATGACGCGAATATCAGGCGCTACCTGGACGCTTGGAAGAAATACTGGAGCGACTCCATCCCGCGGATGATCGCGGACAAGCGGGTTCCGGACGGCCAGGCGTGGGGCAGTTATCCGACGCTGTCAGGTGCTTCGATCACCACTTCGGCCGCGCAGTCCTACAACGTGATGGTGCATTCCTTC
>Ga0118677_10002352_pt2 | contig 13441 bp, 6 predicted proteins | sample AliMusrvi5mmetaG_FD_86154 | JGI IMG/M metagenome (GOLD analysis project Ga0118677, IMG submission 86154)
CATAAAGACCGGTTTCCCTAAGGAAATAAACTGATCTACTTTAATGTCTTAACGAACAGTCGGATGCTTCAATATTTATTTTCTATGCATATGGATGTCTTTCAGGTAAAACAACAACCAGAATCTTAATGATCTTCCATGGAAAAAAAGTGTATTCCAAACTGGATATTTATTTTGTTGCTTCTTTTGACATGCTCCTTCACTCTCGTTGAAGCGCAGCAACTTCCTGATTCAACTGTAAATTTGAGGATCTACTTTCTTCAAAAAAGTCTGAAAAGTGACCAGCATGCCACGAATCAATGGTGGTATGGATGGCTTGGAGGATACAGTGCCGCAACTATTGGTCAGGGTGCTGTCTTTTTCTCATCCAGTGACAAGGGAACCAGACAGGACATGGCTTTGGGAGCTGCCACCACTTTTGCCGGAGTGATCGGACAATTTATCTCTCCTTTTCAACCTGGTTCAAGCGATCCCTTGCTTGAACGGCTCCCGGAAGGAGATGAGGTCGAACGAACGACCAAAATGAGACAGATGGAGCAATTCCTTTCCGACAAATCCCATCTTGAAATTGAAGCCCGAAAGTGGAAGGCTCATGTGCTTTGTACCGGAATTAACCTGGCCAGCGGACTGGTAACCTGGCTCGGGTTTCACCGTACCGTGTGGGATGGAATTGCCAACTTCGGATACAACTGTATTGTAACTGAAAGCCAAATATGGACTCAACCCATAAGGGCAAAGCGGTACTTGAAACACTATACCGAACGATTTGGCCAGCAGCATATCACGTTGGAGCGATCTCCCCAGATTAGCTGGAATTGGATCATCACAATGAATGGAGTTGGTGTTCGGATGGCATTCTAATCCTTGTAAGCGTCAGGTAGTTTTTCCTTGATTATTTGATCGATGGTTTTTTGCTCTCCTTTTTCTGGAAATATTACTCTCCTTTAGACTACCACTTTTCAACAAACAGACCCCTTTAAGTACCTTGTCGTGCCATTGTTACAAAGTTGTTACAATGTTGATAAGTTATGATTAAAATTTAAAGAATTTTAATGATTTTATAGAATATTTAGTATAATTGCTTAATGGTTCAAAACGTTTTAATACCCAATTATGCTGTTCATTTTATGGTTCTTGCCGGATAAACAGAGGAACGGATTTCGAACAAAAACAGAACTCATTATCGCCTTATCCCCTTCATTACAAAGAATTTATATGCTGCTTGCTATCAAGACCCAACCAATCAATCAGGAGACCCAACAGGTTGATTGCAGAGTTTTTTCTTGGTACGTGTTGTCGCTTAAAAAGAAATTTTGCGCCGAAGGCGTTAACGTGAATTATTGAAACCTTACATAGTTATAAACAATTTTAAAATCAAAAATTTAGTATGGGAAAATTAAAAAGAGTATTGTTCGTGATTGCGCTTGTGTTTTTTTCGATCATAGCAAAATCGCAAGAAACTACCTCTGAAATTTCAGGAACAATTTCAGAAGGTAAATCTCCGATACCCAATGTTATCGTAACTGCGGTTCACGTTCCAACTGGTACCAAGTATATGACAACGACCCGTAGTGATGGTCGTTACAACCTGCCCAACCTGAAAATTGGGGGTCCATATACTATCACAACTTCATTTGTGGGCTATAAACCTGAATCCAGGGGTGATATTTTCTTGAATCTGGGTCAGGTATACAAAGAAGACTTTGCACTTACTGATGCAGCCACCCTCTTGACTGAAGTTGTTGTCAAATCTTCCAATGACAAGAATTTCAACAGCTCAAGAATGGGTTCACAGGAGTTGATTACCAGGACCCAGGTTGAACGTTTACCAACCATCAACCGTTCAATTCAGGATTTTGTCAAATTGGAACCTACCTCAAACGGATTGAATGTTGGAGGTCGTAGCAACCAATACAACAACATGACCGTTGACGGTGCTAACTTTAACAATTCATTTGGTTTGTCTTCCATTCTGGGTGGACAAACATCTGCCCAGCCAATCTCATTGGACGCTATCGAGGAAATTCAGGTGAACGTTTCACCCTATGATGTTAAACAAGGAGGATTTGCCGGAGCAGGTATCAATACCGTGACCAAAAGTGGTACAAATACCTTTAAAGGTAGCATTTACCAATATTCAAGAAATGAAAACTACCTGGGTTACAATGTAGGACCAACCACCGTCGCCAAAACACCTTTCGATTATAAGATCAAAGGTTTCAGTTTGGGTGGAGCAATTATTCAAAACAAGTTGTTCTTCTTTGTAAGTGCCGAGCAAGTCAGGCAAAACGCACCGGCCACTTCTGTATCGGCCTCAGATGCATCTCATCCTGCCGGAGGAAACTATTCCCAGGCAAATGCAGATACATTAACGGTTTTGTCTAATTTCTTAAAAAGCAAGTACGGATATGACCCAGGGGCATTCCAGGGTTACTCTTTCCAAACCAATTCAGATAAGATTACTGCAAAATTGGATTGGAACATCAATGCCAAGAATACCTTTACATTGAAATACAATTACCTGAAATCTTCTGCCGACCAGTTTGCCTCCACCTCCAGACCTGGTACTGGCCAGACAACAGGCGGACAACCAGGAACCTATTCCATGCCTTTCTTCGGTAGCGGTTATGTCATCAACAATAACTTTAACATTTTTATCGCGGAGTTGAATACGCGCTTCAGCAATAAGATGTCAAACAAATTGCAGGTTGGTTTTACGGCATTGAGAGACTTCCGTGCCCCCCACTCCACCAGTGGAACCATGCCATTGGTCGATATCTTGAACAACGGTAACATTTATACCTCTTTTGGGTATGAAATGTACACTTACAACAACAAATTGAATACCAATGTTTACCAGTTGAATGATATCTTTACCTATTACAAGGGTGCGCATGAACTTACCATTGGTACTCAGAATTCGCTGAAAAAATATCAAAACGCATTTGCACCTGGCTACCAGGGAGTATACCAGTTCAACAGTCTGACCGATTTCTACAATTCAGCAAAAAATGGTGCTGCAAATGCAAAATCCTATTACCTGCAATATTCAGCACTGCCTAACGGTGAATTCCCATGGGCGTATGCCGGTTCAACAGAGTTGTCCCAGTTCGTTCAGGATAAATGGAAAGTAACCAATAATTTTACTTTCACCTATGGATTGAGACTCGATGAGACCTTCTACAAACAGGCAATGACCGATAACCCCACCTTTGATGCATTAAAATTCAAGGATGGTCAATCCTATAATATTGGCAAAGCCCCAATGAACAACCTCATTGTTTCCCCAAGATTGGGTTTCAACTGGAATCCCAATGGCGATAAAACCTGGCAGATCAGAGGTGGAACGGGTATCTTTGCAGGACCTCCGCCATTTGTTTGGATTTCCAACCAGGCTTCCAACAATGGTATTCAATTTGGTTCTTTCACCAATGCCAAAACAGTATTTAATACAGATCCTAACGCGTACAGGCCAACAGCGGGTGCTGCCAATACTTCTTACAGTACTGCTTTGGTTGCCAGCAATTTCAAATATCCTACAGCATGGAAATCATCTTTGGCTGTTGATAAGAAACTGGATGGCGGCTGGGTAGTAGGAACCGAATACACCTACACGAAAGACATCAACGCGGTTTATTATTCCAATGTCAACTTAAATGAAACCAACGGATTTGCTTTGGGCGGAGTTGACAATAGGATGAGATACAATACATCGTTAACAACAACGGCAAATACTTCCAATAAGTATTATTATGCTGGTACCTCGTTGGCAAACCCCAATATTGGCAATGCAATTTTAATGAGCAATACCAACCAGGGTTTTGTTTACACACTAACTTTCAAGATTCAAAGAACCACTGAGAATTTTGCATACGGTATCGCCTATACCCATTCAGTATCCAAGAATACGGCGGAAGCTGGTTCAACGGCCTCTTCCTTGTGGAGTGCGGCAGCTGTTTCCAACCAGGATCCCAATGGTGCTAATTTAGGATATGCATCTTATTTTCAGCCAAACAGGGTCATTGCCAACTTCGCTTATAAAATTAAGGAAGGCAAGTATCTTGCAACTACCATCGGAGCCATCTATGAAATGACCAACAATGGGGTAACTTCCTATGTGTACAATGGTGACCTGAATGGGGATGGTAACACCGGCAACGACTTGATTTACATTCCAAAAGTCTCGACAGACATCAACCTGGTAAAAGTTGGTTCAGGCGGTTTGGGAACTGGTACTTCAGGCGTAACTGATACAAGGACTCCGGCACAGATCTGGTCACAATTGGATGCTTTCATTTCCAATTCAACATACCTGAATACCCACAGAGGTCAATATGCAAAGAGAAATGCAACGGTAATGCCTTACTATAGCAAGTTGGATTTAAATGTAACACAGGATTTCAAACTTAAATTTGGTAAGGAAACCCACGGAATCAAACTGTCACTGGATTTGATCAATGCGGGAAACTTTCTTAACAGGGATTGGGGCGTTGTCAAGATTCCTACCGCTACAAACATCCTGAAATATGAAGGGTTATCTGCAGATGGTAAGACTCCTTCCTTCTCCTTCCCATTCCAGACTGGTACAACTCCATTTACTCAGCCTTACCAGAACTCAACGGGTCTTGCGTCAAGATGGCAAATGATGTTTGGTATCAAATACCTGTTTAATTGATAGATCATAAAAATGCCCTCGTCTTCTGAGAGGGCCTGATAAAGTCCTCTGGACTTGATGACTAAATGTAAAGCAGTAAAATACGGGTTGAGAACCTTGTATTTTACTGCTTTATTTTTGTATCACAGTCTTGGATAGATGCACTAAATATTGGTGCAATAACCAATTATGAAGCTGATTAATTGTTCATTCCGTATTACTTTCACATCATTGGCGGCTTTGCAAAGCCAGCCATTTTCAGGTTTGGTTTGGTTCCCATGAAAAACTCAAGCAGGCCTCCCGCTTCGATATCACTGTGTGTAATGTAATTTTTGGAGTAAAGCTGTCCGTTGAACACAATTTTTTGAATATAGATATTGGTGCCTCCACCGTTGTGTGTAAGCACTGTAAAATGCTTTCCGTTGGCCAGATGGATGATTGCCTGATTTAACTGTGGGGAGCCAAAGCAGTAGATACCGTTGGCAGGGTTGACCGGATAGAAACCGATGGCACTGAAGATGTACCAGGCCGACATCTGTCCGCAATCTTCGTTGCCCGAATACCCTGAATGTCCCTCATTGTATAGTTCATTCATGATTTTTGCACAGTAGTACTGCGCCTTCCATGGCTCTGACGTGAAGTCGTACAGATAAGCGATATGGTGGCTGGGTTCGTTGCCATGGGCATACTGCCCGATAAAGCCGGATGCATTTCCGTTTACATCTTCAGGTTTGGCATTCAGGGTAAAAAAAGTATCCAGTTTCTTCAAAAATCCCTTCTCGTCGCCGAAGAGTTTAATCAGGGCAGGCACATCCTGTGGAACATACCACAAATACTGCCATGCGTTTCCCTCCGTAAAAGGAAAACCTCCGTTGCCTCCGTATGCCAGGGGATTGAAGGGGGATATCCATGCCTTGTTACGATCCTTTGCCCTGAAAAATCCTGTTTCAGGATCAAACAGATTCTTGTAGGATTCTGACCGGTGACTGAAATAGATGTAATCCTTTTCGTAGCCAAGTGCTTTCGCCATTTGGGCTACACACCAGTCGTTGTAAGCAATTTCGAGGGTAATGGAGACGGATTGGGATTGGAGATCCTCCGGGAAATAGCCGTAATCGTCGAGCAGTTTAAAGGGTGCATTCCGGTGGGAGTTGAGCGAGGATGCCTTTACCGCTTCATAGGCATGCCGGTAATCAAATCCCTTAATCCCCTTGAAATAGGCATCCACAATGACGGGTATGGCATGGTTTCCGATCATTGTATAGGTGTCGGATCCCCACAATTGCCAGATCGGCAGATAGCCGTAAGTGTCGTATTGACGAAGCATGGAATTGATAAACCCGGCTGTTCGCTCCTCCTGCACAAGGGTGTAGAGCGGATGTGCCGCACGGTAGGTATCCCAAAGTGAAAAGGTACTGTAATGTTTGCCATCCGGAGCTTTTGACACGGTATTGTCAGTACGCAGGTAATTTCCCGATACATCGGCAATGTTGTTGGGTTGGATAAACAGGTGGTACAATCCGGTAAAAAAGATCGATTTCTGTTTGTCAGTACCCTGGATGTCGAAGCAGGAAAGTTCCTTGTTCCAGGCCTGGTTTGCTTTGGCCACTATTTGGTCGAAGTTGAAATCACTGATTTCTGCCTTCAGGTTGTCGTTTGCGCCTTCTGCTGATACAGAGGAAAGGCCCACTTTTACGACCAGCGGTTGGTCGTTGTTTTCATTGAAATTGAGAGCAATTTTCAGATTCGGATGATTGGTGACCACATTGTCGGTAAACTCATCCCCTCCGGCCTTGCTGACTTTGGAGCCGAATGGTCGTGAAAATTCTGCCCGGAAATAGACCTTGCGCAGTTTGGCCCATCCCGAAATAATCCGGTAGCCTTCGAGAGTTCTGTTGTCGACCACTCTCACCTGGGCGCTGAGGATCTTTACAGAACGGTAAGGACTATTTTTTACCAGGCAATGTTCCAGGTCTATAATCAGGTGGTAGGGATTGGAATCTTTAAATGAATAGCGGTGCATTCCGCAGTGGGCGGTAGCGGTCAGTTCGACCTTGATACCGTAATCGTCCAGCAGGACACTGTAATATCCCGGGATTGCTTTTTCGTTCTCGTGACTGAATTTCGAACGGAATCCGGTGGTCTTGCCATCATCACTACCAGCTTTCCATTCCAGCTTTCCGCCGGCAGGCATGAAAAGAAAGTCATAGAGATCGGGGCAACCGGTACCGCTTAAGTGGGTATGGCTGAATCCGACAATGGTTTGGTCTTTGTATTCATAGCCACTGCATGGATCATCGGGGTATTCACGGGTATCAGGACTCAGTTGCACCAGGCCAAATGGAAGGCACGCACCCGGGAAATTGCTCCCCGAAAGACTCAGGCTATCGATGGATCCTGTACCGATAAATGGATTGACAAATTTTGTATTTTCCTGGGCAAAAAGGCCGGTCTGAAATAGGACAAAACATCCTGTCAGCATGAAGATTATTTTTCTCACGTGTATGTAATTTTGGTCTCTAAAATTACAAAATAAAAATGGTGAGAAGGATTGATTTTAATTCCAATTCAGTGAAATGCTGTCAGCATTGGAAATTAAAACCGTTTTTACTTCAAAGAGGAGTCAGCTAAATTCCAAAAATGAAAATCTTATTTCGTCACGAATTCGTGGATTTTAATTGCCGCATCACGGCCTGAACGGATGGCATGAACCACCAGGCTGGCACCACGTGTGGCATCACCAGCGACAAATACTTTATCTATACTGGTAGCAAAGTCATTGGCTTTCACATTGCCGCGGGCGTCGTAATCCAGTTTGAGGCTGTCGAGTAATCCTTCATGTACCGGAGATAGGAACCCGAGCGACAGCATTACCAGGTCGGCTTCGATGATCTCCTCCGTACCCGGAATCTCACGCATAGTCATTTGTCCGTTGGTTTTGGTCCACTCGACCCTGACAACTTCCACTGCCTTCAATATACCATTTTCACCGATAAAGCGGCGTGTATTCAGCGACCAGCGACGCTCACAACCTTCGAGATGGGAACTGGAGGTCCGAAGGGTATTGGGCCAGAAAGGCCATGGATTATCTTCCGCTCTTTTTTCGGAAGGTTTCTCTAAAATTTCAATTTGTGTAACAGCGGATGCCTTCTGGCGGATGGAGGTGCCCACACAATCCGAACCTGTATCACCACCCCCGATGACCAGTACTTTCTTGTCTTTGGCTATAATCCGTTCTGAATCCGGTATCGCTTCTCCCCTGATAAGCTTATTCTGTTGTTTTAGGTAATCCATGGCAAAATATATCCCATTCAATTCCCTTCCGGGTGTATTTTTGAGGTCACGGGGCAGCATGGCACCGCAAGCAAGGCAGATGGCATCAAACTCATCCAGAAGTGCCTTTTCAGAAAGGTCGGTACCAATTTTGGTGTTGGTTTTGAAGATGACTCCCTCCTTGATGAACAGATCCACCCTTCTGTCGATGACTCCCTTGTTGAGTTTGAAATCCGGAATGCCGTAACGAAGCAATCCACCAATGGCGTTGTCCTGTTCAAAAACGGTAACTGTATGACCGGCCTGATTCAGCAAGTCTGCAACTGAAAGCCCGGCCGGGCCTGATCCTATAACAGCAACCTTCTTTCCACTCCTTTTTTCAGGAATGTTTGGTAAGACCAATTCCAGATCAAAGGCATGTTCCACTACAGAGCATTCATTCTCACGAATGGTCACCGATTCGTCATGAATGGCCAGTACACATGATTTTTCGCAGGGCGCAGGACAGATACGACCTGTAAATTCAGGAAAACTGTTGGTTTTGGTCAATATTTGATAGGCCTCCTTCCATTTTCCATGGTAAACGGCATCCTGCCATTCCGGAATATTGCTTCCGACCGGACAAGCCCAATGGCAGAATGGAACACCGCAATCCATGCACCTCGAAGCCTGGTTGATCCGATCCTGATCGTCCAGTGTCTGCTCAACCTCCCCGAAGTCACCGGTGCGCTCACTGACGGGCCTGTACCCGCCTGTTTTTTTTTCTATCTCTATAAAACCCTTTGGATTTCCCATTTCATTTTATTCTTAAGTCTTTTACTAATAGAGGAGTACTTCGAGTACTTCAAGTACTTCGAGTACTTAAAGTTGAAGAACTCCAGATTTTAACTCAATGATCACAATTTTCATTCCACTAACTTTAAGTACTCCAAACTCTAAGTACTCAAAGTACTATTCCCTGATATTGGGGGCATCTTCAGCCATTTCAAGCTTTCGTTTTACCTCCTTCAGCTTTGCTTCGTTCAATACTTTCTTGTATTCCAACGGAATGACCTTGACGAATTTTGGAAGGTACTCTTCCCAGTTTGTCAATATCTTCTCGGCCTGGTTACTTTGTGTGTACAGCAGGTGTTTTTGAATCAGTTCCTGTAGTTCCTGGATGTCGGCCCTGTCTTCCACCGGACCCAGTTCAACCAGTCCCTTGTTGCAATAATAGTCGAAATCACCGTTTTCATCGAGTACATAGGCGATTCCTCCGCTCATTCCGGCAGCAAAGTTGCGCCCGGTTGTCCCGAGTACGACTGTGCGTCCCCCCGTCATGTATTCACAGCAATGGTCTCCGGTGCCCTCCACAACTGCTTTGGCTCCAGAATTTCTTACACAAAATCTTTCTCCGGCTACCCCTTTGATATACACTTCACCGCCGGTGGCTCCGTAAAGGGTCGTATTTCCGACGATGATATTCTTATCTGGTTCGAAGGTGGAGCCGATCGGTGGAACAACAACGATTTTTCCGCCCGACAAACCTTTGCCCAGATAGTCGTTTGAATCACCTTCCAGTCTGAAAGAGACTCCCTTTACCAGAAAACCGCCAAAACTTTGTCCGGCCGAACCTTTGAAAGTGCAATTGATGGTATCCTTGGCAAGACCTGTTTCACCATATCGTTTGGAGATTTCCCCTGAAAGCATGGCACCTGTGGTTCGCATCACATTGTTGATGTTGTGGCCAATCCACACCTTTTCGCCGCTCTTGATGGCTTTGTTGGCCTCGCGGATAAGGGTGCGGTCCAATACATCATCCAGGTTCTTGGTGTTGGGGTGTGTATTTCGGATCGGATAAATCTTTGCCTCTTCGGGCAGATACAGGAACTTGGAGAAATTGACATTCTTCATTTTCCAGTTGGTTACGGCAGGATTAACCTCGAGCAGGTCGGCACGGCCCACCAGTTCGTCGAAAGTTCGGACTCCGATTTCAGCCATGTATTCGCGGATCTCCCGGGCAATAAACTGGAAGAAATTGATTACATACTGAGATCGGCCAAGGAACCTTTTGCGCAAGTTTTTGTTTTGGGTGGCAATCCCGGCAGGACAGGTGTTGAGATGGCATTTGCGCATCATAATGCAACCAAGAGAGATCAGGGCCCCGGTTGAAAATCCGAACTCTTCGGCTCCAAGCATCCCCATGATCACCACATCGCGGCCTGTCTTCAGTTGTCCGTCGACCTGTAGTTTTACCCTTCCGCGAAGATTGTTCATCACAAGTGTTTGCTGTGTTTCGGCAATGCCGAACTCTGCGGGTAATCCGGCATGTTTGATTGAACTAGCCGGTGAAGCACCGGTTCCACCTTCACATCCGCTCAGGATGATGATGTCTGCAAACCCTTTGGCAACCCCAGCGGCAATGGTTCCAACCCCTGATTCCGAAACCAGTTTGACTGATACCTTGGCCTTAGGATTGACATTTTTCAGATCAAAAATCAATTGGGCCAAATCCTCGATTGAATAGATGTCATGGTGCGGAGGTGGAGAGATTAGCGTAATGCCCGGAGTTGAATTTCGGGTTTTGGCAATAATTTTGTTGACCTTGAACCCGGGTAATTGTCCTCCTTCGCCAGGTTTTGCACCCTGAGCTATTTTTATCTGGAGTTCTTCCGCATTCATCAGGTAATTGTTGGTTACCCCAAAACGGCCGGAGGCAATCTGCTTGATCTTGGAGTTCCTTTCGGTACCAAAGCGTGCTGGATCTTCACCTCCTTCGCCGGTATTGCTTCTTCCACCGATCTCATTCATGGCAATTGCCAATGCCTCGTGGGCCTCTATGGAAATGGAGCCGTAAGACATGGCACCCGTCACGAACCGCTTCAGAATGGCTTCTGCTGGTTCTACCTCTTCGATAGGGATTGGATTTTTTTTCCATTGAAGAGCACCCCTGACAAAGGCAGGTTTTCTGTTTTGCTCATCGACCAGGGTACTGAATTTCTTAAAGACTTCGTAGCTGTCGGTTTTGGTAGCCCATTGCAACAGCGCAATTGTCTGGGGATTCCAGGCATGGTGTTCTCCGTTGTTCCTGTAATGATATTCCCCGTTGGTATCGAAAATAACCTTTTTATGGTCTTTGCTGTAAGCGTCCTTATGGAACATCACAGCCTCCTCAAACAACTCCTTGTAACCTACACCACTTATGCGTGAAGAGGTCCCTTTGAAATACTCATCTATCAACTCATCGCTGACACCAACGGCTTCGAAAAGTTGGGAACCGTGATAGGAACGAAGTGTGGATATTCCCATCTTCGAAAGAACCTTCAGCAGACCTTTGTCAATCGCCTTGATGTAATTTTTCCGGGCTTCTGCATAGGGAAGTTTGATTTCATCCGATTTGACCAGGTGACTGATGGCTGCAAATGCCAGATAAGGATTTATTGCGCTCGCACCGTAACCCAAAAGTAGGGCAAAATGCATCACTTCACGAGGTTCCGCACTCTCCACCAGAATACCGATCTGCATCCTCTTTTTTGTCTTGATGAGGTGATGATGTACTGCTGCCACTGAAAGCAGGGAAGGAATCGGTACAAGATCTTCCGAGATGGCCCGATCCGTCAGGATAATGAAATTTTTCTTTTCGTCAACAGCTTTCTCTGCATTTTCCAACATTTTCTTGAAGGCCTTCTTGAATCCTTCCACTCCTTCCTTGAGGGGGAATACCATCGGAATAGTAGCATGATTAAAGACCTCGTGCTTGAGTTGCTTGATCTTTCCGAGATCCGTGTTGGTAATAATCGGACTATCGAATTTGATCAGTTTGCAATGGTTGGGTGTCTCATCCAGGATATTGCTGCTGAGTGATCCGATGTAATTGGTAAGCGACATAACCAGTCCCTCCCTGATTGGATCGATTGGAGGATTGGTCACCTGAGCAAACAGCTGCCTGAAATAACTGAAAAAACGTTTGGGTTGATCGGAAAATACGGCAAGGGGTGTGTCATTTCCCATGGAACTGGTTGGTTCGTTGGCTGTCTCAGCCATCTCTTTGATGACAACCTGCATCTCCTCTTTGCTGTAGCCGAAAACCTTGCTATAGACGCCAAATTGCTCACCCATGTTGGAGGGGACGCGCTGCTTGACCTCAATATCTTCGAGCATAAGCCTGTTCTCCTTGAGCCAGTTGATGTAAGGATTCCTTCGGCTGAGGTCTGCCTTGACCTCCTTGTCGGGAATAATAATGCCCAATTGCGTGTCAACGAGCAGCAATTTGCCAGGGCGAAGACGTCCTTTCTCTTTGATCTCTTCAGGGTTAAACACTTGTACACCTACTTCAGAACCCATCACGATCAGGTCATTCTTGGTGATCACATACCTGGAAGGTCTTAATCCGTTTCGGTCGAGGGTGCCGCCAATGTACCTGCCATCCGAAAAAACCATGGAGGCCGGACCATCCCATGGCTCCATCAGTGTGGAGTGGTATTCGTAGAAGGCTTTAAGGCTCTCCGGGATCGGATTCTTTTCATTGAAAGATTCCGGAATCATCATACAGAGAGAGTGAGGCATACTTCTCCCTGTCATGTTCAAAAATTCGAGTGTATTGTCGAAGGAAGCTGAATCGGACTTGCCTGGTTCGATGATCGGATAGAGTTTGTCGATGTCTTCTCCGAAAAGTGCTGAATCCAATAGTGATTCACGTGCATGCATCCATTGCCGGTTCCCTTTGATGGTATTGATCTCCCCGTTGTGCGCGATCATGCGGAAGGGCTGGGCAAGATCCCAGGTTGGGAATGTATTGGTACTGAAGCGGGAGTGCACCAGCGCAATGGCACTCTTCATTTCGGGATGGGACAGATCCTTGAAGTAATCCCTCAGCTGACTTGGTGTGAACATCCCTTTGTAAATCATGATCTTACTGGAGAAGCTCGGTAGGTAAAAGCTACTTTTCCCCGCAAGTTTAGATTCCCTGACAGTGCGCTCTGCCTGCTTTCTTGCCAGATAAAGTTTCCTTTCCAAAACGTCCTGTTCGTAATTACCCTTCACGAAGATCTGACGGATCAGAGGTTCTGTACTTCGGGCAATCTCTCCTATCACCGAGCCATCTACCGGTACATTGCGCCATGCAATCAAGGTTAACCCTTCGGCCTCAACATACCTGTCAAGCACTTCCACGCAATAGTCGGCCTCCTCTTCAGCTACCGGAAGAAATACCAGTCCGGCCCCATATTTGCCAGGTTCCGGCAATTTAATTCCTTGCGAAAGAAAAAATTCATGTGGCATCTGCAACAGGATTCCTGCACCATCACCCGTTTTGTTGTCAGAACTTGTGGCTCCGCGGTGATTCATATTGAGTAAAACTGTCAAACCCCGCTGAACAATATCGTGTGATTTGGCTCCTTTGATGTGGGCAACGAAACCAATTCCACAGGCGTCGTGCTCGTTGGAGGGATCATAGAGACCTACAGGAGTCGGAAATTTTTTATGTGTCATAACACTTGTTGATTGAGTTATCAGTTTCAAGGATGTGTCGTAATT